>Ga0065165_1000009_pt1 | contig 327432 bp, 222 predicted proteins | sample AraplaMF_Cvi_mMF_FD_63813 | JGI IMG/M metagenome (GOLD analysis project Ga0065165, IMG submission 63813) | Arabidopsis root microbial communities from the University of North Carolina, USA - plate scrape MF_Cvi_mMF (version 2) (version 3) | ecosystem: Host-associated > Plants > Roots >...
CTAATACAAGCGGTAGTGGTAATATTAATGAGACCATCGCATCGCTTCCGAATGGTGCAGTAGTAACTTATACTATAACAGTTGCTATTCCTTCTAATTATAACAGTAATCTGACGAATACGGCTACTGTTACCAGCCCCACACCTGATCCCAATCCTGGTTGTACAACTTGTACGACACCTCCGATCAGTGCAGCTCCGAGTGCAGACATCGTGACTACAAAAACAACTGGTGCGACTAGCTATGTACCTGGACAGAGCGTGACTTATACTATTACAGTAACCAACAATGGTCCGAGCGATGCGGCTGATGTGAATGTGGTAGATAATGCTCCTGCTGGTACAACTATCAGCAGCTGGAGTGCTGCTGTGACCACTGGTTCTGTGACGTTGCCTAATACAAGCGGCAGTGGTAATATTAACGAGACCATCGCATCGCTTCCGAATGGTGCAGTAGTAACTTATACTATAACAATTGCTATTCCTTCTAATTATAACAGTAATCTGACGAATACGGCTACTGTTACCAGCCCTACACCTGATCCCAATCCTGGTTGTACAACTTGTACGACACCTCCGATCAGTGCAGCTCCGAGTGCAGATATCGTGACAGCAAAAGCAACTAGTGCGACTAGCTATGTGCCTGGACAGAGCGTAAGTTATACTATTACAGTAACCAACAATGGTCCGAGTGATGCGGCTGATGTGAATGTGGTAGATAATGCTCCTGCTGGTACAACTATCAGCAGCTGGAGTGCTGCTGTGACCACTGGTTCTGTGACGTTGCCTAATACAAGCGGTAGTGGTAATATTAATGAGACCATCGCATCGCTTCCGAATGGTGCAGTAGTAACTTATACTATAACAATTGCTATTCCTTCTAATTATAACAGTAATCTGTCTAACACTGCTACTGTTACGAGTCCTACACCTGATCCTAATCCGGGTTGTACAACTTGTACGACACCTCCGATCAGTGCAGTACCGAGTGCAGATATCGTGACAGCAAAAGCAACTAGTGCGACTAGCTATGTGCCTGGACAGAGCGTAAGTTATACTATTACAGTAACCAACAATGGTCCGAGTGATGCTGCTAATGTGAATGTGGTGGATAATGCTCCTGCTGGTACAACTATCAGCAGCTGGAATGCTAGTGTAACTACTGGTTCCGTGACGCTGCCTAATACAAGCGGTAGTGGTAATATTAATGAGACCATCGCATCGCTTCCGAATGGTGCAGTAGTGACTTACACAGTAACGGTGGCAGTACCGTCCAGCTTTAGTGCTAATCTGTCTAACACTGCTATTGTTACGAGTCCTACACCTGATCCTAATCCTGGTTGTACAACTTGTACGACACCTCCGATCAGTGCAGCTCCGAGTGCAGACATCGTGACGACAAAAACGACCAGTGCAACATCATACATACCAGGTGGAAATGTAACGTATACTATCGCTGTGACCAACAATGGTCCGAGTGATGCGGCTAATGTGAATGTGGTGGATAATGCTCCTGCTGGAACGACTATTAGCAGCTGGACTGCTGCTGTAACCACTGGTTCCGTGACATTGCCTAACACAAGTGGCAGTGGTAATATTAATGAGACTATCGCAGCGCTTCCGAATGGTGCAGTAGTAACTTATACTATAACAATTGCTATTCCTTCTAATTATAACAGTAATCTGTCTAACACTGCTACTGTTACCAGTCCCACACCTGATCCCAATCCGGGTTGCACGAATTGTACGACACCTCCGATCAGTGCAGCTCCGAGTGCAGACATTGTAACAACAAAAACAACTAGTGCGACTAGCCATGTACCTGGACAGAGCGTGACTTATACTATTACAGTGACCAACAACGGTCCGAGTGATGCGGCTAATGTGAATGTGGTGGATAATGCTCCTGCTGGAACAACTATCAGCAGCTGGAGTGCTGCTGTAACCACTGGTTCTGTGACGTTGCCTAACACAAGCGGCAGTGGTAATATTAATGAGACAATCGCATCGCTTCCGAATGGTGCAGTAGTAACTTACACAGTAACGGTGGCTGTACCGTCCAGCTTTAGTGCTAATCTGACGAATACGGCTACAGTTACAAGCCCTACACCTGATCCTAATCCGGGTTGTACAACTTGTACGACACCTCCGATCAGTGCCGCTCCGAGCGCAGATATCGTAACAACAAAAATAACTGGTGCAACTAGCTATGTGCCTGGACAGAGCGTGACTTATACTATTACAGTGACCAACAACGGTCCGAGTGATGCGGCTAATGTGAAAGTGGTGGATAATGCTCCTGCTGGAACAACTATCAGCAGCTGGACTGCTGCTGTAACTACTGGTTCTGTGACGCTGCCTAATACAAGCGGTAGTGGTAATATTAACGAGACTATCACAGCGCTTCCAAATGGTGCAGTAGTTACTTACACAGTAACGGTGGCTGTACCGTCCAGCTTCAGTGCTAATCTGTCTAACACTGCTACTGTTACGAGTCCTACACCTGATCCTAATCCGGGTTGTACAACTTGTACGACACCTCCGATCAGTGCAGTACCGAGTGCAGACATCGTAACAACAAAAACAACCAGTGCAACTGGATACATGCCCGGAGGTACCGTTACCTATACTATCACAGTAAGAAACAACGGACCTAGCAATGCATCCAATGTAAACGTGGTAGATAACGCACCTACTGGTACAACAATCAGCAGCTGGTCAGCCGCTGTAACCAACGGTACAGTAACCCTGCCTAACACCAACGGCACCGGTAACCTGAACCAGACAATAGCCACGCTGCCAAATGGGGCAGTAGTAACTTACACAGTAACAGTTGCTATCCCGTCCGGCTTCACCGGTAACTTGTCTAACACCGCAGCTGTAACCAGTCCAACGCCTGATCCCACACCTGGTTGTACCGCTTGTACCACTACACCGATCAGTGCAGCACCAAGTGCAGATATTGTAACAACAAAAACAACAACTGCAACTGGATACGTGCCCGGCGGTACCGTTACCTATACTATCACCGTAAGGAACAACGGACCTAGCAATGCGTCCAATGTAAATGTGGTAGATAACGCACCTACTGGTACAACTATCAGCAGCTGGACAGCCGCTGTAACAACTGGAACGGTAACCCTGCCCAACACCAACGGCACCGGTAACCTGAGCCAGACAATCAGCACCCTGCCAAATGGGGCAGTAGTAACTTACACAGTAACAGTTGCTATCCCGTCCGGCTTCACCGGTAACTTGTCTAACACCGCAGCTGTAACCAGTCCAACGCCTGATCCCACACTTGGTTGTACCGCTTGTACCACCACACCGATCAGTGCCGCACCAAGTGCAGACATCGTAACAACAAAAACAACTACTGCAACCGGATACGTGCCCGGCGGTACCGTTACCTATACTATCACCGTAAAAAACAACGGACCTAGCAATGCGTCCAATGTAAATGTGGTAGATAACGCACCTACTGGTACAACTATCAGCAGCTGGACAGCCGCTGTAACAACTGGCACGGTAACCCTGCCTAACACAAGCGGTAGTGGTAATATTAACGAGACTATCACAGCGCTTCCGAATGGCGCAGTAGTAACTTACACAGTAACAGTTGCAATCCCATCCGGCTTTACCGGCAGCCTGTCTAATACCGCCGCTGTCACCAGCCCGACACCTGATCCAACACCTGGTTGTACCGCTTGTACTACCACACCGATCACTGCCGCACCAAGTGCAGATATCGTTACAGTGAAAACCACTCAAACCGCCGGACAAACCACCTTTACTCCCGGCGAAAACGTGATCTACACCATCACCGTGACCAACAACGGTCCTAGCAATGCCGCCACTGTAAACGTAAAAGATATCGCACCAACCGGAACTACCATCGCCGCCTGGACAGCCAGCGTAACCACTGGTTCCGTAACACTGCCTAACACCAGCGGCACCGGTAACCTGGATGAAACAATCGCCACCCTGCCGAATGGCGCAGTGGTAACATATACCGTGACCGTTCAGACACCGGCTACTTTCACCGGTACCCTGAGCAATACCGCAACAGTGACCAGCGCTACTCCTGATCCTGACCCTGCCTGCGCAGCTTGTACCACTGTTCCGCTTACAGCGGTAGCAGTAGCCACGGCCCCGGTAGCAGGCAACGATGCACTGGAAGGAAAGGCTGATAATACCCTGACCATACCGGTACTCGGCAATGATAAACCAGGTACAGGCGCCAGTCCGAGTCCGATCGATCCGTCAACGCTGGAGATCGTTGAACAACCTAAACACGGCACAGTGAAGATCAGTGAAGATGGCACGCTTACATATACACCGGATCGCGGATACACCGGACAGGAAACATTTACCTACAGGGTACAGGACGAAGCAGGCAACTGGAGCAATGTGGCTACAGTAACGCTCAACATCGTACCTAATGACCTGGATATACCAAACATGATCACGCCAAATGGCGACGGCGCTAATGACCGCTTCGTTATCAAAGGCCTGGAGAAATATACGCAGCATGAGATCATCATCTTCAATCGCTGGAATAACATGCTCTTCAGAAGCAGGAATTACCAGGGAGATTGGGAAGGAAAAGGCCTCAATGCAGGTACATACTACTACACCCTGAAAGTGCAGGAAAACAACGGACAATGGCATACGTATAACGGCTATATCATGTTGATGAGATAATACTTTAATACACATGGTTGCCGGTGATCAGCCGGCAACCATGTTAACAGTAAAAAAGAGATTTATGTATAAAAGTTTTACAAAGATCGCCTTCCTCCTCATAGGTATACTTGCTTGCCTGAGCGCGTATAGCCAGCAGGATGTGCAGTTCAGCCAGTACATGTTCAATGGGCTGTATATTAATCCCGCCTACGCAGGCTATCGTGAACAATGGAATGTAAATGTATTTTACCGCACCCAATGGGCAGGTTTCCCTGGTGCGCCCAAAACCTTCTCGGCAGCAGCAGATGGAACCGTAAATGATGGTCGTGTGGGTCTTGGACTGCAGGTAATTAATGATAAACTGGGCGCGCAGAACACCACTGCCCTCTACGGCAGTTATGCCTACCGTATTCCTATGGATGAAACCGGGGAAAGAACACTGGCCTTCGGTATCGGCGCAGGCTTCATGCAACAGCGGCTGGACATGGCGGCATTAGATCCCGCCACACAGAATGATCCGTTTTTGATGAATGCAAAGAAAACAGCCTTTATGCCGGATGCACGGGTGGGTGTATTCTATAACAGCGAGCGGATCTATGCAGGGGTGTCTGCAGACAACCTGATCACCAATACCTTCCAGAAGGGCGATGGCTTGAAGACCTACCTGCCTTTGAAACCACACTTGTATTTTACAATGGGCGGACTGATGCCCTTATCTGAAGAAGTGCTCCTGAAACCTACCTTACTCGTGAAGGAGGATTTTGCAGGACCTACCAGCCTTGACCTGGGCGCTTTCTTCCTGTTTAGCGAGAAGATATGGTTAGGTGGTTCTTATCGTACTGCTATTCTCAATAAAAGCAATATAGATAACTCCGTGAAGAAAGCAGGTGCTATCGTAGGGATGATGGAAGTATTCGTTAACAGCAAGTTGCGGATAGGATATGCTTATGATCAGACCGTGAATAGTACAGGCGCTACGAGCTACACTACGCATGAAGCATCCCTGAGTTATTTCTTTAATAGCAGGAAAGCAAGAATGTTATCTCCCAGATACTTTTAATTATGACCACAATGATGATGGAGAATAGAAACTTTAAGCTGCAGGCGCTGTTAAGCATCTTAATGACGGCAGCTATGATGGTAGGCGCTATAGAAACTGCCAGCGGCCAGTATGCAATGAAGCAGGCCAATGCCCAGGCGGGCTTGTACAATTATGCCCGCGCTGTGCCATTGTATGAGAAAGCGTACGGAAAGAAAACAACATCGGAAGCAGCAAGAGGCGTGGCTGAGAGCTACCGTCTGATGAATAATTATACAGCTGCCGAGCCCTGGTACGCGAAGCTGATAGCTATGACAGACCATACACCTGCTGATGAGCTGCACTATGCAGGTATTCTAATGAGCAACAGCAAGTATGCTGAGGCAAAGCAGGTATTGGATAGCTTCCTCACAAAGGATGCCTCCAATGCTATTGCTGCGAATATGCGCAAGGGCTGCGACAGTGCTGCCAAATGGCAACCTGTTCCTGTAAAGGGCGCCCTGGAAAACATGCAGGGGCTGAATAGCGCCTGGTCTGACTGGAGCACCGCATTCCATAACGGTACGGTTGTTTTTGCCTCTGACCGTCCTTATAATACTCGTTATCAAAAGCCTAATCCCGGCAGGTCAGGTATTAACAAGAAATACTACGGATGGACCGGATACAATTACCTGCATCTTTATGAGTGCACTGGCCTGGACAGCGCTGCTGTAAAAATGCTGGGAGCTAATATCAATGGCGACTATCATAGCGCAAGCGTTAGTTACAGTAACAATGGAAAGTTCTACTATTCAGTGACCGGACTGTTAAAGGACCGGAGCAGCTTTCTTGGAAAAGACGGACCATACACGCTGAATGTAATGATCGTAGAACAGCAATGGGATGCTAACAATAATACCTGGAAACGATCCGCTTTATTCCCTTACAATGAAATATTCGAATACTCCCTGGGCGACCCTTACATCACACCAGATGGTTCCACCATCTATTTTGTTTCTACCAACGGGGACAATAATATGGGTGGAACAGATATCTTTTACAGCACGCTCGATGAGAACGGGAAATGGCGGATACCAGTAAACATGGGTCCTGAGATCAATACAGCCGGTAACGAGCGTACCCCCATATTTGCGAAGGATGGTACATTTTATTTTGCATCAGACGGCCGTCCCGGGATGGGCGCGCTGGATATCTACAAGGCGGTGAAGACGGGGAATGGCGAAACCTGGCAGGTAACAAACATGCGCAGCCCGGTGAACAGTGCGCAGGATGACTTCGCACCTTCTTTTGACAGCACGGTATTATACTTTTCGTCCAACCGTACAGGCGGTAAGGGCAGCGATGATATTTACCGGTTTATCGCTTTCAAAGTACTGGAGTTTAGTTTGTCAGGTAAGGTGCAGGATCTGCAAACCGCCGTACGTTTGCCCGGTGCGGAAGTAACCCTGCACAACAAACAAACAGGCGCTTCAGAGAAAACAGTTACAGATGAAAGTGGTAATTATCATTTCACACTGGACAGTCTTTCCGACTATGAGCTAAGTGTTGCAAAAACAGGCTTTACTGCTGTAACAGGGGTTAATATTACCACCAATGGCTTAACCGAAAGCGCTGAATTGCTTAAAGATATTACGATGGAGATGCCGCCACCGCCCAAGCCAGTTGAGCCCAGGAAGGAGATCCGGTTCGGCCAGATGACAATAGTTGTGAATCAGCCGATTGAAATGAAAGGGATCCGTTTTGGTTTGAATAAGGCGGATATCAACCCCAGTGCGGCTGCAGAGCTGAACAAGCTGGTGAAATTATTAAAAGACAATCCTACACTGAAAATAGAGTTATCCTCACACACGGATGCACGTGGTAATGACAGCTATAACATGAAGCTGTCGCAACGCAGGGCCGAGTCCACGTTACGGTATCTGGTATCAAAAGGCATCGACCGGAAAAGGCTGATTGCAAAAGGCTATGGAGAATCACAGCTCCTGAACCGCTGCGCAAACAATGTGCCTTGTACGGAAGAAGAGCATAGTATTAACCGGAGAACTGCGTTTACAATATTGGACAAATAAGAAGATGGCAAGGAGAGAATGGTGAGAAGGTTGTCAGCCAGCTGGCTGACAACCTTGTCTAATAAATACTTATTCACCCCATACTGTGATCACCAGCTTTCGCTTTCCTCCATAATCACGGTGCTCGCATAAATAAATCCCCTGCCAGGTCCCCAGCGCCAGCCTGCCGTTCCGGATAGGGATCATTACAGAACTGCCAAGAATGGCCGCTTTCAGGTGCGCCGGCATATCATCCGGTCCTTCGTCATTATGTACATAGTCCGGGTCATTTTCAGGCACGGCTTTATTAAAGTAGGTTTCAAAATCCACGCGCACGGTAGGATCAGCGTTCTCGTTGATGCACAGCGATGCTGAGGTATGCTGAATGAAAACCTGGCATATACCGCATGCCAGCCGGTTGATCTGCGGCATTACATGCAGCACTTCTGCGGTGATGAGGTGAAAGCCGCGGGATCTTTCCCTTAGTTCAATAGTCTGCTGGTATATCTGCATGATGTATGTTCCGTTTAGATGATCTATTCGATGTTTACTTTTTTGAGCGCTTCTCTGCCATTAAATATAGGAAAATACATCATTTCTGCCTTAGCTGGATTTAAAGTATAGGTTCCGGTATACCTGGGCAGCAATGGGATAGTAAACTCATGCTTTCCCTTTGACAGGTAACTGCAGAATATGCTTACTTTATTTTTAAAGTACTCGCGGTGCACCTCGTTGTTCTGGTAGGACTGATTTTTATCTTTATAAGAGCAACCGGCCGGGATCGGTATCTCTACCATAACATAATCCGCGTCTGCTTTTACATCCACCTTCACTTTCAGCATTATTGGTGTGCCGGCCTTTAATAAGCTAAGCATCCGTCCGTCCTGTTCAAAGGAACTGCTTACCTCAAAATTGCCGGATAGCTTTGCCGGATGGTTGTCCCAATACTGCCTGTACGCAGTAAAGTAGACGGGCATACTGCCTTGTTTGGTAATGGTGAGCGGCTCGCTGGTCCTGATCTCCCTGGAGAAAGGGAAAGTGCTGACAGACATCTGCTCTTTCCCCTGGATAGTTAAAGACGCAGGTTTTAAAGCCGCGTCTGCACCCAGCAGATCTGGCAGGATCGTCTCAAGTATCAGGGAAGATTCATAAGTATTGCGCCAGTGACCGCTTTTTTTCTGTTCCAGGAAATAAGCAAGCGTTTTTTGTAAAAGATCCTCATAGCCGCCCGCTTTTTTTAGGATACGATACATGCATAAGGTGTTTTGTACAGCGTTATTGAAAAACACATAGCTATCTTCTCCCCAATAAGTATTACCGAACACGGTATGCTGCTGTTTACGGATAAAGGTATCCAACACCACCGGAAGCCCGAGCTGTTGCTTAAGCTCCGCGAGGCGCAGCTGCTCATAAAGGGACTTGGTGGAGAGGCGCTTTTCAATGGAATCTATATATGGTTTAAAATCGGCTTTGGCGCCCAGCTGCCGCAATAGATATAATGTAGCGATCTTTTCGGTACCCCGGTAGCTTTCCAGGTTATAAATAAGGTAATCTGTCAGCAGTTTTCGGTCTATGGAAATTGAATAGCCGCTCTTTTCAGCATCTAATAATGCTTCTATTGCGTGCAGCGATATCCAGAGGGATGGTTGCGAATTAGCCCACCATCCCCAGAGCCCGGCCTGCGATCTTCCCTGGCCAAGCTGTTTAATAAGCTCGCGGATATTCTTTTCTCTCCTGAAGGGGCGTTGAAGGCGTTCATCTATTTTCTTTTGTGCCAGCAATGCTTTTAGTTTGGACGCCAGCTGTTCGTTACAGAAATATTCATAGCGGTGAATGCTTTCCGCTTCCTCGTACCACACGGGCAGGAGAGAGGTTTCTGCATAGAGCTGTATGGTGCTGGTATCGGGTTGCAGTGCGAGCTGGAAAGAAGTATCCTTATATAAAGGAGCAAAAATGCCCGAGGTAGCCAGTACGCCTTGTTGGAATACCGGGATGGTTCTTTCTTCTCCGTCAAAATAACCATTAGGTCTTTGTATGGTGTACTTCAGCCGGAGGGAATCACGCTTACCTGCTGTAACGGTAAATGTATCGATCCAGGTATTACGCAGGCCGATCATATTTTCTTTATACGGAGTATCATTCACGGTAAAGATCCTTTTCACAGTGATGCTGTCAGGAAGATAGTTGAGTGTTTTTCCGATCACGTGCATAGTATCTCCCTGTACGGCAAACTGCGGAATACTGATATTGCCGCTCAGGGATTTGAACGAGCGGACCGTTTGCTCGAGGAAACCGGATTGTTTATGATCCGTCATGGCGATAGTGAAGGCCCGCCAGCTGGTAATGTCGTCAGGATAAGTAACTTCAAAGGAAGTCTTGCCATTTGCATCTGTTACCAGCTTCGGCTGCCAGTAGCTATGGTCGCGGAAGTTACGGCGGAGCGAGTTTCCGGGTGGGGCAAGACCAGTGGTGTCGGCTTGGGCCATTTTTTTGGTAGTAACAATAATAACCCCTGCCGCCGCCCTGGAGCCATACATATCAGTGGCTGCCGCTCCCTTTAATACATTCATATCAGCCAATAACCCCTGATCCAGGTCTTCCAGCTTGCCGCTCCAGGGTAAGCCGTCCACGATGATCAATGGACTGGCCCCGGCGCTGTTGCCACTCACGCCTCTGACCATTACGCCTGCCACCCTGCCTTGCAGCATGTCCTGTGATGGTATGCTTACAATAGCACCGGTAAGATTTCGTTTGGAACTTGTCCCGTATCCTACCACTACTACCTCTTCCAGCTTAGCCTCCGAAATGGTGAGCCGGATATTGTAGTAATCATTTTGTGTGATCCTGATCTCCTCCTGGTGGTAGCCAACCGCACTGACCACAATGGTGCTCCCGGGAGGAACTTTCATGCTGAAATGACCCTGCATATCTGTAACGGTGCCTACCCGTGTTCCTTTAACTACAATACTGGCGACAGGTATTGGCATGCCTGAACGTTCATAAACGGAGCCGCTGATCACTGCTGAAAATACTGCAGGATCTAGGTATTTTTCATTGAATGTCTCTTTGATGCCGCTGAGATCTGCGCTGGCCTGGCCTGAGATGTTCTTCCCGTCGCGTTTCTCTAGTATCCTGGCAATGCCGGAGCTGGTGCTGTCTGCTTCTTTTTCCATCCAATCTGCTACCTCATAATAATTCAAACCGTCGGGCAGTATGCTGATACTGTCTTTAATGAAATACCGGTTTTTCTTAAGCAGGAAAAACAAGCGGTATTTTCCCGGGTTGAAATAGCCCAGGTCCCTGTCAATGCCGGGATGTACTTCAATAAAGTCCGGATCGTCATAGCGGAAAACGATAATGTTCTTTACGAATAGGTTTTTATTGTCGGAGGTAGGGTGTACAGCAATCAGCAGACGGCCGTTACCTGTCTTGTCCTTATAGTTGTTTTGAAACAGCCTGGTGTTACTGCTGCGCCTATCCAGGTAATCCTGCCAGAGACTGTCGAATTCCGGTGCTGTAAGCACAAAATCATGGAAATCGTAATTGGGCAAGGCAGAAGGTAGTACAGGACTGAAAAGATAGGGATAGCATGATTGCGTCTGTCGGATCAGCCCTTGTGAGATGGTATATTCCCAGGAGCCTTCTGTTTCAAAATGCTGCTTAAATTTATCCTTTACCACCAGGCTGGCCCACTGGTTGGATAAGGGCCCTGCCAGTATGGAGTAGGGCCGGGAGGCATTCCGCCCGTTCAATAGTATATAGTCGGGATCTTGCTGTACGTAGGCAAAATTCTCACCAAAATTGTTGTGGATGATCAGCATGTATTTACTCCATAACTGCATTTCGTATTTAGTCAGTGCCGTTGGCATTTTGGTGACCTGCACATGATTGTCAGGCTTATTCACATCAACAGACAGGAAGGTCTTCATACCTTTTGCTATCCACACGCTGTCTATTGTGATCAGTTTATCGCTGGTGCGGAGGCGTATGCTGTGCCTGCCTGCTGACAAGCGGAAGCTATAACGCTGCATTTGTGTGGCCTGACTGAAGAAAACAGGCACTTCATCAATGTAGATCAGGTGCACTGCTTGCAGGTCTCCTTTATCAACAACAAAAGGAGCGATCTGGCTGATACTGTCTGCGGCTGGCTCAAGATTTACGTATATGCTTTGTGGATGCAGGAATTTATAGTACTCAATGGTATCCAGCTTCATTTCACGGCTCCAGTGTTCCCAGTTAAGGATAGCCTGATATTCCATCGCCTCTCTTGCTTTGATCCCGGGGAAGATATAGCTTTTCCGGTTCGGGTACAGCTTGCCAAGATAGGGAATGGATGGTGGCGTCACTTCATCAAATTTCCGGGTAAAGCCATAGGCGGTAATATCTGCATCGGGAACGGCTTCGCCGTTATTATCTGTTACCTCAATAGTTACCTGCACTTTTTGGCCGGGATATACGGCTTCCGGCTGATCGGTGTGGATGGTCAGCAACTTGTCCTGGTAAGGAATGGTATAGTCTTCTTTGTAAATATGGCCGGAGCAGATATACTGCAGGGCTACAAAGCAGTTCCCGGGTTTGTGGATTTTTTCGCGGTAGAAAAGCGTATCGCCATAACCCCGCAATATTATTTTATTGCCTGCAAAAACAGTATACCACACCGGAAGGTGCTGCGGATTTATTAACCCCAATGTTAGGGAATCCCTGGTGCGGAAGCCCTGGCAGGATACCATTCCTGCAGACTGTTTACATTGATAGCTGTCAGAAGCACTGTCTGCTACCACCTCATAAGCGCTGACAAATGGATTTATTTTAATAACGGCAGGCAGCTGGATATCATGTGTCTCAATAGTATCGGTAATACTACCTAAGGCGTAAAGTTTGCCCTTGCCTGTAACCGGTTTACCGGAATGCAGGTAATCTATAGCAAGACTGTCTTTCCGGGATTCAAAGGAAAGCGACCAGGGAGAGTACTGGTAACTTTGGTGAAGGACTTCTTCCTGTAATTCGTTATTAGTATTCAGGAACGTGCATCGTATATCATAGCTAAAGGTCATCCTGGGAAAGATGCTGTCTGGTATATTTATTTTGGTTTCTCCCAGGCTTTCAAGCTGTTGACTATGGTACCATAGGGTATCTGCTAAGAACACTTTTGGTGCATGAAAGGTAGTGGTGCTATATTCACTTGCCTTTACCAGAATATTCACACGCCCGTCCATTACCGCCATCTCATTGTCGTCAACAGCCTTCAGGAAGATAGACAGCTGTTCACCCCTGGTATGTGTCTCCTTGCTGCTGCGCGCATGAAACGAAATGGATTGCAGCTCATACTCTTCATATTCGAATTTGCCGCGTATCAGCACTTTGCGCTTAAGCGCGTATTCATCCTCATCCAGATCGCCTTCATACTCGTCCAGGTCATACTTCCTGCTGCTTTCTTCTTCAAGGGTAAGCATGTATCGTTCGTCCAGGTCCAGGTCCAGGGAGTCGGATAATACAAACTGGCAGGTATATCCTCCTGCCCGGTACGGTTTGACGCTTACCAGGATAGTATCCACATCAAAATAATTGTCTGTAATGCGCAGGATCAGCGGTCTGTTTACAGGCTTGCCTTTTGCGGTTTCCACAAAGGCTTTCATAAAGACGGTATCACCCGGTTTGTATCGGGGTTTATTGAAAACCATAAAGCCTTTAAACTGCTGTTCATAAGCAGTAGCGTCTTCGAAATAGTCACTTCTACGATACCTTTTCTGCCGTTTGTTCCGCAAAGCGAATGTAATATACTTAAGGGGAAAGCTGTGGGTTAACTGCTGGAAGAAAGGCCGGCTCCACCTGTTATAGATAAATGGAAAGCTGTAGCTGGTATTATTATAGTATACGCTCACGGCTCCCGGTTTTTTCCTTCTTACCGGGCCGTAGGTTTTTGTTGCCGTATTATAGGTTAGCTGTTTATGATTTAGTCTTACTTCGGCATTATCTATCAGCACGCCCTGCTTTGTGTGGACGGCAACAGACAGGTCACGATCATTGCTGATCGTTTTAACCTCCAGGTCTTTGGTGATGTAAAGCTGGTATACCAGTTTATTGCCATCGGCACGTACAAACAGGTAGTTGCCCGGCCGCAGGTGAGGAACAGCCGATCCTGTCGGGAATGAATCAGCCAGTGTATGCAGGTGCTTTTCCTGAACTTTTCTGAGGCCCATGAAGTGCAGGTCATCTGCTTCCCTGGGTTCAAGGCGATATACGTAGGTAAAATGGCTGTATCTGATGCTGCCTGATAAATTGCCCTGGGCCAGGGAAGAAAGGGCGCAGAACAGCATAATGGAGGCAAAAAATAGGTATCTCATGTAAGTCCGGGATATTTAATCATTATAATTATGACAAGTGCATGATGCAGTCCATACCCCCGATTGCATAAAAAATAGCACTAAATATTTTTCTTACAATCGATTGTTTTTTTATACATTTGTTTCAAGAGGACTTAATTATTCTACGTTAAAAGTTTCAGTATGAGTATTTAACAGGGAGTTCCACGTAAAGAAGAGCGAAACAATCACGTCGTCAGTTTAAAACCAAAATCTTGTTCAACCGTTAAATTTCCAACAATGACCGTTTAGATAATGGACTTTTAATGCCCAGATAATGCAAACGATTGCGTTAGTTATCCGTTAGACCAGACCACAATCCCTTTTTTAAAAGATTAAACTTCCACTTTATGAACATGTAGTACAAGAAAATCATAGCAATTTATATGCAAACGATTGCATTGATCGGGAACTGATTCATGCAATTACCCTTATGACATACACGAAAAGTGTGTGCAGTTACCTTTTTGTCTTATACCAAACTAACACATCATGCAGAAATTTCTACTCATCAGATTTCCACGTTGGCTGCATGCCGTACAGGCGCTGCTTGCACTGGTATTCACAGCCGCGGCCATCCCTGGAGCCCGCGCTGCATTACCGGTGACATCAGCTTTGTTCAGGCAGGATACCGCGCAGCCGCAACAGCGAACAGTGACCGGTCGCGTTACAGACGAAGCCAACCAGTCTCTGCCCGGCGTTACCGTATCTATAAAAGGTACCGGTAATGGTACCGTAACAGATAATGAAGGAAAATTCTCACTGAATATAAGATCATCCAAAGCGACCCTCATCCTCAGCTCTATGGGCTTTGAAAAACAGGAGATCGCTTTCAACGGCCAGCGTACTATCAATGCCCAGTTAAGACCCGATCAGAAAGCCCTCGGCGAAGTGGTCGTAGTAGGTTATGGCACGCAGAAGAAAGTGAACCTGGTAGGCGCCGTATCTGCCGTAAAGGTAGATCAGAAGCTGGCCAGCCGCTCTGTGCCTAATGCATCTTCTGCGTTATCAGGATTGGTGCCTGGCCTCGCTGTTACACAGGCTTCCGGCATGGCCGGTAAGAACTCGGCCGACCTGGTGATCCGTGGTCTGGGTACGGTTAACAATGCTAGTCCCCTGGTTGTGGTAGATGGTATGCCCGATGTAGACATCAACCGTATCAATATGAATGATGTGGAAAGCATCTCCGTATTGAAAGACGCTACCTCTGCAGCAGTATACGGTTCCAGGGCCGCCAACGGTGTTATCCTCATTACCACAAAATCTGGTAAGGGACAACGTAAAACGCAGATCAATTTTAATTCCAATTTTGCGTTGGTAAAACCTACCAAAGCGTATAAATTCCTGTCAGACTATCCCCGTGCACTTACGCTCGAACAACGCCTGGCCGCTGTAAATACACTGCCTTCCCAATTCCTTTTCAAGAACGGCACCATCGATCAGTGGATGGCCATGGGTATGATAGATCCCCTGCGTTACCCGAATACCGACTGGTGGGATATCATCATGCGCGATGGTCAGATGCAGAACTACAACCTCTCGGCATCCGGTGGTACCGAAAATACCAATTTCTTCATCTCTGTAGGCGTACAGGATGAAAAAGGTCTCCAGATCAATAACGACTTTAAAAGATACAGCACCCGCTTTAACTACGATGCCAAGCTGCGCAAGAACATGAACGTAGGTGTTAAGTTCTATGGCAACTGGACCAAATTCGTATATGCCCTGGAAGATGGCTTTACAGATGATGACCCTACCAACACGGCCGGCTTTGATATGCGCTACGCTATTGCAGGTATCACGCCCTATGATCCCGCAACAGGCTACTACGGTGGTGTAATGGCCTACAATGAAGATCCGCAGGCCTACAATCCCTATACCGTATATCAGAATACACTGAACCGGGAGAACCGGCAGGAAGCCAATGGAAGCATTTACTGGGACTGGTCGCCGCTGAAGGGGCTGACCGGCCGTATCGACTATGCGCTGAACTATTACAACCAGTTCCGCTGGAATGCCAATACACCGAACACTTCCTATAATTTCCAGACCAATTCTTTTGGCAGCCGTATCTACGTAGGCGCTAATGCAGGTGTGGGCAACTATACCAATACCGGGTACAAGACCATGCTCACCGGCCGCCTCAATTACGAGAAGACGATTGCCCGTCACCACCAGGTAAGTGCAATGGCCGCCTATAGTGAAGAATACTGGTATGACCGTTACCAGGGTACCTCCCGGAACGATCGTCTGTATCCCACTTTGCATGAAGTAGATGCAGCCCTCACTGATATACAGGGTACCGGCGGTAACTCCAGCACAGAAGGCCTGCGCTCCTATATCGGCCGTGTTAACTATACGGCATTTGATAAATACCTGCTGGAAGCCAACTTCCGTTATGACGGTTCTTCCAAGTTTCTGCCAGGCCATCAGTTTGGTTTCTTCCCATCCATTGCAGCGGGATGGCATTTTACAGAAGAGCAATTTATCAATCGTTTTACCCGCAGCTTCCTTACCCGTGGTAAATTCCGCGTGTCTTACGGCAGCCTGGGTAACAATAGTGGAGTGGGCAGGTACGAGCAACAGGAAACATTGGCGCAGCTGAACTACTATACCAACAGTATACAGAAAGGCTTTATCAACAAGAAGATGGTGAACACAGGTCTTAGCTGGGAAACTACCAAGGTGTTCAACCTCGGGCTGGACCTGGCTTTCCTGGATAACCGCCTCACTGCAGAACTGGACTATTACAACCGTCTTACCACGGGGATGAACCGTCCTTCCGATATGTCTATTCTTCTCACCGGCGCATATACCGCTCCGCGTAAAAATATCGGCGACCTGCGCAACCGTGGCGTAGAACTGAACCTTACCTGGGCAGATAAAATAGGACAGATACGTTATGGCTTCAATGTAAACGCATCCTACAATGCTACCGTATTGAAAACATGGAACGAGTTCCTGGCCAAAGGCTGGACATTCATCGGTATGCCTTACCATTTCCTTTATACCTATGAGGATAACGGTATCGCACAAACCTGGCAGGATGTTTACAATGCCACTCCGCAAGGCGCATCTCCCGGCGACATACTCCGTAAGGACCTGAATGGCGATGGTAAGATAGATGGTAATGATAAGAAAGCCTATCCTCATACACAACGCGACAGGCCCACCACCAACTACGCCTTCAGCGGCAACATCTCCTGGAAAGGGATCGACTTCGCCTTCCTGTTTCAGGGCGCAGCCGGCCGTAAAGATTATTGGATCAACAATTATAATGACGTCAACTTCTCTGCGCAACGTTATGCAGCCACAGAGGCCCACTGGACCAATCCCTGGGCAGTAGACAACCGCGACGGCCTTTGGCCCCGCCTGGCAGGTCCGGGCGGCAATAGGGAAGAGACCACCTTCTGGTTGGATAACCTCAGCTACTTAAGGCTGAAGAACATCCAGCTGGGATACTCCATCCCGGACAGGTTGCTGAAACGCGTCGGCATCAGCAGCTTCCGCATCTTCGGATCTGCAGAGAACCTGGCTACCATCACGTCCTTCCGTGGCCTCGACCCGGAAAAGACAGGCAACAGGAGCGATGCATATCCATTGAATAAATCTTATTCATTCGGGTTTAACGTGGGGCTTTAAAACATTGACACTATGAAGAGATCATCTTTTAAAATATCATTCATTTGCGCACTGGCTGGATGGAGTATCCTGACTGCAGGCTGTATGAAAAACCTGCTGGACCAACAGCCGACTACCGAACTAGGCGCCGCATCCTACTGGAAAACAGAAGACGATGCCACTTATGCCATCATGGGCGCCTATGCCAACGTAAGATCATTGTTTGACCGCGATTATTATCTCGACGGTCATGGAGAATACTTCAGAACCCGCGGCACCAGTACCGTTGCCGACGACCTGCTGCATGGCGATGCCTATCGCGACGGTAACTATAACCCAAGCGGATATGGAGGCAGCTTCGACAGGATGTTCAAGAACCTTTATGGGGGTGTAAACCGGGCCAACTACGTGATAGATAATGTTGCCAAAATGTTGCCCAATGCCTCTGCCACTTCCCGGCCCAACCTGGAAAGGATCATTGGCGAAGCACGCCTGCTGAGAGGCATGGTATATTTCAGGTTAATATCCATGTGGGGGCATGTGCCTTACATTGGCAGCACTGTATACAGCAACTCCGAAGTGGCCACTATTTCAAGAACGCCTATTGCACAGGTGAAAGATTCTATCATGGCTGACTTTACCTACGCGTTTGAAAAGCTGCCGGTGAAAGCGCCTGAGATAGGACGTGCCTCCAAAGCAGCCGCCCTGGCTTTCCGTGGCAAACTGCAATTGTACTGGGCCTGCTGGAACGATTTCGGATGGCCGGAGCTGGAAGGCTTCACGGCTGATAAAGGAGCCGCCACCGCTGCCTACAATGCGGCTGCTGCAGACTTCCGTAAAGTGATCAGCGATTACGGCCTCACGCTCTTCCGTGGCGGCGCCCCCGGCGATATAGACAGCCTGGGCAAAGCAGAGAAATTACCGAACTACTATTACCTCTTTACACCCGTAGCTAACGGCGATGGTGAAATGATCATGGCTTTCAACCACGGTGGTACCGGTACCAATCAGGGTGAAGAACTGATGCGCGATGTGGCGGGCCGCTCTCACGAGAACTCTCAGTGCTGGGTAACACCCCGCTACGAGATAGCAGACAGGTATCAATCCACTATTACAGGCGATTTCGCGCCCAAGCTGATCCCCATGAATCCTGGTGCTCCCGATGCCAGAACTGCTCCTAATTCTGCTTTAAATCCCCGCAGCTATGCCAACCGCGATTACCGGATGAAAGCTTCCATTATGTGGGATTATGAAGTAAGCGTGGGCCTGGCTTCTCTGAAAGTCACCAACTGGGTGCCCTTCATTTATAAAACATGGAACCAGCCCATTACGATCGGCGGTGTAAAGTATACGACTTATAATACAGACGGCTGTAACTCCGGTTACGTGCTGCGCAAATTCCTGCGCAACTATGCTGGTCAGGGGCGCAGCGATGGCGATTACAATTTTCCTGTAATGCGCCTGGCAGATGTATACCTGATGTACGCAGAAGCTACCAACGCTGTAAATGGCCCGCAGGCAGACGCTATTGACCTGGTGAACAAGATCCGTCATCGTGGTAACCTGCCTCCCTTAACCGGCGAAAAGACCGGTAGCAGAGACGCCTTTTTCAGCTCTATCGAACAGGAACGCATCATAGAGCTCTTCGGCGAAGGTCATCGCGGATTCGATCTGCGCCGCTGGCGCGCACTTGAAAGAGTATGGGGACCTCCCGGCGGACCGGGTGTTTGGCGGATGGATACGCAAAACGCACAGGTAACCCGCTACTATCAGAACACGCCTCCAAGGGAGTACCAGCAGAACTACATTTTCAAGATCCCGCAGAGTGAGCGCGACCGCAATCCGAACCTCACACAGAATACACCATGGTTATAAAACAATACGACATGAAAAGATATTTCAATATACTGGCCCTGTTCCTGTTCACCGCCTTTGCATGGATGAGCTGCTCCAAGGAAGACTTTCCTGTTGATGAGGATGGACTGCTGATCACCACCCGGGCAGAATGTTATGTAAGCGATTTTCAATTATTAGGATCAGATTTCCAGACCGTGCTGACGGCAAAGAAACCTGTGATAGATACAACCGCCTGCACCATCAATGCAGAAGTGCAATACGGCTCCGATCTGAAGAACGTATACCCGCAGTTCTCACTCGTAACCGATGCCAAGCTCGATCCTAAGATCACCGGCAAAGTAGATTTTTCAGATCTGGCTAACCCGCGTAAATACACCGTAGTATCCGGTAACCGCCAGGTAAGAAAAACCTACACAGTTTACATCACCATTCAACAGTGATCATCACATTAAAACATGATTTATGAGGAGCAAATACTTTCAATATACATCCTGGTGCTTAGCACTGTTCCTGCTGATGGCCTCCTGTAAGGAGGAGCCGTATGAAGTACCCGTGCCGAAAGATGCCCTGCAGAACGACTGTATCAAACGTTCCCTGGGACCTAACATCGTAGGCAGCAACATCGAGTTTGCATATGCCATGGCCTTGCCTGCCACAAAAGGAAAGCTGGTATCTGCACAAGTGGAAGCTTCCATCGCCGGCGCTGGTACTACCTACCTGGAACACCGGTCTTATTACACTGACGGCAGCGGGGTAGATGTGGGCATAGAGATCGGAACGCCTTCTATTAACCAGGGCAATACCACCACCGTCAATTTCAGCAAAGACACCAACGCTGTTACGCTCCGGTACTTCTACGCCATACCGGAAGAAGCCCGTGGCAAAGCAGTCAGCTTCAAATTCTCCGCCAAAAGCAGCAATGGTGAATCTGTAAATTATTCCATGGGCCCTTATACCATTGCTAAAATGGATATGGCCCTGGATATTCCGGTGAAAGATGCGGAGAACTGCTTTATCTCTATCGCAGACATGAAAGCTTATAATGCTACAGATGCAGCTGCCAATGCTGCAAAGATCGACATAGTATATCTCTACCGTGCTATGTCTACCGTGGCCTTCAATCATTCGTTTGTATCACCTGGCACAAAAACGGAATACCTGCCCGGTGTGGTATTGCCGCCCGGTGTTAACAATATATCTAAGATCAGCAGGGCATGGGCGCTGCGGGATAATAACCTGGCCCGTGATAAATACGGCATCTACATAGATGATATAGATTTTCAGCAGCTGAACATCGCCAGCGCACCTGATTATGCCATTAACCTGAAAGAGGAAGCCGGCGCCTGGATAGAAACAGCCGATGGAAAGTACCGCGCCTATATTTACATCAACAAGGTAAATAATGGTTCCAAAAGCGCTGTGATCAGTATGAAACGCTATACAATGAAGTAATGATTATTTTAGTGTAGCTTAATAAATTCACGGAAATGAAAATCAGGAAACTCTATGCTTTACCATTGCTGGCCGCTGTTATGTTAGCCCGGCCAGCCTTTGCTGCGGAAGACACACCGCAGACCTTTCTGCTGAAACCGGCAGTACTGCTGCATGGTAAACAGCTGATAGCACAGCACGACCCTGCCGCAGAGCAGGCGCTGGCAGACCTGGTGAAAGATGCCGGCAAAGCGCTTACCAAAGGTCCGTATTCTGTAGTCTATAAAAGCAAGCTGCCTCCCAGTGGAGACAAGCACGACTACATGAGCGTAGGCCCTTACTGGTGGCCAGATCCTTCCAAGCCGGATGGCCTGCCCTATATCCGTAAGGACGGGGAGGTCAATCCCGAACGCTATGCCGTGAAGGATCTCGACTTCCATAACGCGCTGTGTAAAGATGTATATGTCTTAGGTCTGGCCTGGTATTACACCGGCCAGTCAAAGTATGCCGCCCATGCGGCTAAGCTGTTGCATACCTGGTTCATCGATCCGGCCACACGCATGAATCCGCACCTCAATTACGGCCAGGCTATACCGGGTATAACGGAAGGCCGCGGCATCGGCTTGATCGACATGCATAACGTTACCAGCCTGCTGGATGGGATCCAGCTGTTGAAAGATGCACCTGAACTGCCTGCTGCCGATTACAAGGCCATTCAGGAATGGTATAAACAGTTCCTGCAATGGATGCGCACCAGTCCCATTGGCCGTGATGAAGCAGATGAGGAGAACAACCACGGCACCTGGTACGATGTTCAGGCCGTGGCTATCGCCCTGTTCACCGGTCAGACCGATCTCGCTGCAGACCTGTTAAAAACGCACACACAGACCAGGATTGATAATCAGTTGAGGGAAGACGGTAGCCAGCCGCATGAGCTGGCCCGTACCCTCTCCTGGAATTACTCTCAGTTCAACCTCAGCGCTTTCTTTGAACTGGCCCAACTGGCAGAGAATGTAAAGATCGACCTCTGGCATTATGAAAGCCCCGGTAAAAAGAGCCTGAAAAAAGCCTTTGCCTGGATGCTCCCTTATGCAGAGAAAACCAAGGCCTGGGAACACAAACAAATAAAACCCATGGATATCGATGGCTACCTCCGCCTCGCAAAACAGGCCGGCCAACAGTATCCCGATATCGATCTTAAACCCTTGTGGGAACAGTATAAAGACTACGGCAGCAGCAGAACACTGCTCACTGGTTATTTTGACTGACTTCACCATGCTTAAACCTATTTCGTATGCAGCATTGTTCCTTATTGATCAAACGCTGGTTCTGCCTTTGTTGCCTGGCAATACCTTTTGCCCTCAAAGCTGCCGCTGGCGTACCGGAAGATTCCATTCTCGGCGGACTGCGAAAAGAACATCCCCGCCTCATGGCAACTGATGACGATTTCAAACGCATTGCCCGGGAGAAAGAAACAGATGAATATGTAAAGAAAGCATTTCAACAGCTATACGGGGAAGGAGAAAAGATCCTGACCCAGCCGGCTTCAAAATATGAGATCCCGGATGGCCTGCGCCTCTTAAGTACCAGCAGACGTGTGGTAGACCGTATCTCAACGCTGGGTTTTCTTTACCGCATCACAAAGGAAGAACGCTTTGCAGCGCGCGCCTGGCAGGAGCTACAGGCCGCCGCACAGTTCCCTGACTGGAACCCGAAGCACTTCCTGGATGTAGGAGAGATGACCTGCGGCTTTGCCCTGGGCTACGACTGGTTCTTCGATTACTGGAATACCGATCAGAAACAGATCATCAAATCCGCCATTATTGAGAAAGGCCTGGCGCGTGCTTTACTGGCTTACGAAGGTCTCTCTACCCGCGACAAAGGCTGGTGGATCAATGTGCCGCATAACTGGAACCAGGTATGCAACGGCGGTATCGGCGTTGGCGCCTTAGCGATAGCAGATGAAGAGCCTAAGCTTTCCAATGCTATCCTGAAGCAGGTACTGGAGCACTTGCCCACTGCCATGCAGCACTTTGCACCTGATGGCGCCTGGAACGAAGGTCCCGGTTACTGGAACTATGCCACCCGTTACAACGTAGCCATTATCGCTTCTCTCCGCAGCGCACTGGGTGAAGACTTTGGCCTGTCGGCGATAGATGGCTTCTCTAAAACAGGCCTCTTTCCATTATACCTCAACAGCCCGGTTAATAAGTCCTTCAACTATGCAGATGGTGGTGACGAAGGGATCAAAGGCGCGCAGCTCTTCTGGTTTGCCAGGATGTTCAATCAACCTGCTGTTGCCGCATACCTCTACCAGTTCAGGCCTGCTGATCCTTATGCATTATTATGGTACGATGCGGCCCTTTCAAAAGCAACGGCCCAACTGCCGCCTGACGCGTATTTCCGGGAGGCTGAAGTAGTAACCCTACGCAGCAAATGGAATGATACGGCCGCCGTTTTTGTAGCCTTCAAAGCAGGAGATAACAAAGCCAACCACAGCCACCTGGACCTGGGCAGCTTTGTCCTCGATGCTTTAGGCGAAAGATGGATCCTGGATCTCGGCAAGGATAACTATAACGTTCCCGGCTATTTCAACGCCGGTAAGGATGGTAAACGCTGGACCTACTACCGTAACCGCGCCGAAGGACACAACACACTGGTGATCCATCCCACAGCAGCAGCCGACCAGGATCCCCTGGCAGACACTAAAGTTACTGGCTTCGAAAGCAAGCCTGACGGAGCATTTGGTATTATGGACCTTACACCGGCCTATGCATCGGATGCTTCCACCGTGACCCGCGGTATTGCTTTGGAAAGGAAGAAAGGTGCAGTAGTGATACAGGATCATATTGTCAACCGCAGCCCGGCAGACGTGTACTGGTTTGCACATACCCGTGCAACGCTAAAGCCTGCCGCTAATAAGAAGTCGGTGATATTAAGCCAGCATGGCAAACAATACATGGCCACACTGCTGGCTCCTGCCAATGCTACCTTTGAGGTAGTACCCGCGGCTCCTTTGCCTGCTTCGCCTCATCCCTCACAGAACAATCCTAACAACGGTATTCAAAAGTTAAGTATACATATTCCTGCTGTAAGCGAAACACGGGTGGTAGTAGTGTTCCATCCTGTTGGAACGGCAGCTGACAATGCCTATGAAAAGCCGCTGGAAAAGTGGAAATTCTGATAGCAAAAGAGGCTGTCTCCGCCAGCTGGCGGAAACAGCCTCACTTATATCTGTTTATCATTGGTGGAATCTACATCATCCTTTAATATCCCAGCGTACTCTCACCGATCTCCTCAAATACCTCCGCACCGGCTCCGCATAAGGGGCAGCCAAAATCTTCCGGCAGCGCTTCAAACGCAGTGCCTGCCGCAATGCCCTGCTCTGCTTCCCCCAACGCCTCGTCATACACGCTCATGCATTGTTTGCATTGGTGTACTTTTCTCTCAGGCGGCTTTATATGTGATAAAGATTGCTGGCTGCTCATAAGGTCCTGCAGCGGATTCGCTTCACTGGCCTGCTCGTAAAAGTACTTGCAGATGGATACCAGGTAGGGACCAAGATGCTCCTTGCTGACATTTTCCCTGAACGGGATCAGCGTAGACGAATTCGGGTTAAAGCCCGGCGTATACAGGATATCATACCGCTGCATGTATTTCAGCTTGCTGTTGTATTTGTTCTCCTGTTTGCGTATCACTACAGACCCGAATTCACTGGTGGCTGATTCCATGTGAACGCTGAAACAGAGCCCGTAGGTACGCACGTCTTCTTTGTCAAAATGACGAATGATGTGGCGTTTCAGCACTAACCCATCCTCCGAATTATCTTCTACCTGCCAGTTCAGCTCATTGGCGGCATGCCGCACATTGATCCGGTATTTGCCCAGCACATAATCCCACAGGGGACGGTGCGCAGGATTTATATTTTTGATGATGATCGTCTTCCAGGGAGTAGCGTACAGCTGCCCGGTTTTTGTCTCCAGACAGATCGCGCAAAGGTCCTGCAGAAAAGCTACCGGGAACAATTCATCCCGCCGGTAAATACCTAGCCAGTAGCTGTTCTCATACCGGTTAAAGCCCTCGTAATAAGGCAGGTGGAACGTAGGTACTTCCAGCTCTTCTTTTACCGGGCGGCCCATATATTCCAGGGAAGACTTTGTGCGTTCGTACAGGTTGCCGCTGTTCACATCCGCTGTTTGCAGCAGTGTTTCTATCTGCCGGCTCACCCGGCTGATATGATTGGTGTAGATCAGTTCAGGCCACGCCAGCAGTTGTCCGGTGCCCGGAAAACGTATAAACAGATGCCAGTAATGCGCATGTTCAGACGTGATCCAGTTGATATGTCCTGTAAAGAAAGGCGTAAACGTTTGATGGCGGTCGCAGATATTCAGCTTCAGGGAAGGTGTATAATCAAACAGGTCAAACACATCTTTGTAATCGCCTTCTGAAAGCCAGCTGTTGCCATGGGTAAAGATCCCGGCAGCAGGGTAGGAGCTGGTGATGTTATGGTTCAGCTCCGGCTCATGGAATGCGATCTTATGCTGCTTGCATTGCTGGCTGAACTGCTTAAAATGTTTTACCGGTACATCGATCAGCAGTTGCTGCCGCAAGCCAAAGCGCACTTCCGCTACTTTTGCGGTAGCGGCTATTTTCAACGCTTCCTGTAAATAACCGGGAGAGATGATCCCACCCGTGAAATTAATGCTGACGGTATGTGTTTGCTTTCCCATTAGATTACCTCCTCCATCAGTTTTTTCTGGGTTTCTTTCGCAGGAGCTGCTCCTGTCATTCTTTCCAGTATGGCCTTTACTTCCGGTTTGCAGCTCCCACAACCCATTCCCGCACCGGATGCCTTGCACAGGCTCTCCAGCGTGGCATGCCCTTCTTTGATCTTATTGCAGATATTGCCTTCGCCTACATTACCACAGGAGCATACCAGCGGACCGATCACCGGTTCTGCTTTTTTACCAGAGCGTAATAGTTCCAGCCGCTTTTCGCTCAGCTCCATATTTTGCTGCATCAGTTCTTTGAACTCCAGGAATTCGGAGCGGTCGCCAATGAGGATGGCCCCCATCAGCCGGTCGTTATAGATGACACATTTCTTATAATAACGTTTGGCCTTGTCAATGAACACTACTTCTTCATATGCAGGATCGTCAGGTGTTTCTACCATGCCCAGCGAGCAGATATCCGTACCATGCATCTTCAATATATTCATGAATACAGAACCCTGGTAATAGCTGCCTATATCGCCGCTCAGGAAGCGGGCCACCACGGCAGCCTGCTGCTCTGCGGCGGCGGTAATGCCATAGAGAGTGCCGTTGAACTCCGCTATCTCACCGATCGCAAAAATATCAGGATCGCTGGTCTGCAGGTATTCATTCACCACCACGCCGCGTTTGCAGCTGAGCTGGATGGACTGCGCTAATTCTGTATTTGGAACAGTGCCGATGGCCACTACTACTGCCTGACACTCTATCTGCCGGCCGCTCTTCAGCTGTATGCCTTCCAGCTTTTTCAGGCCGTTGAAGCGGGCTATTTCATCATTGAACAATACTTCTATGCCGCGGTCGGTCAGTTCTTCGCACAACAGCTGACTGCCAAGAGTGTCCAGCTGCCGGTCCATCAGCCGGGAGGTACGTTGTATCACGGAAACGGATATGCCCATTTCACGCAAGGAAGCGGCCAGCTCAATGCCCAGCAAACCGCCGCCTGCTATCACCACTTTCCCGTTCTCAGGGTTGACATGCTTTCTGAAAGCATCTGCATCCGGGCGGCTGCGCATGGTAAAGATCCCGGTCAGCGGCGGCACGTCTTTCAGCTGTGCCGCTCTGCTTCCGGTGGCCATGATCAGTATATCGTAAGGGTGTTTTTTACCCTGGCTGTCGGTAACGGTTTTGCGCTGCCGGTCTATCGCGGTAATGCTCACACCCTGGCGCAGCGTAATGTTATAGGAGTCTTCCTCATCCTGCGACATTTTCACCAGCTGTTCCCAGGCCTGTGCGCCGCTGATATAGTCAGGCAGCATTACGCGGTTGTAGAAGGGCAGCGCTTCCTTGCTGAATATGGTGATCTCGTCTGTACGGTTAATTTCCCGGTAAGACCTCACAAACCCGCATGCACCTGCTCCTGCACCGATCACTACTATCTTCTGCTTGGGTTTGCGGTAACGTTGTACCTGTACCGCTGCAAATTTCAGGTCTGGCTGTTTGGAATAAGGGTCCAGTTTGCTCTCCGTAAGGTTGTTAGCCCTGTGCAGATCGCGCTGTAACACCTTGCCCCAGTGCATCGGCAGAAATACCACCCCTTTCTTGATGCTGCTGGTCAGCTTCGCTTTTACGCGCACGCTGCCGCGTTCATTGGTGATCTCTACCATATCATCCTGTGAGATCTGCCGCTGACGGGCATCTTCTGGATGTATTTCGAGGAAGGAATTGGCAATATGCTGTTTCAGCTTATTTACCTTACCTGTCTTGCTCATGGTATGCCACTGGTCGCGTATACGGCCAGTGGTCAGTATTAACGGATGTTCTGGTGTAGTAGGTGTGGAAGTATTTTCATCTTCAAAAGAGTGTATCACTGCTTTTGAAGAAGGAGTATAGAAACGGTGATCGGTGAAAAGCCTGGCTGTGCCGCCATTAACAGTCCCCTGGGGATAAGGCCATTGCACGCTGCGTTGCTCGCGGAGGGTATCATAATTCAGGCCGGTGATATCAATACGTGTACCGGCAGTAAGACGGCAATGTTCTTCGTATATCTCTGATGGTGAATTATAGGAAAATCCGTGATATCCCATTTTCTGCGCAAAGCGGCAGATTATGCTGGCATCGGGTAGCGCTTCACCAGGTGCATCGGTGATCTTGTGCAGGTAAGTGATACGGCGCTCCGCATTGGTCATGGTGCCTTCCTTCTCCGCCCAGGTAGCGGCTGGCAATATAACATCCGCATATTGCAATGTTTCTGCCCGGTTGGATATTTCCTGCACCACTACAAACTTTGCCTTCTGCAACGCAGCTTCGGCTCTTCTTACATCAGGCAGGCTCACCAGCGGATTGCTGCCTACTATCCAGATGGCTTTCAGCCGTCCTTCTTCCAGGGCTGTGAACATTTCTGTAGCGGTCAGCCCGGGTTTGGGAGAAAGGCTTGTGCCGCCCCAGAAGGCCTGTACTTCTTCTCTGTGTTGCGGGTTATCCAGCACACGGTGTGCAGGCAGCAGGTTGGCCAGTCCGCCTACTTCGCGGCCGCCCATAGCGTTCGGCTGCCCGGTTAAGGAGAATGGCCCGCTACCGGGCTTGCCGATATGCCCGGTAATAAGATTAAGATTGATAAGGCTCAGGTTCTTGCGTACACCTACTGCGCTCTGGTTCAATCCCATGGTCCACATGGTGATGAAGCCTTTTGCTTTGGCAATGTAACTGGCCGCTTCATGGATGGCTGCTTCCGGAACGCCGCAGATGGCAGCTGCTTCTGCAATGCTGCGCTGCATCACTGTTTCGCGGTAAGCTGCAAATCCTTCCGTATGTTCCTGTACAAATGTATTATCTGTATATCCATTCGTGATCAGCCATCTGCCAATGGCATGGTGCAGCACAATATCGGTGCCCGGGTTCAGCTGCAGATGTACATCAGCAAGTGAACACGTTTGTGTGGCACGGGGATCGCTTACAATGATCTTCATCGCCGGGTTGGCAGCCTTGGCGGCTTCTACACGGCGCCATAAGATGGGATGGCACCAGGCCGGATTAGCGCCGGCTACAAATATGCAGTCGGCCTGCTCAATATCATCATAACAAACAGGCACGGCATCTTCTCCCAAAGACATTTTATACGCTGCTACGGCGCTGCTCATGCACAGGCGGGAGTTGGTGTCTATGTTATTGCTGCCAATAAAGCCTTTTATCAGCTTATTGATCACATAGTATTCTTCTGTCAGGCACTGTCCTGATGCGTAAAAAGCAACGGAGTCCGGTCCGTGCTGTGCGATCAGTGTGCGGAACACAGCAGCAGCCCTGTCCAGCGCCTGGTCCCAGCTTACACGCTGCCTGGACATTTGCCGGTTATACCGCATTTCAGGATATAACAGCCGGTCTGATTGGTCCATTACCGTGTAGTGAAGGTTCATGCCTTTTGAGCAAAGCATTCCCCTGTTCACCGGGTGGTCTTTATCCCCGCTTACCTGCAGCCGTCCCTGCCTGTCCTGCTGCACTACAATGCCACAGCCTACGCCGCAATAACAACACGTTGTTTTGAAAGAAGATGCCTGCATGGGTAAAAAATTGATCAAACTTCCAGCGCCACCTGCACGTCTTTTGCAGGTTGATCAGCCGGTTTCTTTACAAAGCTGGTGATCATCACTATCGCCGCTACCGTGATCACGATATAGCCGATATAGGTGAACGCCTGTATATATGTAATACTTTCTGACTTGAAAAGGAAACCGAACAACATACCGCCCAGGTTACCGCCAGCGCCTACTACGCCGCTCACCAGGCCTACGTTCTTCTCATTGATGAAAGGCACAATACCGTAGGTTGCGCCATTGGCCATTTTCAGGAAGAGCGCAAAGCTTAGCATGGCTACAATCGCCAGCCCTAAAGAATTGGCCTGTGCAAACAACAACAGTCCTGTGCCTTCCAGCAGCAGCATAAAAGCCAGTAAACGGCCTTTACCTTTCATACCGGATTTGGCGCCTACTTTATCAGATACGATGCCTCCCAGTGCACGCGCAAAAATATTCATGAAGCCAAAGATCCCTGCCCAGAAACCTGCGCTGCTTTGTGAAAGATGGAAAGTATCCACAAAGTGCAGAGAGGCTACGTTGTCAAATGTGATCTCCATACCAAAGCACATGGCGTAGGCCATCATCAGTGCCCATATACGCCAGTCGGCCAGTATGCTCCAGTCTGTTTTGCTCTTGGCAGCGTTACGTCCTATCTCATCGTAGTTGCCTGCTGGTGTATCTTTAGTATAACGCTGATATAAAAAGGCCACGCCAAGCATCATCAGTCCGGGTAGGATCATGGCATAGCGCCAGGCTTCTTCCTTGGTAAATCCAAAACCTACTATAGCGGCAAAGATCAATGGCATCACCATGTTGGTAACACCGCCACCCAGGTTGCCCCATCCGCCGGTTACTGCATTGGCAGTGCCTTTGATAGAAGGTGCAAACATCATAGAGGTATGGAACTGCGTTACCACAAAAGAAGCGCCTATCACACTGATGGCTAAACGGAACAGCAGGAAAGTAGTATAATCATGTGCCAGCCCTACCAGGAATACCGGTAGTGAACCGGCTATCAGCAAACGCACCGCCGTTTTACGCGGCCCCCAGGTATCGCACAGGCGGCCTATTACCAGGCGGGCAATGATAGTACCCGAAACAGAAGCGATGATAATATTACCGATCTGCCCTTTGCTTAAGCCCAGGTCCTGACGGATGGTAGGCATCAGCGGAGCCAGCCCGAACCAGCCAAAGAAGCACACAAAGAACATCAGCCAGGTGATGTGAAAGGTGCGCATCTGTATAGAGTTCAGACTAAAGATCCGCAGTTTATCCAGTGGTTGAGTATTTGATATTGAAGCCATGTAATGTCTTTTTAAGTTGTACAATAGATCATTTAAACAGGAACGAAGGCCGTATGCTCACCATCAGGTAAGCCCAGTTGCTGTTGCTGCTGGCATTGGCCACGTTCTTTACACCGGCCGCCGTTAAGGAGTTGGTGTTCCAGAAATGGCTGTAGCCTCCTTCAAAAGCGATCATCGGTGTCAATGTGAAAACGGCTACCAGGTCTGCCTCTGTGCCAAAGCGGCGGGTCAATGCTGGTTTATCAACAGCCACCGGTATATCGCTGGCACTGTAAAACTCATGCGCATCGGCCGTGATCAGCCATTTCTTACCTGGTTTGATCTTTGTCTTTATATAATAATCCTGCAATCCCCTGTTGCCAAAACCGCTCGCTGCATAGAAATAATCCATGAAGCCCCAGAACTTATGCGGCGTGCCGTACAAAGGGTCAAATGCATGACTGGTGCCACCGCTGCCGCCACCGGAAGTATAATCTATCCCGGCGCCTGCGCTGAAAACAGGGTTGACTGCATATTGAAAAGCGCCCGACAATAAAGTACCGCTCAGGTCTATACCATCGGCATTCTTGCCAAACTGGTAATAAGCGGCGCCTGTAAGTGTAAGACGCTGGAAAGTATTGTTGAAATAAAGGCCGGTGGTCATACGGCTGTAGGTCGATCCTTCCCACACTTTCACAGGTGCATTGTTCACACTGTCAGTATGGTATTTGGAGAACTGGTCCGTCAGGAACAGGAAGGAGATATTGCCCTTGGCCAGCTTCCTGCCCGCATATACGAATTCCAGGCTTTTATAGTTATTACCACCGTTAGTGTTACCGGTATAGTTGCCCGGCGGGGTGGGGTCATAGATCGTGTTGGAAGCGTTCTCTTTGTTCTGGTTAAACGCGCCGCCTGCATGCAGCATCCAGTCTGCGGTTTCGTATTTTAACAATACCGCGTCATGACGCCTTGCTTGTTGCAGCCAGTCCAGGTTGCCCAGCAGGCGGGAGTCGTCATACAGTAATTCCTGGCGGCCGATCTTCAGCGCCAGGCGTTTGTTCTTAACGATCGTGTCCGTCAGCAATATTTCGGCCCATGCTTCGTGCAGCATAAAACCGTTATTGTTGGCGGTAGTGGTACGGTTGATGGTAGAACCGTCCTGCCCCCATACCCGTACATCCTGGATGCTCACGCCCAGTTGAATGCGATAAGCGCTGAAGCCTGCAGAAAGGCGGGTACGTTGTGATGTGAATACGGCGGGAGATGCGTCGTGGGCCAGCGGAGCGCCTTGGCCATCACGAAATTCTGTGCGTGTTCTCAGCTGGGCATTGAGGGAGAATTGCCCGTAGGAAGGAAGAGACAAAGCCACACAGAAAACTAAGCAGATAATCCCGCCAGGGAATGATTTTTTCATGTAACTTTGGTTGGTTTTAAATGTGATGCCTATCATATTGAAATCAGAAGCCCGGATAGCCTGCCCGCTACCGGGTTTCTTTTTATGCCATTACTTCCACGTTCTGTCCGCCTGCGCCGATGCCGATGTATACACGGTCTCCTTCCACCTTTACGGGGTAAGTGTTCAATGAACATTCGTGCTCATCATTCAGACAGCGTCCGTCTACTAAGGAAAAAGATTTTTTATGGAAGGGACATGCCACTTTAGGCTCGCCTTCCTGTGTGCCGGTCATGCCGCGGCTGAGCGCCATTTGCCTGCGGTGCGGACAAAGGTTCTGGGTGGCGTACCATTCGTTGCGCCTTGCGAAACGGAATAATGCGATCTGTTCATCAAAGTATTTTACACATACACCGCCATTAGCAGGTACGTCTTCTACTTTGCAGGCATAGAACCAGGTGAGCGTTGATGAATTTTCTAATGACATACTGAATTGGTTTTTGAAAGTTTATTTCCACTCTGCGGCTTTCTTCTGTTCGCGCAGGTTATCAAATTTGATGGTCGGATCTTTTTCTTCAGGTGCATTTACGAAATGACTGAAGCGTTTTCTCAGCTCAGGGCTTTCCACCACTTCTTTCCATTCGCATTTGTAATTGTCTACCAGCACCTGCATTTCAGCTTCCAGCTGGGCGGCTATACCCAGGCTGTCATTCACTACTACGTTGCGCAGGTATTCTATGCCGCCGTCCAGCTTGTTCAGCCAGGTGGCCGTACGGGTCAGCGGGTCGGCAGTCTTGATATAGAACATGAGGAAACGGTCAATTAGCTGGATACAGGTGGCGCTGTCCACATCTCCGGCCAGCAGCAATGCATGCTGGGGCTTGGATCCGCCATTACCGCACACATAAAGGTTCCAGCCTTTTTCAGTGGCGATGATGCCGAAGTCTTTAGACTGTGCTTCTGCACACTCGCGTATACAACCGCTCACAGCAGATTTCAGTTTATGCGGTGCACGTAATCCACGGTAGCGTTGTTCTATCTGGATAGCAAAGCTTACGCTGTCGTGCAGGCCAAACCGGCACCAGGTGCTGCCTACACAGCTTTTCACGGTGCGCAGCGCTTTACCGTAAGCGTGGCCGCTTTCAAAACCAGCCGCCACCAGTTCTTCCCAGATCAGGGGCAGATCGTTCACGTGTGCTCCGAACATATCGATACGCTGACCGCCGGTGATCTTGGTATACAGGTTATATTTTTCCGCTACCTGGGCAATCACCATCAGCTGTTTCGGTGTGATCTCACCGCCGGGTACGCGGGGTACTACAGAGTAAGTGCCGCCTTTCTGGATATTAGCCAGGTAACGGTCGTTGGAATCCTGTACGGTATCATTGCCTTTGGTCAGGATCATCTCATTCCACAGGCTGGCCAGGATGCTGGCTACCACTGGTTTACACACTTCGCAGCCGTCGCCGTGACCGTAATGGTCCAGCGCTTCATCAAAAGTGCGTACCTCTTTTATTTTGATCAGGTCAAACAGTTCCTGGCGGGAGTAGGAGAAATGCTCGCACACCACGTTGCGGATATATTTGCCCTGCGCCTTCATGGTGCTGGTGATCAGGTCTTTTACCATCGGTACGCAACCGCCGCAGCAGGTACCTGCTTTGGTACATTTCTTCACTGCATCCAGGGTTTCGTTCCCGGCTGTTACGGCATTGCAGATGGTAGCTTTGCTTACGTTCTCGCAGCTGCAGATGGTGGCTTCGTCTGGCAAACCCAGTACACCGGCCCCGGCTTCTGTTTGTCCGCCTCTTGCGCCCAGCAGCAGGTCTTCCGGGTTGGGCGGCAGTATCACTTTATTCTTGGCCGTTTGCAACAGCATATTATAGGCATCTGCATCGCCGATCAGGATGCCGCCCAGCAGGTATTTACCGTCTGTGCTCACATTGATGCGTTTATAGATGCCTTTCATCGTATCCTCGAATATGATGGTCCTGCACTGGTCTGCCGGAGCGAAAGGATTACCGAAGCTGGCCACGTCCACACCTATCAGCTTCAGCTTGGTGCTCATGTCAAAACCGGTGAAGGCTTTCTCTGTACCTAATATATGAGAGCAGGCTACTTCTGCCATTTCATAGCCCGGAGCTACCAGGCCGTAGATCATACCATTATATAATGCACATTCGCCGATGGCATAAATGCAGGGGTCGGTGGTCTGCAGCTGATCGTTTACCACGATACCGCCACGATGACCGGTTTCCAGTCCGCAAAGGCGGGCTACCTCATCCCGGGGGGATATACCTGCGGAGATCACCAGCATATCGGCCTCCAGGATGCTGTCGTCAGCAAACTGCAGCCCGGTGATGGTGTCCTCGCCCATAATATTGGTGGTGGATTTGCTGGTGTGGATCTCCAGTCCCAGTGTTTCCAGCTTCGCTTTCAGCAGGTTGGAGCCCGCCTCGTCTATCTGCCGGGGCATCAGCCTGGGGGCAAATTCTATTACGTGGGTCTTTTTCAGTCCCAGGTCCAGCAGGGCCTTGGCGGCTTCCAGACCTAAGAGGCCCCCGCCTATTACTGCCCCGGTGCTGGCTTTGGGTGCAAAGTCCCGCATCATTTCCAGGTCTTCAATTGTCCTGTATATAAAGACCCCCTTTTTGTCAACCCCCGGTATCGGCGGTACAAAAGCAGACGACCCGGTGGCCAGCACCAGGTAATCATAACTTTCAGTAATGCCTTTGTAAGAGTGGACGGTTTTCAGGGTCCGGTCTATCTGCTGTACCGGGTCGCCCAGGTGAAGGGTGATGTTTTGCTCCGCATACCAGCTGGCCGGAACCATTTCCAGGTCTTCGGCGGTCTTGCCGGAAAAGAATTCGCTCAAATGTACACGGTCATAGGCTGGGCGGGGCTCTTCGCCAAAAACAACCAATTCTACTGCGCCAGGAGCGGCTTTGGCAATCATCTTCTCACAAAACTTGTAGCTGGTCATGCCGTTGCCGATAATTACAATTTTCATTGCCCGGGATTTAAATGTGATCAATTAATGGATAATGGATCCTTTAGCTTTTATATGATAAATATTTTAATATAATATCTTGGATAAATTTTCCGGGATTGTTTTGGTCGTTTTGTATGATTTGCATCATGAAATTAGCAATTTTAATTTTAATTTTATAGCTGTAAGCATGATTAATATCATATAATTTAATTTATAATATAACTTATACTATGGCAATACCATTATTATCCCTGGTAGGAGCCGGGCCTGGAGACCCGGAATTGATCACCCTGAAGGCTATAAAAGCCATCGGGCAGGCAGATGTTATATTATATGATGCACTGGTGAACGAGTCTCTCCTGCAATATGCCGCTCCGGGAGCCATCATCCGCTTTACCGGTAAAAGGTACGGTTGTCATATCCTGTCCCAGGAAGAGATCAACCGCCTGATCGTGTCAGATGCCCGTGCCTATGGCCACGTAGTACGCCTGAAAGGAGGGGACCCCTTCATATTCGGAAGGGCCGCAGAAGAAATTGAGGCCGCCCGCAGCGCCGGGATACCGGTACAGGTAGTGCCGGGAATCTCAAGCGCACTGGCGGTACCTGCCGGACAGATGATCCCCCTTACCTGGCGCGGAACCGCCGAAAGCTTCTGGGTAACTACCGGTACTACCCGGGACGGCAGCATCTCTAAAGATATCCACCTGGCCGCCCGTTCCTCCGCGACCGTTATTATATTAATGGCCATGAGCCGCCTCGAAGCCATTATGGATATATTTATGGAGGCTGGTAAAGCAGACCTTCCCGCCGCTATCATCCAGGAGGGCAGCACCCCCCGGGAAAAAATGGTAAAAGGTACAGTAAAGGATATTACCTTCAGGGCCCGGCATGCCGAACTAAGCAACCCGGCAGTCATCGTAGTAGGCGAAGTAGTGAACCTCTATGATTCCTTGTTGCCAGCTCACATTCAGGGCATCGCCGGTAACCTGAACACTCATCCTGCGTGAAAAAGAAAGATAAACAGGACTGCGACCTGAACACCTGCATGCTGTGCAGGCTATGCATGAAAGAATGGAGCCCGGCCGTAGACGCCCACCGGAAGAATTTCTCTCTGAAGAAAGGCCAGCTGCTTTTCCGGGAAGGAGATAAGGTCACCGGCATCTATTTCGTATACGAAGGCCTGGTGAAAGTGCACAAACACTGGGGCAAAGACAAGGAGCTGATCGTACGCTTTGCCCGCAAAGGCGATATCGTAGGGCACCGCGGTGTAGGACAGGAGCTGGTGTACCCGGTATCTGCCACCGCCCTGGAACCGGTCACCGTTTGTTATGTGGATATGGCCTTTTTCCAATCCAGCCTCCAGGTCAACCACACCTTTTTATATGAGCTTATGCTCTTCTATGCAAAAGAGCTCCAGGAATCTGAAAAGAACATGAGAAACCTGGCTCACATGTCTGTAAAGGGCCGTGTGGCCAACGCCCTCTTACAGCTGCAAAGCAAATTTGGCATTGATAAGGACAACATACTGAATATGACCCTGAGCCGCCAGGATCTCGCCGCCTATACCGGCGCTACCTATGAAACCGTCTTCCGTACCCTGAACGAATTGGCGCAGGACCGCATCATCGCCATCAACGGAAAAGAGATTGCCATTCTTCACCAGGATAAACTCGAACGTCTTGCAAAAGAGAACGGTGAGTAAGCGTTGATTGAGATTATTTCACTATTTTAGCCGCGATGATCAATTGGCGAACATCCCAGAATTATCTCCTGCTGTTTGCAATTGCCTTTAAAACTTTGATACTGGGGACAGTGCTTACACTGGCCACCCATAACATTTGTTTAGGGGAATTGCTGAACGATGATGTCAACTGGTCTCAGATCGTCGGCAAACAGCGTAAGAGGAATGATGACCATCCTTCCCACGCTGTAGTATACATCCCCAACGCCGTAATCCCTAAAGCAGAATGTGGCGCCTGGTTAGGACACAGTATCATTTTACCCGTACTGGTCCTGGTATGGCTGCTATGCTGCTGCCATCGTCACATCAGCGGCCGGCGCTGCAATGATCCGCTGTTTGAATATTTACCGGATAGGATCTTTATCAGGCACTGTGCAATCGTCAGATGATAATTTTTTTCTTCAGGGGCGCCTTAGCGGCGCCGTCACTAAAATTATTATCAAGAACGAGAATGAGTGTGTTAAATGAACAAGACTATCCTTATTATTGAGAAGAATATTGAAGCTTTTCTGTACTATAAAAAGATTTTGCTGAAGGAAGGATACAAGGTGCAGCATATATCATCAGATATACAGTTGCTAAAGTATGAATTCGGTATACCTGATCTCTTCATCATCAACGACCGCTTTCTGACGCTGAATGCCGTTGAGATCTGCCAACATCTGAAAAATAATCCGCTAACCGGCATGATCCCCGTGGTGATCGTTTCCACCATCCTGGATATCGAATCCAGGGCCCTGGAATGCGGAGCCGCCGCCTTTATAGCAAAGCCTTTTGTGGTGAGTGATTTTCAGACAATCATCAGGCGCTGCCTGAATTTTTTATAAAAAATCCACCAACATGAAAACACTTGCAACGATCTCTCTTCTGCTGTTAACCCTGCTGGGAGCAAGGGCACAATCCCCGGTAATCGGCGCCTGGAAAGCCACATCCGGTACCACTACCTCGGTGCTCCTCATTACCGATGGTTATTTTACCGTTACCGTATATGACGGCAATACCTTTAAATCCACTATGGGGGGCACCTGGCAGAGTAATTCCGACGGTGCCGCCACTACTACCATAGAATTCGATTCGCGGGATAAGTCAAAAGTAGGTATGCATCCCGAGGCGGATGCCGAGTTTACCGGAGACCAGCTCACCAGCGCCATAGGCGATGAAAAGAACACCTGGACCCGTATAGATGACGGCAACAGCCCTATGCTCGGTGTATGGCAGATCACCGCCCGCGAAGCCAACGGCAAGATGAATGAAATGAAACCCGGCGCCCGCAAAACCATCAAGATCCTCACCAGTACCCGCTTTCAGTGGGTGGCCATCAACACCGAAACAGGTGAGTTCTTTGGCACCGGCGGCGGAACCTACACTTTTGAGAACGGTACTTATACCGAAAAGATCGAATTCTTTTCAAGAGATAGCAGCAGGGTGGGTGCCTCACTCAGCTTTAAAGGCGCTGTGAACGGCAACAAGTGGGATCATAGCGGCAACAGCTCAAAAGGCGATCCCATCCATGAGGAATGGACGCGTAAGTGATCATGTCGCATTCTACCCCCGATAATGTCGCTTTCACACAGCTTCTGGCTCGTCTTCCGAAAGTACCTTTGATGTAGAATCAAAACCTCATCAAAATCTTTCATTATGGAAAAGACAATCACCTCGCCAGTACTCACCAGCTGCCTGTGGTTTAATACAGAGGCAGAAGAAGCTGCCAGGTTCTATACATCTGTTTTCAGGGATGGAAAAATAAGCCGGATTGCACATTATACGGAAGAAGGATTTGAAGTACACGGAATGCCCGCCGGAACCGTAATGACCGTCGAATTTGAGATCGGCGGACAATCATTCCTCGGATTGAACGGCGGCCCGCACTTCAAATTCAATGAAGCGGTATCTTTTGTCATCAACTGCAAGTCGCAGGAAGAAGTGGATTACTATTGGAACAAGCTCACCGATGGCGGCGATCCAAAAGCACAGATGTGCGGCTGGCTGAAAGATAAGTACGGCCTTTCCTGGCAGGTAGTGCCAACCGTGTTGAATGAGATGATGCTGGACCCGGATAAGAACAAGGCTAACCGCGTAATGGCTAAGATGCTGAAGATGAAGAAGCTAGATATTAAACCGCTGGAAGAAGCGTACACAGGATAACTGGCAAACTTACATATGAAATGTAACAAAGGGCAGTATTACTGCTCTTTGCTTATTATAGCCTACCTTCCTTTGACCACAATTATTGTTACACCCTTTCCCGGTGTAGTATCGATTTTGGCATGAAAGCCTATTTGTATGGCCCTTTCCCGAATATTTTTAAGCCCATACCCCTCGGGCTGACTGCTGGTGTCAAAACCTATTCCGTCGTCACAAATACTAAGACCGAGCCTGCCATGAAGCATTTTAAGGCCGATCAACACCTCAGTACAATTCGCATATTTAACACTGTTATTAATTGCTTCCTTGGCTATCAGGAGTAAGTTCCTTTTCTCCTTTTTGGAAAGTATTAATTCTTCAATACCTTCCTGTATAGTGCATTCCAGGTGAATATTTCTGGCTATTGCAACGGGAAGGGAATTCTTTTTGATCCGGTCCATTAACCCCGCCACTGTGTCATCCTTGTCATCCAACACCCATAGTAGGTCCCTTAACCCTGAGATTGCATAGCTCAGCGATTCCTCTACTTGTATGAGTGAGCGTCCTTTCTCATCCTCTGATTTTGCCAGGTGCGTGAATATCTTGATGGTATTCAGGGTACCACCTATGTCATCATGGAGGTCACCGGCAATGTCTTTCCGTATTTGCTGCTGTCGCTGAAGCTGATAGATCCGGTATTTGTAAATAGCGATCACAATGCAGGCGCAGAAGCATATAATCAAGAGCTTGAACCACCATTGCTGATACCATTTCGGAAGGTATATCAGTTGTAAAGAGGTGTAGGAGCCATTTCCCATACCGTCTGTGTTTACTCCTCTTACCTGTAACGTATAACTGCCAGGGCCGAGTCCTACAAGGCTGATATTGTCCTGGGCGCCAATATCTAGCCATTCGTTGTGCAGTTCCTTTATCTTATACGAAAAAGACACATTATCAGGATGGGAAAAATTAAGGGCTGAAAAGAAGATCGAAGTTTGCAATACATCAGACGGAATCTTCAGTGTTTGCAGCTTCAGGTCTGTTGTGTCAGAAAATCCATGTGCAGTTTTTACCTGCACAGAGGAGATATTAACCACCGGGCGCACGGTATCCTCCTTGAAAAAAGCCGGCCTTATCCTGCTAAACCCGTTTAATCCGCCAGTATAAATGGCATCCCCGTAGCTCGCACCACAGAATTGTTCGAATGCGTCCGATTGCAAACCGTCAGATTGACTGTAGCGTTTTATCCTGCCTGTATTGGTATTTAGAACGGATAAGCCGTTGTTAGAAGTAACTAGAACCAGGCTGTCGGCAAAGGAAAACACCTTGTAAACGCCGTTATTGGACAGCCCTTCCCTGGCTGAAATAATCTGTTGGATGCGGAATTGTTTGTCCGTCTTAATCAGGCCCACTCCGTAAGCGGCCATCCAATAATGGTTAGCCGATTCGCACATATCGAAAAGGATGCCGTAGGGAGGTATTTTTACCGCATATGATTGGTAGCTGCCGTCTATCGGGTTGAAACGAAACACTGTATTCACAGACAATATCCAGATATTACCCGTTCGGTCATTGTAGATGCAGTTAACAAGTTCATCGTTCAACGGCAGATTCTGCCGTTCATTGTTGTAAGAGCGGAGTTTGCCTGTTCTCAGGCTCCATACATGCACCCCTTTATGGAACAGACTACCCAGTATTACCAGCGTATCCTGGTAAATAGCCATGGCGCTTAGCTGTTCGTGCTGAATGGCTTTCAAAGTAGGATAGAACCGACATACCGGCTGCAGCCTGCCATCATCGAGCACAAAAGTGCCCTGGGCATTCGAAATAATTATCCGTTTGTCAGGCAGCTTCTGGATTAGGTAACAGGAGGCCCTGTCATCAATTCTCAAAATGGAATGATCGACCGAGTTTACCCGGTAAAGCCCGTTGGCAGCTCCACAGAGAATAGTAGTGTCATTAAGCGGGCAGATCGAGAAAGCATGTTGTATTCGGACTGACGATTGAAACGATTCGTAAAACTGCTCAAAAGCGCTCGTTTTATTGGCAATGAAGGACAGGCCCTCTTCGGAGCCCGCCCATATATTCCCCCTGCGATCGGCGTAAATGGCATAAATGGCACTTTCCCATGCGTCTGCCCCATGAGATGCATCCATGATCTGATAGCAATCTCCGCTGCTTGTATTATAGCGATAGAGGCCTTTTGCATTCGAAAGCCATAACATTCCCTGCTGGTCTTCTGCGCAGCTGAAGATCTCTCCTTCGTAAAAAAAATGTTTTTCAGCTGGCATAACTACCTTCAGGCCATAATTTGTAATGCTTAAGGTTCTGAGGCCCCAGTTGGTAGCCAGATATATCATTTGATGACCGCGCGATACCGCCCAAAACTGGAGGGATTTATTATTATTGTAATGATTTAGCAGGGGGGGCGATAGCATTCCAACGGGCTGTATTGTCCTGTCATTTAGCAAGATCGCCCCATATCCGTCGCAGCAGATCAAAGTATGGCCGTTAACACCTGACAATATCTTGTTTACTTTCAAGTTAGGCACGTCAATTCCCTTCCATGATAGCTTATCTGGCCTTGTGAAAGCGCCTGTCCTGATGTTTAGCGCACATAGACCTCCATAAGTGCCGATCCATAGTATATCACCCGAAAGGGAGAGACAGCGAGTCCATTTCCCTGTCAGATATTTGTTTGCCTCTGTTAGCAAAGTATCCGGGAGAACGCGTTGTGTAAAGGTATTGATACATGTTATCCCCCCGTAAGAAGTAGCAACGTAGAGCCGGTTCCTGAGCGTGTCCTCCGTAATGTCCACAACGTTATTACCGTTCAGGGCAAACTGAATGGGCATTTCTTTGCTGAATATCCGGAAACGCCTCCCGTTAAAACAATTCAGTCCGTCCTGTGTGGTTATCCAGAAAAATCCAAATTTGTCCTGAAAAATTTTCGTAATATTATAACTGCTTAATCCCTCCTTTTGTGTGTAATGTTTAAAAGAAAGGAACTTTTTCTGCTGACCCCAAAGTGAATAGCAGCTGGTAATAAGGACAAATAACAAAACGAGAGCAGGCCGTTGCATTATTATTAACGCTTATGTCCCTAATTTATGGAAAAAAAATTACAAGAGGACTGGACAGTCATCTACCTCATCAGAGTTTCCGAAGTTTATTGGAAGGATGCAAAAAGAATGTTGGATGATATTGCAGCGCAAAATCTGTGCGGCGGTGTGAATGTAGTTGTCTGGCTGGATGCTTTTCTAAAGTTTCAGCACCAGCTGGATCCCTTGGAAAGCATATCGCCGAGAGGAAGCATAACTGCCAATATGATCTACCGGCTTGACGGGGCATCGTGGAAAAGAGTGAAAGATGTTCCCTTGTGGAATATTAAGAACAGGAAGGATATCAGGCGCTACTTCAATTTTGTACTGGATGAGTATCCTGCAAAAAAATACCTGTTGTTTACCTGGGACCACGGCACAGGTTATGCAATCTTTAACGACGGGGAATCTCCGGAGGAAACAGCCGGTCCATTCACCTTGCTGAATATGAAAGACCTGGTCAAAGCGATCAAAAAGTCGTTTGGGAAAAGAGATGGCCAGCAGATCAATGTGGTAATCATGATGAATTGTTACATGCAGCTTTTCGACACCGGCTATGAATTCTCGCGGGTAGGAGTAGAATACCTGGTATCATCGGAAAATGCGGGGAGCTTTATGGGTTTTAATTATAAAGAGCTCTTTATGCAGTTATTCAGGGAGCATGCCACGATGTCTTCCCGTGGCATTGCAATACAGGCGGTATCTTTATTTAATAGCGAGACTTTTCTTCGCGAACTTCGTCCGGACGATCCACTGCACCATGCCGCCTTTTTTGCAACAGATCTGAGAAGATATAAAAGCATGTATAATAACATCGACCGGTTGGCAAAAGAGCTGATTAATTTGCCCGATGCCGAGATCCGTAATATCGGATCACGGGATTTCGGTCTCAAATACGTAAACGCAAACCGGATGATTGATTTCTTCTTCTTTATCGGAAAGTTGAGGAAGATGACAGGCCAGAACTGGAATAGCGACCTGTTTGCGGAGATTGAGCAATTGCGCGCTGAGATTATCGTTGCAACTTTTTATGGTGCTGAAATAAAGAAAGAGGAAAACAAGATTCCTTTGGGATTCTCATTAGGATTTGCAATAGAAGAAAATGACGCCGGCAACATCCTGTTTCAGCTTTTCCATAAACGGGATTCTGCCGATGCTTCGACTTTTACTAAAGAAAATAACTGGAGCCACTTTACGGAAAGGTATCTTGCACTCATTCTGGTTCAAAGAATGAGTGCAAGCAGTGAATTGATGGGGTTAGCTTAAACTAAACTGGGGCCACCAGGCACTTTACCGCCACCGTCAAAAACCATCCTCAGTGTGGTAGAATGACTGTCGTTTCCTATTACGGTTGTGCGCACACCTACTGTGGGACAGATGTCTATTTTTTCAGGCTCGGCGAATATAGGAAGCCCTCTTCTGTTCCCCAGGTTCGGTACCCGGCTGAAACCATCATGCCTTTGCGTAGGGATCTTTACATCGATAACGATGTTTACAATTTCGCCGGTCTCGGCTATCTCAAATTTCAGTCCGGTCAATTCTGCTTTTTTGTCGCCATTGACGAAGTCTTTTCCAAGTTCAAATAACCCATAAGCAATAGGTTGCAGGCCGTCTAAGGCTTGCGGCTTGTTTACAATTGTCTCCATGATCGTGTTTTTTAGGATTAAAAAATGAAGGTTATCTCTTTACATTTTTAAGTGCGACCAATTGTAGCTTTAATGCTTCCAGCACCATACCTACCCTGCTTTGTACATTCAGCTTGCCGAATAGTGCTTCCCGGTATCCGTCAATAGTGCGCTCCGCCAGGTTCATTTTCGCAGCGATTTCTTTATAGGTAAGGTCACTGCAGGCCAGTTGTAAGAATGTTTGTTCCCTGTCTGATATCACAACCTGATCCTTATGCAGGGCGTTCCGGACAATACGCCGGTAGTTCAGGTTATAAACATCGCCGTTATAGTATCCCTTGGTATGTACCTCATGCAGCGCCTTTTCCAGCTCGTACGGGTGAATGTCCTTTAGCAGATATGCACAACATCCGTTCCGGATCATTCCGAGGATGGTGTCGTCATCATCCTTCATAGACAATGCTATCATTTTTACAGCAGGGAAGCTTTCTGCAATATGTTTGCTCGCTTCAATGCCGTCCATAACAGGCATCTCCACATCTATCAGCAGTATATCCGGTAAAACAGGGGCCTTTTTCAGTGTATCCAGGAGATGTTGTCCATTGTTGCCTTCTACTATGACCGAACAGTTGTTAAAATTGTTGATGAGAGAGGCAAGAGACTTTAGAAATAAGGCGTGATCATCTGCTATTCCAATAGTCAGTTTCATGCCAAAATGGTTTATACCTTACAATATAACGATTAAATCAATTGGCTGGCATGGCTGGCTTGTTGGCAAAGCCGAATATTGCAGAAAGGTTGAACTTTGTGACAATCCCGAAGCTCAGTTTTCTAAACGGGGGCTGTATATCTCTTTCTGCCAGCGGCTTGGACTTTTCTGCATTATTGTTGATATCAGGCAGCTCGACATATAATCCCCCCAGAAATTTTCCTTTATTGCCTATGAAATAGAAGCCGGCGCCAATATTTGTATAGTTCTGCAGGTAAGCAGTGTCCCTGCTGAAAATTGAGCTTCGCAGGTACAGGTTGGCAAGCAACCTGGATGTGTCAGACAACCAGAAATCACCCACTAGGTCTAAATTTAGTTCATTTGTTGCTACTTTCGCGTATTTACCTGCAAATGCAGTGATCTTTTTTTCGGCCGTGAGCGACTGGTTGCCAGCGTTGTCAGTTGTTTTTAATGTATACTCCTTGCTTTTCAGATTGGCATAATTATCACCACTTACATAGTTGTATGTGGCCCCCAGCCAGAAGTTCCTTACCTGTAGATTTAAGCCCAGCCCGACATTGCCGCCTTTGAACAGTGTGTCCTGGAACGCCTTCGGAAGATCGCTGCTTTCAATGCCCAGATAACGGGTAAAGTTCCTGCCATTCATGCCTCCGGTTAGAAAAATAGTCGCTCTTATAGGAACGCTTTTTTTCAGGTAGTTATCAAAAGCACTTTTCAGCTGTTCAGTAGCCCCGGCGGTGATTGCCCTGAATGATTTGGTATACAAGGCTACATTCACAGAGTGCCGTTCAAGAAACTCTTTTTTGAATGTTACAATTTCAGCAGCAGTATCATTGCTTTTATAGTCCTTTACATAATTATCCAGAGAGGCGAAGTCTTGTATGTCGCTAATCTGCGTGCTCATTTCTGCTATGACTCCCTCCCGCTCACTAATGTCTTTTATATGATGCAGCGAAAGTTTGACAGCTAATATTGTCTGGTCTTTCAATCCTCCGAAAAGCTTTTTTTTATCAACGTTTTCGTTCGTGGCAATAGCAGCTGCATCCGATCCTTTAAACCGCTCCAGCAACGCATTGTTATTAGCTATCGAATACCCTGCAAAACCTTGTAGAAGCCCCGCAGGTACGATCTTTCCTGTAGAAAACAGGTTGCCGATACCTTCCTCGTTTTTGGCGGATAGGTTTACGCCTATTAGCCAGTTGGTGGTGCCGCGAAAGATCCTCTCGTAATTATTAAAACCGAAAGTAAGCTCGCTTTTTCCGATGTCTATCCCAATACCCACACCATCCAGCGGGAGCGGAATCGAACTCTTGCCTTCGGCGCTCTGTGTCAGGTATTGCGCGGAGGCGGTATCACCAAATGAGATAAGTAATATGAGTAGTAATTTTTTCATCGTTATGGTAGTTTACAAAGTTTATTAATCGACCCCATCCCATTATGAAAAAAGATCTCTTCAGCAATATCGAATACGTCCTTGTTATTAAATTTCAAGCTCAATGAGCCATGTCCTGCAGGGAGGTCTTGCCTTGCAACCACAATTACCCTGGCGTGCTTTTCCGGATCGGGGTCCAATATAGGCTCGAAGAATTCGCCGTTGTCTTTTGGAAAATCTATTTTATGGCCTTCTACAATAAAATGTAGGATCGTGATACCCTGTCTTTCAAAAAAATATTTGAAGTTTGCGGCCAGCGCAGCTGCGGCGAATGTAGCAACAGGTTCAACAGTAGCGGCTTTTTTAGTCTTTGCCATGGCAATAAGGATTTAAAAGTTATTTTATTTTCGTTCGTCATTGGTAGAAGGTTTGACGCCCGCTCTTCTTATGTTTACCAGTTTCAGCATCATGTCAAACCAGAATGGTGCTCCCATAGATATTGCTACAGCCCCGATAAACAGCCCTAATAGCATGAGTAGCCATTCGTCTCCTGACCTTTTTCTCACTTTACTGGTGGTCTCGTCTGTTATCTCCCAGGGCACTTCTTTCCAGCCGAAAACCAGCTTACCGGCGGATGCGGTATCTATCAGAGAACTTAATAGCTCATACTTTTTTTGGTTGTAACCAGTTATCACCTTTGCCTCTTCTTGCTGCTTGGCTCGACGCAGTTCAATGGTATCGCTGCTGCTGTTTTGCAAGAGTATGTCATATTTGCTGCCAATGGCTTTCAGCTCTGCATCAAGATTTTTTGTATAGTACTCCCGCACAGCATCAGGCTGTTGGGCCATCTGGTTTGCGCTGGCCGCTAGTGTGGATCTGAGTATGGCATCGCCGGTGATGGTGGTGGTTAGCCTGACCATATCAAGGTTAAATAGAAGGGCTATCACAATCGCTAGTATCCTCGTTAACCAGCGATGTTTTCGCTTGTACCATCCACTTACCCTGTCCATATAATCATTGTACCATTTTTCTATGGTCGCTTTTAATTGCGCGTTATCGCCGTTAGTTGTTGTAATGCTCCAGGAATTGAACAAAGTGTTGAATTCATCAGGTACCTGTATGGGCTGCTTGGTATTGAATAGAATATCCATCAATGCCGTGGCAAAATTTGCCGAGGGTATGTAATTGGGGAACTTTTTAAGCTTTTCCTGCAACAGCTGAATCTGCGGATGCTCAAAGAATGCGGTCGAAAGAGGAGTGTCGGCACCACCCAGTACCTGTTCTATGGATGAGCGTAGCATTTTTCCCCTGTATTCCAGGTTTACGGCGATCAGCTCCTGAATAACATAAGCTACAACACTGAAAATGAAAACTATTAGAATAACGGCAATTGCCGTTTCAAGATAAGTATCCATATTTTTGAGATTAACGTGGTATAAGAATATTTGCGTAAGGGGATACGGATTGCTGAAATACCTGCATCCTTTTCGATTTACGTCCCAAAGCTCTCCCTAATTTCGAACCCGGAACAGGGGAAATTTCCCGTTTTTTGGCGGAATGCCTACCTTTGTCTCAACTGTAACCTCAAAACACTGAACAATGAAAAAGCTACTATTACTCGCCTGCGCGGGTTATCTTTTCATTCCTGCGCTCTCTGCCCAGCAGCTTACAGAAACGGCCGCCCTGCTTTTTAAGGATGTCAAAACCAAACTCTCTGTAAAAGAAAAGAACGACATCGCCAAACAGTTAGGCTTTATTCCCTCCGGCAAGAATGATATGCCTTTCGCGCTGGATAAGGACAGCAAAGAGTATGCTTTCGCCGCTACCGTGTTCCCCGCTGATATGAATAAGGACGGCAAAGAAGAGGTCTTCGTTGTTTTCGGTAACACTTATACTTCAGGCAATGCCGGTTCCAGTGTTAATTTGTTCATTAAAGATGCTGCAGGTCAATACGTGCCGCAGCTGGGATTTCCTGGTATGGCCCCCGATGTGCTGACCACTGTCAGCAAAGGTTATCCTGATCTCCTGATCGGAGGCCCCGGCATGGAGTTTCCCGTGTGGAGATGGAATGGTAAAGCTTATAACCTTTATAGAAGTGTGAATGATAAAGGATATGAAACATTGAAGAAGCGGGATCTCGCGGAGCTTAGTAAGACCTACACAGCCAGCATTCCTTAACAGACTTTACCTGGAACGTATCTCCCTCCTCATAAAAGAAAAGTAAGATACTGCGAAGCACAGTACCGTTGCCGCAATAAGGCCGGTCAGCTGTGGCCATACTATCAATAAGCTCTGTCCCAGTGGTAAAGGACTGGGTATGGCGCCGTATACCTGTTCCATTGTGAGCGGGCCCAGGCTGCGCACGGAGGGCATCAGCAAGGTAACGGTGGCATCACTGTATAACTGCGTAGGCACAATTCTCAGCAGGTTCAGTATCAGCTCCTGGTACCTGACCACTGCCTCCGGCGGCGCAAGTTGCGATGGCATGAAGGCCTGTGCGATCAGTTTGATGATAAGCTGGTAAAAGATGCTGAAGAACAGCCACACGGCAATAGCCGCCAGCGCTGAAGTGGCCGGCTGCCGAAGCAACACCGAGAACAGGATAGAAAGGTTCAGCCAGAAAGCTACATGCAGAATGTTGAGCAGAATAAAGAAAACTACCCGCATGAATTCACCCGCCGTAGGCGGTATGCCGATGATCATCAGGCCCAGCCCCGTTACCAGGAAACCCAGTGCAAAGAACAATAAGCTGATCACCGTCAGAGATGCTGCGAACTTTGCATTGATCAGGTAATCGCGGTGAATGGGCTGTGACAGGATCCGGCTCAGCGTACCGCTGTGTTGTTCTGAATTGATGGCGTCAAATCCCAGGCTGATACCCAGCAAGGGGCCCAGGAACCCCATCAGTACGTGAAAGGGTGGCATGCTGCCGTCAGAAGCAGTAAACAGTTTCAGGAAGAAGAAAGACCCGTCAGGATCATCCGGTTTTATTGCCTTACTGAAATTGCTGATAGAAATATACAATGATCCGAAACAGGTCAGCAGGATCAGTGAGAGCAATATGATAAAACGCCAGCTGCGCACATGATCCGCAATCTCTTTATCTACGATTACCCGGAAGGGGTGTTTCGGTAAAGCCATAGTGTCAGAAAGCCTTTTCATAAACATTGCTGCCTTCAAAATAACGGTTATAAATATCGTCCAGCCCATACGCTTTCCTGTTCAGATAGGTCAGCCCTAATCCTGCGCTGACAATGGCGCCGGCAATAAGCGCGGTGGCATCGTGGGTGCAACCTATCCTGAAGAGGCCCTTGTCATAGCTTACAGAGCGGACGCCTTTTATCTCTCCCAGCTGTTTTTGCAGCTGTGCTATCAGAGGTGATGCACTATCGGGTTTGGACGGCTCTTCTGCCGATGCAGTAATACCTGCTTCAATGGTATACGGCTCGCCTGCAAACAGTGTAGCCGACAGCGTTGGGATATCCCCTTCAGCCAGCAGCTTCCCGGCTACGAAGATGCCCACGCGGTCGCACACCTGCTGTACCTGGTGGAGATGATGGGAGGAGAGCAATACCGTGATCTTTTCTGCACGGCTCAGTTGCACGATCAGGTCCAGGAATTCCCGCACGCCTGTAGGGTCAATGCCCAGTGTAGGTTCGTCGAGGATGATCACTTCCGGGTGTTTGATCAGCACATCAGCCAATCCTAAGCGTTGCCGCATCCCGCGGGAGTAAGTGCGCGTTTTCTTATCTTTTACATCGTAGAGCCCCACCCGCTGCAGCAGTTGTTCCGCCCGCAGTGCTGCTTCCGCAGAAGGTATGCGGTTCAGTCTTGCCGTATACAGCAGGTTGTCAAGGCCGCTGCGGTTTTCGTAGAAGCCCACTTCGTCAGGCAGGTAACCCACCCTGCGTTTCACTTCAATGGGGTGGGTGGTAGAGTCGATACCGCATACATGTACTGATCCGGCGCTGGGTTCCGTTAATCCCAGCATCATCAGGATGGTGGTTGATTTACCTGCGCCGTTAGGGCCCAGCAATCCGAATACTTCGCCTTTTTTTATGTAGAGATTAAGCTCGTCTACGGCCTTTAGCCTGCCGTATTGTTTGGTAAGGCCGCTCAGCGCAATGATGTTCTCGCTCATGGCTCACCTCCGTCCGTATTTTCTGAATAAATAATATACGCTGCTTAATGCGCCAAGGATGATAATGATCCCCAGCCAGCCCGAGAGCATCGAGGTACCTACCGATACCCGGAAAGCTGCTTTGGACGAAGCTTCCGGCGTCCTGGCCTCCAGGTTGGTCACATAATCGCCGGCTATGGCCTTCTTATCGGCTTTGATCACTGCAGATACCTGTGCAATTTGGCCTGGCGCCAGCGTTGCTATCTTCTTTGGGTCGAAGCTCACTTCCCAGTTCGCAGGAGCGGCAGATTGCATATCGATATTCTTGAGCGGAGCAGACCCCTTGTTGATCACCACCAGGTCAATACGTTTGTCATCACCCGCCGTCAGGCTGGTGCTCAGTAGTCCCTGTGGAGTGCTCAGTTCCAGTGCATACGAGCCGGTGATGGCAGCCTGCAGCTCCAGCTGTGCGGATGTGCTGCTGGTAGTAGCCACAATGGGAATCTTATAAGTGCCGGCCGCCAACTGATCCGGCGGGTCTACTTCAATAGTGATCTCCTGGGTATGGTTGGCCTCCACGTTTACAGACGATACCTGCTTGTAATTGGCTTTAAAGGCTACGTTCCAACCCGGCGCTGCGTAAGCGCTCAGGGCATACAGCTGGTTGTCTGCCGTCCGGTTCCGCAGTGTTACGTTGTAGGTAAAGGTGGAGTTGGCCGCCCCTTCAATGTTTGGCTGTGCGGTGCTAAGCTCTGTTTCAAAGGTGCCTGTTTGTGAAACGTTGACGGTCAGCGGCAGCTGGCTCAGGCCCTTTGCCTGCAATGCGAAATGGTAGCTGCCCTTGTTGATCTTCAAGGGCACCTGCAGCTGTAGCTCAAAGCTTTTCTTTTCTCCTGGCAGCACAGATATCTGGCTGATATTCCAGCCTCCTGATTTCATTACGTAGGTCCAGTCTTTTGACAGTCCCGTTAAGATAATGTCGGCGCTTTTCAAGCTGCCGCTTTTGTTGATCACATCCACCGAATAGGTGATCGACTCCCCCGGAGAAACTGAGATCTTAGTGTAAGGTGTGTAAAGAACAACGCCCTGTGCGGCGCTGCTACCGTGGAATCCGCCTGCGAAAAATCCCGTCAGGAATAGTGGAATTAGGATCTTGATTAATCGATGTGCACGTACTGGCATAATATATAACAGTAAATGGTTTCAATGACTAATTAAGTGCGCCAAATTTATTTAAATAGGAGAAAAAGAGTCAAGAGGAAAGAAATTTTTTAAGGAAATTTTAAGAAATCGGAGAGGGAAGGAGTAAGTTCAGTAATTCTTTTTACTTGTTAACCGCCGATTAACGCCTACATTCCTTTTAGGAATTTAATTTCCATTTTATTTATTACCGAAATGACCAAAGAGAAAACCACAGTTAGCCCGGTGAATAACCTGGAAGGCCTCGCAAGAGCTATTAAAGAAACAAATCAGCTTTTCCTTAGTCAGGTTCAGAAGCAGGTCAATACCTCGCTGACGATAAGAAACTGGGTGATAGGTTATCACATCTTCGAATATGAACAAAAAGGGGAGGATAGGGCTCAATACGGGGAAGAGCTGTTCAAAAAACTAGTTGAGCGGTTAAAAATCCTTGAAATTAAGGGCTTTTCTTTTACCAACTTATACTTGTGCAGGCAGTTCTATTCGACATACCCTCAAGTTGCTCAGTTAGCTGCTGAGTATGTTCAAGTTGATGATTATCAATCAAATACAATTCTTCAGTCACTGACTGAAGAATTTGGGCAGCTCCCGGTAACACCCACAAATACGCTGATAAACAAACTGTCTTTTACTCACTTTGTAGAGCTTATCAAATGTGAAACGCCTCTAAAACGTGTGTTCTATGAAACAGAATCTATCAAAAATAATTGGTCGGTGCGTAAACTGCAACGCGCTATAAACAGCATGTTATTTGAGCGTACCGGCCTAAGCTCGGACAAAAGGGCTGTATTAGAAAGTTTCAGTCGGGATAATGTAATAAAGCCCGACAATTTCCTCCGTAATCCATACGTGCTTGAATTCCTTGGCCTGCCTGAAAATAGCTCTTTCCAGGAAACCGATCTGGAAGGAGCCATCATCAACCATCTCCAAAATTTTCTCCTGGAAATGGGCCGTGGCTTTTGCTTTGAAGAGAGGCAAAAACGCATCACCTTTGACAATACACATTACCGGATTGATCTCGTATTTTATCACCGCATACTAAAATGCCACATCCTGCTGGATTTGAAGCTGGGAGAGTTTAATCCCGCTGATGCAGGGCAAATGAATGTTTATCTCAACTACTATAAAGAAAACGAAATGCAGGAAGGCGATACGCATCCTATCGGTATTATACTTTGTGCGGGAAAAAATGAAACATTGGTAAAGTATGCAACCGCTGGTTTACCACAGAAAGTATTCGTTTCAAAGTATCTTACCAATCTCCCCAGTGAAAAACAGCTAAAGGAGATCATAGAAGAAGAGCAAGGCAAAATACAGTAATACTGCCCTTCAAAAGCCGAAGATCATTGGAAAGATACCGCCCGTCGTGGAGCGATCCTTCTCCCTATCACCCTATCCACACTCCACCTCCCTGGTCCATACACCAACACCACCGCCAGCATAATCAAATAATACAACGGGATCTCATATCCATTATTCCCCGCATCAAACCCATTTCCCCAATGCACCGTTTTAATCGCCACCAGCATCACAATCATCAATGGCACGGCTATGATTCTTGTTCCTAATCCCAGTACCAGCAACGCCACACCCGCCGCTTCTGTCGATGCTGCCAGGTAAGCATTTAAAGCTGGCGCTGGCATGCCCATACTCTTAAACCAATCAATAATGCTGTTAATATCGCTCCATTTCATTTTTGCCGGTGTATAAAATCCATATGCCAACGCCAACCTTATCATCAACAAGGGGATGTCCTTTAGTTTCCCTACGCCTTCCACTCCCTTATAATATAATTGTATCGCTTTCATTGTGAATACACTTTTAATTGTTAGATAAAAAACCTGCGATCAGTTTGTTTTGCAGTCCCTGATCAGTAAACAACTGTGTCATATTTAATATGTCTTGTGTAAGCTCCAGCTGCAGTTCCCCGCAGATCTCCATGGCCAGTGCTGTTACGCTCATCGGCCTTTCTTCCAGTAATTCGATCATCATGGCCAGGGCAGGAGAGAGCTGCATGAATTGTACATCCCCGCTATCCGGTTCCCGGAACATCACCAGGAAATAATCTCCTTTATCATTTGCTGTTATTTGCTTTGCTTCCTTTAAATGCACGGGGTATTGAAGATGTACCAGCTCATGCTCGGGGTTCAATACCAACTGGTCGCCGTCCGCACTACATACCGCCGGTCTGTCTTCCATCATAAACAAGGCTATTTCCAGCCATTCCAACCGCAACAGATCTGGCAGGAATGGATATTTGATTAATAAAGGATGTGCTTCCTGCTGTGCTAAATATTCGTACAATTCCTTCGGCATATACCACACCTGTGGCGACTGACACGCATGTCCGGAAAAGAATTCCTGTACCAGCTCATTCCATTCCTCCTCTGTCAGTAGTCCCCTGGTAAGCGGATAAGCAGATTGCAGCATATCATCCACCACGTTATACACCAGCCTGCGGTATTGACTAACATGCGCGGTCTTTACCCCTGGAATTGCCTGGTAGTCACCGGTACGGCAGTAATCTGCCAGGGAGGATTGATAATGCCGCGTGTCTTTATTAAGCTGCTGCATATGCGGACTGATTTATACTGTTTGTTTTGATGGTCTGCAGCCGTTCTATTTCATGTTGCAGCGTTGCCAGTTCCGGTATGTTAAAATCCCTTTCCAGCAACACCGGTACATCCCTGTTCAGCTTTTGCATAGCATAGGCAAACAGCTCATATACGGGGTCGATGATCGCTTCTCCATGTGTGTCTATGATCAGGTCTTCTGCTACCTGCTCATGCCCGGCCATATGTATATACCGTACGCGCTCCAGCGGCAGACGATCAATGAAAGCCCTGGCATCATAGCGATGGTTAAAGCTGTTCACATAAATATTGTTCACATCCAGTAACAGCTCACAATCCGCATTTGCCAGGATGGCATTGATGAAATCAATCTCTTCCATCTCCGGCGCCACCGGCGTATAATAGCTCACTATCTCGATAGCGATCTTCCTTTCCAGGAAATCCTGCACGGTGCGTATCCTTTGCGAAACATGCTTCACTGCATCCATGGTGAAAGGAATAGGCAGGAGATCATACAAATGAGCATTATCACATTTGGAATAGCTCAGGTGCTCTGAGTACAACTGTGCATTGGTGTCCCGCAGGAAATCTTTTATTTTTTGCAGGAAAACAAGATCCAGTTCATCCGGGCTGCCGATAGACAACGAAAGCCCGTGTGTGAACAACGGATATTGCTCCAATGCCTGCCGGAACAGTTTTTTCCAGTATCCTCCAATACCGATCCAGTTTTCCGGCGCCACTTCTATAAATGCTGGTTGAATAGCATTGCTCTGCAGCAGATCTGCCGCAAAATCTTTTCTGAAACCAATACCAACCATAGTAAAATGTTTTTAGGAGATGGGAAGAAAGGCAGGTTGTTGTAACCTGCCTTTTACTACGCCAGGATCAGTTACCACATTTACCTTCACCACACTTGCCGTCCTTACCTTTTTTCTTGGCGCTATCCTTTTTGTCCCCGGCTTTCTTTGTGCCTCCGCATTTGCCTTCACCACATTTACCTTCGCCGCATTTGCCGTCCTTTCCTTTCTTCGCAGCGGTGCTGTCTGCTTTTCCTTTTTCGCCGCATTTCAGTTCCAGGTGCAGGGCATTGGAAGAACTGCCCAGTAACTGGCTTCTTACTTCCTCACCGGTACCCAGGTTGGAAAAGCGGAACAGGTCTGCAGCATTTGCGTTCAGATTAGCGGTGGCGAACAGTGCGCCGGCGATCATAGAGCCAGTGATCAGGCTTTTCTTTTTAATGTCCATTGTTGTCAGGTTTGTTGATGAATAATTGGATTTGAAAGAATAGTCGCCGACCTGGGGCTTACCTGACAACAATGACAAACTTTTTTTTATTCTTTTTCTAATTTCCTGATAATCCTTTCTTTAAGATCCTGAGTGGTATCTTCAGGGAGATGAGGGGCGTGGGTATGGTCGTGTTCGTGTTTACTCAGCAGCTTATGTAGCAAGCTGCTTTGCTTTGTATAGACAGTACAGGCATCGCACAAGGTCAGGTGCCAGCGTAATTGTATCTTTTCCAGGGCGGAAAGTTTAAAGTAGAGCCTTTTCTCTATCAGTCCGGTTGCTTTCCTGCAGGAGAGCACAAAGAAATGTATGATCCGCTTCTTCATCGTTTACTTTTTAAACCAGTGTATCTCCAGGCACTTTCTCAATTGCAGTTTGGCGCGGTGCAGGATCTGCCAGAAATTAGACGAAGAGATCCGCAAATCCTGACAAATTTCCTTGCCATCTTTTTCACTCAGGTACTTCAGCTGAAGGGCTGCCGACCAGCTGCCGGGTAATCGCTGCATACACTCGTCCAGGGTGGTCCTGAATTCCGGGTGGTCCAGCAGGTGACTGTCATCGCCCGGCCATTCCTGCGGGCGGGAATGGTCGCCCCATTCCCCATGGTGGTCAAAGTAATAATCAAGCCCTGCGCCGCCTTCGTCTACCAGGGGGCTCTTCACCCTTTTCCGGAAATGATCGATGATCTTATGGTTCAGGATGGAAAACAGCCAGGTCTTTGGCTGGCTCTCCTGCTTGAACCTGTCCAGCGACTGAAAGGCCGACAGGAACGTTTCCTGCACCAGGTCTTCCGCGGTGGCCTTGTCAGCTACCTTGTAGTAGGCCCATTCGTACAAGCTGTGGGTATATATGGTTACCCACGACTTCATCACCTCATTTGCATCCGCTCGAACATTTTTTAGTGGCTCGTTCATTGCTGGCGTCCGTGTTTTAAGATATAGGACTTGCTCGTATGTGCAAAATAACAAAAGCCGCCTTCTTGTCAAACATTATTATTGGCGGCTTATAACTGGTTTAGTTTTATAACTTTCCTTGGCTGGGGCCTATCGGAAGGCCAGATGTTTAGGAAATAGGAATCATCACCTTCCAACCCATCTTCACTAATTGTGCTCAATCCGGCATAACAGATTACTGCATTATATGTTCCTGGTGTAAGTTCAATTTTTTTGTGGTCTTCAATATAATCGCTGGTTCCGGATATGGATAATACGCCAGAAGGCAAATCAATGCTGCACGCTACAATCTGATCCCATTCCTGCTGGTTAATAACAGGCTCCGATTCATGAATATTCACGGTGAAAGGAACCGTCATATTTCTGGCTGTGCCGATGATAAATCCACTCTTTATAATATACAGCATGTCTCGAAGGTCCTCATCGCTCCAGTCTACATCACTATACTCATCCTTCATGGCATCATCCTGGACGAAGATCATATGATAATCTGCAAAAATTTCAAATTTGTTCTTTTTCATATGCTATTTATCCCACTAATTGTATTGGATACCGCAAAATACCCCCAAATAATTGATCTAAATCAACAAATTACCCCTTTTGATCCACCATTGAAATATTTCCCTTATTTTCAATTAAAATCGACCCTTTATGGCGTTACAGACTGGCGTTTTCAAATTCACCGGCAGGTTGCAAAACGTCATCGGCTACCGCAGAAATGGCAAATATTTCGTGCGTAGCATGCCGGAAAAAGTAAAACAGACAGCCTCCACCCGCCGCGCTGCCCGTCACTTCGGCATTGCCAGCCGGAAAGGAAAGTTGATACGTAAAGCCGTCCGCCCCTACCTGGATATACGTTACGACGGTACCCTGGTAAATCGCCTTAACAAGCTCTTTATTCAAGCCGGAAGGGATCATTTTCCCAACCTCCGTGGCTTCCACTTTAACAAACACACGGGCATTGAAAAGCTCTTTGTGGAACAACCTGTTTTCACGGCAAACGGCACCTTGCACATCCCTGCCCAGGAGCTCCTGCCACAAGGCACCAACACCCACGTAGAGCTGCGTCTTATCGCCACCCGCATCAGCTTTGCCGAAAATCGTGTGCTCAGCACCGATGTCTCCACCGCCATCATCCAACTGAACGAAGATGAGCGCTTCAACGGTATAGCGATGAATGTCCCTGTCGAAGGTGAAGGCACGCTCATGGTCGTACTGCAATACCGCTCCTTCAGGGAATGTAATGGCCATTTTACTCCCTCCGGCGACCGCCGCTACATGGCCGCCGACGTGATCAGCGTTGCTACGTCTGCACAAGATCTTACCACCAGCAAACGCCGCCGCAAATTCCCCATCTTCCGGAAGCCATTCAAATGGGGTACTGATCGTAATAACAATACTCCGCCCGCCGAAAATCCCCACCAACGGGAGTGACCTATCCCCAACTTCCAGACACTTTACTATCTCCCTTCATCACGGGCGCTACGCTCCCGGAAAAACCTATGCCCCAACCGCTCAAAATCAGCCTTTTTACCTTCGGGAAAACCGTTCACCCCAACCGATTTCCTTCAAACCCTCCAACTTTTAAACCCTTAGACCTCCCACCCGACAAACAAATTGCCCCCTGTCTCCTCCCAATTGCCCTCCACATCAAGCCCGCCTCAAACCCTCATCAACTCCACCTTACGTCCACAATGCCTTGTGTTTCAGTAGCCGCTTACTGGCCGCATACTAGCCGATTACTTAATATGTTTGCTATCTTAGCGTAATGTACCAGCCTCCTGTGTGCCTATGAATTACCTACTCAGTGCCTTGTCACAGCTATCACCTGCCTTACTATGGCTCTTCTTCCTGCTGGAAAATGCCCTCATCACCCTCGCAGTACTATGGATAGGTAAAATCATTCACCGCAAAGCCACGGGCACTGCTACAAGCTACCATTACACCTCCCGCGATTGGCAGATCTGTATCCTCACCAATATCCTCAATACCATCGTTACCTACGCTGGCTGCTGGCTATGGAAAAACAACTGGATCATCATCACCACCGGTTTCTCCTGGCAGATCATCCCCGATTTCTTCCTGCTGTTCTTAGGCATGGATCTACTCATGTTCATCTTTCACTACGCCATCCACAAAACATTCCTCTATAAAACAATACACCAGCTGCACCACCAATCCGTAGATCCCCGGCCGGTTGATCTCTTCATTCTGCACCCGGTAGAAACCATCTGTTTCGGTTCATTGTGGCTGATCTTATTAATGGTAAAGGCATTTAATATCTACGCAGTCATGATCTACCTGGCGGTAAATGTGCTCTTCGGAATGATAGGTCATTTAGGAACAGAGCCGCTGCCAGCCCGCTTTCGTAACATGCCGCTGATAAAATACATCGGCACCTCCACCTTCCATCATGACCATCACCAGGATGTGGCGTATAACTTCGGGTTTTATACTTCTATATGGGATAGATTATTAGGCACGCACAAGCGCCGACATTAATGATATAGAAACTCCGCTGCCACTGGCGAAGTGTTGGGCTCACTTTCTTTCCGCCAGAAAAGCGGGGAGAACTGCTGACCCCCTTTTTTACGAAGGCCTTCCACTTTGATAGGGTAAAATCCTTTCTGTAAATAGATGATGAAAGACTGTCTATGGATAGACTGCTGTTCGTCAAGGATCGTCTGTCCGGCTATCTGCACCCTTGCAGGATTATTATTGCCCAATCCGAAAACGTAGTAACCTTCTTCGGGAACTTCCAGCAATCCTTCCAGTCCACAGGCAAATCCATCTTCTCCACCAAAACCATTGATGTCAAAACCATCGTCTGTACTGCCTGTGCGGACTGGCTTCAGCTTATTCAGCTCCGGTAACTGATCCCAGTTACCTTTGTAATACTTAAAGCGTAATCCGCCTTTTTTAATATCCTTAGGCGGCTGTACAGCCATTAACGGAGGTTCCACTTTATAATTACAACGAATGGTTTTTTCATATTCCTTTCGGCTGCTCAGCGCTTTCACGGTAACGGTAGTATTGGATGTAAAATTAAACGTATTTACATACTTCAACTGTGTGGAAGCCATGGCGGGTTCGCTTCCATCCACCGTGTAAGTCATATAGCCTTCAGCGCCTGCGTTATAGCATCTTAACCTGAACGGGTGGCCGCTCAGTATACGTCCATTGGTTGGGGTAAGCAGGAAATTATCCTCTACCATGAAACCCTTATAAGTGAACTTAAAACCATCATACAGTCCCTTCCAGATGCTGGAAAAATGCGTCTCATCCGGGTAAGGCCGCACCTTCCAATCCACTGCCTTCGGAGCCTGTTGTCTGAGTACGGAATCAAGGCTCGCTACGCCCATATCATAAAAAAACTGGCCATCCCTTACAGATGCCCAGTAGGTAATGTCAGCGTTGCCCATATTGGGCAGCTTTTCACGCGCTATCTTGCTCATTAAACCATTGTCATACCACAGGCTTGGCTCAACAGTCAGATAGGATTTGAAAAGCGCTGGCGCATATAAAAATGCATACGTCGCAAACAGCCCTCCCAGTGAAGTGCCATAAAGCGTATTATTCTCCGGTTTTGTACGATATTGTTTATTGATATAAGGTATCAGCTCCCCTTTAAAGAAAGACAGGAAATTGGCCGCCCCACCTGATATGGGGCTGTAATCTGTACGGGTAGGCGTAAAATCCCTGTCGCGAAAATTTATATCTCCCTTATATACATTTGGAACGCCCACAATGATCACATTAGTGGGAACAAACTGTGCATACCCCAGGAACTGGTATGCCGTCTGTGTCAGTGAAGTATTCCACTCACCATCCAATACGTATAATACGTCGTACCGGGCACTGTCTTCTTTTTTGTATCGTGGAGGAAGTATGATTTGTATGGGCCGCTTCTGTTGTAAAACAGATGAATAAAGCGTATCCTTCAGGCTACCGGATTCTTGTGCCGCGACAGTGGCCTGTAATAGGAAAAAAGAAATGATAGTGGCAATGAGGGAGATCGATGTATTGTTTTTCATACTTGTATTATCTGCGCGTTAGGGGAACAGTATGTTGTGATTTAGTTTGGTCCTTATTTTAAAAGAGGCTATTTCTTTGCAGACATATACAGGTATTCACCCGGTATAGGAGCAAACATCGCCTCGCTATCCTTTCTCCAGTAAACCGGCGAAGGCCGCCGGTCCCCTTTCTTATGCAAGCGCTCAACTGTATACGTATAAAATCCTTTCCGCAGGTAGATGATGAACGATTGCCCGTCCACTGCCTGCTGTTCTTCAATCACTGGTTCTCCGCCTATATACAGTTTTGCATGGTTGCCATCCTCTATCCCGAAAAGGTAATAAGCTTCTTCCGGAATTTCCAGCAAACCTTCTTGTATAAAGGCAAAATCCTGATCCTGCTTAAACTGGTCAGTATCAAAATTATTTCCGGCCTTGCCTTTCCGGTCTGGTTGTAATTTGCCCAGATCCGGCAATTGTGCCCATTTCCCTGTATAGTACCTGCAGGCCAGTTCACCCCGTGTTGCATTCTTCGGAGCATCAGCAGGTGTCAGCGGTGCTGCTGCAATAAAATTGCTTCGAAAGGTTTTGTCATTTTCCTTTCTGTTGTTAAGCGCTTTAACAATAAGTGTGGTGGTGCCGGCGAAATTGAACGTGTTCTCATCCTTCAATTTAGGTGATGCACTTGTTGGTTCGCTTCCGTCAATAGTATAACCCATAAAGCTTTCAGCGCCTACATTATAACACCTGAGCCTGAATGGCTGAGCTTTTACTATGCGTCCGTTTGTTGGCTCAAGAAAGAATTTTTCTTCCGTGATCAATCCTTTGTACGAAAAACGCAGGCCATCATATATGCCTTTCCATATAGCGGAAAAATGTGTTTCATCCGCGTAAGCCTGTACCTTCCAGTCCAGCCCTTTGGGCGCCTGCTGCACAAGCAGGGAATCAAATTCCGCAACGCCCATCGCTTTAAAAGCGATCTTGTCCCTGGAAGCGATCCAGAGCGTATTATCCACCTGCTGCATACCTGATAGCATTTTACGTGCCTGCTTTATCAGGTGCTCATTGTCATATGACAAAGCCGGCTCAATAAGAAGATACGATCTGAAAAGATCGGGCGTATGTAAGAACGCATACACGCCGAACAATCCTCCGAACGAAGTGCCGTAAAGCGTATTATTCCCGGGTGCAGTAGGATAGGCTTTATTGATATACGGCACCAGCTCTTCTTTCAGAAAAGCAAGAAAGTTGGCAGCTCCCCCGGAAATCGGTATCTCGTCAATATGGCTGGGTGTAAAGTCCCTGCTGCGCATATTGATGCTACTCTTATATAAGTTGGGAATACTTACGACGATCAGGCTTTGGGGGATGAATTTGCCGTACCTGAGAAAGTCGCAAAGCTTTTCTGTGAGAGAGGTGTTCCATTCCCCATCCAGCACATACAGCACATCATGCCGGGTACTGCTCTCCTGTTTATAACCGGGAGGGAGTATTACCCGTATAGGGCGCTTTTCCTGTAGAACGGAGGAATAGAGCGTGTCATTCCGGCTAACGGATTCCTGCGCCAGGGCAGGGGCATGCAGCAACAGGAAGAAGATAACAATGGCAGAAAGTGTGGGTCGCATATTGTTTTTCATATCGCAGTTATGATCAGGAGGCTGTTTCACAAACCTGGTGCCACTTCCTTATATTATTGAACGCCAAATGGACGCACATAGCTATAATTTAAAAGTGTCCGTTTTCAATACACCAGGGTGTTCACTTAAGGGCATTTTCCTTGTAAATATTTACTATATTACACCAGATGCCTGGTCCGCCGGCGCCTATCTCAACCAACTTAACTGTCCGGGAGACAATATCAACCAAACCAAACGTTATGAAACTGTGTACTCGCCTGTGTATCCTTGTCCTGGTTTTATTCCCCGGCATGTCCCATGCTGCTCCCAATCCACCCATCCTCCATCTCGGCATAGAGCAAGGCCTCTCCAACAACACCGTCCGCTGTATCATACAAGACCACTACGGTTTCATGTGGTTCGGCACCTACGATGGCCTCAACCGCTACGATGGCCAGGGCTTCAAGGTCTTCCGCAATAAACTCAGCGATTCCAATTCTCTTGTCAATAATATCATCACCGCCATCACAGAAGACCGTCACCACTTCCTCTGGATCGGTACCCGCCAGGGCCTTAGCCGCTACAACCCGCTGCTGGGCAATTTTACCGCCATTAACTACGGCCATCCCTCCCAGAAACTCAGCACCGTTATAAGAAGCGTCAGCACAGATAATAACAACGATATCTTCATCGGAACAGAAGGACTCGGTTTACTAGTATGCCGCCAGGGCGCCACCATCGCCACTTCCATTCCTTTGCTGCTAGACGGCGCGTCCACTAACAAATACGGCATTCACAGCATCCTCACCGATAGTGAAAACCGCATCTGGGCCCTTGTCCAAAACAAAGGCCTCGCTCTTTTAGACCGCAACACCAACCAGCTAAAACTAGTCAACACCGAACTCCCCGCCGCCACCTGTTTCGCTACCAACGGTAAAGACATCTGGATCGGCGCTGGCACTGCTGTCTATACCTACAGCACAAACGCTAAGCAGATCATCAAAGCATTTGACGCCACTACCCAATTACCCGAACCCGGCCTGGTCCTGGCCCTGCTCTTCACAAAAGATCATCAGCAACTCTGGATCAGTACCGAAACCGGTAACATTTACACCTTAGATCAGCACAACAAACAAGTCAGCCTGATCAAAGCAGGAGAGGACCGGGATGAGCTCAGCGGCGGCGCCATCCACACCATGTATGAAGACAAAGCCGCCGGTAAATGGATCGGTACCCTCCGTGGCGGCATCAACATCATCGGCCTGCAGAAAAGCCGCTTCCTCACCATCCGCCGCGAGCCTGGTAACAACAACACCATCTCCGGTAACGTCGTCTCCTCCTTCTACGAAACACCAGACAGTATCCTCTGGATCAGTACCGACGGCAATGGCCTCAACCGCTGGAACCGCCATACCAATACATTCACTTCTTATACACACAATCCGAAAGATCCGCATTCGCTGATAGATAATTTCATTACCTGTCTCGAGGGCGATCAACAGCAACACGTATGGCTGGGCACTTACGGCAAAGGCATTCAACGATTCGATATCAACACGCAACAATTCAAACACTACACCTGTATCAATCCCCTTACCGGCGCAGAGAACAAAGTAGTGTTCGTACTCTATACTGATAAAACCGGTCAGCTCTGGGCCTCCACTTTACGCAGTACAGGCATCTATGGCGCCCTGTACCGCTACAATCCTGCAAAAGATGCTTTCGATATCTTCGATGATACCCTCTCAGATCTCTTCTCTCTCTATGAAGACAGCCAGGGCAATTTCTGGGGCGGCAACCTCACCCAGTTAGTCAGGATCGATAAGCTTGATCATAAACATCAATTCTTCCCCATCGGCCACACTGTCCGCGCGATACGTGACGATAACAACGGCCATCTCTGGATAGGCACCGAAGGCGGCGGACTATTCCTCTTCGATAAATCCAAAGGCGCCATCATCGCCCGCTACACCACAGAAGACGGCCTCTGTAACGATGCTGTCCTGAACATGCTCGATGATCACAATGGCAACCTTTGGATCAGTACCTACAACGGCCTCTCCAAGTTCAATATGGCCGCCCGCACCTTCACCAACTATTACCAGGGCGATGGCCTCCAGAGCAACCAGTTCTTCTACAACGCTGCCCGGATATTGCGCTCCGGCGAAATGGCTTTCGGTGGGATCAAAGGCTTCAGCCTCTTCTTTCCCAACCAGATCAGGAGCGAGCATCGCCAGCTGAACCTCGTGCTCACAGATCTTTCCGTCAACAATTCCCCCCTGGAAAAGAACGCGGCCTTCATCACCGGGGTAACAGACGATGCAGTGCAATCCATCAAAGTGCCCTATAACAAAGCCGTCTTCTCCTTCTCCTTCACCGCGCTGGAATACACCTCCCCCAGGAGGATCAACTACGCCTACTACATGGAAGGATGGGACAAAGGCTGGAACTATACCGGCAACATACGTTCCGCTACCTATACACACCTCAATGAAGGTACCTACACCTTCCGCGTAAAATGTACCAACGCAGAAGGTGTCTGGAACCCGAAAGAGATCGCACTAAGCATTACCGTGCTCCCGCCCTGGTACCGCAGCTGGTGGGCATACCTCTTATACATCGCATTACTATCTGGCTCCGTCTATTTATACTTCCTCTATAAGATGCGGCAGAACCGCCTGAAATATGAAATACGCCTGGCCCATGTGAACGCACAAAAAGAAAGAGACCTCCACGAAAAGAAGCTCTCCTTTTTCACGCACGTATCCCACGAGTTCCGTACGCCGCTCACCCTCATCATCAACCCGGTGAAAGAAATGCTGTCCGCCGGTGTGGAAGAAGGTACGGAGAAGGAAGAGCTCAACATCGTCTACCGCAATGCACGACGCCTGCTTAGCCTGGTAGATCAGTTGCTGCTCTTCCGCAAAGCAGACAGCGAAGCAGATACCCTGAAAGTAGTGCAGCTGGATTTTGCTCATCTCTGCAAAGAAGTCTATCTCTGCTTTGTTCACCAGGCTAAGATCAAAAAGATCGACTACCGCTTTGAATGTCCCGACACGCCCATCGAAATGTATGTTGATCGTGAGAAGACAGAGATCGTACTCTTCAACCTCCTGTCCAACGCCCTGAAGTTCACGCCCTCCGGTGGTACCGTCACCTTTACCGTACAGGAAACAGCAGACAGTGTACAGGTGGAAGTTTCCGACACCGGCTGCGGCATTCCCGCAGAGGTAGGCGATCGCCTCTTCCATAAATTCTACCAGGTGAAAACCGGTCAATCCTCTTCCACCGGCGGCTTCGGCATCGGTCTCTACCTCGTAAAACATTTTGTAGATCGTCACGCCGGTATCATCACTTATGAAAGCAAAATAGGAGAGGGTACCCGCTTCCGAACGGTACTGCTCAAAGGCAAAGCGCATTTTGGCCACGAAACCATCTTTACAGATATCCCCGAAGGCTCCATTTTCCTGAGAGAGCTGTCGGAAGATAACCTGCCGGAAAAGAAAGAGGCGGGCCTCGCCACACTCGTCACTGAACGGCAGTCTATCTTAATTATTGATGACGATGAAGAGCTGCGCAAATACGTCGCCCTCCTCTTTGCCGACAGCTTCACCATCCTGGAAGCGGCCAACGGAACAGACGGCCTGCAGCTGGCCATGGACTCTCTCCCCGATGTGATCATCTCCGATATCACCATGCAGGGCATCAGCGGCCTCGAAGTCTGCCAGGCTATCAAAAGCAACGCGGCCCTCAGCCATATCCCGGTCATCCTGCTCACCGCCACTACCGCCTCCGAAAGCCAGTTGAAAGGCATCGAAAGCGGCGCAGACGATTATATTACCAAACCCTTTGAAAAGGAACTGCTGAAAGCCCGGGTCTTGGGCATGCTCAGAAAACGTAACACCCTGCAGCAGTATTTCTATAACGAGATCACCCTGAAAAAGAACGATCTGAAGGTCTCCGTAGAGTACAAGGAATTCCTGGACCGCTGTATTAAAATAGTGGAGAACCACCTGGACGATGATAATTTCTCCATCCGTACCCTGGCCCGCGAAGTAGGTATGAGCCATTCCGGCCTCTATAAAAAGGTGAAATCAGTATCCGGGCAATCCATCAACGGCTTTATCCGTTTTATCCGCCTCCGTAAAGCGGCCGAGATCATGATCAGCACCGAACATAATATCAGCGAAATTGCCTCGATGGTGGGCTTCAATAACGCCAAGTATTTCCGGCAGCACTTTAATGATCTCTTCGGGATGAATCCTTCCGAATACGTCAAAAAATACCGCCGCCCCTTCCATAATACCCACCATGTGAACATGAAAACAGGCAAATAAGGCGAAAATTATACCCTTTTTATCCGAATCCTGTCCCCCTGGGCGCTGGGCGCAACCGGTATTTTTGCCAGCATACCTCCACGTTTGTATGAAAGGATATAAAGAATACATTTTGTGTTTCAGCTTGTTATGCTCCCTTGTATGTTTCGGACAGTCAGCTGTTCCGTTACCCGGTACTTTAGTGACGGTACAATCTCCCGATAATAATCTGAGCGCCCGGTTTTATCAGGCAAAAGATAAGGATGGTAATACCCTGTTCTATGAAGTGACCTGTAAAGGAATGACGGTTATCCGGCCATCTGTGCTGGACATACGGTTGGATAACCATCTTTCAGAAAATGCCATGGCGCTGAAAGTGGATACTTTTTCGCGCTGGACAGCTAACCTGGTGCTGACAGGTATCACACACAGCAGCCAGGATACTTCCTGGCATCCTGTAGCCGGAGAACAGGCCCTGGTACGCGACCACTACAATGCGGTGACCATCGCCCTGCAAAAGGACGATAATCCCGATTATCACATGAATGTGGAGATCCGCGCCTATAATGAAGGCATCGCTTTCCGCTACCACTTCCCTGAAAATGAGAAAGGCTCGTATTACCGCGTCACTGCAGAGCGAACAGAATTTGCCCTGCCAGAAGGCGCTACTGCTTTCCATGCCTTGTGGGGACAAGCAAAATACCAGGAGCTTCCCTTACGTAACTGGCCCGGCCCCGCAGAACGCCCGCTCACCATCAAACTGCGGGATGGCCGCTACGTATGCCTGGCCGAAGCGCAGATGACAGACTATACCAAAACAAGGTTCTCACTGAGCCCAGATAAACCAAATACTGTTATCACGGACCTTTATACTTCCGCCGATCTCATCTCCCCATTCGCCACACCCTGGCGCGTGATCATGGTGGCAGATCGTCCCGGTGCACTGCTGGAGAATAACAGCCTGCTCTTAAATCTCAACCCGCCCTCCCGCATTACAGATCTCAGCTGGATCAAACCCGGAAAGATCATGCGGGCCATGACACAAACTACTGGAACTGCGAAAGAACATATCGACTTTGCCGTAAAACATCATCTGCAATACATCCTGTTTGATTGGAAATGGTACGGCAACGCCTTCAGCTTTAATTCCGACGCCACCAAAGTGGCCATCCCCGATTTCGATCTCCCCGCCATTATTCAATATGGTAAGGAGAGAGGGATTGGCATCTGGCTCTATGTCAACCAGCAGGCCCTGTTGGCTCAGTCTGATTCACTGTTCCGTGTATACGAAAAGTGGGGCGTAAAAGGTGTGAAGTTCGGCTTTGTACAGGTAGGCTCCCACCGCTGGACCACCTGGCTGGAAGATATGTTCCGCAAAGCGGCGGAAAGCCACATCATGGTGAACGTGCACGACGAATGGCGGCCTACCGGCGAGCAGCGTACCTGGCCCAATCTCCTCACGGCAGAAGGCATCCGCGGCAATGAAGAAATGCCCGACGCTACGCATAATACCGTGCTGCCCTTTACCCGCTTCATTGCCGGTGCAGCCGATTATACCATCTGCTATTACGATAAACGGATAAAAACTACCCATGCCCATCAGCTGGCTTTGGCGGCGATCTATTACAGTCCGCTGCAAACACTCTTCTGGTACGACAAACCAGCTTTAAGCAACGGCGAGCCTGAGCTGGAATTCTGGGACCATATTCCCGTTACCTGGGATGAAACACGTGTACTGCAAGGCGCTCCCGGTGAGTATGTTGTTGTAGCACGCAGAAAGAACGATGAGTGGTTTACCGGCGCCATTACCAACAACGCAGCCAGGAACATCCGTTTATCCTTCGATTTTCTTCCCCCCGGAAAAACCTTCACCGCAAAACTATATACAGACGATTCAACCATATCCACCCCCACCAAAGTGAAGGTGGAACAGCGAAAGGTAAATGCAACAACAGTCATGGATTTTAAAGTACCTGCCTCCGGCGGTTTTGCGGTATGGGTGTCTCCATAGACCCAAACACATACCCTTAATAAAACCACGATTATGAAAACACGAACCTATTTTGCAAACACCCTCTTATGCTGCTGCCTGCTATTCACAATAGCCCGCCAGCTCCCCGCACAGCCTTTTATCCATCCCGGTTTGTTGCACACCGAAGCCGACTTTGCCCGTATGCGAGACAAAGTCAACGCCAGCGCCCAGCCCTGGAAAGGCAGCTGGGACATCCTCGTAACCAACGGCAGGTCGCAGCTCTCCTGGGCCGCACGCCCGGTAGATACCGTTAGAAGAGGTGGCGACCGCCAGAACTATGGTCAGCTCATGAACGATATCGCTGCTGCCTATCAAACCGCTCTCCGCTGGAAGATCACCGGCGATGTAGCTTACGCCAACAAGTCCATCGAGATCATGAATGCCTGGTCATCCACCCTGCAATTCGTCACGGGTAATGCAGACCGCTTCCTGGCAGCCGGTATCTACGGCTACCAGTTTGCCAACGCAGCAGAGATCATGCGTACCTACAGCGGTTGGGCCGCCGCCGATTTTGATCGCTTCAGGAATATGCTGCTCACCAAGTTCTATCCGCTCAGCGACGATTTCCTGGTAAATCACAATGGTGCCTGCATCACAAATTACTGGGCCAACTGGGACCTCTGCAACATGGCCTTCATCCTGTCTCTCGGTGTGCTCTGCGACCGCCGCGATCTCTATAATCGCGCTATCGACTATTACAAGAACGGCGCTGGTAACGGTTCCATCACCCATGCTGTTTGGTACCTGCACTCCTCCACATTAGGACAGTGGCAGGAAAGTGGCCGTGACCAGGGCCACTGCACCCTCGGCATTGGCCTCATGGGCGCCTTTTGCGAAATGGCCTGGAACCAGGGCGATGATATGTACGGTTACGATAATAACCGTTTCATGAAAGGAGCCGAGTACGTAGCGAAATATAATATAGGCGACTCCGTGCCTTACGTTACCTACAACTGGGGCACCGGTCAGAATTGCGCCGCCTCTTCTCAAACGGTGATCTCAAGTAATAGCAGGGGCAACATACGTCCCGTATGGGAAATGGTATACAACCACTACGCTAATCGTATGGGTCTCTCCGTACCTGCCATGTCAGCCTATGCCACCATCCACCGTCCCGAAGGCGGTGGCGGCAACTACGGCACTGCCAGCGGCGGCTTCGATCAGCTGGGCTTCGGCTCACTTACCTTCACCCGCGATCCTTTGCCTGCCGGAAGCCCCGCCAACGGTACCTATATGATCTTTGCCCGTCACAGCGGCAAAGCAATGGACGTGATCAACAACGCCACTGCCAATGGTAGCAACGTACGCCAATGGACGGCCAACGATTGTCCCTGTCAGCGCTGGACACTGACCAATACCGGTAGCGGACAATATTCCATCGTTGGGGTAGGCAGCGGAAAGAACCTGGATGTAAATGGAGTAAGTACAGCAGACGGCGCCAACATACAGATCTGGCAATCTACGAATGCTGCTAATCAGCGCTTCACCTTCACATCTACCGGCGGCGGCTTTTACAGGATCACACCTGTGCACAGCGGTAAAGCAGTAGATGTAAATGCAGCAGGCATGAACGATGGCGCCAACATCCAGCAGTGGACCTACAACAGCGCTAAGAATCAGCAATGGCAGTTCATACCTGTCAGCAGCACTTCGTCCGCGCGTACGGCCATGCCGCTTACAAAAGAAATAAATGATGATAAGGAGGGGCTGTCTGTTTATCCCAATCCACCGGTAAACAATGTAACGGTCACACTGCCGGCTGCATTAACAAAAAGCCCTGCCGTTATTACGCTGAGCGATATCAACGGCAGGGTCTTATACAGGGGGCAGTCAGCAAACCGCAAACATGTGATTGATATGGGCAGCTTTGTGCCCGGTGTTTATTTCATTACCGTCAGTAACGGCACAGAAAAGATCACCCGTAAGATCATAAAGTGATCTTATACAGGCCTGCGCCATGCGGGTTGATCTCCGGACTGAAAGTGCCTGTAAACTTACCCAGCACTTTGCCTGTCCACAGATCTGTAACAGTGCAGGCCTTAGCGCCTCCTATCTGTGTAAGATCAACAGTGATTTTTGACCTATCCGTGGCCTTGTTGAATACAGCAACGTACCTGGCGCTTGCGCCGGGTGCGTCCGCTGTCCATATGGCTTTCTCCGCATCATTCAGTAAAGGCTTGTTATTGCTGCTGTTCTTCAAAACAGCCAATACATTTTTATTGGTCAGCAATGACAATGTGAACGGATCATTATCCGGCAGGTTACCGCCAAACATCAGCGGCGAGCGGAAGATGCTCCACAGCGTCATCAGCGTATACTGCTCATCCTTCGTGAATTTGGTCATACGCGGATTACCCCGCTCTGCCCGGATACCGATCCGTCCCAGGGGTAGCATATCTCCATCCGGCCATGCACCGGTAGCACGCCATTTATTCCAGCGTTCAAACACTTCAAAATGTGCATTCAGCGGCTCCCACGCATCCCAGAAATCATCTACCGTGCGCCACATGTTTGCATGCTGCTGTATATGCTCACCCTGCGCAATAGGCGTCTCACCCGGCGAAGTGCTAAGCAGGATCTTACGACCGGTACGATCTATCGCTTTGCGGATCATCTCTATTTCTCCCGCGTGATAAATAGGAGCGGAGAGGTCATCTACTTTTACAAAATCCAATCCCCAGGAAGCATACATGTCAAAGAGTGAATTGTAATATTCCTGCGCACCTTCCTTACCAGGAACGATGGTGTACATATCCTTCAGCCATTTGCACTGCTCTTCTTCTGAGTAAATATCTTTCGCAGTCACCTTCGTGCCTTTTATTGGCAGTCCGCGTTTTACTGCTACCACCGGTATACCGCGCATCATATGAATACCGAACTTCAACCCTTTGCTATGCAGGTAATCTGCCAGCGGCTTAAACCCTTTACCGCCTGCAGCAGAAGGGAAGCGGTTCACCGCAGGAATGAACCTGCCATATTCGTCGATATTATATTCCGCATTGGTCTCATTATACCCATGGGCTTTGTCATTGCTGATATACCAGCGAATATCCACTACCACATACTCCCAGCCATAAGCTTTCAGGTGCTTCGCCATATAGTCGGCATTGGCTTTTACTTCCGCCTCTGTAACCGTAGGACCAAAACAATCCCAGCTGTTCCATCCCATCGGCGGGCTTGCCGCCCACTTGTGAAAATCTCCCTTGCTTTGTGCCCGAAGGCCCAGGCCAAGGACTACCAGTAATAATGTGCATAACTGTTTCATAACGACCGTCTATTTTGTTTTAATACGGATAATGGTAAAAGAGTAGGGGGGCAGTGCTGTTTCAAACTTTGCTGCCACATCACACTCAGCATGCTCCGGTTTGGCGTCCTCACTATCTGGTTGGCCCTGCAGCACGATCTTTTCAGCTTTACCGCTGGCCAGGTCAATACCACCCAGGTCAACATTGGATGATACCGCCGCCGGAAGCAGGTTCACCATCTTCAGTATCACCTCCTTGTTTTTTGTATCCCGTACAACCGACACCGCCACACGCTTTCTCACCGCTTCTTCATTATTGGATAGCGTTATCGCTCCCGGCAGGTATTCATCCCCTCCGTGCTTGCCATACAGCTGCTGTACATAGTAATCTACTGTAGGTTTCACAGTAGTGTTATTAAAATAAATAAGATCCGGCTTCCATTGTGTATGCCCTTCTTTCGCCAGCAAAGGCGCATAAGACGCCATGCTCACCACATCTCCGTTCCGTTCCAGCGCTGTCAGGTACAGCGCTTCCGCCAGTGCCGACTCTATATTGCTGCGTCTTCCTGCAGTATGAGCGGCATACTCGCCCAGGTACACTTTCGATTTGGAGCGGTCATAGCTGTCATAAAAATCCTGGTTGTTAATGAACCATCCCGGAGACATATAATAATGTTCATCCACCATCGGCACTTTGAGTTTATTCGCTATATCCCATCCCTCCTCATAATCAGTGCCCTCAAAGAAAGGTCCTACTGTTCCTATCACCGTGATCTCCGGATGCTTTTCCTTCACCGCCTTAAAGATCATGGAGAATCGCTCTTCAAACACATCCGTGATCAGGTCCTCATTCCCAATTCCGATATACTTTAAATGAAACGGTTCCGGATGTCCTGCCTCCGCACGTTTCTTACCCCACTCCGTACGTACATCTCCATTCGCATATTCTATCAGGTCTAATACATCCTGCACATATTCATCCATTTCACTCATTGGGATACCACCCTGTTGCCCGCTTCCTTTATCACTGGGCCCTGAGTTCTGACAGGGCACACCCGCCGCCACTACCGGTAAAGGTTCCGCACCTATATCTTCACAATACCGGAAATACTCAAAGTATCCCAATCCTGCCGACTGATGATATCCCCATAAATTTCGCTGCGGCTTACGCGCCTCCAGCGGGCCAATCGTATTCTTCCAGCGGTAAATATTGTTCAGGCCATCTCCATGCGCCACGCAACCACCGGGGAAACGTATAAAGCGCGGATGTATATCCGCAATCACCTGTGCCAGGTCTGCCCGCATCCCGTTCTTTCTTCCCTTAAACGTCTGCTGCGGAAACAGCGATATCATATCCAGCGCCACCCGTCCTGCCGCCAGCGGCTGCAGTTCCAGCTGTGCGCTGTCAGCATTGGCTGTTGCAGTCAACACCGCCTTAACATTTTTCCACGAGCCTGATGGTACCGCTACCGTAGCCTGTGCCAGCACGCTGCCTGCCGGATTCACCAAACGCACCGCCACTTTTCCATTCGTTCCCTCCAGCTGTTTACCAAACAATGACAGCTCATATTGCTCTCCCTGCTTCACCGGTATCCCATCAAACCCGCTGTTCACCAGTGCTCCTCCCGGCTGCTTCGTATCCAGCACCGCATAGTGCCTATTATTCACATGAATAGGCGCTGCCGAATCTATGCTAAAGCTGCTCTGCTCTCCGCGCAGTGTCCAGGAATGTGTACTGTTCCAGCTTTGATCCCTTCCTTCCTTATCGCCCAAGGCATATTCAAAATCCCGGTTCTGCACCAGCTCCGCATACAGCCCGCCATCCGCCGCATAGTTAATATCCTCAAAGAAGATCCCCAACAGCAGATCACTGATCGGTTTTGCCTGCCCCGGCATTACCTTGATAGTCGCCTGTACAGGCTGCAATTTTGCAAAACGCTCTCCATCCGTTCTGCTAGTCTCTGATTCCTGTTCCCTTTTATATTGCTTTATCTCATACGTTTTTATCAGCTGATCTACCGTTGTCCACGCCACCCGGAACATTTGTCCCCTGGCCATACCTCCCGGCAATGCAACGCTTACACTTCCATCCGCATACTGACCCGCAGGCACTTCTTCCACCGGCTGATAAGTTTTAAAATCAGCCGTGCTAAGCCTGTAATACTTCCCATCCGCACTGCCATGCGTAACGGTATACACCTGCCGTCCTGCATCATACCCCAGCACCGGCCGCAATACATTACTGCCTCCTCCCGCCTCCGGGTAGCTCTGCCTTTTCCAGTTCACCAGGTCTGCCGACGCCGCATGCGCAAATAAATGATCCCTTTCATTCAGGCTCCACACGCAATGCCACATTCCATCCTCCCCCCTCATCAAATAAGGGCTCATCATCCGCTTATCCGTACCCCACCTTCCATAATCACTCCGCAGAAACCCAAACTCATTCCCAATGCTATACCACTGCTGCCTATCCCGGCTCCACGCAAAATGCAGCCCGTTATGATCATTGTTTTTCCCCGTAGCATAAGAAAACAGGTACACCGAATCGGGATTATTTGCAGCCGCCTTTGCCGCTGTCCCTTTCGCAAATGGCATCAAAGCACATACTATTAATAAATGGAGTAGCCAACCCTTTTTCATAGTGGAATTATTTGCTTGTATTTACAGACAACTATATTACGTCCACAAAATAATCATTTAAAGTGTAAAACTGACATTTAAAGTATGCCCGCTCTTTTTTAAGTTTCTTCATCATGGGAGTGCAGGGTTGCCAGCTTCCCGGCAGCATTTAAAAACGGGCTGCGCCTGGCTGTTTTGAACATAGATTGAGCATTGGGGGACGTATGGGCGGCAGGGTCTATATGGAACATTTTCAATCGCATCACACCAGCCAAGGCCCGTTTTTAAACGTGCCGGTCCGCAAATACCCGGGCACCTACCTGGTGCGGCCCTTCCTGAATCAGTAGCCGGATACCAGTCCTGGTTATACCTGCCCATGTCAGCTTCCCACTGTGCAGGCAGATTTAAAACGGGCCTTGTCTGGCGCGACCGGCTCGACGCCGCCCCATCAAAGCCCCTTCCGCCTCCATGCCCTCCCTCCGTCCCATCCTCATCCCCCCAGCCAGACGCAGCCCGTTTTAAATACTGCCTGCAAAGCCCCCTAAGCAGATTTCAAAACCATCAGCAAACCTCCTTAAAACCTGCTTTAAGGCGAAAAATATCCCCTTCTTTTACGAATCGCCACCCCTGCATCCTCTCCTCCTAACGGTATTTTTGTTACGGCTGATACAAATAGAAATTGCCAATACTATAGAGGGGGGATATCCTACAGTGAACAATGAAAAACGTCCTTTTTAAAACTATAAATTCCCGAGATGAAAAAAAGTCTATTCTTGCGCTTGCACGTCCGTTGCCTTGCAGTACTATTCTTTTTATGCAACTTAATGATCCCTGGTAAAGATTATGCCCAGGAGAAGAATGTAACCGGTATAGTAAGGGATTCCAGCGGTAACCCGCTGCCCGGTGTCCGCGTTACGGTAAAGAACGCCAAAGGAGGTACTATTACTACGGCGGAAGGAAAGTTCAGCATCGCAGTACCTGATAGTAAGGGAGTGCTGATCTTTAATATGATAGGGAGCGCTACCCAGGAATTGCCGGTGGACGGCGCCGGGCCGCTAAGCGTTACGCTCCGGTCTGAGGCAGTAGGCCTGCAGGATGTGGTAGTGGTAGGTTATGGTGTGCAGCGAAAATCTGACCTGACCGGCGCTGTTACCAGCCTGAAAGCGGCGGATATTACCAAGATAGATGGTAGTAACGCGGCGGAAGCGCTCCAGGGTAAAGCCCCCGGGGTACAGATCTTAAATGTAGGGCAGCCCGGTAATGCGCCTGTTGTCCGCATCCGTGGGGTGGGCACCAATGGCGATCCCAATCCGCTGTATGTGGTGGATGGTATGTTTGTGAATGATATTCAGTACCTGAACAGTCACGACATCGCCTCCATGGAAATATTGAAAGATGCTTCGGCTACTGCTATTTACGGTTCCCGTGGCGCTAATGGAGTAATACTGGTGACGACCAAGAAAGGCCGTACCGGCAAACCTACTTTCAATCTCAGTGGCAGCGAAGGCTTCCAGTTCCTGACCCGCCGTTATCAGGTGGCGGACGCCAGTCAGTATGCTACCTTACAAAACATGATGAACGGGACCAATACCTATCCGGATCCTGCTTCCCTGGGTAAAGGCACTAATTGGCTGGATGAAAGCACGCAGAAGGGATGGGTACGGGACTACCAGCTATCTATCGCAGGCGGTAGCGACAACGTAAGCTATAATGTGAGCGGCGGTTATTTTAAACAGGAAGGGGTGATGAAGTTCACAGATTATGACCGGCTGACCCTCCGTGCCAATAATGAATACCGCCTCAGCAAACGGCTGAAGATAGGGCATAACCTGTCCATGAGCAATTCAAACATCACAGGTGTGGGCAGCAGTGCAGGGGCGCGTGTGTTCAATGCCCTGGTACGCATTTCCCCGCTGATCAAGGTGGATGATGGTAACGGCAACTTCAACGCCGGACAAGACCCTGATATCATCAATCCTTATGCGGCGCTCTACTATGGTAAAGGCGCCAATAATAACAGCCTGCGCTTTGTAGGCAATGGCTGGCTGAATTATGAGGTTATTCCCGGACTGGTATTCCGCTCCAGCTACGGTGTCGATTATTCTTATGATCGTTACCACTATTTCGAGCCGGCGTATAATATTTCGAGTCCTAACCAGATCCACGCCAACAACTCCCTTACAGAAAACCATGTGAACAACAAAACATGGTTGTGGGAGAATACCCTGAGCTATGATAAACAGGTTGGTAAAGACCATCACCTGAACCTGCTGGCTGGTATTACCGCACAGGATGGCTATTACAATAAGCTGGAAGGCGTGGGACAGAACCTGGCATTTGATTATGCGGATTATCAGTACCTGGGCGCTGCGCCCGCTGGTAGTGTGAGCGTAACCAGCCAGGCTTACAGTGAATCTATGCTGTCTTACCTGTTCCGTGCTAACTATGTGTTTAAAGACAGGTATCTCTTCACCGGTACGTTCCGTGCGGATGGTTCCTCCAAATTCGGGCCTAATAACCGTTATGGTTATTTCCCTTCTCTGGCAGTGGGATGGCGTGTGTCTGAAGAAGATTTCATGCGCAACCTCCGCTGGGTGGATAACCTGAAGCTGCGCGCCAGCTGGGGACAGGTAGGCAATAACAAGATCAATAATTACATTGCTTATAGCTCAGTGCTGCAGGATCCTGTTTATAATGCGCTGTTCAACGGCGTTTATTATTCCAATGGCACGGTGGTGACAGCATCTAATCCCAATATTAAATGGGAACGTACCGAACAAACAGACCTCGGTCTTGAATTCGCTACTTTGCAGAAAAGGCTCAGCGTAGAATTCGACTACTTTAACCGTACTACAAAAGATTTGTTGCTGATCATTCCTATCCCTGGCGGATCTACCGGTATTTTACCTACCTATTCTAATGTCGGTAGCATACGCAACCGCGGTTTTGAATTCCAGGTAAACTGGAATGATCATATCGGTGAATTCACTTATGGTGTAACCGTTACAGGAAGCACTTACAAAAATACGGTGCTCGATTTTGGCAACCAGATCATCACCGGCTCTCAGTGGATGTCAGGTTCTACGCACAGGGGAGAGAAAGGACAGCCGCTGGGTTATTTTTACGGCTACCAGGTGGTCGGTATCTTCCAGAGCGATGCACAGATTGCAGAATACAACGGCAAGAATAACCAGGGAAAACCTTACCAGGCTAACGCCAAACCGGGTGACCTGATCTATGCCGATACCGATGGCAATGGCTACATCACTGGTAATGATCAAACCAATATCGGTTCTCCGCATCCTAAATTCATTGGAGGCCTTACACTCACGGCTGCTTATAAAGGCTTCGATTTTGCGCTGGATGTCATGGGCAGCTTTGGCGCCAGGATCTATAACAGCGCCCGCAACCAGATCAATTCAACCAATACCAACCTGCATGTAGATTGGCTGAATGCATGGACGCCAACCAACACTAATACGGATATGCCCCGCCTGGCCGCTAACACGGCCAACTCATGGAGCTCCAGCTTTAATGTGCAGGATGGTACCTATGGTAAGATCCGCAACGTGGAACTGGGCTACAGCCTGAGCAGAGAGCTGCTGAACAGGATCAGGGTAACTAACCTCCGTTTGTATCTGAATCTGACCAATCCTTTATACATCACGAAGTATAAAGGTTTTTCCCCGGAAGTGGCCAATGTCAGCCCGCTGGAAATGGGTACCGATTTCAGTACGTATCCCGTATCAGGTACCGCAAGGGTAGGTGTAAATCTGACTTTCTAACATTAATTCACGCAAACAATGAGCAAGCTTAAATATATATTCCTGGCAGCAGGCCTGCTGTCATTTGCTTCCTGTAAGAAGTTCCTGGAAAAAACACCGCAGGGTGTGGTGTCAGATGATCAGTTCTTTGCTGATGAAAAGAATGTGGACCTTGCGGTGAACAGGATCTACGGAACGCTGAGCTGGCGCGAGTACACCATCGGCCGCCAGTTCTTCAGCACACATGAAATGGGAGGGGAGGACTATGTAGGCAGCAGCAATAACGGTATCGGTACAACGCTGAACCTCTTTCAGTCCTTCACCTACGATCCCAGTAATGGTTTCCTGCAGCAGTACTGGGATAGAACTTACGCTAACCTCAACTTCTGTAACCAGGTAACAGACCGTACCCCGGCTATGAAGAACCGTGAGCTGGCGGAGAAGGCAGAAGCCCAGGCAAAGTTCTTCCGGGCATACTACCATTTCGAACTGGTAAATGTATTCGGCCAGGCGCCGCTGCGCGACCACGTTCCAACATCTGCCGCTGAATATGATATTCCCAAAAGCAGTGAGGAAGATTTGTATAAGCTGATCATCAGCGACCTGGAATACGCTATCGCACACCTGCCTACCCGTACACAATGGGGCACAGCCGGTAACGGACGTATCTCCAAAGGTACGGCGCAAGGCCTGCTCGCGAAGGTGTACCTCTTCCGCCAGGATTATGCAAAAGCGCAGCAATATGCTAATGATGTAATTACCGGTGGCGAGTACAGCCTCTTTAACGATTATCGCCTGCTCTTTAGTCCCGATAAGCTATACTCCTCCGAGAACATGATGCCGGGCGGTTATCTGTTCACCAGCACGATCTGGTCTGGCCGCTGGTACAATCCTTACCTGCAATACCAGGGTGTATCCGGCGAGTTTGGGGATGGCGTGCTGTATCCTGCCCAGGCGCTGGTAAACAGCTATGAACCGGGCGATCCCCGCAAAGCTGCTACCATCCTCTCTAACGGGGATAAGGTAGATGGCTGGGTCAGCAAAGATGCCAACACGCCGAAAGATGGTACCGTGCATTTCCCGGCCAATACCACTATCGCTAATAAGAAAGTAATATGGCCTAAATCCTACTGGAACAATGGCGAGTTCTCTTTCCAGAACGTCAACCCCATGTTCCTGCGCTACGCGGATGTGCTGCTGATCTATGCAGAAGCCAGCAATGAGCTGGGAGATCCCGGTAAGGCGCTTACCATACTGGAACAGATCCGCTATCGTGCACGTGGCAATAAAACCTTTTCGGAAGCAGGCGTATTACCTCAGATCATGGTTACAGATAAAGCACAGCTGCGCGAGAAGATCTGGCAGGAACGCCATATTGAGCTGGCCCTGGAAGGCCACCGCTGGTTTGACCTGGTGCGCTATAATAAAGTGGTACCCGGCTATACCGTGAACCTGCTGAAGGATGTATACCAGCGCAGCGCTTTTGATTACAACCGTCACAGCAAATTCCCTATACCTCAAAATATGATAACAAGTTCACAAGGTGTCCTTACCCAAAACGACGCGTGGAAATGACACCATAGATGTTCTCATAACGTTCACGAAAAATGGGAGGAGTATCCACTCCTCCACATTTTTTTTCTGAACAGCATATCGCCTTATTGAAAATAAATTTCCCTTATGAAAACGATCATTACTATCTTAAGAACCCTGTTGCCCTTGTGCCTCTTGCTCGGCACCCATGCGGCAAACGCCCAACAGTTCGTCCATCCCGGGATCCCCTTCACCAGGAGTGACCTCGACCTCCTCAAACAGAACATTACACGCGAGCCCTGGCTCTCGGCCTACAACAGCTTTAAAGCCGATGCCAGGTCCCAGCTTTCCTACGGCATGCAGGGGCCTTTTACCACCGTAAGCCGCGCCCCCGACATTAACCGCAACCAGTGGATCAATGACATGACGGCTATTCACAACCTGGCCTTCATGTGGATCTTTACCGGCGATACCGCCTACGCAAAAAAAGCTACTGACATCCTCAACGCCTGGGCAGTCACTCAAACCAGCTGGACAGGCGATGAAAGCTTCCTGGACCTGGGCGACCAGGCCAACCTGTTTGTAACGGGAGCGGACATATTAAAATCTACCTACCCTGGCTGGACTGCTACTAACACCGCTAATGTGAACCGCTATTTCGGTACCGTTATCTGGTCGCAGCTGGATGTACCCAACCCCGTTCGCGGCCTGAACCAGGGCGCCATACAGCTCAAGGCTGCTGTCAGCATTGCCGCCTTCCTCGACGATCCGGTAAAGTGGAACCAGGCTATTCAATCATACCGCGCTGATGCCGGTGGCGGTCTGGCCAACAGCCTGCCTAACGGACAAGTAGGAGATGCCGGCCGTGATGAAGGCCACTGGCGCGGACAAGGAGAGGCACTCGCCTGGAGCGCTGAAGTAGCCTGGAAACAAGGCGTAGATCTCTTTACAGATCTTGATAACCGCCTGCTGGCCATCAGTGAACTATACAGCCATTTCCACCAGGATACCACCGGTTTTCGATTCATCCCTTTCGGCGGTACCTATGGCTTTTTTACAGGATGGGGTTCCAATGGCACCGCCAAACAGTTATTCCGGATGTACAATATCATCGAAGGTGCTTATACTGTGCGTAAAGGCATCCCCGCGCCCTGGTCCATCGCCATGCGCGACAGGTTGGGTGAAAATGCGGCTACTTTCCTTTACCGCAAAAGCGCAGACTCCAGTGCGGCTATCGCTCCTGCACCCTTACAGCACCCGGTGCCTACAGCGGTTACTAATCTCACCAATGCAGATGTAGGCGCTACCGGCCTCGCTGGCAGTGCAGTGTACAGCAACGGTAAATGGACGGTCAAAGGCGCAGGCGCTGATATACCTGTACCTGTACTGCAGTCTAAAGATGCTTTTAACTTCGCCTTTCAGCAGCTGAGCGGAAACGTAAGCATCGTAGCCCGTGTCACTTCCATGGACGATACAGATGTAGCTGCAAAGGCAGGCATCATGTTCCGCGAATCGCTCAGTGATGATGCTGCCTTCACCGGGATATTCATGCAACCCAATAACCGTATCGCATCTACCTGGAGGAATGCTGTCGCCTGGAGTAAAACAAACATCTCCTGGAACAATCCGCCCCGTGGATACCTGGAACACTACGTAGCAGGAAGGCCTTACTGGTTAAAGATGGAGAAGATAGGTTCCCGTATCACCGCCTATCACTCATTTGACAGCATCAGCTGGACCTGCCTTTCTGCCGTTGAAATACCCATGACTGAGCCAGTGTATGTTGGCCTTTGCGTAAGCTCACATAATACTTCTGCGCTCAATACGACTGTTTTTGATGGAGTGGCCATTACCAATCCATCTCCGGCAGGTTCGCCTGTTATCAACAGCACAACAGCGGATACCGCGGTACTGGCTACCACATACAGCTACACTATCACTGCATCGCCACAAGCTACCTCCTTCAGTGCATATGGACTGCCCGGCGGTCTTACAATAGACAGCGTCACCGGTATCATTTCCGGAACACCTGATACTACCGGGACCTTTGCCGTAACATTAAATGCTTCTAATGCAAGCGGAACAGGTACCGCCCTCTTAATGCTCAGGGTAGTAAATAACGTAGCGCCCGCCCCTCCTGCAAATCCTGCGCTCAATAAAGAAACCGACAGCACCATCCGCATTTCCTGGACGCCAACCGCTGGCGCAACCAGCTATACTGTTAAACATTCGCTCAATGCAGGAGGGCCCTATACAAGTATCATTTCCGGCGTTACCGGTACATCCTACCTGGATGCCACTGCATACCCGGGCCACAATTATTATGTGGTAACAGCCTTCGCAGGTACGCTGGAAAGTGCAGCTTCTGCAGAAGTCTCACTGCAGCTGCCACCCACCATACCTGCTACGCCTGTTGTAACGAATGGAAATAACCAGCTAAGTCTCAGCTGGGCTTCAGCCAAAGGTGCAGACGTTTATAATATTAAACGGGCACTTGTGAGAGGCGGGCCTTATACCACAGTAGCTTCCGGTATTACTGATACATCGTATACCGATGCCACTGTAACAAACGGCACTTACTATTACTATGTAGTATCTTCCTTTGCTACACCGCTCGAAAGCGCCAACTCAACAGAAGTACTGGCTGTTCCGGGCGCCTCTTCCGGCAACTGGAGCACTACCGCCAATACTGGCAGCTGGAGCAACGGTGCCAACTGGACAGGCGGAGCTACACCTACCAGTCCGGCCCTCTTAAACTTTGATACTTCATCAACAGATACACTTAACAATGATATCGATGGATTAGAGGTGGCCCGTTTCCAATTCAACCCCGGTGCAGATGCTTTTGTGATCAGCGGCGATTCTATCCTGCTCGGTAACGACATTATCAATAATTCAACAAAAGCACAGGTGATCAATCTGCCCATGCAGATCAACCGCACAATTGTTATCAATGCCACTGCTGGAGATATTTCACTGAGCGGCCCGCTCACTGGTAGCGGCGGCCTTGCAAAGAACGGCCGTTCCACCCTGAATATCGCAGGCGCTAATACATTTACAGGCGGCCTTACCATCAATGGCGTGAACGCCGGAGGATGGGGCCCCAACACAGCCGTTGCGCTTACTGGTGTAGGCACCGGTACCTTGGGCGCACCCACATCGGGCCCTGCAGGCACCGGACCGATTGTTATGAATGGCGGCGCGTTGATGAACAACAATACTGCCGTGCTTTATAATGACATTATCGTAAAAGATAGTGTAAAGAGTTTCCTCTATAGTAACGGCGGAGGATTGACATTCGCAGGCAGAATGCTGGGTAGCGGTGTAATAGAACATGATGGGGCAAGTACCAGTGGCCTGCAGCTGAATGGAGACAATCGCGAATTCACCGGTACATTCATCTCCGTGAACAGAAGCTCTAACCACCGTATCCGCTTCAACGTAGCTGCTGCAGGTAGCGCCAAAGCACGCTGGATCTTCAACAACGGCTTTACAGACGGCCAGGGCTTTACCTTCACTGATACCATCCGCTTTGGCTCCATGGAAGGCGGCGGACAGCTCCGCAGAGATAACGGCGCACCGGTTATCAGCATCGGCGCATTGAACACGAACGCTACTTTCTTTGGCATCATCACCGGTGCCTTGACCATCATGAAAGAGGGCACTGGTATATTGCGCTTTACAGGCGCTAATAACTATAGCGGTAATACCACCATCACGGGTGGTACCTTGCTGATAGACAGTACAGGCCAGATCTCCAGTGCTACCACCGTTGTATCCGGCGCTATAGGCGGTATAGGCACCTGTACCGGACAAGTAACAGTAGGTACTGGTGCAGGTGCGGGCGCTATGCTGGTGCCCGGCAGTCAGGGTATCGGTAAATTCACCACCGGTGTGCTCACTTTAAAACAAGACGCTACTTACCTCGCAGAGCTGAATACCGCCAACGGTGCGGGCGACCAGGTAAGCGCTGCTGGTGTAGTACTTAACAATCCGCGTTTAACCATTACCGGTATAGGCGCCGCCGGCATTCCGGAAGGAACATCCTATACCATCGTAAACAACACCGGCACCGCAACCGTAACAGGCATCTTTGACAGCTTACCGGAGATGTCCCTCCTTACCGTGAACGGGCTTAAATTCCGTATCACCTACAAAGGTGGCACTGGTAACGACATCGTCCTGCTGGATGATCGTACCTTGCCATCCGTTATCACCAGTCCTGATTCCGCTTCGGTGATCATCAGTAAACCCTTTACATATACCATTACGGCTATTAAATCACCCACTGTTTTTCACGCTACCGGCTTGCCTGCAGGATTAAGCATCGATACCGCTACTGGCATCATCTCCGGTACACCCACTGTATCCGGCGTCTTCCCTGTACAGCTCAGCGCTACAGGTACAACCGGTACGGGAACATCCACACTTGCACTCACGGTGTACAGCAACATCGTTGGTGGTTTAATAATAGCTTCCGGCGATAAGAAGGATATCCTGGAATGGAACGCCATTCAGAACCTGCGCTACCTGGTAAAACGCGCTACTGATCCCGCAGGTCCATTTACTTCGCTGGATACCGTTGCCATCACCAGGTATACAGATACTGCCCTTGTGAACGGTAATATCTATTACTACGCAGTTGCCTCAGTAGATGGCAAAACCGTAAATCCGCTCAGTGATCCGGTTACCGCAAAACCGAACACTGGTCAGCACGGCTACTGGAAATTCGATGAGCAAAGCGGTACACGTGCACGCGACATATGGGGCGCTAATCACGCTACCCTGGCTGCCACCGCTAAACCCGATACCGGCTATGCCGCTGCCGCTGTTAAGCTGGATGGTACGTCTAATGCTTATGTATCACTGCCCGCAGGTGTATTAAGCTCACTGAATGATTTCTCTGTCACCACCTGGGTAAAGATGGACGCCATCACCACCTGGATGCGGATCTTTGATTTTGGTAACGGCACCAACAATTATCTCTTCCTCACCGCACAGGCAGGTGTTAGCTCCGGTAAGTCCATTATTCGCTACGCCATCAAAAATGGAGGAGGTGAACAGCAGCTGAATTATAACTATACCTTCCCGCTTGGCACCTGGACGCATTTCGCCATCACCCAGTCTGGCAATACCTGCCGTATGTACATCAACGGCGTCTTGGTGGCCACCAATACTGGTGTGAGCATCAAGCCGGCCGCCCTGGGCAGCACTGCACAGAATTACCTGGGTAAATCTCAATTCACTGCAGATCCTAATCTGAAAGGAAGGATAGATGAGTTCCGGATCTACAATCGTGCATTAAGCGCCGCCGAAATTGCCGGCGCCATGAAGGCCATACAGGAGATCACTTTTGCAGCCATTCCGGGAAAACGCATAGGGGATGCCGATTTTAATTTAACAGCTGCCTCTTCTGCTGGACTTCCGCTCAACTTCAGCAGTAGCGATCTGGCAGTAGCCAAAGTAAGCAACGGAGTAGTCAGCATCCTGCAACCGGGCAGCGATACCATCACTGCTACACAGCCTGGCGACAGCGTCTACGCATCTGCCACCGCAAAGCAGGTATTGAATGTGCTGCCTTTCAACCTGCAGGTACAGCATATGGACGGAGATACCCAAACCGCCGGTACCGACATCAAGCCCTACCTGAAGCTAGTGAACAACGATACCCTGCCAGCTGCTTATAAAGAGCTTACAGCACGTTACTGGTTCACCGCGGAGAACTTTGCTGGCATCAATACCTGGATCGATTACGCTGCCTTAGGAAGCAAAGTGAAGATGAGATACCTGGCATTGGATACGCCCCGCAGCGGCGCTTTCGGGTACGTAGAATACAGTTTTGATTCCACTGCCGGTGCATTGGCCGCCGGTGCTAATTCCGGGGCTATCCAGTCGCGTATCGCTAATAAGAACTGGGCCAGCCTCCAGGAAACAAACGATTATTCTTACGCCGCCAATCAGGCTTATACAACCAACAATCATATCACACTCTACCGTAACGGCAGACTGGTATGGGGTACTGAACCGGCAGTAGTAGCGCCGCTGGTAAACATTAAGGTGGCTACACAGGCCAATGTTACTGCACAGAATACTATCAGCACTTACCTCCGGATCAATAACGAAGGCAATATGCCTGTGAGTTATGAAGATCTGTCTGTACGTTATTGGTTCACCACGGAAGATTCCACTACGGCACTGAATTACTGGATAGACTATGCCGCGCTGGGCAAACAGTATGTCACTGGTTCCTTTGTACGTGTAAGCCCTGCTCTGGATGGCGCCGATGCTTATTTTGAAGTAAAGCTGAATGCTGCCAGCGGTACACTTTATCCGCTCAGCAATTCGGGAAATATTCAGTATCGCATCGCCAAAGCCAATTGGTCCAATTTTAACCAGGCCAATGATTATTCTTATCAGCCGGGCACTTTAAGTGGGAATCGCCGTGCAACCTTGTATTATAAAGGAACGCTTATCTGGGGAACAGAGCCTGGCGCAGCTGGTGCTTTATCAAGGCAGGCGCTTGCAGTTAATAAAACAGCAGCAGCAGAAACGGCTGGTCTTGCTTTATTTCCCAACCCGGTAGTGAACGAATTACGTGTGAAGTTGCAGGGCCCATTGAAGGATGCATGGATCACCATTATGTCCAACAGTGGGGTAGTAGTACGTACACAACGTATTTCGGCCGCCTTGCAGACCGTGTCATTTGAAGGTGTGCCAGCAGGCGTGTATTATGTCACTATTCGCAATAATGGAAAAGAAACCACCAGGATCATCATCAGGCAATAAGTAACTGATTTCAATGCAAAAAAGGATGCGGCGCCGATAAGTGCCGCATCCTTTTTATTGCTGTACAGCTACTTATGAAAGCTTCTAAATGCCGCGCCTGCTATAGTTTGGCGCAATTTTTTCGGTGAAATAAGTATGAGAACAATCCTCGTATGTACAGATTTTTCAGCATCGGCCCATCATGCAATGGAGTACGCCTGCATGCTGGTTACCCGGTATAATTTTCCGCGCATTACCTTGTATCACGCATACCAGGTAGTAGCGCCAACAACAGATATACCGGTAGCGCCTTACGTAGGTACCGAATTATATAATACCGTAGAGCGAAAGCTGGGTGATCTGGCTACAAAAGTGGGAGAGCTGACAGGAACAGACATTGTTGTCGATATCAGGGCTGACGAACTGGTAATGGGTGAGAACATCAACGAAATTTGCAAACAGGAAGATGTAGCGCTGATAGTAACGGGTGTATCTGAAAGATCCGGCCTGGAAAGAATGATCGTGGGCAGCACCGCAGTAAGGATCGCAGAAGCTGGCCATTGCCCTGTACTGATGGTGCCGCCGGATGCGCCTGTTATTCCTCCTCAGCGCGTGCTGCTGGCCTGCGACCTGGAAAAGCTGTCCGAAGCTACACCGCTGAATGCGTTGGATAACGTGCTTACGACATTCCAGGCACAACTGGTCGTGATCAATGTGGATGACGGGAACCGGCGTTTTTCACCCAACAGCGTGGATGAAATATACCGGCTGCATCATATATTCGACAAGTACAAGCCAGAGTATGCTTTTGTGGAGAATAAAGACATCGGCCAGGGCATCATGGACTATGCAAAGGAACATGATATCTCATTGGTTATTACAATCCCCAGGTATTATAATTTTCTCCGCAACCTGTTCCATAAAAGCACCACAAAAAGCCTCGTCTACAATTCAAAGCTGCCGCTGCTTACGCTGCATGAGTAGACAATATGCTAAAGCCGGAACTGCATGCTAAGCAGGAACGTGGTTCCTGACTGACTGAAATGCGCGCCGTCGTGTGTGGCGATACTATAACGGCCGTTAAAGGTGATCGCATTGATATTCCGCTTTACCTGTATGGGATCCCTGAGAATGGCCTGTCCCTCACTGTTCAATGCCTTTAATTGGAAGGACGGCAGCACATTGAGGATATTATTCACCGCCAGCGATGTGCTGAACCGCCTGCTAAATTGATAACCCACATGCAGATCGCTTATTACTTTACTTAGGAAAACCAGTTTCAGCTGTTTGTCCAGTCCTTCATTACGGAAGGTGGCAGGACCGAATAGCGTATTATTCAGGTGCAGGTTCCATCGTTTGATGGCAAGGTCGCCGCCCAGTATTACTTTATATTTGGGACGGCTTGTCAGCAATAGTGCCTCCTGTACATAATCAAAGATCACCTGGCCAGCATCCGCGACCAGCTTGAGATTGGATACACCGCCTGCTACTTTGTTGGAAATGGTGTAATTACCCGCCAGGTTGATAGTCAGTTTGCCCGTCCGTCCTATAAGTATATTCCCGTAATTGGCTACCAGGTCGATGCCCTGCGTATTGGTACGTATCCCGTTGGTGAAGAAGCTCAGCCCCAGCATATGATTGGTATTAAGAAATTCATCCAGCCTTGTATTGTTGCCGGGCGTAGGGCCGATATCAGCGCTGAGGATGATCCTGTTCCTGATATCGATGTTATAATAGTCCACTGTTAGGCTGAAATTTTTTGAGAGCAGCAATCCTGCTCCTGCGGTAAAGTTCAGGGAACGTTCAGGTTGCAGGCGGGGTACTTCCAGCAGTCTGGCCTCGGCACTTGTATTGCTGATGATACCTTTTGTTTGTATGCCCTTTCCCGGTACGTACACCTGCTGCGTGGTCTGCAGGTTAACCTGGTGGAGGCTGGGGGCGCGAAAGCCGGTGGAGGCGGAGGCACGTAATGTTAGCCGGTCTGCCGCTATTTTACTTCTGCCGCTGATCTTCCAGACAAAGGCGCTGCCGAAATCGCTGTAATACTCCTGCCGCACGGTTGCATTGATCAATACAGCAGTGCTCAGGTCATAGCTGGCATCCGCATACCCGCCGATATTGAAGCGATGGGCAGTAATAGCATTAGCTGCACTGATACCGGAAAAGGAGATAGGCCCCATGCCGTAATAGGAAGCAGTATCACCCTCGATGATCCGGAAGGTCTCACTGCGGAATTCGCAGCCCAGACCAAGAGAAAGTTTGTTATTAACAGCTTTTGTAGCATCCAGGTTACCTACCAGGTGATGAAAGGCGTAACCGCCGGGCTTGAAGGATACCGGGCTTTGCGCTCCTAATGACGGATTCCAGGTATTGCCAACGGAATATAACTGCCGGTTCCCTCCAAGAGTGAGGCTCATATCGGTCTGCCAGCTTCTTTCGCTTTTCAAACCCAGGGTCGCATTGTAATCGTGCAGGTCTCCGTTAAATGTAGGCCGGAAGCCAAGGTAAGCCGTCCCGGAGCTATGCAATAGGTTGTAGGGGTCCTGCTTCCAGTAAGGCGTTCTGTAATTGGCGAAGCTTTGTATATTCTTATATACAAAGGCTGCATTGGAATACAAGCTGAGGCCCGGCTTTAGCGGAATGCCCATATTCATCAGGAATTTGGCCAGGGTGGCGGACGGTGTACCACTGATATTATTGGCATCGGGGAATTGATCGAGAAATGCCTTTACCTGCGCCAGGCTGGCATCGGTGCCTTCGCTGAGATCAATATTATCCTGCTGTGCGTCTACTTTTCCTGCCCGGTTGGTTTTGTCCTCTTTCTGAAAGCTGGCGGTGTAGTTGATAAATCCTTCATCGCCGATATTGGCTCCGCTGTTAAGACTGGCCAGGTAAGAAAATCCGTCGCCTTTATGTGTGATGCCGGTAGCTGTTTTGAATTGCGAGTATTCAAAACGGTCTTTCAGGATAATGTTTACTACGCCTGCGATAGCATCCGATCCATATTGTGCTGAAGCGCCATCCCGCAGTATCTCCACCCGTTTGATGGCCTCCATTGGAATAGCGGCAAGATCGGTCTCCGTTTCGCCGCGCCCGGTGGAGGTCTGTATATATACTATAGAGCCCGGGTTCTTCCTTTTGCCGTTTATCAGTATTAGCGTGCGGCTGGGCCCCATATTCCTGATCTCATAGGGATCTGACAATGAGGTGGCGTCATGCACCGGCATGTTAACGGTATTGAAGGATGGCGCCCTGAACTGTAAGGCCTTGTCGAGTGACAACTGACCGGTGGTTTGCAGCTCCGGCCCATGTATATTATCAACCGGGAGCGAAGTAGTAGTGAAGGTCCGTGGCGAGGCCCTGCTGCCAACTGAGACCACTACGCCGCTCAGGTCTGCCACCGCATTATTGAGCAGTACATCTCTCTTTATATCGGCGCCTTCTGCTTTGATGGCTGCGGTATAACTGTTATAGCCGATGCTCCGGAACAGTATCTTATAATTACCCGGGTTAAGTGGCAACTGGTAATGTCCCCGGGCATCCGTTACCGTGCCCTTGCCATTACCGCTAACAATCACCGATACATACGACATGGGTTCGTTGTGTTCGTTCCTTACAGTGCCTTTTAACATCATCGCTTTGTTCACGCTATTCCCACTGACGGATGGGTGGGTGCCTGTTCCGCCTGTTGCTTCCATAATGATCACCTGGGTAGGAGTGGGCTTCTTGTAAGTAAGCCCGAAAGGGCTGAGCAGCATCTGCAGCGCGGTATCTACCGGGTAATTGTTAAGATTGAATACCGGCGCCATTTTGTTGATCACGGTGCTCTCCTTGTAAAGGATGCTGATCCCGTATTTTGTTTCAAACGTCGATAAAATATTTTTCAGGGGCACATAAGGTTCCGGTTTGTTGTTATGTTGTATGGTATTGATCTTGCTTTTTTGATGCAGTTGTACAAAGTCTTGTCCCTGCAGTTGATTAACTGCACAGCTCAGCAGGCTTATTACAATAAGCCATCCCGGAAACAAGCTTTGTTTCATCCGCATGCTGTTTTATTTGCTAATGGGTTTCCTTTTCCTGTCTGTTTGTTTGTTGCCTGGTTGGTTGTAACTGGTTGATAAAAGGCTTTTATTCTATGATAACTTTTTCTCCGTTTTTAGTAACGGTGGCTCCCAGCAGGTCAGACAGAACGCTCATTAGCAAGCGTTCGTCCTGCAATTCCAAAGTGCCCGAAATACGCTGTTCTGCCAGCGCCGGCCGCTTGATAATGAAATCGTAACCAAAATACTCTTTCAATGTCTGGCATATTTCCCGGGCCGGTGTTTCCTGGAACCGGTATTTGTGTTCCATCCAGGAGGTATACAACGAAGGGTTTACCGTACGTCTGATCATTTGTCCCTTTGAGCTGCTATAGGAGCAGTAATCTGACGGCCGCATCACAGTGCCCGAACGTTTATCCGGAATATGGAAATTCACTTTCCCGTTGCGCAACATCACCCCGGTACTGTTGTCGATGCTCTTTACATTGAACTCAGTGCCCAGCACTTCAATTACTGCTTCAGGAGTAAACACTTTAAAGGGTGATACTTCCCCGTTGCTTGCAGGCCGGACTCTAAAGAACGCTTCACCGTTTACCCAGACCTTTCTTGCGTGCTTTTGCCAGTCAGGGTAAAAGCGGATGGTGGAATTGGCGTTCAGTACTGCTACTGAGCTGTCAGGCAGCACTACCGTTCTGGTAACGGCATAAGGTGTGGTAATAGTAGTGCGGGAAGGGCTTGCAAGAAAGTAGATGACCGCCCCCCCGATCAGCACGCCGCTTACAATAGCGGCTATTTTCCATATCTTTTTATACAGGGATCTGTTGCTGTATATATTTTGTTCTTCCTCCCGCACACTGATGGTAGTATCGATCTTGTTCTTAAGCTCCGCATAAAAACCGGCCGGTACAGGCGCCTGTTTGAAATTGAAAGAACGGATGATATTGATAGCCTGCTGTATGGTCTCTCTTTTAGCAGGATTGGCTTTGATCCAGCTTGTCCATGAGTGATGGTTCTTTGCTTCGGGGTTCAGTACCCACTCCACAAACGATTCATCCTGAAGAAAATCCTCAGTCTGGTATAACGCATACTTTTCCATTGCATTTTTCATGGCGCTGTGCCTTTATTGAAGGAAAATACTTTAATTTTTCCAGTTCCACAATACAATGCACCAGGTTTCACCGTCCGGCGCCGTGTATTCATGAATCGTGTCGAACCCGATCCTTTTATGAGCGTTCAGTGAGCGCGGGTTCCTTTTGGATATCTCTGTAATGGCAAAATCATATTTACCCTCAAAATGCGTCTTATAAGCTGTATAACAGCTATCCAGTATACCGCGTCCCCGGTAGCCATCTGCCACACAAACCTGCCCCACAACAATATAACGCTGCTCCGATATTTTCTTGCCTCCGAATATAATATTATCAAACATCTCGAACATAGGCACCAGCACAGGTATGTCGGCTTTTGACAGGGTGGTCATGGCCAGCAGGTAAGCTACTACCTGCTCATCATCCCTGGCGATGATATGTTGTTCTATATCATTCATTTTGCGCAGGTCGTCCAGGCTGTGGGATACCGTCACAAACCCCTGGGAAGCGATCTGCTCGCTGCTCAGGCTTGCCGGAAGATTGCTTTTTTGCAGTGCCAGTATTTGCAACAGGTCCTTATCGGTCTTTGATGTGGTATAACTGATCATATCCTTTGCGTAAGTATGGATGGCAAACTGCCATCCATACTGTAAGTATAATCCATTTTTACAACTTAAAATTCAGTGTCGCCAGGAAGGTGGTGCCCAGCTGGCTGAAATGGGATGCATCATAAGTAACCATGCTGTATCGCCCGTTGAAAGTAATAGCGTTGATATTGTTCTTCACCTGCGCAGGATCATTCAGCACCGCGGTACCCTCACTGTTCAAGGCCTTCAGTTCATATTTCGGTGTAATATTGAAGATGTTGTTCACCGCTACAGATGCGCTTACCCGGCTGCCAAACTTGTAACCTATATTGATGTCGGTCAATACTTTGGTCTGGAATTCCAGTTTCAGGTTCTTGTTCAAACCATCATTACGGAAAGTGGCGGGGCCAAACAGCGTATTGTTGAGGCCTACATTCCATTTTCTGAATTCCAGGTCGCCACCCAGGATAGCTTTGTATTTGGGCCTGCTGGTCAGCAGCAGTGCTTCCTGTATATAGTCGAAAGTAGACTGGCCGGCATCACCTATCAGCTTCGGATTGGTAATATCGCCATCCAGTTTGTTATCAATAGTATAGTTACCTGCCAGGTTGATGGCCAGCAGGCCGCTGCCTACGGCAATGTTCCGGTAGCTGGCTACCACGTCGATACCCTGTGTATTAGTGCGGATGCCGTTCGTGAAGAAGCTTACCCCTACAATGCCGTTATTGGTCAGCACGGTATCCAGCGGAGTAGTGCCGCTGGCCGTATGGGTAATATTAGAGCTCAGGATGATCCTGTCTTTGATGGTGATATTATAGTAATCTACCGTGAGGCTGAAGTTCCTGTTGGGACGGAAGCCAATGCCTGCGGTGAAGTTCAGCGACTTCTCGGCTTTCAGTTCAGGTACGCCCAGCAGGTGCGCCTGCGGGCTATTATTGTTTACAATTCCCTTGGTCTGGATGCCCTGTCCGGGAACAAAGCTTTGCTGCGCGATCTGCAGGTTGATCTGGTGAAGGCTCGGCGCACGGAAACCGGTAGACACGGAAGAACGGAAGGTCAGCATGTCGTCAGCTGTCTTGGCTCTTCCGCTTACCTTCCACACAAAAGCGCTGCCGAAATCACTGTAGTATTCCTGCCTGATCGTACCATTCAGCAGTACGGCAGGAGATACATCATAGCTCAGGTCCAGGTAGCCGCCCATGTTAAAACGGTTGGCTTTCAAGGCATTGATCTGGTTGATACCGGGGAAGGAGTTAGCCCCTTCTCCTGAGTAAGATGCCGTATCGCCGGCAATGATCTGGAAGTTCTCGCTGCGGAACTCACTACCGAAACCGACAGACAATCTGTCTCCCACGGATTTCGTAATATCAATATTACCTACCAGCTGATTAAAGGCATAGCCGCCCGGTTTGAAAGAGATCGGGCTTTTCGCTCCCAGGGAGTGGTTCACCGTATTTTCTACGGTATACAATTGTTTGTTGCCACCGGTAGTGATGCTGATATCATGCGTCCATCCGCCTTTCTCGGTTTTGAATCCCAGTGTGGCGTTGTAATCACTCAGGTCGCCTTCGAAAGTAGGACCGTAGCCTATATACTCGCTGCCTGCAGCGTGTAGTAAGCCATAATCCTGCTTCCAGTAAGGGGTGCGGTAGTTGGCATAGCTCTGCACTTTTTTATAGACATAGGCGGCATTGGCGTAAAGGCTGGTATATTCATTTAAGGGGAAGCCCGCATTTACCAGGAACCTGGCTGCAGTGTTCGTGGGCGTACCGTTAATATTTTTTGCATCCGGGAAGCGTGCCAGGAAGGCCTGTACTTCTTTCAGGCTTTCTGCAGTACCGGCGCTGAGGTCTCTGTTGTCTCCTTCAGCATCCACTACGCCCGGACGGTTGGTCTTATTTTCCCGCTGGAAATTGATGGTGTAATTAATAAAGCCTTTGTCGCCGAGGTTGGCGCCGCTATTCAGGCTGGTGGCCAGGGAGAATCCATCTCCTTTGTGGGTAACGCCGCTGGATATACGGAAATTGGTATACTCAAACTTATCTTTCAGGATAACGTTCATTACCCCCGCAATTGCATCAGATCCGTATTGGGCAGAAGCGCCGTCCCGCAGGATCTCCACCCGCTTGATAGCATCGGTGGGAATAGCCGCCAGGTCGGCCCCTGTCTCACCGCGTCCCGGCGATGTCTGTATATATACCAGGGAACTGGGGTTCTTGCGTTTACCGTTGATCAGTATCAGGGTACGGCTGGGCCCCATGTTCCTGATCTCATAGGGGTCCAGCAAAGAGGTAGCGTCATTCACCGGTGTATTCACCGAGTTGAATGAAGGCACCCTGAGCTGTAAGGCCTTATCAAAGGTGAGCTGACCACTGGTTTGCAGGTCTGAGGCCCTGATATTGTCAACAGGGAGCGCCGTAGTGGTAGAAGTGCGCTGTGATGCCCGGCTGCCAACTGCCACCACTATTTCGCTCAGGTCAACAGCACTGGTGGTCATCACTACATCTTTGCTGATATCGGCATGCTCTATTTTAACGCTGAAGGAAGTATTGTTGTAACCAATGCTGCTCAGGACGATCTTATGAGACCCTGCCGGAAGCGACAGCTGATAAGCGCCGCTGGCATCGGTAGAAGTACCGGTCTTTGTTCCGGTAACACCAATGGATACATTACCCACCGGTTCGCCTTTTTCGTCTTTAACCGTGCCTTTCAATATGCCCTGTGAAAAGGCCGCCAAATGGGATAGCAGGAGTATAGCCATAACAGGGATGGCATGAATATACTTATTCATACGATTTAGATAGATTTTGGTTAATAAAACCGCACTTACATGTTGATAGCTTATTTACAGGCCTGCATCCAGCTTATAATAAAGGCGGATCAGATACAAGAGGGAGAACCCCGGAAAATTACCCCGCGGTTTTTCAACTTTTTTTAAATTTCTTTTGAGATCGTGTTAAAGCTGCTGCAGGTAAAGCAGGAAGATCAGCAGCACATGGGAGTTAGGTATGTTCTCACGCAGGGTGGTAATGGCACGCCCCATGATCTTATAACATGCTTTCACGGAAAGGTTCATATTGGCGGCAATATCTTCAAAGCCCAGCCCCTCATAATAACGAAGGTAGATCACTTCTTTCTGTTTGGCGGTGAGCCGGTCCAGCAGCCTGGCTACCTGCTCTCTTACCAGTCGCAGGTTTTCATTTTGTAATACCAGCCCTTCAGGAGACAGTTCCAGTTCAAAATGATAACTGTTCTCTTCTTCCTGGTCTATGGACCTGATTTTGTTCGTTTTTTCCAGTGCGTACAGCATGGAGGTGCGTACGGACTTAAAGAGATAACTTTTGATAGAATGGCGTACCTCCAGTTTTTGCCGGTTGGCCCATATCCATACAAATATATCATGCAGGCTGTCTTCTATCACTGGCAAACCGACATTGAACTTAAGCCCATATTGCGTCAGGGCCGGGGCGTACTTATTATAAAGCTGGGTGAATGCAGTATAGTCACCTGATCTTATTTGCTGTATCAGGTATTGATCCTCATATGGCTGGCGTAGGTCAAAGGATGGGTTGGTCATGTAACCTTGACGTTATCACTTGTTTAGATAGAAGTATGTAAATATTGATCCTTTTCCCTATAGTCTATCGTAATATAGGAATAAAAAATAGTTTTTGCTTGGATATGTTGATAAAATAATATCTATATATGCGCTAACTGCGGAAAAAAAATAGCGCTTAAGCAGGTTGTTGTTGTTGCCGTTTGCGTTTCACCAGTATATAACAGCCGTACAGGAACAATATCCAGATCGGTATCAGGGCCACTGGTAAGCGCATCCCCGTTACCCACATCAATATCAGGATACCGCTCAGGAACACCAGGCAGATATAGTTCGACACCGGATAAAGGAAAGACGGGAATTTGGTCCTGATCTGTTCATCCTTTTTATTGCCTTTGAATTTCAGGTGCACAATACTGATCATGAGCCAGTTGATGATCAGCGAGGAAACCACCAAAGACATCAATGCTTCCAGCGCTTTCTCCGGCATCAGCTTATTCACCACAATACAAATGGCGGCAAATAATCCGGATACCAGTATAGCAGTTACAGGCACGTGGTTCTTGTTCAGTTTAGACAGGAAAGCAGGAGCATTGCCCTGTTCTGCCAGGCCGTACAGCATCCGGCTGTTACTGTACACGCAGCTGTTGTAAACAGACAGCGCTGCCGTGAGCACGATCAGGTTCAGCACATGCGCTATCAGGCTGGTAAAATAGATGGTCTTGCCGAAAAGGCTGAACTGAAAACCCTTGAGGCTTTCAAATACCATCACAAAAGGACTGCTGTCTGTAGTAATGCTTTTCCAGGGTGATAATGCGAACAGGATCACCAGCGCTCCTACATAAAAGATCAGGATCCGGTAGATCACCTGGTTCGTAGCTTTAGGGATCGTTTTTTCAGGTTTATCAGCTTCCGCAGCGGTGATCCCGATCAGCTCAAGTCCGCCGAAAGAGAACATGATCAGCGCAATGGCAGCGAACAATCCCTGGAAACCGCCTTTCCCATCGCTTTCCAGCAGCCCTTTCGGGAAGAAACCGCCGTCGTTCCACAGGTTATTTACAGTGGCTTGCGAGCCGCCGTGACCAGTGAACAGCAGGTAAATACCAAAAGTGATCATCGCAATAATGGCTACCACCTTAATGATGGAAAACCAGAATTCCGCTTCTCCGTATACTTTCACAGCGCTCAGGTTCAGCGCATTAATAGCAATAAAGAAGAAAAGGCTGGAAAACCATAAGGGAATCTCCGGCCACCAGAAATGCACGTAGATGCCGATGGCCGTCAGCTCAGACATGCTCACCAGGATGTACAGCACCCAGTAATTCCATCCCGCTGCAAAGCCGGGAAAAGTCCCCCAGTATTTATAGGCAAAATGGCTGAAGCTGCCGGAAACGGGTTCCTCCACTACCATTTCGCCTAACTGGCGCATGATAAAGAAAGCAATGATACCAGCCAAGGCATAGCCCAGGATAACAGAAGGGCCGGCCAGTACGGCGGCAGGGCCTATGCCCAGGAATAAGCCGGTACCAATGGCGCCCCCAAGGGCAATGAGCTGAATGTGACGGTTTTGCAGGCCGCGTTTAAGGCCTTGCGTTGTATGATTTTCGCTTGTCGGTTTCAATGTGGTACGGCCTGGCCGGTTTAGAAAATGACTGAATTCCGGCAAATGTAGTAAAAACTACCGCTCCTGCACCCGGATCAAAAAAGCATAGGTATTAGGCAATATAGCAATGGCCTGCAAAGGGCAAAATGGAATAGCTTTACAGAAAAGCAGCCATGATGGACACCAGGAAAGCGCAGGACCGTTGCATCCTTGGTACGGCAGGCCTGGGCGGAGTTTGGGGCAGGATTGATCCGGAAGAATCCGTAAAGGCCATACTGCTGGCATTGGAACAAGGTATAACGGCGATCGACACTGCTCCCGCATACGGAGATGCAGAAGTACTGGTGGGGAAAGCTTTCCGCCAATGGAAAGGCCCCCTGCCCCGCATAAGCACCAAGGCAGGGCGTCTGAAAAGCTACTCCGCCACCGAAGGATATTATGATTATAGCCCGTCCGGATTGGAAAAAAGTGTGTTGAATAGCCTGCAGGTATTGAAAGTGCCTGTCCTTGATGTGTTATTGCTGCATGATCCTGCTGCCATACCGCCTGCAGATGCGGAAATGCTTATCCAAAAGCTCTTGTCTTTTAAGGATAAAGGTTATGCCAGGCATATCGGCCTCGGTGGCAATAGCCCTGATTGGTTCAAAAAATACATTACTGCTGATGTTTTTGATGTGGTAATGGAATACAACCGGCTGGATGCCTGCTGCGTGGACGCTCTCGATACCACCCTGAAGTTATGCCAGTCTCAGGGCATGCGCTTCTGGGCCGCCAGCCCGCTGCGAATGGGCTTACTGGGTAGTTGCTATGACGCTTTTACCAAAAGCCGCCCGCCTTGGATATCTGCAGCTGATCTGGCTTGTGCGGGCCGGTTGCAGAATATCGCTGCGCAGCACAATATGAGGCTGCCTGCGCTGGCCCATCGTTTCTTATTAACGCTCCCTTATTCATTTGATATCGTAATAGGAGCTGCAAACCTTCCCCAGTTGTGTGATACGCTGGCCGCGGTAAAAGAAGGCCCCCTGCCCGATGAACTATTTAAGGAGATGATCAGTAATATCAACCAATAACCATTCAGCATGCACCAGATAGACAATGAACAATTCAGCATAATATCAGCGCAGGTCCGTGTACTGTCGCCAGTTCCTGCCGTGAACCCATTCCAGGACGCCAGTATGGGCCCCTTCAATACCTTTGGATTATCCATTGTCACCCTCCAGGATGAAGATGGTAATATCGGCGAGGCGCCTGTATTCAGCTCATATATCAATATCCTGGAAAAGTGCTTTTTGCCCATTCTCTTTCATAACCATCATATTCTTTACCGCGATCTCTATCCCATGCTCTACTGGTCTATCCGCAATGAAGGTTTCAGAGGACAGGCGTCAGCCTTACTGGGACAATTGGACATGGCCTTATACGATCTCGCAGCAAGGAGGAAGAGGCTGCCGCTGTACCGCTATCTGAACGCAGATCGTAACTATGTTAACATGTATGGTAGCGGCGGTGGTACCAATTATACTTATAAGGAGCTTGAAGCAGAAATAACCTGCTTCCTGGAAAAAGGCGTGGATACCATTAAGATGAAAGTAGGAAAAGATTTCGGAACAAAAATGGCAGAGGATGCAGAGCGGGTGAAATTTGTACGGCGTTTACTTGGAAAAGAAATTAAATTAGCCCTGGACGCCAATCAGATATGGACTTATCAGGAGGCGCTGAAATTCGCAGACCTTGTTGAAGGAGAGAACATAGCATGGTTGGAGGAGCCTATTCATTCAGCCGCCTATGTAGAAATAGAGCAGCTTTGTAAAAGATCGGCCATAAAAATTGCCTATGGTGAATCTGAGCGGTCTGCAAAGATGTTCCCCGCACTGGTGAATGCGGGAGTTGGTCACCTGCAGCCCGTGCCTACGCTTTTAGGAAGTATGCAGGAATGGATGGCCGTAAGGGATCTTGCACTGCGCTCATCTGCTGCATTTACCTCCGGTGGTTATACGCTCTTTACGGCCTCGCTGATGACAACGGCGCCGGAACATTGGCAGGTAGAATATCTGCACTCGATCATGTATCGTTTAAATGACTATTTTGCAGTATATCCTTCATGGAATAATGGCCGCTTCGTGCTTCCGGAAATCGAAGGTTTGCCCTTGCGCATAGATTGGGATTACTGTATTGCAAAGAATAAAATAATAATGAGCTGGAACTGGACCAGGAAGAAGATCGCAGCATATACACCAACAGTCACTATGTGACAGCTAACTTAAATTCTGAACAGTGAACGTATCGCTCGCACGCGTCGATTATCTGGTGCTGCTCGTATATGTAGTGGCGCTTTTCTTTATTGGATTCTACCTGGATAAACGGAAGAAAAAAGCCAATGCAGACATCTTCCTGGGAGGAAGAACACTCAGGTGGTGGCAGATAGGCTTTTCGCTTTTTAGCGCTAACGCAGGCCCCATGATGCTGATCGGGTTTGCCAGCCTGGGCTTTTCACAAGGCGTGGTAGGCAGCAGCTTTGAATGGCTGGCCTGGATCTTTCTGCTGATGCTGGCAATGTTCTTTCTGCCGCTCTATCTGAAAGCCGGCATCACCACTATCCCGCAATTCCTGCAGTTACGCTTCGGACAACGCTCCTATAATTTCCTCGTGATCTATAGCCTCATTTCCATCCTGGTAGTGTGGCTGGGCAGCGCCTTGTACGCCGGCGGCCTGATCATCTCCCAGGTATTTGAATGGCCATTGATGCATTCTATCATACTTGTTGCAGTGACGGCGGCCAGCTTTACCGCTATTGGCGGACTGAAAGCAGTGGTGCGCACCGGTATATTTCAGTCTGTTATTATAATTCTTTCGTCGGTGATACTCACCTGGCTGGCGCTTAAAAAAATAGGAGGAGTGGAGTCCCTGGTCAATGCGGTACCCGCCGACTACTGGACGCTGTTCCGTCCGGCTACCGATCCTGAATACTCATGGGTGGCTATCCTGGCCGGGTATCCTGTAGTGGCTATTTACTACTGGTGTGCGGATCAGACCATCGTGCAGAAGGTATTGGCCGCAAAAGACCTGAAAGAAGGGCAGTATGGCGCATTGTTTATTGCCGGTTTAAAGATCATTATGCCGCTTATCTTTATTTTTCCGGGTATGATGTGCTTTGTACTGTTTAAGGACACGGTACGCCCGGATAATGCTTATATCACGCTTGTAAAACACCTGGTGCCTCATGGATTGCTGGGCATATGCATAGCAGCGTTGATAGCGGCGCTGATGGATACCGTATCTTCCGGTCTGAATTCATTTAGTACGGTCTTTACACTCGATGTGGTGAGCCGCTTCAGGGTGATGGACGATGCTGCCCGCCGTCGTACCGGCAAATGGGTAACCCTCGCCGCCGCTGCGCTGGCAGTTGGTGTTGCTTACCTGTTCTCCCGCTCGGGCAAAGGCTTTTTTGAGCTCAGCCAGGGACTGGTCTCCATCCTGGCGCCGCCACTATCTGTTGTATTCCTGGCAGGTGTTTTCTGGAAAAGGGCAACAAGCATAGCTGCTGAAGTGGTGTTGTATGGCGGCGGGCTGATTTGTATTGCCACCGGTATTTGCCACTTGCTGAATTTCCCGGGTAAAGATTTCTGGCCGCATTTCCTGCTCTTGTCTGTATACCTTTTTCTGATATTGGCAGCCCTTATTGTCATCGTTACTTTTGTTTCATCACCTGCCGCTGCTGATAGATCTTTAGTACCCCAGGCAACAGTAGCCAGGCCGGCCGGCAGGGCATGGCCGGTATGGCTGGGCTGGACAATCCTCGCATTGGTAATGGGGGGCATTTATTCATTATTCCATTAAACAGTTGAAATGAGAAGTATAAAGATATTTACATTCCCGGTCAGGTTAATAACGCTTGTATTGATTTGCACCTGGGTACTTAGCGCCTGTAAGTCAAACAACGGGCGCCTGGTAGAAAGGGTATTCGTAGCCAATCTTTTAAAAGATGAGCAGAAATTAGAACAGTACCTCGCTTACCACAAACAGGTATGGCCGGAAGTAGAGGCAGGGTTTAAAAAAGCAGGCTATAAAAAGATCACGCTGTACCGCTTTAAATACCTGCTGGTAATGACAATAACAGTGCCTGAACAGGCAAACCTGCAGCAAATGAGCCGGACAGCTGAAGCCTATGATAAACGTTGTGCGGAATGGAACAGGGTAATGTCGCAATATCAGACTGGTGTGGAAGGCACAGCACCTGGACAAACATGGGTGGAGCTCAGCCCTTATTATTCATTTCAGGGAAATTAGCGGATTATAGTACGCGCTCCTGTGAATTAACCTCATAACGTTTCATAAATTCACGGGGTGGAAAACCCTTTACTTCCTTAAAGTGCTTGTTGAAGTTGGAGATATTGTTATAGCCGCTCAGGTAACAGGCTTCACTTACATTATGTTGTCCCTGCAGCAGCAGTTTGGCCGCATGCCCTATGCGTACTTCTTTTACAAAATCTATTAAAGTACGGTTAGTCTTGGCCTTGAAGAAACGGCAAAAGGCCGGAGGAGACATATGTAATATGTCAGCTACGTCCTGTAGCATAATTTCCTCCTTAAAGTGCCGGAAAATATAGTCAAATACCTTGTTTATTTTCTGCGCCTCCGCAGAGGTTTCAACGACATTGAAATAGGGAGATGATAAAACCTGGTAATCGTTAGACTGCGCAAGCACATCCAGCAGTCGTAACATAAGGGAAATCCTGCTCAACCCGTTTTCATACAGCATTTCCTGCATGATCTTCTTGGCAGTGGGAATAGTTGGTCCTGAGAAAGAGACGCCTCTTACCGCTTTAGTAAGCAGTTCATTCAGCCCGGCACATTCAGGCTTTTCAAGGAACTCCTTACCCAGGAAATCAGGAAAGAAATGTACTACGATGGCTTGTGGCTGAATCATGGGATCAGCCAGCTTGTAATACTGCCAGCAATGAGGCAGGTAGCTGCCCAGCAGCACCAGTTCTGTACCTGTAAAATCCTCAATGTGATCGCCGATAAATCGTTTTCCGATGCAGTTCTCCAATAACGCTATCTCAAAATTTACGTGGCTTTTCAGGGCTGTATACTTTTTTATCTCCAGCAGATCCGATCTCACCGTAAAAGATTGGTCGGGAGGAAAAGTAAAATTCTCGTAGATATATTGCATGTCAATGTATTTATCACTGCGCTGATCCGCGTCTTAACCTACAAAGCAAATATTGCATCAAATATAATCAATTTGGGTGTTGTTAACCGTCTCTCATAAGCGGAATTTTATACCATGAATTCTTGGGGGACATCTGGAGTTGACCAGGATCACATTCCATGTTAAACTAACTACTATGACATCAACCAAACTATTGCTATGGGCGATCACCATCGCTTATCTGTCACTTTTGCCTGGCTTCTCCTACGCCCAGGTAAGTACAATGATCAAAGGCCGGATCATTGATACAAAAGAAAAGAACGCTTTGCCCGGAGCCACCATTCAGCAGGTAAACGGCGTCCGTAAAGCCATCGCCGATGAAAACGGGAACTTCGGTATCGATGTGCCGCTGAACAGCAGACTGACCGTTTCAATGGTCGGTTATCAAACCAAAATAGTGACCGTTACTGCACAGGAGTTTACTATTGAGTTGGACAACAGCGCCTCCGGCCTCGATGAAGTGGTGGTGGTCGGCTATGGCACCCAGCGTAAGGCGAGCCTTACCGCCGCTGTTACAAGTATTAAGTCGGATCAGATCAACCTGCTGCCGGCTTCAAACCTGTCCAATGTGCTGGCAGGACGCCTGTCCGGAACATATATACAATCAGGCACCGGTACGCCTGGTATCGGATCTAAGGTAAGAGTGAGGGCGCAATCCTCCTGGAACGGTGCAGATGCCACCTATGTTATAGACGGGGTGGTACGCGATAAGGCCAGCTTTGACGCGCTCGATGCCAACGAAGTGGCTGAGGTCACAGTATTGAAAGATGCCGCTTCTGCTGCCATATATGGCTCGCGCTCTTCCAACGGTGTAGTATTGGTCACCACCAAAACCGGCAGAAAAGGCACAGCGGTGATCCAGTATAGTACCATCTTCAGTACAGAACGTACCGGCCGCCTGCCCGGCTATATGGATATGGGAGAGGCCCTCGACCTGACAAATGCAGTCAATGGCGGTATCTCCCCGGAGGAGAAAGAATGGGTGCTTAAGACCAATCCTGGAGGTATGAACTATTACAATGCAGCTTACAGCAATCCCAATAATCAAAGGCATGCATTGAGCATATCCGGCGGCAGCGATCGTATCACCTATTATATCGGAGGCGCATATTTTAAAGAGAACGGCTTTCTGCCCAATGTCTGGTACAGAAAATATAATCTTCGCGGAAATGTACAGGTACAGGTAACCGATGATCTCTCCGTTGGTTTGAACCTGAGCAATAGCTACGGCACCCGCAATCGCTTCAACTTTACCTATGACTATAGCTCGGATGATCTGAATAACCTCTGGGGCAAGCTGCTATACTGGGATGTGTTTGCACCTGCATACATAGGTGGTAAGCCGGTTAATCCTGGTTGGCTGGGTAATCCTGTTGAAATGATGAAGAACGGAGGTTATTGGCGTAATAATAACCAGCAGATCGATGCCTTGCTGAACGCCACCTATAAGATCCGCTACGTGGAAGGACTGTCCGTAAAAGCAGCCTATAGCAAAAACTTCAATAACAGCTTTGTAAAAGACTTTGCAAAAAAACAGCTGCTCTATAATTTTAAGACCACCGGCGCCAATAACCATATTTACACGGATACTGTGCTGAATACCCAGTTAAGCGGTGATCCCGGTACTGAGTATATAGGAAATTCGTATAAGAAGACAAATGCTTACCAGCTCAATTTACAGCTGAATTATGAACGCCGCTTTGGCCAGCACTATGTGAATGCCGTAGCTGTATATGAACAGTTCGAATCCTGGTACAACGAGTTTTCCATGTACAGGTATAATTTCCCGCTGTTCCCTACAGACCAGTTTTTTGCTGCCAGCGCCAATCCCAGCGATTGGACCACCTCCGGAAAGGAAGTGCAGGATGGGCGCCTCTCCTATGTTGGAAGAGTGAATTATGAATTTGCGGATAAATACCTGCTCTCCGCATCCGTACGCAGGGATGGTTCTGTGAAGTTTGCCCCCGGCAGGCGTTGGGGCTGGTTTCCATCCGCATCCGCAGGATGGGTGCTTTCTAAAGAAGATTTCTTCACACGGGGAAAAGCCCTCAGGTTTGTCGATATGATGAAGCTCCGCTTTTCCTTCGGATCAACCGGTAATGATGTTATCGATGGCTGGCAATGGTTGCCGCAATACAACATTAAAGACGAGACCTATTACCTGGGAGATCCCGGTATTGCAGCGCCAAGACTGGCTTATGGAGGTATCCCGAATCCTGACATCACATGGGAGAAATCAAATTCCTACAACGCGGGTATCGACCTCGTCTTGCTGCAAAACATCACCTTCACCGCTGAGCTCTGGAAAAGACACACCTACGACATACTCGGCAAACGCATCCTCGCGCTTCCGGGAGAATTTGGCGGTAACCTGCCCGCAGTGAATTACGGTAAAGTAGACTCAAAAGGCCTTGAGATCGAACTGGGCTACAGCGGCAGAATAGGAAAAGGTTTTACCTATAATATCAAAGGAAACGTCGGACTGGCCACTACAAAAGTGATACTCAAAGATGCTGCTGCCAACACACAACCTGCAAACAATCCCAATGGGAAGCCCCTGAGCTATGAAGCCGGCCTGGAGGCTATCGGTCTTTTCCGTTCCCAGAAAGACCTGGATAATTTACCAGCAGGCTACACTATCTATGGTGCTACACCCGAATTGGGAATGATGAACTTTTCAGATAAAAGCGGACCGGATGGAAAGCCTGATGGAAAAATAGACGATTATGACAAGATCGTGCTGGGCAACTATTTCGGCAGCAATAATGCCCCGGTCTCATTTGGAATGCTGATCAACCTCTCCTATAAAGGATTCACGGTAGACATGCTGTTTGCCGGACTTACAGGTTATAAATTGATCTACAACGATCCCTGGGGAAGGAACTTCGGCGGCGGCGGAAAGATCCCCGTTTATCATGCAGATTCCTGGTCGGAAGCAAATCCAAACGGCAGCACCCCCCGCTTATATCCCTGGGGAGATAACAGGGCCACTTATACTTATGCGTCTACCTTCAACACTTATAATGGCAGCTTCCTGAGAATGAAATACCTGAACGTAGGATATGCGATCCCCGCCGCCTGGACAAACAGGATACATCTCCAGAACGTCCGGGTATTTGCTTCCGCCACCAACCTGTTCACCCTGAGTAAGTTTAAATTTTACGATCCGGAAGTATTTCAGTTCATGAGCTATCCGGTAATGAAAGCCTACTCATTAGGACTTAATGTGCAACTCTAACCTGGGATCTTTAAACAAACCGAAATGAAAAGAACACTAAATATAACTGCTGCAGCCCTTTCATTGGGACTGTTATTCAGCGCCTGCAGCAAAGTGCTGGATAAAGAAAATCTTACGGCCGTTAATCCTGCCGATGTTTGGAGCAATGCGGCAATAGCGCGTGCCTACCTTAATAACATTTATGCAGATATGATGCCTGGAAATACATACGGCAGCGGAAATGCAACGGATGAAGGTGTACCTTATCAGCGGCAGACCAACACCTGGCTCTCTGGTACTGCTACCTTCGATTCCAGGAGCAAGGATGATTATATTAAACCGTACGAGAATATACGCTCCATCAACATATTACTGTCCGGTATTGATAATGCTACCTTTGATGCTGCCAGTAAGAGCACGATCAAAGGAGAAGGGCTGTTCTGGCGCGCATGGGGCTATTACCGGCTGGTGAAAGATTTTGGCGGCGTACCGCTGGTCCTTACGCCGCAGGAAACTGCTGGCGGACTGGAAAGCCTGGCCCTGCCCCGCAATAAAACTTCTGAATGTGTGGAACAGATCCTGAAAGACCTGGATGATGCAATAGCCCTGCTGCCCGAAACCTGGTCGGGCGGCGACTATGGAAGGATTGACAAAGGCGCAGCACTGGCCTTTAAAGGCAGAGTGCTGCTTTTCTTTGCCAGCCCTTTGTTCAACACTTCAAATGATCAGGCAAAGTGGCAAAAGGCATATGATGCAAATCTTGCCGCCAAAAACTTCCTGGACGCCCATGGAAAAGGCCTGTATCCCAACTACGGAAAAATATGGGATGATGAGATGAATAAAGAGGTGATCATGGTCCGCAGGTATAACTATCCGCAATCCACCTACTTTCAGGGCGGGCTCATGCCCCTTAACTGGTCTAAGGATGATGTTGGATATGACCGTCCATCCCTGGAACTGGTAGATGCTTTCCCGATGAAAAATGGCGCCGACTGGAATCCTGCAACAATGGCCTACGACACCCTTTTCAGGAACAGGGATGACCGCTTCTATGCTACTATCTATTATAACGGATCGCCCTTTCAATACCTGGCCGGAATGGTGGCAGGTAACACCTATCTCTGGACTTACTTCAAGTCGGTGACAAACTACTACGGCAATACAGGGATTGAAGGCGCGCACAACCAGGTTACTACAGATCCTTTATGGTCAAACTCCGGTTTTTACAGGATTAAAGCAATTGATAAAACGATCATACAGGGAACGGTATACAACGCGGCAGTGGACTGGCCGGAAATACGTTACGCAGAAGTGCTGATGAATTACGGAGAGGCGGCTAACGAAGTAGGTAAAACAGCAGAAGCGCTCAATGTGTTATACCAAATAAGGGCCAGGGCCGGTATATTGGCCGGTACAGGTAATTATGGCATTACGGCATCCTCCCGGTCTGATATTCGCACCGCTTACCAGCGTGAACGTTTAGTAGAATTTGCTTTTGAAGGAAAACGTTGGGACGACCTGCGGCGCTGCAAAAAGTTCGGGTACCTGCGAAGCCTCCCGCAACGCCACGGGCTGGCCATTGTGCTAAAACCCGGACAGGCGGATGTCAGGCCATTGGACGATATCAACATCGTATGGAACAGGTTCGCTTATAAGGTGATCCAAACAGACAGACAGGATATTGCCGTTAAAGATGATTACTACATCTATGGTATTCCTAAAGAAGTGTTGGACAGAAACCCGAAGCTTGAACAGAACAACAACTGGGGCGGTAATTTCAATCCATTTCTTTAACAGCTTACAAATCACTAAAAGTTATATCAACAGGCGCATGAAACAGACAGGCATTATTGGCATATTATTGATCTTGGTTCACCTGGCAGGCTATAGCCAGGGCCAGACCTTCCAGACGAAGTACGTATCTGTTACAATTAATAACAAGGGCTTTATCACCTCGGTGAAGGCCCGGCACAGCGGACAGGAGTATTGCCCGGCAGGCAGGCCTTCCGCGCTGCTAAGCCTGTCTAAAGGCAAACAATTCATATTACCGCGTGCTGCCAGGTTTAATAAAACCGGCGGCGAAATAGAGCTGAGCTATCCCAACGGCGCCGTAGCCACGGTAAAGCTGGAAGCAAAGCAGCAATACCTGCGTATGCAGCTGGTATCCCTGTCTGGCAGGGCTGGCATCGATAACATCGTATGGGGTCCTTATAAAACCACCATCTCCAAAAAGATCGGCGAGATCATCTCCGTAGTAAGGGATGATAATTTTGCCATTGGTATGCTGGGGCTTAACGACAACACCACCAGCGGCACGCCTTCTGACGGCGATGTCGGTTTTATGTATTACTATATTCATTCTCCCGACCCTGTTAAATACCCCTTGCCCGCACACTTAAAAGAAGGACAAACGTTTAAGATAGGAGGCGATGGAAGAAGCGACATCGCTTTTTATTCCCAGCCGGAGGAATACTTTAGAATGTCGTATGGAAACGGAGCAATGTTGGAGCCAGCTTATGGCTCCAGCATTTGCATGCACGCAAGAGACCGCAGAAAAGAACAGATGATCCGTTTCCCGGTACTGCCGGATAACCTGGACGGCGGGTACAACTCGGCCCGTTATCAGCTGGTAGCACCGGTAGAGGAGGATGTTTTGGGATCTGCCATCGCCTTGTACGCTTGTCCGGATTCCCTCGGACTGCCTACAATTGAGCACATCGTGCTGAGCGAAGGTTTACCACATCCCGAAATGGATGGGAAATGGGTGAAAGATCCGGCCGCCTACAGGCCCGACATTGCCTGGTGGGGGCCGCATGACAGCCTCTCCGCGTATGCCCGTCAACTAGGCATTAAAGCGGTGCAGGATGAAGGCATGGGGGAGTATTATCCCAATCCTGCCAGGCGCTGGGGAGGTATGAAGGTTGGGTTCAACAGCCGCCCTGCTGTGAGCGTTCCGGAATACGGCGCCATGATGAAAAAAGAAAACATCCGGTATGGCCTGCACACCCTTTGTGAATTTCTCCAGCCAGGTAGTAACAGTGATGTTGCACCCGTACCCAGCGATAGCCTGGCCATCATGATGCGGACCACGCTTGTAAAGGAGCTATCTGCAGATGACACGCTTATAAGCGTGGCAGATACCAGCTATTTCAATGAATATGGCGGTTGGGAAGGAAACCACACCAACGTATTGAAAATAGGAAAGGAGCTGATCTCCTATAACGGAATTACTACCCGCAGGCCCTATACCTTCCTCGAAGTTAAACGCGGCTTGTATGGCACCGTAAAAGGTACCTACAAAGCCGGGGATACCATTGTAAAACTGCAGCCAAATTGTTACCAGGGCTTTGCACCCGACATGAACCTGCAGAATGTGTATGCAGACTACTACGGCCAGTGGCTGGCCGATGGCGGAATGGATTACATTGATTTTGACGGCCTGGAAAGCTGTATGTACCAGGGGCATGGACAATACTCCTTCAAAAGATTTTTCAGAAAGCTGTTTGACAGCTACAGGAATAAAGGCGGCAATTATCTACGGGTAATGGGCAGCTGCCTGTATGAAGGTAACTGGCATTATATGAGCGTATGCAATGTGGGCGGTGGAGACCATATGTTCAGCCCTGTGCTGAATAAATGGGGCATCGAAGGTAAGGATATGCGCTACGTGTTTGAAAGCAACTACTTCCCCGCCACATTCGGTATTATCAACTATGCCAGCGACTGGACTATGTATGACGCAGAAAACCTGCAGGCGAAATCGATCGGCTGGAACGCCACTTATATGCTGGGCCTCAGCCAGCAAACAGTAGAGAACAGCGCAGAGAAACAAAACATCTTCACCGCCTTCCGTACCTGGGAGCGTGCAAGAGCATGCAATGTGTTTACCGCTGCGCATAAGGACAAGCTGAAAGACCTTAGCGCTAAATTCCATCTCGTTCAGACCGGTGAAAAGAACTTTCTCCTGTATCCTGTGAAAGAGATCCGGACCATGTTCTCAACAAAAGCAGATAGTACGCTTGCCCTGTCCATAGTGAACGGGTTTGAACAACAGCCCTTGCAGTTTTCAATAAAGGTGGCAGATGTAAAACCAGGAGCGGCGCAAGGCCTGACCCTGACATTACCCGGTAATATCCCCGTTGTAGTAGACAAAAGCCTCGAAGCCGGGCAATATATCATATGCAGCAATGGCCAGCTCTATATAGCTGATAAAAACAGGCGGCAAATAACGCAACTGGAAGTTCCTGCTGCGCCGCTGGTCGGAAAGGGCAGGAGCGAAATAGCCTTGAACGCTGCAGGTACTATGCAGCTGGAGCTGGTGGTTTCATTGGTAGGTAAAGGGGAAGAACTAAAGTAAACACAATAAAATATGCTGCTTAAGATATTTGGCTGTACTGGCATCTGTTGTGTAATAGTATTAGCCGCACAGGCAAATGACCATCACCGGCTGCAACGGCTCCTTACACCATTGAATGGCGCATTTAAAGCGTCAGTAAAAGCAAATGATGACAGTGGCAGCTGGAGAAAGCAGCTGCAGGTGACCGGCGTGCCTGGACAACCAGAAGCGCTGGACATCATCGCTACATTTCAGGCAGACAGTGAGAAAGCTGCGGGCGCCGCATTTGTATCTTTTACGTTCAGCGCCTGGAACAGGGAAAACTACGTAATGGTGCCCGCCGCTATATACAACGGTAACCGGTATCGGTCAATAGGCAATGGTTACAACCCCCCTTATCCGGAAGACATGTATTACAATCCGGCTGTACCATGGACCATTTCAAATAACCCAAGACTGGCCGATTCACCACACACCGCTTCACTTATAGAGCTGCAAACAGGTAACGCTTCCTTGCCTGCCATGTGCTTTTATGCTGCCAGGCAACGAAAGGGATTTATAGTATTAACGGATCAGCAAACAGTGTTTGGTAATTCAGGCTTGACCATAACAGAGAATGCTGCGCAGGATAGCTGCACGTTCACTATATCAGCTCCGGCTGTCAGGCAAACCGCACCCGGATTTGGCGATTTTCACCAAAGTGCTGACACAATACCGCTTTGGGGAAAAGGACAGCTTATCAGCATACACTGCAGGGTGCTTGTATTTTCAGCAAATGGCATCCCTGACCTGTTGCAAACATTCATGCAGGTACGAAAGACGCTTACCGGGGAGAATAAGCCCCGTAACCTCTTACCTTTCAGTAAGGTGTTGGAGTTGGGCACCGCCATCTGCAGCGGTAACTGGACGGAGGTTCCGGCCGGAGCTTACTTTAAGCCAGAGAATAATAACGATTTTCAACTGGGATGGGTAAGCGGCATGATCAACACCTATCCGATGCTTGCCATCGACGTCGAAAGGGAAAGGAAAAGGTTGGCAGCAGAAATTGATTTTGTGATCAGTAAGCTGCAGGGCAAAAGTGGTTATTGCTATGGTGGCATTACTGATAAAGGACAGCTGATCGCAGAAAAGATGCATGCCGGGTTCACTCCTGTCCAGGCGATGGTGCGAAAGAATGGCGATGCGCTGTTATGGCTCCTGAAGCATTTAATGCTGTTGAAGGCCCAGGGACATGCAGATCTGATTAAAGCATCCTGGGAGAATGCTGCACAAAATCTCGCACAGGCCTTTGTAAATACCTGGAAGAAGAATGGGCAGTTTGGCCAGTATATTGTCCCGGAAACAGGTAGGATCGCGGTGTTCAACTCTACTGCAGGAGCCGTTGCTCCGGCTGGGCTGGCAGCCGCAGCAGCATACTTCAACAACAAAGAATTTCTGCAAACGGCGGAAGAAGCCGCGGCCTATTACTTTGAGCGCGATGTTGTAAAGCAGGGCCTTACAGGCGGCAATTGCGGTGATATTTCCCAGGACGCAGATTCGGAATCGGCATTTGGCTTACTTGAGTCGCTCTGGGCATTGTACGCATCCACCGGCAACCCTGCCTGGTTGCAAAAGGCAGAAGTGCAGGCCGCGCTATGTGCTACATGGGTGCTTGCTTACGATGAAGTGTTCCCGCCTGCCAGCACTATAGCAAAATTGAATAGCCATATGGCCGGCGCTGTTTTCGCAAGCATCCAGAATAAGCATGCGGCGCCTGGCATCTGCACGGCTTCAGGCGATTATCTCTTTAAGCTGTACAGGGCTACAGGCAACAGCCTGTATGCTGATCTGATCAGAGATATACAGCACGCGCATGCCGAAGCAGTAGATATGCCGGGGCACAGCACCACCAATTATGGCTGGGGCACTTCCATGGAGCGTATACAGCCCTCGGATGCAGAAGGCAAAAACAGTATAGGCAATTACATTAATACCCGCAACTCCTGGACAGAAACCAGCGGTATGCTGATGGCGCTCGAACTGCCGGGTATTTACCTGCGCACAGACACACCACAGCTGTATGTATTTGATCATGTGAACGCGTCTATTATTAAACAGGATGCAAAAGGCACTGCACTTTCTGTAACGAACAATACCCCTTACGATGCTACCGTGTCCGTTTTTAAGGAAACTAAAGCATCCGCTAGTGTTCCCCTTGGCTTTACTGCTTTCCTCAATTGGAGGAAGATTGTGGTGCCCGCCGGAAAAACGCAGGTGTATCATATACCCTCAGAAGAATGGGTGGCGGCAGACAGCGCTGAAATGTAAGCTTAAAGAAAATATTATTCCAGAGTATACCAGCTATAACCTCCGGCTTCAATAGTGAAGCTGAGCTCAATTTCATATTGACGGTTAAGCTGCATGACAACCGGCTTTCCGTTCTTTTTCCTGACTTTCGCAGCAGTTGTCAGGCCGGTATAATATAGCGGAACCTTTATACTGCGGGTGATCGGCTCTTTCAGGGGATTGTAAAGGATCAGCAGACCTTTGGTATCCAGCTGCGGATTGACATGCAGAATGCCGTCCCAGTCCCTGCCATCGGCCCTGCGCAGGTGCACGATGTCGGAGTTCAGGATATCCCGGTATTGCTTATACCATTTTATCACATTAATAACGGCCTGTTTTGTTACCTCATCATCATACAGCCTGGGCCCCCGGTAGCATGCCTGCACACCGGCGCCATAATACTCAACCATCAGCATTTCATAGTCGTGGAGGTGGTCCCGCAGAGGCTCCAGCACCGCTTCAGGACCGCCGCCCTGGTATTTCGTCAGTGGTACAAAGCCCCAGCCCATAGATGGTGTTTTTTCCCAGGTGCCGTCAAAAATATTCTGCCGGTTCAGGATCTGCTGGTTTTCCCTGGGAAGTGAGAAGTTCACTTCACGGTAACCGATCGCTGTTTTATGCGTACCGTCCAGGAAATACCAGTCCGGCGCATTGATATATACTCCCTTTTCATTCAGCCATCTGTAAAGCTCTTTTTGTATTTCCATCTGCCGCCACTGTGAGTCATCCAGCCCTTTATGGCCCGGATGTAATGTGGATGCACAGACATCCCCGGGATAGGGGCCGTCATTCTCCCATATATCAAAGCCTGTCTCATCAAAAAAGTATTTGATTTTATCCCGGTAGGCCAGCCCCCATTTACTGCCAAAGCAGGGCGCATTGCCAAAAAAGGCGCCACCCGGTTTGCCGGTTTTGGGATCGATCACATCATCCGCATCACTTATTCTTCTTGAGCTGAACAGGGAATAGCCGCCGATCAGCACCCCCTTTTTATGAGCATAATCAGCGAGCTCCTTCCACCTGCCGATATTGGCAGCCGAGCTGTCTTCCATATTCAGATGACTGCCAAAACTTAGTATCAGTGCTTCATAGCCCGTAGCGGTACATTGGTCGATAGCTGTTTTTACCTGCTCGTCGTTGCTGCTGACAAGGTGCATGAAAATTGGGTTGGCCGTGGTCCAGGGAGCAACTGTTCTGTACATCTTCCGGATGGCCATACCCCGCCGTTCCCGGTCATAGCTGTCCATTAACAGCTCATAAGTACGTACAGACCGGAAAGTTGCTCCTGGCTGCAGTTCAATGCCCGGCGCCTTTTCCGGGTACACTTCCAGCAGGCAGGGTGTTTCATAATTATAGTTCACCTGCGATGTATAGGCTGAGTCGGTCTTCCAGTGTGTAGTTTGATCGCTGATGTCGTACCGCATGGCATTGTTAAAGGCATAATTGGTTTCTACATAAATGCCATGTTGCTTTTTCATTTCTTCAGGCTTTCCTACCACCGCACTTTCCTCCTCAACAACTGCCAATATCTCGTTCACCGTACGGTTCAGCTTTATGCTTTGCTGGCTATGGTTTTCCACTGACAGCCATTTGACGATCAGGGGCAGCCCCTCGTAAAGCTCGTAGTGAACTTTTACGGCGATACCTTGTAAAGCAGGTATCCTCGATTGATAATTAAAGGTGATCATTTTCCCGGTCGGTTGGCGCCGGTTCATCGCCCAGGTTTTCCTGGCCCAGTTAATATAAGGGCTGAGCGGGGCGACAGCATAAGAAGTAAATTTGAAATCGTCTTTTCCAATTGTGAATTGGTCCAGCCATTCATGTAACAAATAAGCATTTTCACGCTGACCGTACAAACCGCCTACATTATAATCTTTTCCATTGATGTTCAGCCTTGCTTCCGGTTTTACAGCTCTCAATAGCTGCTGACCATTACTGGTATTCGTGTAGTCATAGCATGCCACATTTGGGGTAATACGGAATTTTCTCTCCAGCAGCCCGTTATACAGGATTACTTCCCGGCCGTCCGGGCTTTGATAGATCTCTGCTTTTTCAGCAGCCGGTTTTATTAACCAGTCAGGCGCCTGTGTGTTTTTTGCATCATTTTCCCATAATGGAAGGGATTGTGCCTGGGTGCAGGATAAACAGGATAGATAAAGTTTTATAACAGACAAAATAAGCAGCGCTCCCTTTTGTAGCCTTGCCCTTGCAAATTTTCCATTCAGTACCATAATGACGTAGTTTGAATGGTGGTAAATGTATACCTTTTGCTATTAGGCAATCATTCCTATTTTGACTTGTTCATATGCTTTTTTGATAATCCATACCTGTTCAAATTAAAAAGGCTGCTATGAAGCAGCCTTTTCAAAAACTGAGCTTTACTGGATCTTCGCCACATATTCTTCCAGCCTGTCCAGCGTTTCCGCCATTCCGGCTTCCATACCCATATCTATCACCTGTTGCAGGGCTTCCGGAGATGCATAGTTGGCAACGCTCCTGATGATCGTCTTGCCATTCTCCTCTGTAAATTCAGTTCTCACAGTAGTGGTGGGCAATGAGGTGTTCCTGTTGCCGTCTTTGTCTGAAAAAGCATCTTCATAAACGATCAGTTCCGGCGCCTTGATCTCTTTGTAAACGCTGAGCCCCCAGGCCTCGGTGCCGTCAGGACCTGTCATACAGTAATGGTATTGGCCGCCCGGACGGAAATCTATTTTGCAATAGGTAAGCGGCCATTCCCTGGGGCCCCACCAGTTTTTTAAATGTTCGCATGAGGAATGTGCCCGGAATACTTTTTCTCTTGGGGCGTTAAACTGGCGGGTCATGGTAAGCTGGGTCCCGTTAACTGTTACCTGAAGTTGATTGCTACTCATAATAATGGTTTTATTCCATGGTTTTTAAATAGTCGTCTAAACGGTCGTAACTCTCTGCAAAGAATGAACGGTATTGGTTGATCCACTTTGCTACCTCACTGAGCTTTTCAGGCCGGGCGCTGATATAGCGGTCCCGTCCCTGCTTTTCAATAATTACCAGTCCGCATTCAGATAAGATCTTGATATGCTTCGTAACAGACTGCCTGCTGATGTCGAAATTGTCCGTTAACGTAGTAAGGTTCAGTTTTTCCTTCGCCAGTTTTCCCAGGATGGCCCTTCTGGTTGGGTCTGCAATCCCTTGAAATACATCTCTTCTCATAAATATGCACCCATTTGGCTGCAAATATATATAAATGCACCCACTTGGATGCATATTGTTTATTGGTTTTTTTTGGAAAATGTTTGCCTGGAGGAAGCAACTTGTTACCAGCTCAGTCGTCTTTTCTTTGGCCGCCGTATTTACGCCCTATAAAATCTTAGCTATGCTTAAAAACTATTGGGTCATTGCTTATCGGAATTTCGGGCGCAATAAAGCCTTTTCCCTGATCAATATCCTGAGCCTGGTGGTTGGGATTAGCGCCGCCCTGCTCATATTCCTGGTGGTAGATTATGAATGTAGCTTTGACAAGTTTCAAAAAGACAGGGGGCGGATCTACCGGGTGGTCACCAACTCAACAGCATCCGGCAGGACTTTTACCAATTCCGGCGTTGTTGCGCCCATGGGTGAGGCCCTCAGGAAAGAAATGACCGGGCTCGACGCCGTCATTCCCTTTCGCACCTGGAGCGAGGGAGCGAAGCTCACCATTCCCGCTGCCAGGGGTGTGTCCCCCATCGTTTTTAAGCACCAGCAAAAGATCGCCTTTGTAGATGAGGCTTATTTTGACCTGTTGCAATACAGCTGGCTGGCCGGGTCCGTCACAAGCGCCCTGCTGCATCCTTATAATGTGGTGCTGACAGCCGGTAGCGCCAGCCTGTATTTCCCCGGCCTGAGCCCGGGCGCAGTCATTGGCAGGGAGATCTATTATAACGATAGCATCCGGATGACCGTTACCGGGGTGGTAAAAGACCTGGACAATCATACCGACTTTACCTTCAATACTTTCATATCTGGGAAAACACTGGAAACGGCCGGGTTGAGGCCCTACGATTGGAACGATTGGGGCAGTACAGACGTCTCCTCCCAGTTGCTCATTAAATTATCGCCCGGCGCCACAAAGGCACAGCTATCATCCCGCCTGAATCAGCTGCTGGACAAATACCATGCGCCTGATCCAGGCAGCAATGTTCGAAACACTCTTGTCCTGCAGCCCTTAAGTGATCTTCACTTCAACAGCAGCTACGACAATTTCGGACAGCGGGTGGCGCACAAGCCAACACTATACGGGCTCCTGACCGTCGCCGCATTTCTGCTGATCCTTGGCTGTATCAACTTTGTTAATCTCACCACGGCAAAGGCATCCCGCCGTGCAAAAGAGATCGGTGTACGTAAAACGATGGGCAGCTCAAGAAGGCAATTGCTCCCCCAATTCCTGAGTGAGACATTCTTCCTGACACTGATCGCCACCCTTTTGTCGCTTATCATCTTACCCCTGATCATGAACGCTTTTGCAGGCTTCATTCCCCAGGGACTTCATTTTGGCAGCATATTTCAGCCGCAGGTACTGTTATTCCTTTTCCTGCTTATCCTGGTAATAACGGTGCTTTCGGGGGCTTATCCCGCTTTCGTACTTTCTTCATTCAACCCGGTAAGCGCATTACGGGGACGGGGCTATCCCGGGAAAGCTGGTAGCGGCTGGCTGCGTAAGACCTTAACGGTTGGCCAGTTCGTGATAGCGCAGGTATTCATCATCGCAACGATCGTGGTGAGCAAGCAGATCAGTTTTTCCCTGAACCAGGATCTTGGATTTAAAAAGGATGCGATCCTGTATTTTCATACCCCGTTTGCTGACGCCAATACCAATAACAGGTTTGTACTGGCAAACAGGCTGAAGGCCATTCCAGGCATATCTGTGGTATCCCTTTCAAATAATCCTCCTTCCGCCAGGAACAACAGGAACTCCATGATGAAGTATATAAATGGAGAAAGGGAAATTGAATCCAATGTAGAGGTCAAGTTCGCAGATACGAACTATATCGGCTTGTATGGGATCAGCTTACTCGCCGGAACAAATCTGCCATACAGTGATACTGTAAACAGCCTGCTCATTAATGAAACCTATGCGGATATACTGGGATTCCATGAACCGGAACAAGCGCTGGGAAAGCTGATTGAATGGGATAAGAGAAAGCGCCTGGTAGTTGGCGTAGTAGCAGATTTCCACCAGCGGTCCTTCCATGAGCCGATCCTGCCTGCAGTCATTGCAAGCTCAGGAGAGCAGGAGATCTACCTCAATGTAGCTTTGGAAAATACGAACGGCGGCTCCTGGAGGAACGCTATAGGCAACATCGAAAAAGCATGGAAAGCGCTTTATCCCGATGATGATTTTGAATATGCCTTCCTGGATGACACGATTGCCGCTTACTATCAACAGGAGCAGGACATTTACCGGCTCCTTAGCTGGGCTACGGGTCTTTCCATTTTCATCAGTTACCTCGGGTTAACAGGGCTTGTGCTATATATTACGGCCCAGCGAACAAAGGAGATCGGCATCCGGAAAATTGCAGGTGCTTCCGTTTTTCAGATCATATTATTGCTGCTGGAAGAATTCCTTACCCTGGTAGTGATCGCAGCCATCATCGCCATTCCTGTTGCATGGTGGAGCACCAATAACTGGCTGGAGAATTTCGCTTACCGTACAGGTATCAGCTGGTGGATCTTTGTGGCCGATATATTGATTGTCATGGTTATTACGTTACTTACATTGGGCGCATATACCTTCAAAGCTGCCAATGCCGATCCTGTCAGGAGTATAAGAAATGAGTAAACGCTGTTTCGTCATGATGGAGTTTAACGATCAGATACAACGAATAAAAGATAAATTGTCTAAAGCCAAAAAGGCCGATAGGAACCTGGAGGTATTTGGGGCAAAGAGTCATAAATATCAGCTGAATGATCCGGCAACCAAAGAAGAGGTGGCAGCGTTTGAACAAAAATATGGTATTGAGCTGCCTTCCTGTTATAAAGCGTTTATACTCCAGGTTGGAAACGGTGGTATCGCTTATGAAGGCGCTGCGGCCGGACCTTTTTACGGCATCTATCCCCTGGGCAAGCATGTGGATGAGCTGATCTATTCCGATGCTAAAGAATGTCTGAAGGCCGATTGCCTTGTCTATCCACAAATGCCGGATGAATATTGGCGCTCCTTGAATGAGAATATTGATAACGACAGTGATATTTCAGATGAGGATTATGAATTGGAGCTGGGAAAGATCTTCGGGGGAATTCTTCCAATAGGATCACAAGGCTGCTCTTATCTTCATGGCGTCGTCTTAAATGGACCGTATAGAGGCCGGGTAATAAATATAGACGCAGACAGGCAAAAACCACAGTTCACTTTTGAAGATAACTTCCTGGACTGGTACGAACGATGGCTGGACGAAGTGATCTCCGGCGAGCTGATAGGAGAGAGCCCCAGGTGGTTTGGCTATGTCATGGGAGGGTCCGATATCGCGCTGTCTCATGCTTTTGTGGATGCTGCTACCGTTCAGCAAAGAGCAGACTGTCTGGACGGCATCCTGAATAAGAAAAAGGTAAAGGAAGAAACGATACAGATGATCGAAGAGCAGCTTTTAAAAGATCCCGGTGAATTAAAAACAAAGCTGCTCCAGATACTTACAAAGTTTGACTATAAGAAGGCAAAGCCCCACCTGATCGAATTGAGCAACACCGATCTGCTGCCTGTTTTTCAGTTCATCTATTGGTATGCAAAAGATAAAAGCGGAGAATGGCTTCCCCTGATCGCTGAGCATATAAGCAGCATAGAGAATGACGAGACCTTCACTTATTGCACCTATCTGTTGAGGGCCACGGGCACTAATTTCGGGCACCTGCTGGTGCCTTTCACAGAGAGTGATAACGAGAGCATAAGAGCCACCGCATTTTATACCCTGGGCAAGCTGAAGAATAAAAAAGAGCTCATGGAGACTTTCATAAAAGGTTTGGGCGACCATTCAACCCGTGTGATTGTTTATACTTTACAGGCCCTCATCGATGTAAAGGACACACGGCTTCTACCACATTATAAACAGCTCGCAGAGCGGTTCCCCGAAGAAAAGGATTATGTTTTATCAAACCTGAACCAGCGCCTGGCGGATTATGGTTTGTCGAATGAGACAATTCTAAGCACGAATGAAGAAGGTACTAAAGGCAGAAAAGTGACAGGGGGGAGGAGAAAATGGTACCAGATATGGAAATAGGTAATGAATAAATAAAAAAGCTTGCATCATCGAAAACTCAGGCGGCTAGCGGCGAAACTGTAATAATTAATAAATTATTTTTATCCAACTAATAGGTCTACCTTACATGAACTGCAGGTGATTCTATCCGCAGTTAATATTAAACATCATGTCAAATGTCGTAGAAGTTGTTGTGGCGGACATAAATTTAGCCACTATGTCGAGGAGTATAAAAACTGCAGACTTGGGTAAAGTACTGGAAGGGAAAGGCCCCTTTACCATTTTCGCACCTACTGATCTGGCCTTTGGCAAATTACAATCCGGACGACTGGAAGGGTTACTGAAAACAGAGAACAGAGAGAAACTGTTAGCGCTGTTAAACCATCATGTGGTGGAAGCGCTTATTAATTTTAAGGATCTTAAAGATAAACAGAAATTAGTGACTGCAAACGGCAGGGAACTGACGGTAAAAGTTGTAGACGGTAAAGTGGCTATCAATGGCGCCATTTTACAGGGAAGAGATAATGTTGGTTCCAATGGCGTAGTACATTCTTTGGATACAGTTATAGAAATGAGGTAAGTACAAGGGGAGTTTTCCCTTCTTTACTGTTGACCGATAAAGCCCTGGAGAGATTCGGAAGCTTTATTGGTTAACGGTTAGGTGCCGATGATGAAGTGTGGCACTCTTTTAACTAAATGATGTTGCTGATAAACAAAAAAAATGTGTACAGCTGCGCAAGTTTTTGACAAGATGAAGGATTGGAGTAAAAAAACACTCAATTCCCGTCATCGCCTTCTATTGAGCGATATTGGCACTGAGTTGTCAATTTCCCGGGATTTGTTGCTGGGGTTGCTCGAAGAACTTGAAAAAGCTGGTCTTGTCAAGATCTATAAATCCGATATTGCTTCTGTTAGTCTCACAAGCTATGGTTTAACACAGGCAAATTACAGCTCACCAAAGGAAGCCGGTACGCCGGAAGAAAGTTCGTCGTCCTGACATCATCACGTGTATAATACTTTTGGCGCCGGTGTGCATAAACCGCATTCACATCCTGTAGCACACCGCATTGATATTCATACCCGCCCCTACTGAAGCTAAAACTATAATATCCCCGGCCGATAAATGATGTCCCGGAATTACCCCTTTTCGCACCATGTCGAGCAGGGTGGGAACAGTTGCTACAGAACTGTTACCGAGTTCATGTATGTTCATAGGCATCACGTTTTCCGGATAGGGCATTTCATACAAGGCATACAACGCCTTAATAATGGCCTCATCCATTTTTTCATTGGCCTGGTGAATAAATATTTTGCGCACATCTCCGATGGGTACGCCTGATTGTTCCAGGCAGCTGCTGATAGCCATAGGCACATATTTCAGCGCAAACTCATATACTTTCCGGCCCTGCATCTTTATGTAGCGGACACCCGGGTCTGACCCAGGATAGTAAGACCTGCCCATGTTAATGTATTGCAGCTCGTCAAGGGAATAAGATTGTACACTGGTGCCCAGTATTCCCTGGGAGCTGCTGGTTTCCCTTGCTTCTGCAATGCAAGCCCCGGCCCCATCACTGAAGATCATGCTGTCACGGTCATGCGCATCAATTACCCGGCTTAACGTTTCTGCACCGATCACCAGGCAACGCCTGGCTGCAGCTGCCTTGAAGTACAGGTCGGCCTGTATTAGCCCCTGCACCCATCCGGGGCAGCCAAACAGCAGGTCATACGGGATACAGGCAGGATTTCTGATCCCCAGCGCATTTTTTACCTGCGATGCCAGTGAAGGAACAGCGTCGCTTTGTATTGTATGTTTGGTAACATTGCCAAAATTGTGCGCTACAATGATGTAGTCCAGCGTTTCAGGATCAATAGCTGCATCTTCGATCGCATATTTTGCAGCCAGATAAGCCAGATCCGAGGTATTCATATCCTCGCAGGCATACCGCCGTTGTGATATGCCGGTGATCTTCTCGAATTTCTCAATGATGTCGGCAGGCATGTCGGGTATCGGATCCCCGCTGCCGGTATAAAAGTTGTTGTGGAAAAACTCGCGGTTATACTTAACAACCGGAGGAATGTAGCTGCCTGTACCTGTAATAATAGTTGAAGTGCGCATTGGTTTAATTACATCTTAGGTTAATAGGTTGTTTGGGTGGTTCTCATCACCTGCGTTGCGCAGATCCCCGGCCCAATTTTTTCAGCATACCTGCATGTGCCCACAATGCGGTGTAAAATGTGCGTTGCTCGTGATATGGTAGTCCAAATTCTCGGATCGTCATTTTTACGATAGGCGCCAGCTTCCTATAATGGATATGGCAGATGTTCGTGAACAGGTGGTGTTCTATCTGGAAATTCAGCCCTCCGGCAAACCATGAAAGAAAGCGGTTACGCGGAGCAAAATTAGTCGTGTTCGCTATCTCATGTATCGCCCATGAGTTTTCCATCTTCTTTTTTCCTTCGCCCTCCAGCGGTGTCGCAAAACCGGATGTTTCCATGATATGGGCAGGCTGAAAGATACAGGATAGCACCAACCCGGCGGTAAAATGCATTACCAGAAAGCCGGCAATAATAAAATACCACGGCATTCCGGAAAAAAGCAACGGAAGAACAATAATATAACCATAGTAAAATGCTTTATACAAGGCGATCCAGCATAGGGCCTGTTTTAGTGACAGATGCGCCTTAGTCAGTAAACCCAGCTTGTTATAGCGTATAGCTTGTACAAAGTCTTTTGCTGTCATCCAGTACAAGGTCATGATCATATAAAAGAACCAGGCATACAGGTGCTGATAGCGGTGGTACCATCTCAAAGGCTGGTTAGGAGATAAACGGAGCAGCCCCATGGTGTCGATATCTTCGTCCAGTCCGGATATATTCGTGTAAGTATGGTGCAGGATGTTGTGCTGTATTTTCCAGTTGGCAGTATAGCCGCCTATTATTTCCAGGATATAACTGATCAATTTGTTGATCCTGCCATCAGCAGCATAGGAGCCGTGACTGGCATCATGCATAATGCTCGTTCCTATACCGCTCATCCCAAATCCCATTAACAGCCAAAGGCTGAGGAAGAACCAAAGGTTCCAGGCTCCCAGACGCGTTACCATAATAACATAGGGCGCAAAGTAAAGTAACAGCATCACCGCTGTTTTGACCCACATGTGGACGTTAGCATATGTTGAAATTTTATTATGCTCGAAATAGCTCCGTATCCGTGCTTTCACCGTGTCATAAAATCCATCCTGTCCTCCTGCGGCAAAGCGGACAATATCCAGTTTTTCTATTTTCATATAATCATTTCCCCCTGGCGCAGCTTAGTGCCCGCCAGCCCATTTTGATGTTTGAAGGTACTTAAAAAGAAATTAAGGTTGATCAGTATGCAGAAGTTAGCAATGCTAAACAGAAAAGAAGCAAGTCAAAATGACTTGCTTCCAAATAATCCATCCTGTTGATCCCTATGCTTACCCATGGTTTTTCATAGATATGGGCAGTTAGTTATTTTAATTTAGTTAAGATGAAATGCAGTGGTGACGGTAAGCGGTTTCATACGCTCAAATTCTTCCAGGGTGATGTTGCGCTTCTCCCTGACCCAGCGGTAAACGCCTTCTCCCAGCAATAATCTTAATGGTGGCTCTTTCTCATTGGCTACTTCGTAGATGGCCTTTGCGGCCAGCTCAAGGTCTCCCTGCTGTTTACCCTCGCCTTCCATCTTGCCTTGCCTTGTCCTGCCGGCCGTATTCCGGTAATCTGCGATATCTTTCTTTGCCACAAACAAGGAGTTATCCAGGAAATGGGTATGAAAGTAGCCTGGTTCTATGATCGTCACTTTAATGCCCAGTTCTGCCAGTTCCCCGTGCAGGGCCTTGGAAAAGCCTTCCATAGCAGATTTTGTGGCATTATAAACGCCAAACCCGGGAAAAGCCGTGATACCGCCAACAATGGAGAGGTTGAAGATATGGCCCGACCTGGCGTTCCTCATGTAGGGCAATACATGCCGTATCATGCGCAGGGAGGAAAATACATTTGCTTCAAACACCTTGCTGATGTCTTCCTGCGAAGCTTCCTCCACCGCGCCCAGGTACCCGAAGCCTGCATTGTTGATCAGCACGTCTATCTGGCCGTAGCTTCGGTGGATCTTCGCAATGGCCTTCTCCACCTCAGTTTCACTGCTAAGGTCCAGGCCCATTACCTCCAGACGGGGGTGCTGTAGGCCGGTTTTACGAAAGAAAGCCCGCTTGTTCGCAGTGATAGCGATCACCTGCTGATGCCGCAACAATAGATATTTTACGGTGGCTAATCCTAAGCCCTGGGAGGCGTCTGTAATGATCCATATTTTACGTTGTTCCATTGTTCATAGTTTTACACTGTAAATGTGGCCCAAATGCTCATGCTGTCTTTGCAAAGATCTCCCTCTTTCCTAAAAGGGATTTGACTCCAGGGTCCAAAGTTTTTGATCGTTTGGCTTATTATATTGGCCACATATCGTAATTTTAAATAGCCATTCCGACCTGTATGATTGCGCTGATTATTGACGATAATGCAATAGCCAGGAGTACCCTTTCAGAGCTAAGCAGGCAGCTAAAAGGCATCGAGATCGCAGCAGAATGCGGTAATGCCCTCGAAGCCTATAATTATCTGCAGGAAAAACCGGTGGATCTGCTGCTGCTTGACATAGAAATGCCAGGTATGTCGGGGCTTGAGCTGACAAGGAACCTGGGCGATAAGCGCCCGGTGATCATTTTTACCACCTCAAAAAAGGAGTATGCCGCAGAGGCTTTCGAGCTGAACGTGGCAGACTACCTCGTCAAACCTATCACGCCGGCCCGCTTCATACAGGCCATTGAAAGAGCACGCCAGATCATCGAAAGCAATACAGAAGAAATGCAGTGGGGGGAGGACGAATTCCTGTTTGTCCGGGATTCCAGCATTGTACGCAGATTACGGCTGGACGATATCCTGTATGCGGAAGCAATGGGAGACTATGTAAAGCTACATACGGAAGAGAAGTTCTTTGCAGTGCATACTTCCCTTCGCCTCCTGGAAGAAAGGCTCCCAGGCACCCGCTTTATCAGGATCCACCGCTCATTTATGGTAGCTGTGGACAAGATCGATACTTTGCAGGAGGGCGCCATAAAGATAAAAGACAGATCCCTGCCCGTAGCAGATGCGTATCGCAAAGCCCTCAACAAGAGAATGAACGTGCTTTGAGGGCGCTCCGGCCCTTTTACAGATTATACGCTGTATAATGAACAACAATCGTTTTATCTACTTTGTATTGGCCACGTTCCTGGCAGGTACGCTGTTATTGATATTCATTCAGTATAATTATTCCAGGAATGTAGACCGGTTAATGAAAGGCCACCACCAGATGCTCCGCGAACTGAAGACAGTCCATCTGCTGCGCCTGGTTGAACGGGATATCACCTGGGTGGAAAGCCGGATAAGTGCGGCCATCGCCACCAACGACACCTCCCATATAGAAAAGGTAGACGCCAGGATCGCCGAGGTAAAAGCCCATCTTGACTCGCTTAGAAAGATGACCGCAGATACCGAGGCCTGGGGTGACATCGAACGGCTGGAATACCTCGCAAAACAAAACCTGTATACTAAGCAGCAATTGATCCACGAGTTCTTCAGAACAGGGAAGATGGACGATACCAGCCTGATATCTTACGTGCGTGACCATAAAATAGCTACCGAGGCCGGTATAATAGCCCGCAGGCTGTACGATAGCAAAGAGTCCGGCATGGCGGCGCTGAGCAGTGCTATCAGCGAAAATAGCCGTCAGGCCCGTAACTGGGGCCTGATCTTGGTGGGCGTAATACTCGCCACCGCCGCCGCTGCAATGTGGTTCGTCCTCAACCGCTTCGGACACCAGCAACGGCTGATACGGCGGTTGGACACCTCAGAAAAGAAAGTGCGGGAGACCGCGCGGATCAAAGAAAACTTCATGGCCAACATGAGCCATGAAATAAGAACACCCCTGAATGCCATACTGGGTTTTACAAACTTGCTGAAAACACGGCAGCTGGACAATACATCCACTGAGTTTGTAGGTGCTATCCAGAAGGCAGGAGAAAACCTTCTTACCATTATCAATGATATCCTGGACCTTTCAAAGATAGAAGCAGGCATGGTAAGAATAGAGGCCAGCCCCTTCAGCGTCCGCGGCTTGCTGCATTCCATACAGACCCTGTTCAGCGAAAAGGTAAAAGAAAAGGGCCTGGTGTTGCACGCAGAAATAGCGGCCGCCGTTCCAGACACCCTGGTAGGAGACGCTACCCGGCTTACACAAATACTGGTGAACCTGATCAGCAACGCGCTCAAGTTTACCGAAACAGGCGGCATTACCATACAGATCTACAATAAAGACAGTAACCAGCACAATATCCAGCTGGGCTTTTCTATTGCCGATACAGGGATCGGTATCGAGCAGCATATGCTGGGGTCCATCTTCGACCGCTTTCACCAGGCGGAGAACTCCATCACCCGCAAATACGGAGGCACCGGACTGGGGCTCTCCATCGTAAAAGACCTGGTATTATTGCAGGGCGGCGATATCACGGTAGAAAGCGAGCGGGGCAAAGGAACTACTTTCCGCTTCTTCATTCCATATACAATCGCCTCACAGCAGGTGCCCTTACCGCAAGCGGTCAATATCAGCGAATTCAGGAGCAGCGCCCACCCGTCTGTGAAGATCCTCGTGGTGGATGACAATGAGATGAACCGGAGTTTGATGGAACATCTGTTCACTGAATGGAACCTCTCTTTTGACATGGCGGACAATGGCTGGGAAGCGCTTGCCCGCCTGCAGCAAACCGATTACAACCTGGTGCTGATGGATATACAAATGCCCGAAATGGACGGCTACAATGCCACCCGCAGGATAAGAACGGAATTGGGACTGGATGTGCCTGTCATCGCCATGACCGCCCATGCACTGGCAGGTGAGCGCGAAAGATGCCTGAGCAGCGGCATGAATGAATATATCTCCAAACCTGTCAATGAAAGAGAGTTATATGAGCTGATCATCCGCTTCGCTGATCATCTTCCCCGGGTAAAACGCGAAAGCCCCGCATCATTGAATGAAGCCAATGACGGCTATAAATACATCAGCCTGGATTACATGAAAGAAATAAGCAAGGGTAACCAGGCCTATGAAAAGAAGGCTACCCGGCAGTTCATAGAATCTGTACCCTCATCGCTGCAGCTCCTGGAGCAGGCGTTTCTCCAAAATGACCTGCGCGCTATCAACAGCTTAGCCCATGAGCTCAAAACAACGGTTTCGATCATGGGCCTCACGGAGCGGCTCAACCCTATACTGGACACACTGGAATACGCAAAAGAGATCACGCCTGCCTTAGGCGCCCACCTGCAGCACCTCAGAACCATCGCAGATCATGCCATCAAGGAGGCAGCAGACTTTTACTCCAGGAATTAAGCCCCCCTTGGCGACAGTTTTTGCCTGTTTGGCGAACAAGCCCCCGTCTTGCATTCGATTTACGTAGTTTTATGATCGTAACCATAAATGCGAATGTCATGAAGACAATTAATACTGATAACATCATCCGGCACATATCGCAGCTGCAGCGCCCCTCGGCTCCGCTTCCCGGAGAGGTATTAAAGCTGCAGGACAAACCGGTGATCGCCTTATTCTCCGGCGACAGCATGGCGGCTGGTTCCATTTTTACAGAAGAGCAGCTGCTGGTTTTCGTCACTAAAGGAAGTGGTGCGATCCGTTTTGGAGATACTTACCATACTGTTTCCAAAGATCAGCTGCTCCTCCTCCGCAAGAACATACTGGTACATTATCATTCCTTTGACGCGGCCCACCCGCTGGAATTACTGGTGTTCTATATACGGGACGAAGTAGTAACAGAATTTATACGCATCACAAAGACCACACTTTATACATCAACAGATCCTGTTCCCATTACCGTTAACAGGGTGACGGAAAAGCTGCACACATACCTGGATTCGGTGATCATCCATTTCAGGGAAAAGAGCAGGATCGCTGCACAGTTGATCAGGATAAAGCTGTTTGAATTATTGTTCCACCTGCCGGATACAGAGCGGCAGGTGCTATTCAGCCTGGTGAAGAACAAACAAACAGAACGGCCTGATATCACCACAACAGTAGAAGGAAATATCATGAACAACATCTCCGTGCGGGAGCTGGCGGCTTTGTCAGGCCGAAGCCTGTCCAGCTTCAAGCGCGATTTTCAGGCCATCTACAATATGCCGCCTTCTCAGTGGATCAGGCAGCGGAGATTGGAAAAAGCAAGAGACCTGGTCACCCATACATCTATGTCTGTAACGGATATCTGCTATACGCTGGGCTTTGAGCATATTGCTCATTTTTCACGGCTTTTCAAGGCGCATTTCGGCGTAGCGCCTACTCATTATAAGGTGCAGGAGCAGCGGGCTTTTATGGCTGCGGTGGCTTAAGACCCTTTAAAACTTAACCTGCAGCCCTGCCGCACCGTAAAGCGATCCCCGGAAAGAATATCCCTTATCCTGGAAAATGGTCTTCAGGCTCCTGTCCGTTATTTGTGCGGTACGGGTAGCATTCAAGCCGAAAGTGAGGGGAATGGTCACGCGTTTCCCCAACTTTATTTCCGGGCGCAATCCGAAGACCACATATTGATGGGTGAATATTTTATCCTTTCCTTCCTGTTCCAGTAAGGCCATCTGTCCGTTAACCTCCATCACCAGGCTTAGTTTGAAGTCTTTATTAAAATTGTAGCCCGCTGATACTTCAAGACCGTCTCTCAGCGATGCCTGCACCGAATAACGTCCTGCTGTTCTCCAGTTAAGGTAAAAAGCGGGAAATAGCATAGGGAATCCGAAAGAGTTGTTTAATGCAAGGCCGCCACCCAGCTCAAGGTTAGGTTTCAAATGACGGATAAATACGGCACTAACGCTACCCAATACATGTTTGAATCTTATTTGCGACAGATCAGTACTGGGCATAAATATTCCACCGCCGATACCCGTCCTGAGCGACCACCGGTCATTTAATGGCCGCTGGTAGTTCAGGCTCACACCTACATTTAAGACCTTATCGATAACCAGGGGTTCAGTAAAATGCTTATTGTTAAGATCAACATAGGCTCCCCCAATACCGATAGACCAAATGGTTGGACGGTTCAATTCGTTCAATTTTTTAGACAGGGGAATGTTAATACCTGCCTGGTAAACCATGGCCGAGCCTTTGCTATCTCCTATCCGGTGACTGGAATCGCCTTCCGTCATCTGATAGCCTGATGTTCCGAAATACTCGGTCTTGAAAAAGGCCTGCGCATTGCTTTCTGTAGTAGCAATACCTACAATAAACACACATATCAATAATGATCTCATAATTTTTAAATAAACAGGTTCCATTAAATCAGACGTTTTGGCGTCCATTGGAACAAAGATGGAGCAGGTGGCCGCGCAATAGAAATTGTTTTGACCGATAGGCGTTTTGCTTTGACGCCTGGTAATCAGGCTATAGACTATTACCCTTAACTTTGCCGCATGACGCTGAAAAAGAAATACGACCGGTTCGTAATTTTGATCTGGATTTTTCTGACCATAGTTTTCTGGTTTCGGTATATACCGGATTCGTCTATGCTGGAAGGCGGTTTGCTGGCATGCTGTATCATGTTATGTTTATACCCATTCACCACCTATCTGAGCAAGAGCCTGTTACAAAAGGCAATGAAACAAAAGCGGATGCTGTTGTTTGGCGGACAGTTTTTTCTGGTATCAGCGATATCTGCGCTATTGATACCGTTTATTCTGCATGCTTTTCTTTACCTGGAACAAAGCGGCTTTTTTCCCAGCTCAGAACTGTTGTTAGGAAGGAGCCCCTTCAGCATTATGTATATCAATGCGCTGCTGGTGGCTTTATTTGTGAATTTCGGATTTTGCGGATTAAGGTTTCATGAGGAGAGCATGAAATTGCACGAAGCTTTGGTCGAATCCCAATTGCAGATCCTTCAGCAACAGATCAGCCCCCATTTCATGTTCAATGTATTAAACCACATCAATATTCTGATGCAGGAGGATATAAATTTAGCATCTTCATTGCTGATAAAGTATTCCAAGATACTCCGTTATCAGCTGGATAGTGACAAAAACAGCAAGGTAAGCATAGCGCAGGAGATACAATTTTTAAAAGACTTTATTGAGATAGAAAAAGTGAGATGGGGAAATGAGCTGACCATCAATTGTTCGTGGAAGATCGAGGATAACCAGCAGGCATTTCCTGCTTTACTATTGATCACCTTTATTGAAAATGCTTTCAAACATGTGGCCCGGGGTATATCAGAAATGGTGTATGTAAACATAGCTTTCGAGCAAGTAGCTAATTCGGTTTGTTTAGAGGTTGAAAACTCTAAATCAGGCATTCAACAGGAAAAAGACCGAGTTTCAGGAATAGGACTGGAGAACGTGAAAAAACGTTTAGAAATTCTTTACGGACAGCATTACAATTTAACTATTAGGGATACAGAAACGACTTATTATACCAAACTGGTTATTAATTTATAAGTGTTATGGGAGAAATAGTATCGAAACAAACAAGCAGCCGGCTTTTAAGGTGCCTTATCGTAGATGATGAGCCGATCGCCATAAAAGGGGTGGTTAACTTTATTAACCAGTTGGATTTTCTGGAGGTTGCAGACACCTGTACCTCTGCCATGAAAGCAACGGAGATCCTGAAAGCGAAGGATATTGACCTGATGTTCCTGGATATCAATATGCCGATGCTTTCCGGGCTCGAATTTTTGCAGTCTTTAGATAAATCTCCACTTACCATCTTAACCACCGCTTACTCCGAGCACGCATTGGAAGGCTTTCGCCTGAATGTGGTAGATTATCTGATGAAGCCTTTAGAGTTTCAGCGTTTTTTCCAGGCAGCAAACAAGGCGCTTAGTATATTCCAATCCCGTCTCATATTACAAAACAGTAAGGAAGGGGCTGATTCCGATATGTACATCAGGCAGGGAGACACCTTTCAGCGAATCATCTGGCAGGACATTCTATTTGTGGAAGGAATGCAGAACTACCTGAAATTGCATTTTAAGGAAAAGACCCTCATTATCCATCAAACGATGATCTCCTTAGAGGAAATGCTGCCTAAAGACGCTTTTTTCAGGATCCATCAATCCTACCTGATCAACACGCATAAAATTGATGCTATATCAGGGGGACGGGTTTTTATTGATGGCAAACAGTTGCCTATATCACGCCACAGAAAAGAAGCGCTGCTTAAAGCGGTGGTGTACATTAAGTTGATAAGTAAATAAGAGCAATGGCGATGAATGGAGCTTTATCTTACTCTTCTCTCCATGTATAAACGAAAGTCTCAATAATCCCTCCTTTTTCCAGGTATACTTTAACAGGTACACGTTGATAGTCTGTTCCTTCGAATTCGTCGAGCTCCTGCCAATGTAAGGCAAGCTTGTCAGAGTAAAAAACAAAGCCATCCACCCTGTTATCACTGTCATCCAGCACTAATCCGGGATATCCCATTGCTGCACCCCAGCCTATCTGGTGCACAGTGCCGTAAACATACCCCTTCTCCCAGGTGCCTCCAATGTTTTCCAGCAGGTGAGCATTCGGTTTTCCGGGGCATAAAGTACCATAAACAAATAAGCTGTTCATCGCTGTTCTGCATTTAGTGGTTATTGCAATGATGTAGATAAAAATTAACATTAAGAAGTAGAACAAGGAAAGGAATATTTTTTTGTAACCTTTAGGGTTACAGTGTATCTTTATAAAATGAAACGCGGTATGACCCCCACACACCCCGGTGCCATACTCCGGGAAGACATCTTAAAAGAAATGAACCTTTCCATTACGAAAGCGGCTGAAGGCTTAGATGTCAGCCGTAAAACGCTTTCAGAGATCGTTAATGAAAATGCTGCTATTACGGCAGAAATGGCGTTGCGTTTGGAAAGGGGATTTGGTGTAGACGCTACGTTCTGGCTGGATATGCAGGCGAAATATGATTTGTGGAAGGTGCAAAATAGCGGACGTGTCGCGCACATTCACAGGATCGCTCCCAACAAAGCAGTATGATCCAGGTTTAAGGCCCCTTACTAATACTATATCGTTTAATAGCTGAAATCTCATAATAACTGAATCCATCATTAACCGCACGGTGCTGGATATATCTTTCATTATATGCTAGTGTCTTCTGTTGCCAATATTGCTTCAATACCTGCAGGGAACAGCCTGAACTTTTTAATCACTAACTGTTCTTCTTAATGGATGAGAAAACTGGTTAAACCAGTTCCTAATCCTTGTGTAGGCTCCTTCAATCAACAAAATAAACACGTCGTCAGCGGATACCAGCTTAATGCGCCAATGAAAAAGTTAATGGTATGCCTGGGCATGCGGCTTCCAGCCACCTGAACACCATCTATGGAAAACATGAGCACAGTTAGAGGAAATACGGTGAGGAAGGCGGCAGCCTGAACGTGTTGATCGTTAACAAATCATATGAAGCAAAGCGGAGTTAAAACTTGTCCTATCGTTGTAAAAAACAAAAAAGGCCGCTCTTTCAAGCAGCCTTTCAATCGCTGAGATCTTCGCTCAGCCTCGTACCCGGGACGGGGGTCGAACCCGTACAGCCATTGCTGGCCACAGGATTTTAAGTCCTGCGTGTCTACCGATTCCACCACCCGGGTGGACCATCAGAATAATTAAAGATAACTAATCTGAAAGAACTTTAAACAAAAATTCCAAACCACTTTCGCAGTTTGGAATCTCCATCTGAGCGGAAGACCGGGCTCGAACCGGCCACCCCGACCTTGGCAAGGTCGTGCTCTACCAAATGAGCTACTTCCGCAGAGTTTTTAAGAACTGTTTTTTTTCGTTTGGGATTGCAAAGATAGGTATTGTTTTGAATTTGCCAATTTTTTCTCTCCCATTTTCTAAAAATTTTTTCTCATCCATTACCACATCAGCCCCAACACCTTAAAACAGATCAAATAAAAAGCCCCGGTGATGGTTCACCGGGGCCGTCATTAGTATTCCTTAACCTAGTTTTTAACTAACTTATTTTCCAAAACCATAAGCCACTCTCAGGCCCAGGAAATTGCTGGATTTTCCACCGTCATTGAATTTGGAATAGCTCTCAAATTTAACGCCTGCATCTACGTAGCTGCCATTACCCAGCGGGAACAGATAACCTATCTGCGGAGAATAAGCAAATACAGCAGATTTGTCAGCACCTATATCGCTCTTGTTACCAACAAATGCAGCGCCTGCCTCACCCTGTACGTAGAAATTACCTACCGGGTAATATTTCAAACCAGCTTTTACGGGAATGATCTGAAGGTCGTTTGTAGTGAAACCAGCGATATCTTTAGCGAAAAAGTTGGTATATCCGGCGTTCAAAGTAACATACAGATCCCTTTTCAGGATAGCATATTCACCCTGTACAGAACCACCGATAGACCAGTCAAATGCATCCTTGAAATCCCCTAAAGGAAGGTTGGCTTCCGGGCCTACACTAATCAGGAAACGCGGCCTTTCAGTAGTTGCGGCAGCCTTGGTAGGAGTACCGTTATCTGTGCTCTGTGCCTGGGTTGTCAGCGCAAAAGCGGTTAAAAGAGCTAATCCTACAATGCCTGTCTTAATTGTCTTTTTCATCTTCTATTGTTTTTAATTCTTACAAAACGATTATAATTAGCTTGCCAAAGAACTATATATAATTACAGCTGCTATTCTTTGTTTGACGAAGCAAAGTTAGACCACCTGGCTACACCGGTAAAGGCCAATTTGGAGGATATTAGAACCAATTTTCCGGGTCTCCCTCCCGTCATTGCGAGGAGCACTAGGCCTGGCGCGTGGGCGCGACGAAGCAATCTCTTCACACAATCTCCAACTCCAATCAGCAACTCGCTACTCTCGTATATTCCGACGGGTTAATCCCCGCAAAATGCTTAAAGAACCTGCTAAAATGAGAGCTCGTATCAAAATTTAATTTATCCGCCACCTCCTTCACACTGTACTGCGAAGTACCCAGCAGGTACTGCGCTTCCAGGAATATTCTTTTATGAATGATCATTAACGCATTCTCTCCCGTTTCCTGCTTCACCTGCTCGCTTAAATGCTTCGCCGTAACATGCAGCATCTCCGCATACTGCTGCACCGAATGCATCGCTACAAAATGTTCTTCTACCAGTTTCTTAAATTGCGTTACCAGCTGAAACTTACGCCCTGCAGCCTTTATAGGCTGCTGCTGCGCCTTTTCATGCGAGCGGTTCACCTCGAACAATAGCTCTACTACCAGCAACCGCACCATCTGCAAATAATAAGGATTGGCCTGACGGTACTCCCGTTCTATCTTCTCAAACAGTTCCTTTATCACAGCGAACTCCTGCTCATCCAGGTGATAGATAGGCGCATGCTCGCCCGGCTGATCCAGCAGGTTTTCCAATATATGCTCCTTGATAAAACTCTCCGCGATAAACTCTTTCCTGAACAAAGCCATGTACAGCAACAGATCGTCTGACGCGTTTTCGAAAGAATGAAAATCCCTGGGAGATACGATGTGAATGGAATGTGGAACTACTTCAAATGTATGCGGGCCTACGGTTTTCAAACAATTTCCCTGTATGCACAGAATCACTGCAAAATGGTCCGTCTTGATAGGTGGGCCGTTCTTAAGGCCGCCTTCGTTACTGAGAATGGCAAAATGATCTTGTTCCAGCAGCTCGCCATACTTGTCTATACCGAAATGTTGCGCCGCCTTCGGTGCTGCGGCGGATAGATAATACCTGATCGTATCGGAAATATCCATTCTAAGTGCTTCCTTACTCATGACTGATGATCCTTAAATCCGGAACAAATTTAAGCAACTTTGAATTAAGACTCCCTACCCAAAAATGGTTACCTTTATTTGGTTAAGTACCTTATTCCCATGCAAACAGTTACAGCAGAGTGGCTCCATAGTATAGAAGCCTTAAAGGAAGTTCCGGCCAGCCAGCTTCAATGGATGATAGACAACAGCGATCATTACGAAGTGCCGGCCGGTGAATTGCTTTTTCAGCCGGGTAAGCCCATCACAGGAACACATATCCTCGTTACCGGCAGGATCAAGGCCTACCAGGTTCAACAGAAAGAGTCCCGCGAACTGGCCGTATGGGGACCCAAAAGCATCCTGGGATACCTGCCCTTCTCCCGCGGTAAAGTGTCTTTTGCCTTCGGCGAGATCCGTGACGACGCCCAGCTCATGACACTGCCCATCGCAAAAATAGAAGAGCTGATCCGCACCCATTTCGAGCTCACCCAGGCCCTGGTACATATCATGACCAACCGCGTACGCGAGTTCACCTCTTTCCAGCTGCAGAACGAAAAAATGGCGGCGCTTGGAAAGTTGTCCGCCGGATTGGCCCATGAGCTGAACAACCCCGCTGCCGCCGTAGTACGTGGCGCTGTGTCTTTAAAACAGCACCTGCAGATGATGCCCGAAACCTTCAAAAAGGTAATGGCCATCCGTATGCGCCCCGAAGAAGTGGATACCGTAAACGGCAAATTGTTCGAGATCCTGCACCAGCCTAAAGGCCCGGCCCTTTCCATGATGCAGCGTTCAGACAGGGAAGATGAGCTGATGGACTGGCTCGATGACCATAAGATCGAGAACAGCGCAGAACTGGCAGAGAACCTGGTCGATTTCGGCTTTACCATCGATGTGCTCAACGATTTCAAAAAAGACATTCCTGATACAGACCTGTCGCCTGTTTTTAACTGGATCAACAGCAACCTGGTTACAGAAAAGATGGTCACCGATATTGAGGAGGCTTCCAAACGGATCGCTACCCTGGTAGGTTCCGTAAAGACCTTCACGCATATGGACCAGGGGCACGACCGTCAGCTGACAGACATTCACAGCGGTATACAAAATACGCTCAATATCCTGCAATACCGCCTGCGCAAAGGCAATGTTGAACTGCAGCAGCATTTTGACCAGAGCCTTCCGCAGCTTAAAGTATGCATTGGCGAAATGAACCAGGTGTGGACAAACCTCATCGATAACGCGCTCGACGCCATGGAGCCTTCCAAAAAAGGCATCCTGGAAATACGGACGGAACGTGATCACGATTGTGTACTGGTATCCGTTATCGACAACGGTCCGGGCATCCCGCCCGAAATGATCAGCAGGGTATTCGATCCCTTCTTCACCACCAAAGAGATCGGTAAAGGCACTGGCCTTGGCCTCGATATCGTATGCCAGATAGTGAAACAACACAAGGGCAACGTAAAAGTGACATCTGAACCGGGTAACACCCGCTTCATCGTCACCTTACCCATGAACGATAATTAGGTTGCGGCGATCTTCCTCCGCGTCATTGCGAGAAGCCGCAGGGGCTAAGCGGGGAGCGCGACGAAGCAATCTCCTGACGCAATCTAATATTCAAATTGTATATTTAAACTTTTTAAACCGGCGGAAATATGTCAACTCAGGCCGCAGACAATAATATGGATCTACCTTTAATTCTCTGTATTGACGATGATGCTCAGGTACTACGCGCCATCGTTCGTGATCTTAAGACCCAGTATCGCGATAGCTACAAAATCATCAGCACCACTGTTGTCAACGAAGCGCTTGACAGCCTCCTGGAGCTGAAGAATAAAGGTGAGACCATCGCCATGTTCATCTCCGATCAACGCATGCCCGAAATGGAAGGCGTTGACTTCCTGGAAAAGACCAAACAATTCTACCCGGAAGCCAGGCGCGTGCTGCTCACTGCCTACTCGGATACAGATGCCGCTATCAGGGCCATTAATGCCGTACAGCTGGACTATTACCTGGTAAAGCCCTGGGGCCCTCCGGAAGAAAAGCTGTACCCGGTGATAGATGACCTGCTCGATGGCTGGCAACACATCTACCAGCCCGCATTTAAAGGCATCAAGGTAGTAGGCTACCAGTTCTCCCAGCGTTCCCATGCCATCAAAGACTTCCTGGCCGGTAACCTTATCCCTTACCAGTGGCTGGATGTCCAGACCATGGAAGAAGGCAGGCGCCTCCTGGAGCTGAATGGCCTCGACCAGAAAGACCTTCCCGTTATTTTCTTCGAAGATGGCTCCCACCTGGTAGACCCCTCCATTATGGAGATCGCCGGTAAAGTAGGCCTCAACCCGCATACCAAACATGATGTGTATGATGTGGTGATCATCGGCGCAGGCCCTGCAGGTCTCGCAGCTGGTGTATACGGCGCTTCCGAAGGATTGAAAACGCTGCTGATCGAAAGACGCGCCCCCGGCGGCCAGGCAGGCACCAGTTCCCGTATCGAGAACTACCTGGGCTTCCCTACGGGATTAAGCGGAGCGGAGCTTACCCGCCGCGCCATCGCACAGGCTACCCGCCTGGGCACGGAATTCATCACTCCCCAATCTGTAAAGGAGATCCGCCAGAAAGATGGCTACAAAAAGATCATCCTGGAAGATGATACAGAGGTGAATACCCGCAGCGTGATCATCACCACCGGTGTGGATTATCGTAAACTGGATACCAAAGGCGTGTCAGACTTCACAGGGGCCGGCATCTATTACGGCGCCGCTATGACCGAAGCTACCGCCTGCAAGGATAAGGAAGTGTTCATAGTAGGAGGGGGCAACTCCGCCGGACAGGCAGCCATGTACCTCTCCAAGTTCGCTAAGAATGTATATATACTGATCCGCAAGGATGACCTTAGCAGCACCATGTCGGCCTACCTCATAGACCAGATCAATGCTACGCCCAATATCCGGGTAAGGCCTAAAACCGAGGTAGCAGAAGCCATCGGCTCCGACCGCCTCGAGCAACTGGTGATCTCCGACCTGGATACCAATACCAGCACCACCGAAACGGCAGATGCCCTCTATATTTTCATCGGGGCCAAACCCTTCACAGACTGGATCCAGCTGGATATCATCCGCGATGAAAAAGGCTTTATCGAAACAGGCCGCCAGCTTAAGACCTACGACCAGTTCGGTAAAATATGGAAACAGCCGCGTGATCCCTATCTGCTGGAAACCAGCTGTCCCGGTGTATTTGCCGCAGGCGACGTACGCGCAGGCGCCATGAACCGTGTGGCGGCAGCAGTGGGGGAGGGCTCAATGGCCATCAGCTTTGTTCATAAATATTTGGCAGAAGTTTAAATAGCACACCATGGAAGAGCAACTCTGTAAACATCTCCAGGACATCCGGGAAATAAAATTGCCCGACGAAGACGAGCGTGTCTGCGAAGAATGCATCAAGCATAACGGTACCTGGGTGCACCTGCGCACCTGCCAGACCTGCGGCGTTACCCTTTGTTGCGATGCTTCACCGGCGCAACACATGACAGCGCATTACCACAAAACCAGTCACCCGGTAGTGGCGTCCGCCGAACCAGGCGAACAATGGCTCTGGTGCTATCCCGACCAACAGTTCGCTGATTATTGATAAAGATCAGATGGTATAAAACAGAAAGGTGATGTCCGTTTCCCGAACATCACCTTTTTGTTTTTTTATGCTTTCTTATTGCTTTTGAGCAAATTCGTATTTGTACCGCACAATGCCCAGCATCTCCTTCTGTTTGTTATAGCATTCCTCCTTAAACGGAAGCCCTTTGGCGTCGTACTGGTATTTCCAGGTGATATAATCGGAGGTCTCCGCATTCACCGTGGTCATTTGCGATAAGCGCTGTTGCGCGTCGTATTCCAGCATATAATCAGGTAACATCCGCTTGGCACCTGCATGATAACGCAGTACGTCTGTCAGCTGTCCCTGGCTGTTATAGTTGTAGTAAATACGGGGACTGCGCAGGTTCTTGCCATATTCCTGCTCCTCTATCACCCGTCCCTGGGCGTCTGTTTTGAACAGTACTGAGGTAGAATCAGTGCCCATGCTCTTCTTATGGACCATACTGGCCAGGTGCCCCTGCTCGTCATACCGGTAGTCCCGCGACTCGGTGATCCTGAACTTCTGCCCGGCCACCTGCGACAGGGAAAGGGTCTGGATATCCGTTATCCGCCCGGCGCTGTCATAACGGTACTGTATGGTAGTAATGCTGCTCTCCGTGCTATCCACGGTCTTGGTGAGCTGCCCTTTGGCCGAAAAAGTAGAGGTCATGATGGACAGCCCCGTAGCCCGCGACCGCGTTATAGAGCGCATCTGGCGGTAATTGGTGCTGAGCACCCGTTCACATTTGAAGTCATTGTCCGTGTCCATATTGGCATCCAGGCTTTGCACCTCCTGGATCCTGACCTCTTTTTCCTTCAGCAGGGCCAGATTCTGGCTGGTCTGCCTGGCATTCCAGATATCCTGGTAATAGTACTGGGCCATAGACCGGCCGGTGAGTAACAGCAGGCAGGCGCCCAGCAAACAGTATTTTTTAGTATTCATATTACTTTCCGAACATTATAAACGTTGCAAAAATACTAACGTTCCTTTCATCTGAAAATTTTTGATATATATAGATTTATTATCCTGGAATATTGAATATTCTTTTCCTATTTTTAGGGGCCTAACCTAGCAAATTTGAAAACGCAACCACTGAGGCAGGATAAACACTGCCTGAACTGCGGAACGGAAGTTCCGGAAAGATACTGTACGCACTGCGGCCAGGAGAATGCCGTTCCCCATGAATCTTTTGGCCACCTGGTGAAGCACTTTGTTGGCGATGTTTTGCATTATGACTCCCAGTTCCTGACAACGCTGAAATACCTGCTGTTCAGGCCGGGCCGCCTTACAAAGGAATATATAGCCGGGAAAAGGGTGTCCTATGTGAACCCCATCAAGCTCTACATCTTCGTGTCCTTCGTGTTCTTCCTGGTTTTTGCCACGGTCATGCACAAGGAGCATAAGAGCGAAGATGAAGAGCACGAAGAAAAGAAAGGAAAGAAAGAACATACCGGGGATACCGTTCCATCCGTGGGATCTGTACTCCGTACCGTGGCAGACTCCATTTCCAGCGCCAATGGTCTGAGAGAGGAGCATATCGAGGCTGACACTACCGGGGGGAATGATAGCGTGTACCATTACCGTCCGCTCAAAACAGCGCCCCTAGCTGCCGCCACCACCGCTAAAACAGATACCGCCGGAAAAGTTGCCGCCAAAGCCGACACCACAAAGCATAAAGGAACAACCCTGGAAAAGGACGAAACAATGTATAGTTCGCTGGCTGCCTACGATTCCGCCCAACAAGCCCTCCCTGCTGAGGAGCGGGACTACTGGCTGGCACGCTGGATGACCAGGAGAGCGCTTCGTATGGGAGGATCTTCTAAGGGAGATGAATTTGAAGAGGCGATAAAACATAACGCTCCCAAGATGATGTTTGTGCTGCTCCCCTTATTTGCCCTGTGGTTGAAGATCCTGTACCGGAAACGTTTTTATGCGGATCACGCGATCTTCGCCCTGCACGTGCATTGCTTTGCCTTCGTGGTGTTGCTGGTCACCCTGTTGTTGGATAATTTTGTGAATACAGACAAGTTTACGGGCTGGGGATTATTGCTGATCGGCATCTATGTATGGCTGGCGCTGAAGAACACTTACCAGCAGTCATACCGCCGCTCATTCCTGAAAACATTACTGTTACTGACTGGCTATAGCTTCTCGTTCCTCTTTGTGTTCGTGTTTTTTGTGGTCTGGCTATTTGCTGTAATTCTGTAAATTTAGTGATGCAACCGGAATTTATAATCATACACCAGGTGGCGCCCCATGTGGCCCACATCCAATTGAACCGCCCCGAAGCTTTGAACGCCCTGAACCTGCAGCTTATGTCGGAATTGAAGGAAGCCCTCCAGGCCCTGGATGCCGATGAACAGGTACGGGCAATCATCATCAGTGGCAATGAAAAAGCGTTTGCAGCCGGAGCTGACATCACGCAAATGGCGGGTAAAAGCGCCGTTGATATGTACAATATTGATCAATTCAGCACCTGGGACGCCATCAAAAAGACCAAGAAACCATTGATCGCTGCCGTTAGTGGCTTTGCGTTAGGAGGGGGCTGCGAGCTGGCCATGCTCTGCGATATGATCGTAGCCAGTGAAACAGCCAGGTTTGGACAACCCGAAATAAAGATCGGTGTAATGCCTGGCGCAGGTGGTACCCAACGCCTTACCAGGGCCGTTGGAAAAGCCCTGGCCATGGAAATGGTGCTCACCGGCCGCTTTATAACCGTTACAGAGGCCTTGCAAGCTGGCCTCATTAACCGGGTGACGCCCGTGGAGCTGTACCTGGAAGAAGCCGTAAAGCTGGCCACGGAAGTGGCCGCCATGAGCCCGCTGGCCGTTAAAATGGCCAAGGAATCAGTACTGAAAGCTTTTGACAGCACCCTCGATGAGGGATTGCATTTTGAACGTAAGAATTTTTACCTGCTGTTTGCCTCGGAAGACCAGAAAGAAGGTATGCAGGCGTTTATGGAAAAACGTCCGCCTTCTTTTAAAGGGAGGTAGCCCACACCCGAAAAATGTATTTGTATAATTCGATGATGAGTATTTCAACCATGACTATGAGAAAGCTTCTGCCTTCAATAGTGGCCATATGGGTACACACGTGCGCATGTAAGCAGCCCGTTGCCAGTAAGCAGGAGCAACAGCCGAGGGAAACATCCGCCACCCCTTCCCCGGATACCATGATACCTGGTAATGATACCGTTGTCGCTACCGAGATCACCTCCTGGAGCCGTTTTGAAGACTTCACCGGCCGCTATGCCGGAGAGGTGGACCTCCTGGAAAAAGAACCATTGAAGCAACGCTTCCGTCAGCTGCTGGGCAGAGACACCGGCATCTTTTTACAGCGCTACCAGGTAGCGCCCCCCATAGAAGTGGATGACGGTATTCTTTATAACGATGGCTGCGAACCGCATAACTGTTCCTCAGACGAAGCCTCCCTGGCCATCGATATGAAACGCGACCTGATCTTCGCCGGTGTGGCCGTGAACGGCAGGGTAAAGCTCTACGCAGAGAAGCGGGATACCGTTTATCCCCAGCGGATGCTGGAATGGAGAGAGAAGTTTGGAAGATAGCGGCTGCTGTAACATAGCAGCAGTAAACCTTAATTTACTGCTTCCTTAAAATGTTCCACTATGCAAAAACTCCAGCCTATTCTGTTCTGTCTGGCCATGGTATTGGCCATCACAGCGGCTTTTGCCGCCAAAAGGGTGACCCTCTACATCTACATCGACCCTGAAAGCGATGGCACCTACACCCGCCAGCCGGGAGCCAGCTACAACATCAGGTATTGCCAGCCTCACCCGGGCACTTTCTGTTTCTATGGTACCAATAACACGCTGCCTACCAGGCTTACACAAGCACAGATCGACGATTATATCGCCCGCGGCTTAATGAGCGCTCATTATCCCGACAGGCGCTATGAGCCTTTGATCATTATTGAGTGATCAGCGCAAACCATTTGAAATTAAAAAGCAAGAAGCTACAAGCAATTTAACTTGTAGCTTCTTGCTAAGTATTCTCGATTGTGTTGGGAGATTGTGTTAGGAGATTGCTTCGTCGCGCCCCGCGCACTTTCCCTTGTGGCTCCTCGCAATGACGCGAAGGGGAAACAAGCGGGTCTTCAGCCCCGTCATTGCGAGAAGCCCCCGAGCCCCCGTGGGTTGGCCGCGACGAAGCAATCTCTTCCCACAATCTACCCCGATTATCAATTTAGTTAAATTTCTTCTTCAACTCCGCCAGCTTCGCCTGGAAATCATTCAGCGGCGCTTGCTGCTGTTGTTTGCCAGCCGGCTTGCTACTATTACCACTGCCACTATCCCTTCTTTCTCTTCTCTGGCCTCCTCCGCCACTGCCTTGTGCTGGCGCTTCATTATCTTTCATAGACAGTGATATCCGCTTACGCGCTGCATCCACTTCCAGTACCGTTACCGTTACTTTCTGGTTCAGCTTCACCACCTCATTCGGATTGCTCACAAAGCGGTTAGACAGATGCGAAATATGCACCAGGCCATCCTGCTTTACACCTATATCCACAAAGGCGCCAAATGCTGTGATATTCGTTACCACGCCGGGCAATGTCATACCAGGTTTCACATCGTCCATAGAGTGGATCCCTTCGGCATACTCAAAGATCGCGATCTCATCACGTGGGTCACGGCTGGGTTTATCCAGCTCTTTCATGATATCTTCCAGTGTAAGTATACCTACTTCCTCGCTCACATAGCTCTTCAGGTTGATCTTCTTACGCAGCTCTTCCTTGCTCATCAGCTCCTGTACAGAACACTGCTGCTGCGCGGCCATCGCCTCTATCACCGCATAACGCTCAGGGTGTACGGCAGAATTATCCAGCGGGTTATCGCCGTTCTCTATACGTAAGAATCCTGCGCACTGCTCAAATGCTTTCTCTCCCAGGCGAGGCACTTTCTTCAGTGCTGCACGGTTACGGAAAGCGCCGTTCTCCTTGCGGAATTTCACGATATTCTCCGCCAGTGATGGTCCCAGACCGGATACATACGCCAGCAGGTGTTTAGAAGCGGTATTCAGGTTTACGCCCACATTATTCACGCAGCTCACCACCACGCGGTCCAGGCTCTGTTTAAGATGCGACTGGTTCACATCATGCTGATACTGTCCTACACCAATAGATTTCGGATCGATCTTCACCAGCTCTGCCAGCGGATCTATCAGGCGGCGGCCAATAGATACGGCCCCACGCACCGTCACGTCATGATCAGGAAATTCTTCCCTGGCCACTTCAGAAGCGGAGTACACAGAAGCGCCGCTTTCATTCACCATGAACACGATGATCTTGGTGCCGAAATCGATCTTCTTCACAAATTCCTCCGTTTCACGTCCTGCTGTACCATTACCCACTGCAATGGCCGCAGTATTATATTTCCTGGCCCAGTTCTTTAGCAGGGCCTCTGCATCATCACGTTTATAGTTCTTCTCCAGCGGAAAGATCACATCATTGTCCAGCATGTTGCCCTGCTCATCCAGCGCTACCACTTTACAACCCGTACGGTAACCCGGATCCACCGCGATCACCGGCTTAGGTCCCAGCGGCGCCGCCAGCAGCAGCTGACGCAGGTTCTCCGCAAACACATCTATCGCTTCGGCATCTGCCTTCTCTTTAGCTTGCGCACGGAACTCATTCTCCAGTGAAGGACGCAGCAAACGTTTATACGAATCCGTGATCGCCTTCTGCATCTGCACGCCGCAAGCGCCACTACCCGTTACAAACTGTTTATTGATGATCTCCACTGCTTCTTCCTCTTCCGGTTGTATCGAGCCATACAGGATCCCCTCTGATTCTGCCCGCAATACCGCCAGCACCCTGTGAGAAGGGAGAGAGGTCAACGGCTCCTTGAAATCAAAGTAGTCCTTATATTTAATACCCTCTTCTTCCTTACCCTCTATTACTTTAGAGCTCAGCACCGCAGTATGTGTAAACAGCTTACGCAGCTTATCACGCACCTCCGCATTCTCATTGATCCATTCTGCGATGATATCGCGTGCACCTTTCAGCGCCTCGTCCACCGAAGCCACTTTATCATTGATATATTGCTCTGCCAGCGCATCCGGCGCTCCTTCTTTCTGCTCGAATATGATCTTCGCCAGCGGCTCCAATCCTTTCTCGATCGCCACCGTTGCCCTGGTCTTACGTTTAGGCTTATACGGCAGATAAATGTCCTCCAGCTCCGCGAGATTCCAGGTTCCTTCCAGTTTCTCCTGCAGCTCCGGCGTCATCTTCTCCTGCTCCGTAATGGTCTTGATAATAAACTCCCTCCGTTCATCCACTTCCTGGTAGCGCTTTTTCAGGTCCTCAATCCGGCCGATCTGCACCTCATCCAGGCTTCCGGTCACCTCTTTCCGGTAGCGGCTGATAAAAGGTACGGTAGCACCTTCAGCCAACAAGTTCATGGTATTTTCCGCCGACCTGGCCGATATACCTAATTCTGTCGAAATGAGTGCAATGTGTTTGGTATTCATGAATTAACTAATAATGAATAATTAATAAGTCTGGCCCTTTCAAAAGCCGGCCGCAAATGTAATTAAATTGGTTTTTACCACCACGGAAAGTTGTCAACAGGTTCGGCTTCCCTTCCCACCACTTCCGATGTCCACCCTGCCGTCGGGTTTTAAAACGGGCCTTGTCTGGCGCGACCGGCTCGGCGAAGCCTCATCCACGAACCTTCCGCTTCCATGCCCCCCAAAGTTAAATGATCTCCCTCACAGCCAGGCGCAGCCCGTTTTAAAATCCCCGACGGCAAAGTCTATTTTCATTATTTTTAATCCATGGAAGCAACGCAAACCAACGCATCCTTCGATGACCTGCTCAAAATCATGGACGACCTCCGTGAAAAATGCCCCTGGGACCGCAAACAAACCCTGCAATCCCTCCGGCAGCTCACCATCGAAGAAATGTACGAACTCACCGACGCCATTACCGATCAGGACTGGAAATCCGTCAAAGAAGAACTCGGCGACATCCTCCTTCATATCGTCTTCTACGCCAAAATTGGCGCAGAACAACAACAATTCACCATCCAGGACGTCATCTCCGGCATCTGCGCCAAGCTCATCCACCGCCACCCCCACATCTATGGCGACGTCCAGGTGGAAAACGAAGAACAGGTAAAACAAAACTGGGAAAAGCTCAAGCTCAAAGAAGGTAAAACCTCCATCCTGAGCGGCGTGCCTGTATCTCTGCCCGCCCTGGTAAAAGCCATGCGCCTCCAGGAAAAAGCCAAACAGGTAGGTTTCGAATGGGACAACACCCAACAGGTATATAAAAAGGTACAGGAAGAGCTGGAGGAACTGGACGAAGCCGTCCAGGCCAATAACCAGGACGAAATGGAAGCCGAATTCGGCGACCTGCTTTTCGCCCTCGTGAACTATTCGCGCTTCCTGAAAATAGACGCTGAAAACGCCCTCGAGCGCACTAACAAGAAATTTATCCGCCGCTTCCGGCAAATGGAAGATATGGCCCGGGAACAGGGCCGCCAGCTCGCCGAAATGACCCTCACTGAAATGGACGGGTTATGGGATGAAGTGAAGAAAACGGAGAATAAATAAAAGCTGCAAGTCACGAGCTGCAAGCTGCAAGCCGTGGCAGGTAATTTTAAATAACGGCATACATCTTGTAGCTTGCAGCTCGAAGCTTGCAGCTTCTTAATCCTTACTCATTGCTCGACATCAAAGAAATACGGCTCTTCTTCCTGCGACACGGATATCTGCTGATCATTGCCGCATGGCTATTCACCTTCGCTTTCCTGTTCAGTAACTACTGGTCTTACTACTCTTCGCCCCAGGGCGTAAAACGTAACCTGGAAAAGAGCCTGCACAAACGGGAGCTCTCATTTGAACGCCTGGCCGCAGACCCCCAACTGACGGATCACCTGTTCCGCCGCTCCTATAACGAGAATGAGCTGAAAGCGATCTATAACCGGGATTACTATGTATTCGCCTACGACAGCAGCGCTACCGGCCGCTGGCTGGTATTCTGGAGCACCAATGCCGTGCAGCCGGAGGATCAGCTGGTATTTAAAGGAGGCGCAGGCTTTGTAAAGCTGAAGAACGGGTATTATGAAGTGATCACCCGTTCCATGCCCGCCCCCGCAGGGCATAAACGTTGCCTCGTCGGACTGATCCCCGTCAAACTGGAATACAGCATCAATAATGATTACCTGGTAGATCACTTCTATGATAAGCCCGTGCTGGGAAGGGAATATGAGATCCACATGCGTCCTCCCGGCATCCCGGTGCTGAATAACAGAAATATCATCCTCTTTTACCTGCACTATGATCCCGCGCTGAATGTCAGCCCGCCAAACCTGCTTAGCGTGGTGCTCCGGGTACTGGGCGTGATCTGTGTGCTGATCTTCATTAACCTCTTTGCTACTTTAATAGCCCGGCAAAAGAATCCGCTGATAGGGTTCTTTTTCCTGCTTTTCATGGTCCTTATGCTGCGGATCCTCAGCTACATGTATCCGTTCCCGTTTGACCTGCGGGCGCTCAATATCTTTACACCCTTCATTTACGCCAAGAACGAAATATTCCCTTCCCTGGGCGACCTGCTGCTGAACGTACTGCTCACCTTCTGGATGCTGCTGTTCTTCCGGGAGCATGTAAAGACCATCAACGCGCCCAAGCTGAAACAGGAATGGCAGCGATGGGCGGTGATCGCCTTATCCAGCCTGCTGGTCTATATCGTCGGACAATTCCTCTCAGAACTGATCCAGAGCCTTGTGATTGACTCCAGGATCTCTTTTGATGTAACCAACCCTTTCAGCCTGAACGAATACAGCGTGATAGGGTTTATCATCCTGGGATTTATCGCCTTCAGCTTCCTGTTCTTTTCACAGATCATCAATTACCTGCTGAATGAGCTCACCGGTTTCCGTCTCCGTACCAAATATATCTTCCTGGGTGCAGTGGGCCTGGTATGGCTCCTGTTCCGGCTGAAGAACCCTGAGCTGCCTTATTTTGTTGTGATGGTGATCTGGCTGTTGTTCTATGTGGCGGTGCTGGATATGTTCGCCCATCGTTTTGAGAAAAGCCTGGGTACCGTGTCTTTTGTATTCTGGCTGGTGTTGCTCACCATCACCACTTCCGCAGTACTGGTATACTATAATAATAAGAAAGAGCTGACCCTCCGCGAGCGCCTGGCGGTAGACCTGTCCAAGCAGCGCGACCCATACCTGGAAATGCTGCTCAATGATGTGAGCCGCAATATAGAAGACGATGAGCGCATCCAGATCCTCTTCCAGGATATGCGAAGCGCCAGTCAATTGCCCAAAGACTTGCTGGTAAATGAGCTGCAGCAAAAATATTTCAAGGGATACCTGAGCCGTTTCAATGCCACCTTCTATTTCTTTGATGAGAACGGCTACCCGGTCTTTCCTTCAGACACGGCCAGCATGTATTCGCTCAACCCGCGTATCCTCCAGCATTCCGACCAGGTAGGCAATGATAATGACCTCTACTACAATGAACGCAGCTTTAACGATTACAGCTACATCGGCAGGAAAGTGTTCATGAAAGACAGCATCATCATCGGCTCGCTGGTATATGAGCTCACACCTGCTGTTATCAACTCGCAGAAGCTGTACCCCGAGCTGCTGGTAGATGGGGAGATCAACGACCCGGAGAAAGAAACCTCCGCCGCCTATTCTTACGCCATTTATGATAAAGGGATCCTGGTAAGCAATATCAACGATTTCGCTTTCCCTATTAAGCTCTACGCCAGCGATATACCGGAGACCGACGTATCGGAGAAGAAGGTCAAAGGTAATTCCATGCTCATTTATAAAGCATCGAAAGACAAGATCGTGATGGTGGTAAAAGAGAGCCGGAGCTTTATTGAGTTCATCACCTTGTTTGCCTACATGTTCTGCCTCTTCCTGCTCATTATCGTGATCTATAAGCTATTGGATCTGCTGATAAAGGCCAGGATGCGCATCGGCCCGCTCCGTACGCTCGTAGACGTGAGCATCCGTAAAAAAGTGCACGGCACCATCATCTTTGTAGTCGTATTCGCTTTCATCATACTGGGAGTTACCACCGTATTATTCTTCATCAACCGCTCTGATGCCGAGAACCGGGAACGGCTCAGCAAAACCATGAGCGAGGTGGCCCACGATGTGGAAAAGGAATTCGACTCCCAGCGGATGTTCGATAACCTGGAAGACATCTACGATCCCATCTTCCAGGCCGGTTTGCAATCTTCTATGAGCGACATCGCAGAAGACCGTGCCCTGGATATCAATATCTTTGACCGCGACGGCAACCTGCAGGTAAGCACCCAGCCTCTGATGACGGAGAAAGGATTGCTATCCCGCAAAATGCAGCCGCAGGCCTATTTCCATATGTTCCGCCTGAACGAGATCCAGTATATACAGAAAGAGGAGATCGGCTCGATGAACTACTTCTCCGGTTATGTACCTTTGCGTGATACCACCGGAGAGGTATTTGCTTACCTGAATGTACCTTATTTCGCTACGCAGACGGAACGTAACCAGCAGATCTCGAACTTCCTGGTAGCATTGATCAACTTCAATGCCTTCATCTTCCTGATCGCCGGTATGCTGGCCCTGCTGATCACCAATTCCATCACCCGGTCTTTCTCCCTGGTAACAGAAAAGCTCCGCAATGTGAGTCTTGGACAGCGGAATGATGAGATAGAATGGGATAAGGATGACGAGATCGGCGCCCTGGTAAAGGAATACAACAAGATGGTGCGCAAGCTGGAAATAAGCGCCGCCAAGCTGGCCAAGAGCGAAAGGGAAGGGGCCTGGCGGGAAATGGCGCGGCAGGTGGCCCACGAGATCAAGAATCCCTTGACGCCTATGAAGCTGAGCATCCAGTACCTGCAGCGGGCCATAGATAATGACAGTCCCAATGTAAAACAGCTCACCAACAACGTAGCCCATACGCTGGTAGAGCAGATAGAGCACCTGTCCAATATCGCATCAGACTTCTCCGCTTTTTCCCGCATAGGCGAAGCCGTGAACGAGGTCATGCTTCTCAACGAGGTCCTGCATTCCCTCAACGGGCTTTACCAGGGGCAGCCCGGTTGCGAGATCCTCTATAATGAGCCGGAGCGTCCCTGTTATGTATATGCCGACAAAACCCAGATGAACCGCCTGTTCACCAACCTGCTGCAGAACGCCATACAGGCTATTCCTGAAAGCCGGTCCGGCCGTATCGTGATGCACATGGAAGCCACCACAGACGACAAATGGGTGGTGGTCAGCGTGCAGGATAACGGCGAGGGCATCTCTCCTGAGATCCAATCGCGTATCTTTGTACCCAACTTTACTACCAAGAATTCCGGTACAGGCCTGGGGCTTGCCATGTGTAAAAACATTGTAGAACAGGCCAGGGGCGAGATCTGGTTCCTCACCCGCCTGAACACAGGCACCACCTTTTATGTAAAGCTTCCCCTTGTAGTTAAATAAACTTTTTTTACGATTACCAACTGAAATCCGTTAGGAATCTAATGGATACGTAGTATTTTTTCCTATCATTCATTTTGGTTTCTGCTCTATTTAAGGTTCTGATAAACCTGATACTTCCAGGATATATGCCCCCTTTAAAGAGTACATATATCCTGGTTATAACCCGCAGGCAACCTGCTTATATAGTGCATATATCCACAATCAAAGCTAGGTCTGTATTAGGTTTGAGCCGAATCACCACCAGTAATACATTGGATTATAATAGGTTAGAGGGGGAGAGGCATAAAAAAAAGAGGATGTATCGCTTTGATACATCCTCTTTTATAATGATTTTCAATATTTTATCGCTCGCGTGGCCGCTTTTTATGCCTTCCCGTTGAAGCTTTCTTTGATCTTGTCCAGCAATTTACTTTCGATCATCTGCTGCGCCAGCAATATCATATTCTTAAACGCTATTCCTTTCGATATGCCATGTCCGATGATCACCGGGTGGGAAACCCCTAATACCGGCGTTCCTCCGTAGCTTTCAAAGTCAAACTGCTCCAGGTAGCTGTCATTGATCCTGCGTTTTACCGCGATATCATGGAAGGACTCTGCCATCTTCAGGATCACATTCCCTGTAAATCCTTCGCAAACGATCACATCAGCTTTTGAGGTAAAGATATCCCTTCCCTCTACGTTGCCGATAAAATTGATCTGCGGGTGTTCCTTCAGCAGGGGATAGGTAGCCTGTGCCAGGAGGTTGCCTTTGCCTTCCTCCTCGCCGATGTTCAGCAGTCCCACGCTGGGCTTGCTGTGACCAAGGATGTGTTGGGCATAGAGGGAGCCCAATACGGCAAATTGTACCAGGTTCTCGGGCTTGCAGTCAGCATTGATCCCCACGTCCAGCAGCAGGCCATAGGTACCGTCCTGCCGGGGTACGGGAGTGCTGATAGTGGGCCTTTGCACGCCTTCTATCGCTTTAATGGAATAGAAAGTGCCTACCATCATGGCGCCTGTGTTGCCGGCGCTGATAAAGGCATCTATTTTACCATTCTGTAAAAGGTGAAAGCCGATGGCAATGGAAGATTGCTGTTTTTCTTTCAGCGCTTTGGTAGGGTGCTCATGCATGCCAATGATCTGGGATGCGTGAACGATGGTATAGGTCGATGGGTCTATCTGCGCCTCTGCCAGCAGGGGTTTTACTGCCTGCTCATCACCGATCAGCACTAAGTGCACATTCTTTGGGGCAGACGCCAGGAATAATTGTACTCCGTTAACAGCTTCCTGGGGGGCAAAATCGCCTCCCATCATATCAAGCCCAATTCGCATGTAACTTTAATTTGGTCTTAAGGGTAGTATATAACAATTACGAATTAATCAATTACAAATGAGAGCATGAATAATAGCAGTTGCTTCAATTCATTCGTAATCTGTAATTGACCAATTCGTAATTAATTATCGGCTGTCATTTAAAGTTAAATGAGCTGGCCTATTTAGCGGCGCCGGCTTGTTTCTCCAGCACTACTTTACCTTTGTAGTATAATTTGTTCTCTACCCAATGAGCGCGATGTCTCAGATGCACTTCGCCGGTTGCAGAATCAGTGCTTAAAGTATCTGCAACTGCCTTGTAATGCGTTCTTCTCTTCGCTGATCTTTGCTGAGAATGTCTGCGTTTAGGATTTGGCATTGTATTGAATTTTTAATTGTCTCGTTATTAATTAATTTTCTCTGAATTTGTCCAGATCTTTCCAGATCGGGTTCTTTTTCTCACCCGCCTGCTGATTCATTTTATCCAGCATTTCCAGCACCTTTGGATCACATCCGCTTTTGCCGTTGGCGTCGTCCGGGTGAATCTTCTGCATCGGAATGCTCAGGTTGATGAATTCGTATATCCATTCTGCCACATTCAAATGGGACTCTGTCTTTGAAATATAAGAAACTTCCGGATCCTCATCACTTCCCAATTCTTCCGGATTTTCAACCAGCTTCACAACCTGGTCAAAATCGTCCCATAACTGTAATTCAAAAGGTGCACCGCATCTATCGCAAATTACAGTAACAGTGCCACCTATCTCGAATTTCAGCAGGAAAAAGTTGCTCTTTTTATCCAATTGCAGCTTTACCGTTGCGTTGACATTACTGAAATCCTGCGGACCGTAATTTTCAAAAAAACTATCCGTAATTTGGTACTGAAAGGTATGCACTCCGGGCTTCAGTCCTACAAAGGCTATATCAAATTCACGGAGTGGTTTCATCTGTCAATAAATTTTATGTCAATGGTCCGATGGAACTTGCGCAAAGTTATTTACTTTTATAAAGAAAGAACTAAGGCTTGTTTCATAAAATTAGTCCTCCACTTTTAGAGGGATGCAAAGGTAACTAAATTATTGTAAATGTAAAAATTTCCTAAATTTGTTGATTATCAATGCAGCCCGGAGGGTATAAGCATTAACATGAAAACCTTGGATCATACCCCGTTCCATGAAATTACTACCATGAAGGCCAAAGTTAGAATGGGACACCGGAATACGCCATCTGTCAACGCCAATATGCCAATATCGGATGTGATGGACGTTTTTTCCCTCCCCCTATCCGTACTGTTGCAAAATTCTAACGCAGGCATCTTCGTGACAGACCCCAAACACAAATTCATATGGGCTAATGATGTGATTGTCAGTTCGTTCGATATGGGTCCCGATGCCTGTAAGGTAGTCAACCAGCCTTTTGCAACCGTTATAGAGTTCTTCCGGCCCTTTGTCAGGGAGCCAGATGCCTTTGAAGAGAAAATGAAAGAGCTGCGCCGCCGGAAAAAGACCTTTTTTGGCTGGCCGATCCTGTTTACTGACGGGCACATCCGGGAGGTGAGCTATATGCCTCTGCTGGACAAAGGCCGTTTCCGTGGCGCCATCTGGCAGGTAGTGGATGTAACTAAAAACCGGGTACCCCAACAGGAGCTGGAACGGGCCCGGCAGGAAGCCGAAGAAGCCCAGCGCGCCCAGAAAGATTTCCTGGCCAATATGAGCCATGAGATCCGTACCCCACTCAACGCTATCATCGGTATGGCCCACCTGCTGGAAGAGACTAACCTCGACGAACGGCAGGATGAATATGTAAAAACGCTTAAGCATACGTCCGGGATCCTCCTGGGACTGATCACCGATATCCTCGACCTTTCCCGTATCGAGGCCGGCGAATTGCAGGTGAACCAGCGGGAGTTTAACCTGGGGGAGCTGATACAGTCCCTGAAACATACTTTTGAGCTCAAAATGGGCCAGCGGCCGGTAAAAATATCGGCCTCGGTAGATTCCCGCCTGGAACACTTCCTGGTAGGAGACGACCTGCTGTTGAACCAGATCCTCATGAATTTGTTAGGAAATGCAGACAAGTTCACCAAGGAAGGGGAGATTGCCCTGAGCGCAGAGCTGGAAAGCTGGCAGGAAAATACCCTCTGGGTGCGATTCAGGGTATGCGATACAGGCATCGGCATCCGGAAGGATAAACTGGAGCTGGTTTTTCAGAATTATAAGCAGGCAGAAAAAGAAATTCGCGAAATTTACGGTGGCACAGGCTTAGGCCTGGCGATTGTCAAGCAACTGGTCGAGCGGCAGGGAGGCCATATCCTGATAGAGGAACAGCCTGGTTACCGGACCTGTTTTTCATTCAACCTTCCATTCATTGATACCAACAAGCCGGTTGTATCAGGAAGCGTCCTGGGTAAGCGCCGCCGGCAGATCGATTTCGGCGGGGCCAGGGTACTGATCATCGAGGATAATCCGATGAACCTCCGGTATATCATCAGCCTGCTGGAAAAATTCAATATCCATTGCCAGCTGGCTACCAACGCGCCGGATGCACTGTATTTCCTGGATACGCGGCTATTTGAGCTGATATTAATGGACATCCGTATACCGGGCATGGATGGATTTGAACTAAGCAAAAGGATCAGAGCCGATGAAAAACTGCCCAACGTAGCTACCCCTATTGTGGCTACCACTGCCGTAGCGATGGAGAGTACCGCCACCATGGCCCGGAATATAGGCATCACAGATATACTGACTAAACCATACACACCGGATCAATTATTGCAGATCCTTAATAAATACCTGAACGAAGATGAAACCGCGTTACCAATGGAGGAAGAAGAAGATATAAACGGTTACGAGTTCCACGAAGAACTGAATACGAAGTACCTGCGCGCTTTGTACGAGAATAATATTGCCTATGCGGCAGACCTGTTCGAGATCTTCATTAAAACGATACGGGGCGAAGTTCGCAAGCTGGAAAATTTTGTACATAGAAAAGACCTGGAAAATCTCAAGATCCAGGTGCATAAGCTGAAACCTAATTTCGCCATGGTAGGCCTTACCTGGGTCAGCGATAAAATGCAGGAAATGGAAGATGTGCTGAAAGACGAACAGGAAGCGACTGCCCCCAGAATAGCATCCCTGTACGCAGAGATCGCCGCTGATATGAACCGCTATTTCCCGGTGGTAGAAGAAGAGTTCAGCAGAATGTTACACTTTATGAAAGAACAGGGCGTGAAAAGATAAAAATGTTTGAGGTTTGAAGTTTGAGGTTTGAGGTTCGTTAAAAGTTAAAGGTTGATGGCCTGAGGTCTTACCTGGTACTTGTTCCAAACTTCCAACATCTAACCAACTTCAAACCTCAAACTAACTGTTTTCCTTCAATATCTCCTTCACCGTATCAATATAACTCCCTCCAAATAGTAACACATGCACCAGCAAGGGATACAGCTGGCAGATGCCAATACGCTGCTGCCACCCGTTGGCTAAGGGATACATATGCTGATAACTATAGTAAAAGCGGGTATCAAAGCCGCCGAAGAGGCGCGTCATGGCAAGGTCCATTTCGCGGTGGCCGTAATATACGGCAGGGTCGTAAATGCAGGCCCGTCCGTCTGGTCCTACCATGAAATTGCCTGACCACAGATCACCGTGCAGCAAGGCAGGCCGCTCTTCGGGAAAGAGGGAGGGCAGCCGTTTACACAGCCTTTCCAACAGCTGCAGGTCAGCTTTATCGATCAGGTGCTTATCGTAGGCCTGTTTGCCCAGTGGGGTCAGGCGGTTAAAAGCATAGAATACGGGCCAGCTGCTGTAAGGGGTGTTATATTGTTTAATGGAACCTATATAATTGGATTCATTAAAACCAAAGTGGGCTTGTGTTTGCTGATGCATTTTGCCGATGGCTGCTGCAAAGCCTTCCCAGAAATCAGGTACAGCGCCGCCCTTTTGCATAAAGGACGTAACCAGGAATGCCTGTCCGTTCTTTGCACCGAAGCAGATAGGCTGCGGCAAGGTGATGGCAGCCGTTTTACGCAGGGTTTCCAGTCCGCGGTACTCCTTGGCGAACATATCCGGATACTTGCGTGCATCGTTCAGCTTCAGGAAAAAGGGACCTTCATTGGTAGAGAGCTTATAGGTTTTATTTATATCTCCGCCATGTACGCTTTCTGCGTGATTAATTGTTATTTTCACTCCTAGTTGTGTAGTAAGTGTGGCAGACAGCTCATACAGTAATATGTCATCGGTCATCGTTGTCACCGGTTATAGATCATTATGGAACATAAAGCTACAATTAAAAGGACAGGGATTCGTATAGTCATAACAGTGCTCAGCCTGTTGCTGTTGAATCTGTTATTCGCGGTAAGTGACGGCTTTGCTTCTTTCTACTTTCATAGGTTTTATGTTTCGATAAGTGCTGTCTTCAGGCGAGTAACGGGACTGGTGCCTTTTAGTGTCGGAGACCTAATTTATGCCGCCTGGATTATAACCGCTATAGTTTTTTTGTTAAAACTATGTTATAAAATGATCCGGGGCCGCTGGACAGAGACCGGCGCCCTGCTGCTGAAAGGGCTGGGAGCCTTGCTGGGCGTGTACCTGGCCTTTCTGCTGCTCTGGGGCTATAACTACCGCAGACACTCGCTGGCGGTGGATATGGGCCTGGATGTCAGGTCTTATAATACCGCTCAGCTGTATAAACTGGCTGATACCCTGCTCCTGCAGGTGAACACACAGAAGGCCGCCCTGGGGGATACCATCGGCCTGGTGGCTCCGGATGCGGATAGCGCCATGCTGTTCGATAAGGCGGTCCACGCCTACGAGCAGGCGGCCACCCAATGGCCCTCCCTCCGGTACAAAAGCCCCTGCATAAAACCGGCTCTTTTTGGCAAATGGCTGAATTATATGGGGGTAACCGGGTACCTGAACCCTTTTACCAATGAGGCCCAGGTAAATACTACCACCCCGCTTTTTATGCAGCCCTTTACCACCTGCCATGAAATTGCCCACCAATTGGGCTATGCCCCGGAGGAATCCGCCAATTTCATAGGATACCTGGTGGCGGATAACACCGGTGACCCCCGTTTCCGGTATGCTGCCAATTTTGAGATGTTCCTGTATAGTACCAGCCAGCTGTCCCGCCGGGATACCACTTTGGCTAAAAAGATCTGGGGCCGCGCAGTGCCCGGGGTAAAAGCGGATTATAAAGCGATGATCAATTTTTACAAGGCGTATCGCGGCCCCCTGGATGATTATTCCGGGATGTTGTATGATCAGTATTTGAAGGCGAATAAGCAGGAAAAGGGGATTTATAGCTATAGTGAGGTGGTAGGATGGCTGGTGGCGTACTTTCATTTGAATTGAAGGAAGGGGGTACGTACGTTGCAGCATACCCATCCCGTCATTGCGGAGCACCGAAGTAATGGTCTCCATCCCCGTCATTGCGAGAAGCGGCAGAGCCAAGCGGGGCGACGAAGCAATCTCTTCACGCAATCTCCTGTATGATCTTCGCGAAGATCGCGTGAAGAGATTGCTTCGTCGCCCCGCGCACAAGGCTTTACTGCTCCTCGCAATGACGGAGGTTGAAGACCTGTTTGCTCGGGTGCTGAAGACCCGCTTGCCCGGCGACGACTCGCTTGCTTTATCCCTACAAGCCGTAATAACAGGAAGAAGCCCCTTGTTATACCTTACTCCTCGCCTCCAGCGAACGATAATAACTATGACTGATATGGTAAACGATCATTTCCGACCTCCGCTGTGAAGTATGGAACAGGCGGTTAAAATGCATATGCAACAAATCACCCACCAGGGCATGCATACCGGGCGCATGTATATCCCTGCTCTGCAGCAGCTCCTGAACCGCGCGGGTCTGCTGGCTACTGTGCCCTGTTATCAATGCCGATAATTCCGGGTAGGCCCTTGCCGCCAGCGAAGGGTCCAGCAAAGTAGATATCAGGGAGTGATGGTCCCGGAAGTATTGCGCAAACAATTGTTTTTCTTCTTTGCAGGGATTGAACTCTTTATTGAAAGCGTCTCTATAATGGCCGGTGAATATAGTTTTCTCTCCCAGCGTATAAGAGAATTGCTGCAAGATCATGTCCATATCTTTCAGTGCGATCATCAGTAAGGGTGGATGATGCGGATGTGCGGCGATATACTGTAGCAGCTCCAGCACATAGTTACTGTCCGTACAGAAGAAATTTTCAGCGGCCGCTATGCTGCTGCCCCCATAACGCTCTATTTCCCGTACATAAGTATCTGTCTGTACTTTCCAGATATACTGTTCTCTCTCTACATCCGCCAGGGCCGCTTTCATATGCTGAATCACTGCTCCGGTATGCTGCGTATCTGTGAGCCGGAAACGGACACGCAGATGCTCTTTGGTAGTGCCATAGCGTATAAAGAACCAGGCTTTAATAAGCCCTTCATTGTTTAGCAGTTCTACAGTGGGCGCAACGATATTTTTCAGTATTTCATTGGCGTAGTTGTGATTGCCATAGAGCTTAAAGTATAACCATTCAGACCCGATGGAGAAATGCCTTACAGGCGCATGCTGCTCCTGTTTCGGGGTTGGCCTCGTGACAGGCGTATCATTTTTTACAATGCTGATCAGCTGATGTACATAAGGACGGCCACTGGCATCTTTAGTTATTGCATTGTTGGATGCATAAAGGAACTCTTTCAGGAGGATCTGCGCGCTTTCTTTTATCTCTCCAATAAAAGCGGGTATGATGTGCTCATCTTCCGTGTCTATCAGTAATTCCTGGTCGCCATTGGAGAGCACAAAGAAGCGCGGCAGTTTCCACTGGGAAACAAACCGCCGGAAGGCAGCGGGTTTCTCTGCAGCCTGCGCATCCAGTAGCGCCTGATATGTTTCGGCGGGAAGATGCCATTGCGCAGGACTAAGAATGACGGCCTTATATTGCAGCCGCGGATAAAAATAAATACCCGGCAGGCGGATGTTCCATGCAAAGGTAAGCCCGGTTTGTTTTCCCTCTCCCTGTAATTCTCCCAGCAGGCGGTAAAGTGGAAGGGTATTATGCACATAATTATGCGCGTTGTCTATCCGGGGCAATACATTTTTCCCCTCTTGCTTTGAAAACAAGGTCATCTCATCCTGCTGCAGGGAAACACAGAGGTCTGACACCGGCAATTGTTGATGAGGACAACGGGAAGAGAGGCCCAGGTATGGGATCTCAAAATCCCGGATCCCTGGGTGCTGCATGATATTACCTATTCTGCTTTCAGGCAGATGCACTACAGATGCGATGAGACTGTCTGCCTGTTTCGTTTGTTCAAATGCATGAACGGAGGCCAGCAATTCCCGTATATGCGCATCCGTATATCCAAAGCGCCCGGCCAGTGAAGTACCCGTAGCGCCGCCTGCACTCTCGATCACCATGCTGGCGCCTGGTGTATTGATTAGGCTGAACATGACGGAAAAGGTATCCGGCAATGCTGGAAGGCTGAGTTGTTCCCGTAACGCGGCGATCTCTTTATCTGTGATGAAGATGGTAGGAGCGTCTGTTTTAAATGCTTCCAACAGCTTTTTCATCAGCAGGTACTGTACCGGCTGTTGGGTAGAAGGCAGCTCTGCTGCGCTAACAGCAGAAGGGCTGACAGAAGAGGGATGCTGCAGTTCATCCAGTTCCGTTATACCGCTTATCTTATCTGCCAGGATGCCGATATCCGGGTCTGCGAGGAAGGGCAGGGGAACAGACGCTGTCTCATATTTGAGCCTGAATTTTTCCTTTATATCGCTTAGCCATTTACTGGAAGTCCGGCTGGAACAAAGCACCCGCAATACTTCCAGGGCAGACAGCAAGGGCGCCTGCCATTGCTGATCAATCGTTTGCTCATGGCTGTCCAATGTACAATCGATCTGGAAAAGGCGGTCGGCGCGGAAGGGGATGGACAAGTGCTCTACCGTGCGGGTAGCTTGTTCCAGCGCTCCCGGCAGGCAGGGCGCGCAGCGTGCATGGAGCAGCTGTTCCTGCATTTGTTGCAGTCCGCTCAGGTATTGTTGTACGGTATCGCTACCGGTATCCTGGTGCAGCTGTTGCAGGATCCCGATGATCTGATCCAGGAAATCATCTCCGGCGCCCTGGAACCCCAGGTTGCTGATGAGCAGCTGCGAGTCGATCATCTCATCTATATAAGCGGCGGCTTCCTCGTGTGAGACATTTTCCATTTCCATCACCTGTCCGCAAAGTGCATCGAATTGCACCGCGGAGCATCTACACTGGTCTGCCAGGGCGGATAGTAACGGCGAAGCATCCACGGAGCTGATCTGGTATTTGCGCTGTTGATTGTCCAGTATATATTCATAGTACCGGTATTCACTGCCCAGCTGGTACATAGATGAATTGAAACGGTAATGGAGCTGGTGGCGTACTTCCGGTAGCGCTTCGAGCAGTTGTACCAGAGTGCAGAGGAAATCCGTATCAAAACGGACATGACGGATCCATTTGTCCGTAGTGAGCGCGATATGGTCCCTGTCTCCCCATTGCAATACCGTACAGCCGGAAAAAAGGCCGAATGGTGTAGGCCGGCTGCGCATCCGGCTGTAATATTTGACAAGGGCGTTGGTGACCTTCTGTTGCTTACGCGGGTCTGTTATACTGCCGGATTGATATTTCAGGCATTGCTCGTACAGTGCGGGAGAGGCCAGGTGAATAGCTTCCATCAGCGCAGTATCATTCAATAGCTCAGCTGGCGAAGGTGTTGTAACAGATCTCTCAAATGGTTTAGCAGGGCATCGCAGTATGAGTGGCGGAAAAAGTGACAACCCCATCTTGAAAATTTTGATCAGAACAATTTATGGATATGGATTAAAGTGTGCACGTTAAATGTTTTTCTGATTGCCGATCAGCCGCTGTTTCAGTATATCGAAAAATGCAGTCTTGTAGGTTTCACTTAATGTAAGGCTCTCTTTTACATTATTGAGAAACACCTGGTTTCCTTCAATGATCTTTATTTTATCAATGGAAATGATATATGATTTGTGTATGCGGATGAACTGGTCTTTAGGCAGGCTGCTCTCCAGGTCTTTCATGTTCAGCAAAGTAGTGATGTTCTGCTGCTCCTTGTGAATGGTCACATAGTTCTTCATGCCTTCTATGTAGAGAATATCTTCCAGCTCTATTTTCTGCAGCTTGTTCTTGGCATCTACGCGTACTACAATATAATTTTTGTGAGAGCCGCTGCCTTTAGCGTCCTCTTCTGCAAATGCCAATTGGTTCATGGCTTTTTGTACTGCTTTAAGTAAGCGGTCAAACGACACGGGCTTCAGCAAATAATCAAGTACGGCATATTCAAAACTTTCAAAAGCATATTCTTTGAAGGCAGAGATCACAATTACTTTGGTCCTTTCTTTTACCAGCTTTATGAAATCCAGTCCCGAAAGCTGCGGCATCTGGATATCGATAAAGATGATATCCACATCTATGCTGGAGAGGGCATTCAACGGGTTGTTAAAGGTGCCGGTGAGTTGCAGAAAAGATATCTTTTCAATATAGCTTTTCAATAGATCAATAGAGTGTTGTTCGTCGTCAATAATAATACATTTCAGCATAGTATCAGAGATTTAGGTTCAGGGTAACGGTGTATAAAATACTAACATCCTCAATATCTAGTTGGTACTGGTCGCTGTTGTAGGTTAAACTTAATCTTTTTTTAATATTGCTTAAACCAATGCCTCTTGAGTCTATCAGGGATTGCGTGTGCTTTTTTTTATTCTGTATGAAGAATTTAAAATGGCCGTCGTTCATGCAGATGTGTATCTTTAATGGGTGTTCCGGATCTTGCAGGTCGCCGTACTTGAAAGCGTTCTCCACAAAAGTGATCAATAGCAGTGGTGCTATTCTTCTGTACTTGTATTCTATGTTGTCACAAATGTTTACGTCAACAAATAATTCGTTGTTGAAACGAAGTTGATGAATTTCTATGAGATTGAGGATATGCCGGATCTCGTTCTCTATCTTTACTTTTCCTTCTTCATCGTGGTTATCCAGTGCGTAGCGCATGATGTCGGAGAGGAGCATCACGCTCTTGCCAGCCTCCTGAGAATGTTCTCTTACCTGTGTGTAAATAAAGCTGAGCGTATTGAAAAGGAAATGAGGATGGATCTGGTAGCGGAGGTAGTTCAGCTCCGTATTCAATATCTCTTTTTCCAGGTGCGCTTTCTTTTTGGTTTCTTCTATCCGGATCTCGTCCAGCTTTCTCAACCTTCGTTCAGTCTTGATGGTATTGACGGCCAGGTAATAGGCATAGCTGAGGGAGATGAAATAGATGAAACGAAATAGCCTGAGCAGCACAAACACTTTCAGCGGATCTGTACTGTAGATGGAGTGTACCTTGTAAAAGGCCAGGGACCGGGTGATAGCATAATTCAGGCCTATGTAAGCCACCGCCAGCAGCAGGGTTTGCCACGCCAGCTGCCAGCGCCTATTCTTTCCTAGTGTGTTCGGTAAGATGATATAGGTATTGACATAAAAGACAAATGCGTTGAGGAGAAAGAGAATAAGTGTTGACATGAGCGAGACTTCCGCCGGCGCGATGATCATCAGCATACCGTTCTCGTAGAAGAAATAAAGGATCCATACCAGTACATGCGCTCCCAGGTCAGATAAATTATTTTTACTGATAACCAAGGGGCTAGCTAAAGCAGTTTTGAACATATGTGACAGTCTGTGTTTTACTTGGCAAACGGCAGTTTTGTGTAATTATCGCCAGATTTGGTACAATTAATTTTTTGGTCTTTCATAGGCTATCGATATTTGGACTGTTACGAATTAACAAGATATGATTTGAACCACCCACCAATAAAAAATTGTGTCTTATGAAAAAAGAACTTGAAACTACAGGCAGGTTATCGCTGAAAAAAAGAATCGTCTTAAAAATAGTAAATAAAGCGGTAACAGGCAAAAATTTCCCGACCTGTCACACGCTGCCTACAACGCTTCCAACAACGATGACAGGCTTTAACGTAGGTGGTTAGCAGATATTGTCCCTCTCGCATTAATATTTGAATAAAGATGATAAGACCCAACGATCCGGAAAGCTCCATGCTTGAAAAAGTAGTAACGGCTATTGACAAACAGTTTCAACAGGAATCAGGATTTGGGTTGAGGAGTATTTCCTACGCACTGTTCTATCATTATTTATTCAAATCAGCCGGAGATACCACTTACGCCCTCAGACGGGACCACTGCCTGCACGATATTATCAAGAGCCTGGAATACGTTACGAAACCCGCGCAGGAGCTAAGCCGTTACCCCTTCCTCTTCAATTGCCTGGCGCATATTATGAGCGATCCTGCACCCGAAGCCGCTCTGCCGCCAACATTGAGGGAAGCATTTGACAAGTGGAATCAGCGGCTGGCCGCCAGCCCGTTCTTTGAAGGTGTTACCAGCAAGCTGGGTTATTTAAGCGGTTGGGCAGGTGTGATGAAATATCTCCTGTTGCTTCCGGCCAGCTTTGAACAGCGACAGCAACTCCTGGAAACATATGGATGCTCCGTGAAAAGACAGTTGCTGTTCATGCACGATCACGACCTCTTTTTTCTGCCTGATGAGCCGCTGCAGACGGATATGGGATTGGCGCAAGGCATCTGCGGCGTACTCATGATGATGGCGGATCTGGCAGCAGGCTTTGAGAATGAGTGTATTACTTGTTTTCTCGGCGAAGCGGCTGCCAGGTTGATAAGATTACGACAGAAAGTAGACCAGTACGAAAACAAATGTTCTTTTTTCCCTTACCGGATCGATAACCACCAAATGGTAGCGTTCTACGGTAATAGCCTGAACTGGGGCAACAGCGATCTTGGTCACGCGTTGCTGCTTTGCAAAGCCGGCCATCTATGTGGCAACGAACATTACCGCTCGGTTGGAGAGATCATCGCCCTGAATTCATTGCTGAGAACTACCCCGGAGCACACAGAGATCCGTGACGCCACTTTAGCCCGGGGAGCAGCCGGAACGGCTGTTCTGTACAGGAAACTGTATGAAGTAATGAAGCATGAAGACCTATTGAAAGGATATAATTACTGGATTGCCAACACGATCACACTTGTTAGGGACGAAATGAACGAAGGAAAATACTGGCATAAGGAGGCAGACATCCTGGAAGGCCTGCCAGGCATTGGTCTTACGCTCCTGGGCCATGAAAAGGGAAATACTACAGATTGGAGTAGCATCATCCTCGTATAGCCTGTAACGTGTTCACAAATAATGTTGCAACATGTTAGGCTGCACATGATCATCTAAGTACATTATTATGGAAAAGTTAATGGTTCCATCATCGCTTATGGAAGCGCTTGCCGCACATAAGCACGAGGGGGACAAGGGTATTACTTTTATAAAAGGTAATGAGTCCTCCTTTGTTTCATACGGTTTGTTATACACCCGCGCATTATCCTGCCTGGGATATTTACAGCAACAGGGTATGCAAAGGGGCGACGAGATGGTATTGTCGGTAGCCGATAATGAAAGCTTCCTGGTATTATACTGGGCCGCTATCATGGGCGGTATGATACCGGTGCCGATGGCGGTAGCAAACAATGCAGAGAACAGCCGTAAACTATGCCGCATATGGGATATACTTTCCCATCCTTTCCTGGTAGCCTGCCGTCAGGCCTTCTCTGGTTTTCAACGCGCGGAGGATGATCCGGAGCTGATAGTGGAGAAGATCACCGGTTCTGACCGTGTATTCATCACCGAGAATATTTCTTACGATCACCCCGCCGGTGTGCCGCATCAGCCAGCGCTGGATGATATTGCCTTTATACAGTTTTCTTCCGGCTCTACCGGTTCGCCTAAAGGCGTTGTGCTTACGCACCGCAACCTGCTCACCAATGTGATGGCCATCATCGAAGCGGCTTCCCTGTCTGAAAACGACACTACGCTCAGCTGGATGCCTCTTACACATGATATGGGATTGATCGGTTTTCACCTGACGCCGCTGATAGGTAACATGCGGCAGTGTATCATGCCGGTTGATCTTTTTGTACGTAACCCGGCCCGATGGTTGCAGAGCCTGTCTGCATATAAGGCCACTGTCAGCTCTTCGCCCAATTTTGGTTATAAGCATTTATTGCGTCAGCTGAACGGCAACCGAATAGAAGGCATCGATCTCTCTACCGTACGCCTGATTATGAATGGCGCGGAGCCTATCTCCATGGAGCTGTGCCGTGAATTTCTCGCGGCGATGGCGCCTTATGGATTGAAACCCGAAACAATGTACACCGTATATGGTTTAGCGGAAGCTACCCTGGCGGTTACATTTCCCGTGCCTGGTCAGCCGGCATCGGGCGTTCGTGTTTCCAGGAAATCCCTGGGGGCCGGACAGCATGTATTGGTAGATGCTTCGGCAGAGCATGTGGAGTTTGCCAATCTCGGAAAACCGGTGAGCCATTGCTGCGTTCGCATTGCCAATGAAAAAGGCGCGGAACTGCAGGAAGGGGTGATCGGTTATGTGCATATAAAAGGTGGCGGCGTTACCAGCGGCTATTATAATAATGAAGCTGCGACAAAGCAGGTATTGAAGAACGGCTGGCTGAACACGCAGGACCTGGGCTTTGTGCTGAACGGACATCTGTATGTGACGGGCCGTGCGAAGGACGTGATCTTTTCCGGCGGACTGAATTTTTATGCGCATGATGTGGAACGTATCGCAGAAGCGATCGATGAGATAGAAACCGGGAAGATAGTAGCCTGTGGTGTTCCGGATGCGGAGACACAAACGGATGCCTTAGTGCTGTTTGTGCTGTACCGCAAATCTTTGGCAGATTTTTATGAGCTGTCCCAATCCCTGAAAGCCCTGATTGCCACGCACCTGGGTATTCAACCCCGCTACGTGGTACCGGTAAAAAATATTCCCAAGACCACCAGCGGAAAATTAAAAAGATTTCAGCTGGCGGAGCATTTCAAAGAAGGTCAGTATGATGAGCTGGTGGCAGGGCTGGAAAGCATACATCGTGAAAAGATGCAAAGCTTACTTCCTGCCGTGGCACAGCCGCAAACATATTCAGCGGCAGCCATTGAACAGTGGCTGCGCGCTTACCTGGCTGCGCAACTGCAGCTGCAGCCGGAAAATATAGATCCCCAACGCTCCTTTGCAGAATTGGGACTTAGTTCCATGATGGCGGTAGCGCTGGCAGAGCAGCTGGAGAAATTACTGCAAAGAAAGATTGATGCTACAGTTGCCTGGGACTTTGCCAATATACAGGCGCTGTCCGTTTTCCTGGCCAATGATAGATTGGCTGTTAAGGAGGAAACACCTGCACAGGCGAATATACAACACGAACCCATCGCGGTAGTAGGCATGGGTTGCCGTTTTCCCGGCGCCAAAGGCATTGCCGCTTATTGGCAGTTGCTACAGAACGGGCAGTCTGCTATTACACAATTACCTGCCAACAGAAAGGAATGGTGGGCCAGTGTTAATCCCGATGCAAACACCTGGGCAGCTTACCTGGATGAAGTAAGGGGATTTGATGCGCAGTTCTTTGGCATCTCTTCCAAAGAAGCGATGTATATGGATCCGCAGCAGCGTTTATTGCTGGAGGTATGCTGGGAAGCTTTGGAACAGGCTGGTATAACAGATCATGATCTTTCAGGTGTAGCGGCAGGTGTATTCATGGGACTAAGCAGTAACGATTACGCACGTATGCAGTTTGGTAACCCCGGCTCGCTGGGCGCTTATACAGGTACGGGCAGTGCATTCTCTATTGCGGCTAACCGTCTTTCTTATTTCCTGGATATCAAAGGGCCGAGTATGGCCATAGACACCGCCTGTTCTTCTTCACTGGTAGCGGTATATGAAGCTTGTAACAGCCTGAGAAGAACGGATTGTGATCTTGCCATCGCCGGTGGTGTGAACCTGATCCTGGGGCCGGAATTGCACGCGGTATTTGGCGCGGCCAATATGCTGGCGGCAGATGGAAAGTGCAAGACCTTTGATGAAAAGGCGGATGGTTATGTAAGAGGAGAGGGTTGTGGGGTGATCATATTAAAACGCCTGTCAGATGCTGTTGCAGCAGGTGATAACATACTGGCTGTAGTCAGGGGCGCTGCGGTGAACCAGGACGGGCGCAGCAACGGGCTTACTGCCCCTAACGGGATGGCGCAGCAGGCAGTGATCCGGAAAGCATTGCAGGATGCTGATGTGCAGCCTGCGGAGATCAGCTATGTAGAAGCACATGGCACCGGTACCTCATTAGGTGATCCTATAGAAATGAATGCGCTAAAAACCGTGCTGATGGAAGGTCGTGGAGATGCGCCATTATGGGTGGGCGCTGTAAAGACCAATATCGGTCACCTGGAAGCAGCGGCTGGTATTGCGGGGTTGATAAAGACAGTATTGATGCTGCAGCATAGCGAAATTGCACCCCACCTGCATTTTCAATCCCTGAATCCCAAGATATTGCTGGATGGATCGCCTGTACGCATTCCGCTGGAACGCACTGCATGGACAAGGCCTGAGGGCAAAAAAAGACTGGCGGGTGTAAGCTCATTTGGTTTCGGTGGTACTAACAGTCATGTGATACTGGAGTCTGCACCGGAGATGGCCGCGCTTCCGGCCTCGCAGTCTGGCCACCAGTTACTGCTGCTTTCCGCTAAAACGCCGGAGGCATTGAAAGAGCTGGGGCATCAATACCAACAATATTTACAAGATACTTCACATTCACTGGAAGCAGTGTGTTATACCGCTGCTGTGCACCGTTCACATTTTCCTTACCGTTTAGCGATCACCGCAGATACAAAGGCGAATGCTATACGTGAATTGAATGCAGGCAGTGCAGCTGCTAATATCAATCAACAACAGAAAGCGGCTTTCCTGTTCACCGGACAAGGCTCACAATATGCAGAGATGGGAAAGGCATTGTACTACGCTTACCCCGTTTTCAAGGAAAGCATAGATGCCTGTGATGCAATACTGCGTACGCAGCTTGAAGTGCCGCTACTGGATGTGATGTTCTCTCCGGAAAAAGGCAAGGCCTTACTGGATCAAACGATGTATACGCAGCCGGCCATCTTTGCAGTGGAATATGCGATGGCCAGGCTTTGGCAATCATTTGGCATAACGCCACAGGTAGTAATAGGGCACAGTGTTGGAGAGTATGCGGCAGCCTGTATTGCCGGTGTATTCAGCCTGGAAGACGGTCTTCAGTTGATAGCGCTGCGTGCAAAGCTGATGCAGGAACTGCCTGCTAAGGGACAAATGATGACGGTCTTTGCACCGGCGGTAACGGTGAGCACCTATGTAGCTCCTTTTTCTGCTGCAGCCGGGATAGCCGCTGTGAATGCACCCGCGCTGAGCGTAGTGGCAGGCAGCACGGCAGTGATCGCACAGTTGCGCGAGCAGTTCAGCGAAGCGGGTATTAAAACCCAGTTGCTGAACGTGTCTCATGCTTTTCATTCACCACTGATGCAGCCTGTGATCGCTGCTTTTACAGCAGCCGCTGCAAAGGTAAGCTTCCACCGTCCACAGCTCACTTTTATCTCCACGCTTACCGGTGAAGCAGAGCGTGAAGCGATAGCAACACCCGATTACTGGATACAACACATCCTTCATACCGTACTGTTTGAAAAAGGCGTGAAACGCCTGGTGCAGGAAGACTGCGGCCTGTGGCTGGAAACTGGTCCCGCGCCTCAGCTGCTGGCGATGTGTAAAGGTTTTGCTGATACTAATGCGCTGATGCTGTCTGCTGCAAATCCCAGGGAGAAGAGCGTTGTACCATTGTTGCAGGCCCTGGGTAAAGCGTATATGCATGGTGCGGCTATTAACTGGAAAGCGGTGAATCAGACTGTCTTCCGGCCGGTAGATCTTCCCACTTATCCCTTCCAGTCAAAAACATATTGGATAGAAAAAACGATTGCACCAATGGAAATATCTGCCACTAACGGTATTGCTCATCCTGCAATGCAAGCTGCAACCAACAGGAAAGCGGAAATACTCGATCATCTCAAATCCCTTGTGGCCGCAGCGCTGCATGAGCAGCCCGGCAGCCTGAATATACAACAGCCTTTTATAGAAATGGGCGCAGACTCCCTGTTAATGGCGGAGATCGTGCATAAAATAGAAAAGCAATATAAGCTGCGGTTTACCATTAACCAGCTGTTTGAAGAGATCAATACACTGGAGCGCATGGCTGCCTATATAGATCAACAGCTGCCTGTAGCTCCCGCGGCAAAAGCTGGGCTGAATGGCCATGCTGTTGAGCTGAATGGCCATGCTGCGCAGGCGCCCATGATAAATGGGGATACCAGCAGCCGTCCGGATGTACAGCAGGTCATCCTTAAACAGATAGAGCTGATGCAGCAGCAGCTAAGCACCTTGCAATCTGCTCCGGCTCCTGTGGCTGCGCCTGTTCCTGCTCCCGCTCATCAATTGCAAGTCACGCCAGCTCAGCCGACAGTGACGACTGCCGCTAAACCGGCCGTATCCATCTTTCCGAAAAGAGAAACGAATAAGAGCCAGACAAGCAGTTTGAGCCCAGGGCAGCAAGCGCACCTGGACGCATTGATCGGCCGATATAACAAGAAAACACCCGGCTCTAAAGCCATTGCACAACGCTACCGGCCTGTATTGGCGGATAACAGGGCTTCCGCAGGTTTCCGCTTCTCTACTAAGGAGATGCTATACCCCATCATCGGCCAGTCATCTGAAGGCAGCAGGTTGTGGGATATTGACGGGAATGAGTATGTGGACATTGCCATGGGATTTGGCGTGAATCTGTTCGGCCACCGGCCTGCATTCGTTACTGCCGCTATTACTGCTCAACTGCAGCAGGGCATGCAACTGGGACCGCAAACTGCACTGGCAGGAGAAGCGGCTCAGCTGGTAACAGAATTGACGGGTGCAGAAAGAGCCAGTTTTCATAATTCCGGAACAGAAGCGGTGATGACCGCATTGCGTTTGGCCAGGACCGTTACCGGCCGTGATAAAGTAGTGATATTTAAAGGGTCCTATCATGGACATTTTGATGGAACACTGGGCGCAACAGAAGATCCGCTGGCAATTCATCCGGCTATCAGTGCAGCCCCCGGTGTACTGCAACATATGGTAGACGACCTGGTAGTGCTGGAGTACGGTAACGAAGCTTCCCTCACCCACATTCAACATTTAGGTGCATCCCTGGCAGCCGTATTGGTGGAACCGGTACAAAGCCGTAACCCTGATCTGCAGCCCGGGGCTTTCCTGAAACAGCTGCGCGAGATCACCTCACAGCATGGCATTGCGCTCATCTTTGATGAAATGATCACGGGCTTCCGTATCCATCCCGGCGGTGCGCAGGCATGGTTTGGCGTGAAAGCAGACCTGGCCACTTACGGTAAAATTGCAGGCGGTGGTATGCCGATCGGTGTGGTGGCAGGTAAGGCCGCATTTATGGATAGCCTGGATGGCGGTATGTGGCAGTATGGAGATGATTCTTATCCGCCTGTAGCCACTACCTTCTTTGCCGGAACTTTCTGTAAACATCCTCTGACATTAGCCGCCGCACGTGCACTGTTGAAAGAGATCAAGAAACAGGGCATAGGCCTGTATGATATGCTGAACAGGCGTACTACCGCGCTCGTGCAGGAGTTGAATAATTTCTTTACCGCCAATGAAGCGCCTATCAAAGTAGGGCATTTCGGTTCCCTGTTCTATTTCTCCTTTACCGGTAACATGGATCTGTTCTTCTACCATCTTGCAGAGAAAGGCGTGTACACCTGGGAAGGACGTACCTGTTTTCTCTCTGCCGCACATACGGAAGCAGATATCGACTTTATTATTCAAGCGGTGAAAAGCAGTATCCGCGATATGCAGGAAGGAGGCTTCCTGCCAAAGAAAGCAGGCGCCCAGCCACTGGCGTTTCCGCTTACAGGTACGCAGCAGCAGTTATGGGCCCTGTCAAAGATGGATCCATTAGGCGCAGCAGCCTATCATATTGCTGCTGCTATACAGGTAAAGGGCGCATTACAGGCCGCCGCGCTGAACCGTGCCGTACAGGAAGTAGTAAACAGGCACGAAGCACTAAGAACAATTATCAGCCGGGATGGCGCCATGCAGGAGATCCTGCCTTCATTAAGCTTCACTCCGCAATGGGTTGACTTTACGGAGATCCCTGTTGCCGCGGGAAAGGCGGAAGCCGTGAACGCATGGAAAGCCGAAGAATGTCTGCAGCCTTTCGATCTGTACGCCGGGCCCCTGATAAGAGTGTATGTATTGCAGCTGGAACCTGTTTTATTTGAGATCATCATCAACCTGCATCACATCATTGCAGATGGCTGGTCGCTCAGCCTGATCCTGCAGGAGATAGCAAGCTTGTATACTGCCTTCTGTAACAATCATGCAGCCGCATTACCGCAGCCGATGCAGTACCGGGAGCACCTGGAATTGTTCGACGCATTTGCACAGCGTCCTGAAATGACAGAACAGGAAACTTATTGGGTAAAGGCCTTTGAGCACCTGCAGCCGGCCCTGGAGCTGCCGACAGACAGGAACCGGCCTTCCCTGAAAACATATCGTGGCGGCACCCTTAGCCGCTTTATCCCGGAGCAAAACTGGAACGCGCTGAAGCAGATCGGCAGGGGACAAGGATGTACACCTTTCATGACCATGCTGGCTGCCTGTAGTGTATTATTGCACCGCCTGACCATGCAGCAGGATATTGTGATCGGTATACCGGTTGGAGGACGCCCTTTCAATGATTACATCATCGGGCCCTGCCTGAACCTCTTGCCCATCAGGAGCTGTATAGAAGCTGCCACCACATTCACCGCACAATTGACCAATATTCGTCAGACCCTGCTGGCGGCATACAAACACCAGGACTATCCTTTCTCCCGTTTGCTGGAGCATCTGAATGCTGCCCGCGACCTGAGCCGTTCCCCGGTGATTGAAGTGCTCTTTAATTTTAATCCTAAAGTGCAGGAGCCCTCCATGCAGGGTGTAGTAAGCAGTTTTATACCCGTGCACAAACAGGCGGCCGCCTATGATCTGAGCTTTGATATTACAGAGATGAACGGCGGTTTGTCTATGGTATGCGACTATAACGCTGATCTCTTTGATGCCGCTACTGTTGAACGCTATTGCAGCTTTTATGAAGAAATACTAAAGAGCATTATACACGACAGTAACCAGCGCGTAGCTGCACTGAACATACTGCCTGCTGAAGAAAAAGAACAGGTGCTGATAACCTTCAATAATACAGGCGGCGAATACCCTGCTGATAAGACCATCCCTGAGCTGTTTGAAGCGCAGGTAGCAAACACCCCGGATCAGCTGGCAGTGATCGCTGGTACGGAACAGCTGACCTACGCGGCCCTGAATGCGATGGCCAATGGGATAGCTTCGCTGCTGCGTAGCCGCTACAACATAGCGCCCGGTCACCTGGTAGGATTGATGATGGAAAGGGATGTGATGCTACCGGCTGCCATGCTGGGCATCTTAAAGGCTGGCGCGGCCTACGTGCCGCTGGACCCGGCTTATCCTGAAAGCCGTATTCAATACATGCTGCAGGACAGTGGCGTGAATGTGGTGCTCACCACCACACAATATCGTCCGTTACTGGGGGCAGATATTACCGCGATCCTGCTGGATGATGCTACCCAGCTTGCCGGATGTTCCACTGCCAATCTACCGGTGTTGAACAGTCCTGAAGACCTGGTGTATGTGATCTATACCTCCGGCTCTACCGGCGCACCCAAAGGCGTGAAATTAAGGCACCGCAATGTAACGGCATTTGTGAGCTGGTGTAAAACAACACTGGCGCCCTGGGATTTTGACCTGGTGTATGCCGCTACTTCTTACTGTTTTGATATCTCCGTTTTTGAAATATTCTATTCGCTCTGTGCAGGTAAAGCCATCCGTGTAATGGAGAATGCGCTGGAGATCAAACGGCATCTGCCGCAGGATAAGAATATCCTGTTGAGCGTAGTACCGGCTGCGCTGGAAGTGATGGTAAGGGAAAACACGGATTTCAGCAACGTGAAAGTGATGAATGTGTGCGGAGAGCCCTTCCCGTTTTATCTCAAAGCATTGCTGGATTATGAGCGCATCGTGGTGTATAACCTCTACGGTCCTACAGAGGACACCGTATACAGCACTGTTTACCGTTTGGATGCCGCTGACAGCTGCATGCTGATAGGCCGTCCGATCACCAATACGCAGGTATATATACTGGATCCTTCCATGAATCCTGTGCCAATTGGTGTAACAGGCGAAATGTACCTGGCAGGAGCAGGCCTGGCGGCCGGTTACCTGAACAAGGATGCCCTGACTGCAGAACGTTTTATTGACAATCCTTTTACACCTGGAGAACGCCTGTACAGAACCGGTGATCTTGCCCGCTGGCATGCCAGTGGTATGCTGGAGCACAAAGGCCGGATCGATAACCAGGTGAAAGTGCGTGGCTTCCGTATAGAGTTGGGAGAGATAGAAACCACTATGCTGCAGTACGAAGGTATCGCAGAAGCGCTGGTGGTCGTGAAGGAAGATGCAACAAAGGAACGATTTTTAGCCGCTTACTTTACAGTTACAGACCACATCGATATCGCCGCATTACGGCAGTACATGGGCACCGTGTTGCCCGCGTACATGATACCTGCTGTTTTTATGCAGCTGGATAAAATGCCCATGACCGCCAATGGAAAACGCGACCGGAAAGCATTGCCAGAACCAGACATGAATGCCCTGCAACAACAGGAGGATCAGCCCGCCCCGGCCAATGATACGGAAGCGAAACTGCTGCAGATCTGGCAGGAAGTATTGGGTAAGAACAACGCAGGTACTGGTAAACGCTTTTTTGAATCCGGTGGCCATTCACTAAAAGCAGTGCGGCTGATCACACGGATCCAGGAAGTGTTTAATGTCAACATGGCCCTGTCGGATATCTTTAAATACCAGACCATACAGGATCAGGCTGCCTTTGTAAATGGTGCAGGCCGTAAGGGCAGAGAAGAGATCCTGCCTGTACCCGAACAAGCGCACTATGAAGTAAGCCAGGCCCAGCGCAGGTTGTGGATGATGAACGAATTTGAGACCGGTCAGACTGCTTTCAATATAACAGGATCGGCTATACTGGAAGGCCCGCTGGATCTTGCCGCTTTCCGGAAAGCATTCAGTCAGCTGGTAGCCCGTCATGAAATACTGCGTACTACCTTCCTCCGCGATACAGATGGCAGTCCCAGGCAGCTGGTGCATGCTGCAGATACATTTGATTTCGCCGTGGAATACCTGGATGTAAGACAGGATGCCGCACCGCAGCAGAAAGTAGCTATGCTGGCAGATGAGCTGTCTGCCTGGTCCTTTGACCTCGAGAAAGGCCCGCTGATGCGCGTTACCTTGCTGCAGCTGGACGATCTGCACTGTAAGGTGTTCTTTACCATGCACCACATCATTTCAGATGGCTGGTCGCTGGATGTGCTGATCAAAGACCTGTTCCCGCTGTATGCAGCAAATGTACAGGGCGCTCCGGATCCGCTGTTGCCACTCGGCATTCATTATAAAGACTATACTGCCTGGAGGAACAAACATGCTGCGGGTGAAGCATTCCGCCAGCACAAACAATACTGGCTGCAACAGTTCGATGGGAACATCCCTGTGCTGCAGCTGCCCACCGATTTTCCCCGTCCCGCTATTCAAACCTATAACGGCGCTGTGAGAACAATACGGCTTAATGCCGTATTGAGCGCCGGGATCCAGCAACTGGCAAAAGAGAATGATGTAACGGTATTTGCCGTGTTGCTGACCCTTATCAACCTGCTGCTGTACAAGCGTACCGGTGATAAGGATATGGTAATGGGCATTCCCCTGGGTGGAAGGGATCATACACAGCTGGAAAACCAGATCGGGTTCTATACCAACATGATCCCCTTCAGAAGCCGCCTGAATATTCACCAGTCCTTTAAGACCGTGCTGCGCACCTTAGGCAGCCAATTTATAGCCGCCTATGAACATGGGGTGTATCCCTTCAACCAGATCGTGGAAGATCTGCGCCTGGATAACAACACCGGAAGACCGCCCCTGTTCGATATCATGGTGCAGTACCAGCACTTTCCACTGGCACATGCCATGGGTGAGAATTACGCGGGCCTTACCCTGTGTGATATTGAGTCAGATGATAACAATAGCAAATTTGATATCACCTTCTTATTTGCAGCAGCAGGCGAAGAACTGGAGCTTTCCATCATCTACAATAAAGATCTCTTTTTACCGGCTACCATCACAAAAATGACGGAAGAGCTGGAACAACTCCTGAAGATCGTGATCAGCAATACAGCGATCACGCCCATGACACTGAAAAAGCAGCTCATGAACGGCGACAGAACGCAGATAGACCATGCCACCACTGTTTTAAGCGAAGATTTCTAAAACCTGGAATTCCCATGAATAAGAAAATTATCCATACCGTATTTGAAGCAATAGCAGCCAGGCTGCCGGAGAAGACCGCCATCTGTGAGGAAAATAAAAGCATTAGCTATGGGGCCTTGAATGCATCTGCCAACCGGATCGCTCATCTGCTGAGAAGCAGGGGGCTGGGAAGGGATAGTATTGCCGCCGCCATGATGCCTGGCAGCATACACCTGGTAACGGCCTTGCTGGCTATCTTCAAGGCCGGAGGCATTTATCTGCCGGTGGATCCAACATTCCCCCGCAAGCGTTTGTCTGCCATGTTTGCGCACAGTGTACCGGAAATACTGATCACCAGTATAGCGGTAAAAGAAGCAGTGCTGGAAACATTATCTGCGCTGGATATGCGGCTGCCTGCAGTCCTGGTGCTGGGAGAAGAGAATAGCCTGTCGCTGTACAAACAACAGAACGGGGCATGGACAAGCGTTGCGCTGGATGAAACGGTATTGTGCGCTGAGAACCCGAAACTGGTCAATGATCCCGATGACGGCAATTATATTTTCTATACCTCGGGTTCTACCGGTGAAGCTAAAGCTTTCCTGGGATGTCATAAAAGCCTCAGTCATTTTATTCACTGGGAAGGAAAAACTTTGAACATTGATGAGAACTACCGTGTAAGCCAGCTTTCACAGTTCACCTTTGATGCTTCCCTGCGCGATATTTTCCTGCCGCTGAGTTACGGCGCTACGCTGTATATACCAACGGCGGCTACTAAAACTAATATGGTACAGCTGGTCGACTGGATCGCCAATACAGGTATTAACCTGTTGCACTGTGTACCATCCCTGTTCCGGCTCATCACAAAAGAGTTGGGGCAGGGCAGTGCAGGCAATCCTTTTCCCTATCTGCGGTATGTGCTGATGGCAGGGGAACCACTGTATGTTAAGGATATTCAACGTTGGAGAGAACTGGCAGGTACCCATACAACGATCATTAACCTGTACGGTACCTCTGAAACCACGATGGCCAAAACTTTTTACTGTATCGGAGATACCAGTGGTGATCCTTCACAAATGATCCCTGCGGGCCAGCCAATTGACAATGCAGCTGTGCTCGTGCTCAATGATGGTATTCCCTGTGCAGCAGGAGAAACAGGGGAGGTGTATATCCGTACGCCTTTTATGACCAAGGGTTACTATAAGAATGAGCAGCTGAACAATGATGTTTTTGTACAAAATCCGCTGGTGGATTTTAAAGACCTGCTGCATCGCACGGGCGACCTGGGCCGCTTACTGCCTGACGGCAATTTGGAAGTGCTGGGCCGTACTGATGACCAGGTAAAAGTGAACGGCGTACGGGCAGGTTTAAACGAGATCACCCGCGCTGTGCTGGGGGTCCCGGGTGTGCAGGATGCTGTTGTAACGGTGCAGCAAGGCAGCAGCATGGAGAATGAGCTGCGCTGTTATTTCATTGCGCCGCAGCTGGAAGCAGACGCGCTCAGGCAAGCCTTGCAGGAAGAATTAAGCCCCTCTCTCATTCCTTCCTTCTTTATGAAGATGGACCGTTTTCCGCTTACCGTGAACGGTAAGGTAGATAAGAGGTCATTACCAAAACCGGAAAACGCGATGGTGGATGAAGCTGCGTATGAAGCGCCTGAAGGGCCAATGGAAAAAGAGATGGAGGAAATGTGGAAAGAGTTGCTGGGCCTGGGCCGGATCGGCCGTAATATGCCTTTCTTCAAGATCGGAGGTACTTCATTGAAAGCCATACAGCTGATCTCGAAAGTATATAAAAAATACGCAGTGCTGATAAAAGTGAACGATATCTTTTCCAATGCCAGCATTGCACAGCTGACCGCGCTGATCGCCAGCCGCCGGAAATCCACAGACGATAATATATTACCCGTAAAGGTGCAGCCTTATTACCCGGTTACACATGCACAAAAGCGGCTCTGGATCATGGATCAGTTCCAGGCAGAAAAAACTGCTTATAATATTCCCGGCGCTTTTTTCTTACAGGGAGATTTGGATATCCCAGCCCTGGAAAAAGCTTTCAGGCAGGTGATTGCCAGGCATGAAAGCCTGCGCACCGTTTTCGTGATGGTGGACGGCGTGGTGATGAGTAAAATAAATGAACCGGCGGATAGCCTGTTTACACTGGAGGTAGTGGATTGCAATGCTAAAGTGGCTGCTGATCCTGCTGTGAAGGCGATTGCACTGGAGAAATTAACTGCTCCATTTGACCTGGAAGCCGGCCCCTTATTACGTGCCTGTCTGCTGCAAGTGGCAGGTAATGCCCATGTGCTGCTGATGACCATGCACCATATCATTTCAGATGGCTGGTCTATACAGGTGATGGTAAAAGAGCTGCTCGATTTTTACAATGGACATGTATCCGGTAAGGAGATTGTTCTTCCGTCTTTGCCTGTTCAGTATAAAGACTATACCGCCTGGCTGGAACAACGTTTATCTGCTGAAGCGATGCAGGCACACCGCCGTTACTGGCTTGGCAGGTTTGAAGGCGAGTTACCGGTATTACAGTTGCCAACAGATTTTTCACGTCCTGCTGTAAAAAGTACCCGTGGCGCCAACGCTGTCTTTGAAATGGATGCTGCGCAGGCGGCCCTGATCCGTGAAGCGGCCCGCTCCAATGATGTCAGTGTATATATGACTTTGCTGGCGGTGCTGAACCTGCTGCTGTATCATTACTCCGGTCAGCAGGACCTGGTGGTGGGTTCTCCCATTGCCGGAAGAGTACATAAAGACCTGGATAAGCAGGTGGGCTTATACGTAAACCTGCTGGCCATTCGTACCCAATTGCAGCTGGATGCTTCTTTCAGCGATCTGTTGAAGAACGTGAAAGCGGCTTTGCTGGGAGCATATGAACATCAGTTATATCCCTTTGATCTCTTAGTGAAAGAACTGCACCTCGAACATGATGAGCGCCGCTCACCATTAACAGATGTATGGATCCAGCATAGCGACAATTCCTGGATAGAACAACTGTATTCCGGAGATACCGGACAGCTGCGCATACAGCCTTACAATGCAGGGTATAATCTGAGCAAGGTAGACCTCACATTCAAGTTCACAGAATCGGCCAATAGTATAGAGCTGGTGATAGAGTATAACACCGACCTGTTTGAAACAGGCACTGTTGAGCGCATGGGGAATGACCTGGTACGCCTGGCTACCATGGCGGCGCAACAGGCAATGCAGCCTGTAAAGGAAATTGTACGCGGGCTGCAACCCGCTGCTGCTGCCAATATGATGGCATCTCTTGTAAGTGAAAGCATCAGTAACGAATACTAATCACATACTTCCCAAAAAGAATATGCAATATGAACAAAAGAATTATCCATACCGTATTTGAACAACAGGCATCACGCCTGCCACAGCATATAGCGATTGAGGAGGAGAGCGGAAGGCAGATCAGCTACCGGGAGCTGAACAGGATGAGCAACCGGCTGGCAGACCTCTTACGTCACATCGGTGTAACAACAGATAGTGTGGTAAGCGTAGTGCTTCCCGCCAGTATCCAGCTAAGCGCTTCACTGCTGGCGATCTTTAAGGCAGGCGGCGTTTATATGCCTGTGGACCTGGTATTTCCCAGGAAGCAGCTGCTGCGCATGTTCACGCATACAGAAAGCCGTATCATCATCACCAGTAAAGCTTTGCAGCAAACCGTGCAATCATTGGTGACAGAGCTGGGTATTGAACCGGAATACCTTTTAGTGGTGGATGATAACGGCATTCGTGCGGGCTATTGGTACCACCACCAGGCTTTTAAAGAAATGCCCCTGAACATGCTGTCGCTCTCTGATGAGAATCCTTCGTTGATCAGTGAGCCCGGAGACAGCAACTATATATTCTATACTTCCGGCTCTACGGGCGAAGCAAAAGCATTTCTGGGTTGTCATGATAGTCTCAGTCATTTCATCCACTGGGAAATGAAGGAGTTCAATGTAAACGAAACCTTCAAAATAAGCCAGCTGGCCCAGATCACTTTTGATGCCTCCCTGCGGGACATACTCCTGCCGCTGAGCACAGGCGCTACGCTTTGCATTCCTTCCCCGGAAACAAGGTCAAATGCTGTACGCCTGCTGGAATGGATAGAAAGCGCGCAGCTGACCCTGGTGCATTGTGTTCCCTCGCTGCTGCGACTCCTGACGAAAACACTCCTGCAGGAAGAACCGGCGGCATTGCGTTTGCCTTCCCTGAAGCATATCCTGATGGCCGGCGAGGCTTTATACGGAAAGGATCTGCAGCAATGGCGCGCCACGCCTGCGCAGCATGTAGAGCTGGTGAACATGTATGGTACTTCAGAAACAACCCTGGCCAAAACATTCCACCGCATCGATGAAATACCCGAAGACCCTTCACAGGTGATGCATGTGGGTAAACCCATCAGCAATACTGCGGTCCTGATCATGAACGGCGATATGCTTTGTGAACCGGGTAAGATCGGCGAAGTATTTATCCGCACGCCTTTTATGACCAAGGGCTACTATAAAGACGAGGCATTGACCCGCCAGGTGTTTGTGCAGCATCCGCATGTAACAGATAAAGTGGAGCTGATGCACAAGACAGGCGATATGGGTAAATACCGGGCCGATGGCAGTATTGAAATACTGGGCAGGCTCGATGAACAGGTAAAAGTAAGTGGCATCCGCGTAGAACTGAATGAAGTGAAAGAAGCGGTACTGACGGTTGCTGGTATCACCGAGGCCATTGTGCTGGCGCATCGTAACAATGAGCAGCAGAATGAGCTGATCTGTTATTACATCGGTGAAAGCGTAGCGGCGAATGATATCCGCTCGCAACTGGCAGCCGAGCTGAATGAGAATGTGATTCCCGCCTACTTTATAAAGATGAAAGAATTCCCTTTGACCGTAAACGGTAAAGTGGATAAACGGGCGCTGCCCAAACCTGAAGCCCTGGTGCTGGACCCCGGAGATTATGAAGCGGTGCAGAACGAAATGGAAAGGGAGCTGGAAGATATGTGGAAGGAGATCCTTGGATTGAACAGGATAGGACGGAAGGCTTCTTTCTTTAAGATCGGGGGTACTTCACTGAAGGCGATCATGCTCATCTCCAGGATCTATAAAAAGTATAGTGTACTGGTAAAGATCAGCGATATTTTTTCCAGGTCTACTATCGGCGAGCTGGCAGCTTTTATTGCCGGTGCGGAGAGCACTACTTATAAGGAGATCCCACTGGTACCCGCAGCGCAGTACTATGATGTAACACATGCGCAGAAACGCCTGTGGATACAGGACCAGTTTGAAACAGGTCAGATCGTATACAACATGCCAACCGCGCTGCTGATCAGCGGTCAACTGGATGCAGCGGTACTGGAACGCGCATTGCAGGCGGTGATCGCCCGCCATGAGAGCCTGCGCACCACCTTCATTAATGTGAACAGTGAGCTGAAGCAGCAGGTGCATGAAACCATTGGCTTCCGTTTGAACCAGGTAGACCTGCGCAAGGAAGCAGATGCGGATGCCAGGGTAAAAGAGCAGGCAATGGCTGCCATGACCACTTCTTTTGATTTGGAGCATGGCCCTTTAATACAGGCGCAGGTACTGCAGCTTTCAGACAGGGAATTTGTGTTCCTCTTCAATACCCATCACATCATTTCTGACGGCTGGTCAGAAGGTATACTGGTAAAGGAGATCTTCGGTTTGTATGAAGCTTATAGCAAAGGTGCTACGGCAAGCCTGTCTCCGCTCAGGATCCAATACAAAGACTATGCAGCCTGGCTGAACAAACAACTGGATAAGGAACAGCTGCAACAGCATCAACAATACTGGAGCCGCAAGTTCTCTGGTGAGCTGCCGGTACTGCTGTTCCCGACAGACAACCCACGCCCTGCCGTGAAGACCACCAACGGAGACGTGTATGATTTTTCTCTCGATACTACGCTCACTGCGAGGTTAAATGCACTGGCCAGGAAAGAAGGGATCAGCATGTTCATTGTGATGCTGGCTGCTGTGAAAGCTTTGCTGAACCGCTATACCGGCCAGGAAGACCTGGTGGTTGGTTCTCCCGTGGCAGGCCGTCATCATAAGGATACAGAAGCGCTGGTGGGCCTCTTTGTGAACATGCTGGCCCTGCGCACGCAATTCTCTACGAACGGTTCTTTTAAACAATTGCTGTCTGCGGTGAAACAAACCGTGCTGGAAGGATTCGAACACCAGGTATATCCCTTTGATGAACTGGTGAGACAACTGGACCAGGAACATGACAGCAGCCGTTCTCCGCTCACGGATGTGTGGGTGCAGCTGGCAGATGAAGGGCCGGCATTGGAACAGGCGCCTGAAGGATTGCTGATAGCAGAATATCCCGCCGGCTATCTCACCAGTAAAGTGGACCTCACCTTTAAGTTCACAATGGGAGAAAAAGTGCGGGTGATGATAGAATACAATACCGACCTGTTTGCAGGCAGCACCATTGAAAGCATTGGCCAGAACTTCCTGCATCTCCTGGAAACCGTGATCGCGGATACTAATATATCCCTGGCGGATATCGTGCTCTTAGCTTCCGGCGAGTCGGCTGCAGAAATGGAGGACTTCCTGAAAAGCATGCAGAACATGTAAAGTAAAGCTGATTATTCATCAATAAAAACTGATTTTATGATAGAAAATATGATTCAAGAAGCGGTGGTTCAGATAGATGAACAGCAATTTCCGCTTACCGTCACTTTCGAGCAGGGAACGCCTATCCCCGTAATGATAGACTGGTATAAGAGCAATACCGCCTACATAGAAAAGAAACTGTTGGAGAAAGGTGCCATCCTGATACAGGGCGTGGCCATTCATTCAGTGCCGGAGTTTGAATCCGTAACCGGCGCTATCGGCACCAAGTTCCGGAACTATGTAGATGGCAGCTATCCGCGCCGTAACCTGAAAGGGCATGTGTACATCTCCACAGAATATGACCCTGCTTTTGATATTACGCTTCATAACGAGTTGTCTTACTCTGTAAAATGGCCTTCCAGGTTATTCTTCGGCAGCATCATCCCTGCTGCCACCGGTGGTGAAACACCGCTGGCAGACAGCCGCGAAATAGTGAAGGTGATGGATCCATCCATCCTGGAAGAGTTTGAAAGCAAGAAGATCCGCTATGTACGGAACCTGCACGCCGGTGAAGGTCTGGGCCCCACCTGGATGGACACTTTTGAAACAGACGACCGTAAAGTGGTAGAACGCCATTGTGATGAGATCGAGATAGAATACCATTGGAAAGATAATGGCGGTCTCAAGCTGGTGCATACCCGGCCGGCTACACGCCTGCATCCCATTACAGGCGAAAAGGTATGGTTTAACCAGGCAGACCAGTTCCATCCTTCTCACTTTAAAAAGGATGTGTACGAAACGCTCATGCTGCTGGCAGACTTTAATGAAGAAGAGCTGCCCTTATACGCCTGCTTTGGCGATGGCACGAAGATCAGTGAAGAGATGATCCGTACGGTGATCAATACCATCAATGGTGTAGCCATTAGCCGTCCCTGGGTAAAAGGAGATTTCGTAGTGCTGGATAATATGCTGGTGGCGCATGGCAGGAAATCCTACACGGGCGATCGCCAGACTGTTGTATCCATGGCGCCCTGATTTGTAACCGATAATTCGTCATCCTAATTCAAACACCTATGTGTGGTATCACCGGGATTTTTGATATCCGATCAAAGTACACTATCGAAAAAGAAGTATTAACGTCCATGGCGGATGCTATCCGGCATCGTGGCCCTGATGAAGCCTCCTGCTTTATTGACGGGAATACCGGTTTCGGTTTCCGGCGCCTGAGCATCATTGACCTGGCGCATGGTCATCAACCCTATTTCACAGATGATCAACAGGTCAGGATGATCTGCAACGGAGAGATCTATAACTATAAAGAGTTGCGCCACGAACTGCAGCAGAAAGGCTATCGTTTCACTACTAACTGCGATGTGGAAGTGGTGTTGCACGGCTACCTGGAACATGGCGCCGCTTTTATTGAACGCCTGCAGGGACAGTTTGCGATCGCTGTTTCAGACGCCAGAACTAACAGCCTGCTGTTGGCAAGAGACCAGTTTGGGATTTGTCCGCTGTTCTATACCATCGTGGATGATGTGCTGATCTTCGGCTCTGAGATCAAGTCTCTCCTCAGGCATCCTGCAGTAAAAAAAGAAGTAGACATCACCGGGTTGGACCAGGTATTTGCTTTCCCTGGCCCTGTCAGCCCGAATACATTATTCAAGAACATCCGCAGCCTCAAACCCGGGCATTTCCTCCAGGTAAAGAATGGCAGGGTCAGTACACATGAATACTGGGACCTCGATTATCATCCCGAAGGGCATGATTATGGCAAGCGCTCTGAAGCTTCTTACATCGAGGAGCTGGAAGAGATCCTGCTGCAATCCATCCGTTATCGCCTGAATGCAGATGTGCCGGTGGGCTTTTACCTGAGCGGCGGACTGGATTCCTCCCTGATTGCGGCGATGATGAAGAAGCTGAACCCGGATGTAAGCTATCAGTCTTTTTCCATTGGCTTCCCTGCACTGGATCACCGCGAGATAGACGAACGGAAATACCAGCAGATGGTAGCCCGGCATGTGAACTCCCGGCATACAGAGATCGCCTTTGATTGGCCGGAGATCGAGCAGCGTTTGCGGGATGCGATCTATTATGCAGAATGCCCCTTAAAGGAATCTTATAACACCTGTTCACTGGCCCTGTCTGCACACGTACAGCAACAAGGTGTAAAGGTGATCCTTTCAGGAGAAGGTTCTGATGAACTGCTGGGAGGGTATGTTGGCTATCGCTTCGATGTACAGCGCAGTACCCAGCAATATGAAAAAGACCTGGAAGATCTGCTGGAAGACCAGATGAACGAACAGCTCTGGGGAGATCCGAATTTCATTTATGAGAAACGTCACGTGTCGTTCAGGGAAACGGTGCAGGCGCTGTATTCAGACAGTGTGAATGAAAAGTTTCACGGGATCGATTGCCTGGAGCGGTTGCCCATAGATAAACGGAAATTAAATAACCGGCATCCTTTTCACCGGCGCTCTTACCTGGATCTGAAGCTGCGGCTGTCCGACCACCTGATCGCCGATCATGGCGACCGTGTTGCATATGCTAATTCCATTGAAGGCCGCTATCCTTTCCTGGATGTGAACCTGGCCGCATTTGTGAAGAACGTTCCGCCGGAAGTCAAGCTCAAGAACCTGGTAGAAAAATATATCCTCAAAGAGGTAGCGAAGAAATATCTGCCCACTGAGATCTTCACCCGTCAGAAACAGGGATTTGTAGCCCCGGGAAGTCCCCACCTGCTGAGAAACAATATTGAGTGGATCAATGACATGCTCTCTTACGAGCGGATCAAACGGCAGGGATACTTTAATCCCGATACCATAGAACGGCTCAAGAAGATCTACCGCAAGGATGATTTTAAGCTGAACCTGCCCTTTGACAGCGACCTGCTGATCGTGGTGCTCACCTTCAACATTTTCCTGGATGTATTTGACATGCCGGATTTTTCAGCAGCCAGTCATGACCTCTCAATGATCACTAATACGATGTACCATGAAGTATAAAATATCATCCAGGAAAAAATTAGGCATTATCGGCGGAATGGGATCTCATGCAGGCGTGTGGTTGTTTAACCGGATCACGGAGCTTTCCTATGCAGAGAAAGACCAGGAATACCTTGATATCATTGTGCATAGCAACAGCGATATCCCCGACAGGACCCGCGCTATTGTATATAAGGAAACATCGCCCCTGCCAGAGCTGCAACGCTCTATACGCATCTTCAACAGCAGCAATGTGGATGTAGCGGTATTGGCCTGTATGACTGCCCATTACTATTGTGAACAGCTGGAAAGACAATTCAATGGAAAGATCCTGAGTGCGGTAGACCTGGTGCTGGAAGAGCTGACCACAAACCCCGCTTACAGCGGTAAGAAGAAAATAGGGCTCATCGGTTCTACCGGCCTGCTGAAATCGCACATCTACCACAACCACCTGGAACCACTGGGCTATGAGGTGATCACCCTGAATGATACCGAACAGGAAGAATACTTTATGCGGCCTATCTATATGGAAGGCGGTATCAAATCCGGTGTGCTCACTGAAGACGTGAAGCAGTTATTCTGCTGCCAGGTGCCCATCCTGGCAGAGAAAGGTGCGGAAGTGGTGGTGGGCGCCTGTTCTGAAGTGCCGCTGGTGATCAGGGGTGGACTGAGCATCCCGTTCATTGACGCCTTTGAGCTGCTCGCGCAGAAAACGGTAGACTACTGTTATAACCAGTCTTACGAAAGTGTATCCACTAAAAACCTGTATCATGCATTATCAGTATAGAATATTAATAGGCGGCATCGGCGACGATGCGCATTCCGTAGGAATCGGCCTGCTGGAGCTGGGCTTTAAAGATGCAGGCTTCTTCGTAAAAAGCCTGGGCATCCGTAATCCGCTGTCAGCTTTCTTTGAGCATGCGCCCGACTTCGATATCATCATGATCTCTAACAAGAACGGGCACGCGGAACTCTATCTGCAGGATTTTCCCCAGTTGCTGGCGCAATACCAGCTGACAGATGACAGCAGCAAGTTGTGGTACCTGGGCGGTAGCCTGGCCGTAAGCGAATCAGATTTCCAGATCAAGAAGAAATACCTGGGAATGGGATTCACGAATGTGTACCCTAAACCTATCCCTTTCTCTCAGGTGGCAAGTGAGATCACCCGGGATATTCACCTGCACAGTATTCCCAAACGGGAAGGTAATTACCGCAAGAATGGCCGTCGCCCAAAGCTGGTGCCCGCGCTGGATGTTGATGAGATCATTGACCGCCAGTGGACCAGCGAAGAGCTGCACAAGCATCGTAAGGAAGTATTGAAGGAATGGCATACCGGTGCAGAAGTGCTGACCGATACTTATCGCAATACTAACAAGCAATTTAATCTTGACAACCTGCTCTGGAGCAATAAAGTGGCAGGTAAGCAACCCCTGTTCCAGCCCCGTACGGGTGTAGCGGATATTGAACAGCAGATCAGCCTTTTGCAGCACCTGGAAGCAGAAGGAAGCGATGTGAGCTCTGTACAGCTGGATGCCGCCTCCCGTTCACGGATGTATGATAAAGCAGCATTGGGTAAGGAGCTAAGCCTGGAAAGAAAGCAATCGCAGCTGAACGGATTTCCTATTCCCGTATATGGCGTGCAGGAAGTGCGCCGGCTGATCACTTCACTGAAAAGACCTTTCCAGCTGAGAGGTGGCGGGCCCGATCACCGCTTTACTTACGAGATCGCACTGGCTGCTGGCATTACAGCGGTAGAAGGCGGATGTATCTGCTATTGCCTGCCTTATGATAAGTTAACCAGTCCGGTGGAATCGCTGCGCAACTGGCAATTCATTGACCGTCTTTCTGCTTATTATGGAGAACAGCATGAGGTAAGCATCAACCGGGAATATTTCGGTACGCTCACCGCTACACTGATAGAGCCTTCCCTGGCCATTTCCGTGAATATCATTCAAGCCTTACTGACGGCACAGCAGGGTGTAAAAAGCATCACTGTTGGTTATGCAGAGCAGGGTAACCGTGCACAGGATATTGCTGCCATCCGCGTAATAGAAGAATTGACGAATGCTTACCTGCAGCGCTTCGGCTTTATGGATGTGCGTGTAACTACAGTATACCATCAATTCATGGCCGCTTTCCCTTCTGACTATAGTAAAGCAGAAGACCTGATCTTCAATTCCAGCATCACCGCTACACTGGCCGGCGCTACCAAAGTAATGGTGAAAACCGCCGTGGAAGCCATCCGCATACCCGACCGTTATGATAATGCCAAAGCGGTGAAGCAGAGCAAGAAGGGGGCCCTGGCTGCACATCACAGCATGGTGAACCAGGAACGTCTGAAGATCGAGAAGAACCTGATCCGCACAGAAGTGAACCAGATCATGAATGCGGTAATAGAGCTGGGCAATGGTTCCGTTGCAAAGGGCGCTATCAAAGCCATTGAGACCGGTATGCTGGACATACCCTGGTCGCCCAGTGTGTACAACAAAGGGAAAGTAGTAGGCGTGCGGGATGTAGATGGCGCTGTGCGCTTCTATGATTTTGGTAATCTTCCCTTTGATGAGAAAGTAAAGGATTTTCACCGCGAGAAAGTGCTGGTGCGCAAAACCATGGAAAGAGATAACAGCATCTTCTCCCTGCTGGAGAAAGATCTGAGCCGCATCTGGCAGAACGACTACAAATGCTGGCCCCTGGATAATACTTACGTTTATTAAATCAATACCCATGAACCAAATATTGATCGCCGAGTTCGAAAAAATAGTGAACGCCTTTCCGGATAAGATCGCCATTGAGGAAGAAGGGCAGCAGGTAAGCTACCAGGTACTGAATGAGCGTTGCAACCGGCTGGCCTGGGCCATGGACGCTATCGGCGTAACGCATGATGCTATTGTATCTGTCATTATACCCTCCTCTGTTAACCTGGTCACTTCCCTGCTGGCCGTGCTGAAGGCCGGTGGCATCTACCTGCCGGTAGACCTGGCCTTCACGGAAAAGCGTATTGCACAGATATTTGGTCAGACGGAATGTCAATTCATCCTCACCACTACGGCGCTGAAAGAAGAAGTGTGCGCATTGATCAGTAAGCTGGAGCTGCCCGTGAATTATGTGCTGGTGCTGGATGAAAAGGGCACTTTATGCGAATGCCTGAACTACGGACCTGGAACGGCTATGCCGGACAGTAACATCTCCAATAAGAACCCGGACGCGAGGATCCTGCCGGAAGACAGCTGTTATATTTTCTATACCTCCGGTTCTACGGGCGAAGCCAAAGCTTTCCTGGGCATGCATAAAAGCCTCCATCATTTTATCGCATGGGAACGTAAGGAATTTAATATTGATCATAATATCCGTGTAAGCCAGCTGACGCAAACCACTTTTGACGCCTCTTTAAGGGATATTTTTGTGCCCCTTACCAGTGGCGGTACCTTATGCATACCACCAGCCGCTTACCGTTCCAATATTGTTAAGCTGGTGGAGTGGATCGAAGAAGCGCAGGTGCAGCTGATCCATTGCGTGCCTTCGCTGTTCCGTTTGCTGATCAGGGAAATTAGCGCTGCTTCGGAGCAAAGAACTTATTTCCCTGCATTGAAGCATGTGTTGATGGCGGGCGAAATACTGTATGGCCGTGATGTGCAGAATTGGCAGAAGGCCGCAGGTGATCATACGGAGATCGTAAATCTTTATGGTACTTCAGAGACTACCCTGGCCAAAACTTTTCACCGGATAAAAGGTGTGCCGGAAGATCCTGCACAGGCCCTGCATGTGGGCAAACCTATTGAAGGCGCATTTATCGCTATTATCAATAGCGCCGGCAAATTGTGCCGCATTGGCGAGATAGGAGAGATTTATATTAAGACGCCCTTTATGACCAAAGGGTATTTTAAGAATGAAGCGCTCACCAATAAGGTATTTGTACAGAATCCCCTGCTGACGGAAAAAGATATCATTTACAAGACCGGCGACCTGGGACGTTACCTGGCCGACCGGAACGTAGAAGTGCTGGGCCGCCTGGACGACCAGGTAAAGATCAACGGCATACGGGTAGAGCTGGCCGAGATCAAACAGGCTGTACTGGCAAAAGAAGGGGTGAATGAAGCGTTCATCACCACGCATAAGAACAGGGACAGCCAGCTGGAACTGATCTGCTATTATGTAGGTAAGGAGGTAAGCACTGCAGCGCTGCGTGCCTCTTTACAAACCAACCTGAATGAGAACCTGATCCCTTCCTATTTTATAGCGATGGAAGAGTTTCCGCTTACCCTTAATGGCAAAGTGGATAAGAAGGCATTACCCTTACCGGATAACATGGTGATCAGCGACGAAGATTATGAAGCGCCGCAGGGAGAGGTGGAGTGTACACTGGAAGCTATCTACCGGGAGGTGTTGGGATTGAAGCGGGTAGGCCGCAAGGTATCCTTCTTCAGTATTGGCGGTACTTCACTCAAGGCAATGCAGGTAATATCCAGGATCTATAAAGCGCTGGATATATCTCTTAAGATCGCGGATATCTTTTCCAATCCTACTGTAGCGAAGCTGGCAGCAGTGGTGGCAGCTGGCAGGCAGAAAGCGTATGAAAGTATCTCAACGCTGCCACAGCAGGAAGATTATGCGTTATCGCATGCACAGCAACGTTTGTGGGTGCTGGATAAGCTGGAACAGGAGCAGGTGGCTTATAACATGTCTGCCGCCGTTGAGTTGAACGGCTACCTGAACCGTTCTGCATTTGCTGCGGCACTGGATACGCTGGTAGAAAGGCATGAAAGCCTGCGCACTATATTTGTTACAGTGGAAGGAAGCCCCAGGCAGCGTATTCTCAGTGTGGCTGAGGCTGGGTTTAGTCTGCAGTATGAAGATCTGCAGCAATTACCTGAACGGGAAGCAGGTTTACAACAACGCATAAAACAAGACATAGCTACGCCTTTTGACCTCGGCCATGGCCCTTTGTTCAGGGCCAGTCTGCTACAGGCGGATACGAACCGGTATGTCTTTGTATATACTTTGCATCATATTATTTCTGATGGCTGGTCGATGGAAGTGCTGATCAGTGAACTGATCACCTTGTATAATGCTTACAGCAACCAGGCAGGAAACCCCTTAGCGCCGCTGGCCATCCAATACAAGGATTATGCAGCCTGGCAGCAAAACCTGCAGGACAATGGAGAGATGGAGGCGGCCCGCAAGTATTGGCTGGAACAATTTGCAGATACACCGCCTGTGTTGGAGTTACCTGCAGATGCGTCCCGCCCTGTGAGAAAAACATATGCAGGCGATCATATCCGCTTTACGCTGAGCACCCAGCTGACAAGTGAGCTGAAAGCGCTGGCGGATAATCATGAAGCCAGTTTGTATATGGTATTGCTGTCTGCAGTATATACTTTGCTGTACCGTTATACCGGGCAGCCGGATATGGTGGTGGGTACGCCGGTGAGTGGCCGTGAGCGGGAAGAGCTGGAAAACCAGATAGGATTTTTCGTTAATACACTTGCCCTGAGAGCAAGGATAGGAACCGGAGATGATTTTTCTACGCTGTTGCAGCAGGTAAAGGATACCACTGTCAATGCCTACACGCATCAGTATTACCCCTTTGATCTGCTGGTGGACGAGCTGGCCCTGGAAAGAGATCTGAGTCGTCACCCTTTATTTGATGTAATGGTGGCCTTGCAGAATATCTCTCTCAGCACCATCTCTGCAAAAGCAGTAGCAGGCATCGCGGTTACCCCCATCGTAGCAGATGCCCCTGCCAGCAAGTTTGACCTCTTATTTAATTTCAGTGAACATGAAGAAGAGCTGCACGGCTTTGTGCAGTATAATACTGACCTGTTTGCCCCTGAACGTATTGAACGGCTGATAGGCCACCTGCAGGCTTTGATAGGAGCGTTTACACAGGCGCCGCATATCGCCCTTGATAAACTGGAATACTTATCTGCAACAGAGAAGGAACAGCTGTTGGTGGACTTCAACGATACAGAGGTGCTTTATCCGCATGACCAGACATTAACAGACCTTTTTGAAGCGCAGGCGCTGGCCCAACCGGATAAAACGGCGATCATATTTGAAGACCGCTCGCTCACTTACCGCCAGCTCAATGAAAAGGCGAACCAACTGGCGCATTACCTGGCAGCGCAACACCAGCTGCAGGCTAATGACCTGGTAGCCCTGATGATGGAGCGCTCGGAATGGATGACAGTCGCCATCATGGCGGTACTGAAGGCTGGTGCTGCTTATGTGCCCATTGACCCGGCTTACCCGGAAGACAGGAAACAATATATTTTACAGGATACACAGGCAAAAGTCCTTATTACAGATGAACTGATTAGTTCCCTCTTGCCTGAACTGGAAAGCTGGGATAATACCAATCCCGAAAAGTGCAATGATGTGCAGCAGCTGGCCTATATCATTTATACTTCCGGCTCTACCGGTCAGCCAAAAGGTGCTATGCTGGCACACCAGGGAGTGGTGAACAGGATCCACTGGATGCAGCGCCAGTATCATTTCACTACTGCTGACGTGGTGTTACAGAAAACGCCTTATGTGTTTGATGTATCTGTATGGGAGTTCTTTATGCCGCTGTGTTACGGTGGAACCCTGGTAGCCTGCTCCAAAGATGTGATCTATGATCCCGCTTTACTGACAGATATGATTGAGCAGGGGGGCATCACTCATATACATTTTGTACCCGGCATGTTCGGGGTGTTCCTGCAAGCGCTGGACGCGGAAAAAGCTGCCAGGCTGCATTCCCTGAAATATATCCATTGCAGCGGTGAAGCGCTGAAGCCGGAGCATGTAAGGCAACATCACGCCTTGCTGCATTGCCAGCTGAATAACCTGTATGGGCCTACGGAGGCATCGGTAGATGTAAGCTATTATACTACCCATGCCGGAGATACAGTAGTGTCTATAGGAAAGCCGATAGATAATATCCAGCTGTATGTGCTGGATAAACAACTGCAGCTGCAACCCATCGGTATACCCGGTGAGCTGTACATCGGCGGTGTAGGCCTGGCGAAAGGTTACCTCAACAAGCCAGCGCTTACAGCTGAAAGATTTACAGATCATCCTTTCTGGCCCGGTGAAAAGCTCTATAAAACAGGCGATGTGGCCCGCTGGCTGCCGGATGGCAATATAGAATACCTGGGAAGAAGCGATTTCCAGGTGAAGATCAGGGGCTTCCGTATAGAGCCGGGAGAAATTGAAAATGTGATCAAACAATACCAGGGAGCAGGAGAAGTACTGGTATTGCCAAGAGAAGATGCGAATGGCGATAAATACCTGGCTGCTTACTTTACTGCGGCAGAAAATATTGACCTGGCCCAGCTGAGAAGCTTCATCAGGGGACGGCTTCCTGAGTACATGATGCCGGCTTACTTTATTATGCTGGATGTATTCCCAGTAAATGCGAACGGTAAGATAGACCGCAAGGCCTTACCGGATCCTGTACAGGCGCTTCCCGCAGCGGGTGGCTATGTGGCGCCCCGCAATGAAATGGAAAGCGCGCTGGCGGCGATATGGGAAGAAGTACTGGGCCGTGGCCGCGTAGGTGTAACCGATCATTTCTTTGAAATAGGCGGTAACTCGTTAAATGCGACCAAGGTAGTATTCCGCATTGCCCGCGGACTGGGAATTGATGTTGCCTTGAAAAGCGTTTTTGAACATCCTACGGTAGAAACACTGGCTGTTGCCATTGCAGATATCAGTGAACAGCAGCAGGACGCACTGGTAGCGCTGTCGCCCCAGCCACATTATGCGTTGTCGCATGGACAAAAGCGCCTGTGGGTGTTGGATCAGTTTGAAGAAAACCAGGTATCCTATATCATCCCGGAAGTGTATATACTGAAAGGAGACCTGAACAGGCATGCCTTTGAGCAGGCGTTTATGAGCCTGGTAGCGAGGCATGAAATCCTGCGCAGCACCTTTGCGCAAGTGGATGGGGAGCCACGGCAATTTGTGCACGCAGCAGCTGAGTATCCCTTCGGAATAGAATTTATTGACAGAAGAGGGATGTCCCGCCAGGAAGCCCTGGAGTATGCCCATGCAGCTGCCCGCATCTCCTTTGACCTGGAGCAAGGGCCCTTGCTCAAAGCCCGGCTGATACAGTTTGATGAGCAGCAGTATGTGTTCCTCTTCGTGATGCATCATATTATTTTTGACGGATGGTCTATTGCTGTTATGCTGGAAGAGATCATGGCGCTGTACAAGGCTTATGCTGCTGGCAAGGCCGCTCCGCTGGCTCCACTGGACATACAGTATAAAGACTATGCAGCGTGGCAGAATAAGCAGCTGGAAGGTCCCAAAGCAGATCAGGCGCGCAGCTATTGGCGTGCGCAGATGAAAGGAGCGCTGCCGGTGCTGAACCTGCCCCTGGATTATCCCAGGCCGCCCTTCCTGACTTCCAATGGGAATGTGCAGAAAATGATCATTGACGCGGCATTGTATAAAGCAGTAAAGGAGCTGGGACAGCAACATGGCGCCAGCCTGTTCATCACCCTGATGGCAGTAGTAAAAACATTGTTATACCGCTATACCGGGCAGGAAGATATCATCATAGGATTCCCGGTTGCAGGCAGGGATCATCATCAGCTGGAGCACCAGATCGGTTTTTATGTGAATACACTGGTAGTGCGTACGCAGCTGGACGGTACCGCTGCTTTTGACGCCTTACTGCAACAGGTACGTGAGCATACGATCGCTGCCTATGAGCATCAGCATTATCCCTTTGATAAGCTGGTAGGCGAGCTGGAACTGCCCAGGGATCTCAGCCGTTCTCCCTTGTTTGATGTAATGGTGTCGCTGGAAGAGGCTGTTCGCAGAGTATCGGCCGTGCAGGAAGAAACGGGCCTTGAACTGGAAACACAAACCGCCAATGTATCTATCAGCAAGCTGGATCTGTCTTTTGACTTTTATGATAATGGGGAAAGCCTGGTGCTTAGCCTGGAATATAATACAGATCTTTTCCGCCCTGAACGTATTGCGGGCATGCTGGAGCATTACGTTTGCCTGCTGCGGTCTGTAACAGCCAACAGTGCCATCAGCCTGGATAAAATGGCCTTATTGGGTGATGCTGAGCAACACCGCTTATTGCACATCTTTAACGATACAGCTGCCGAAATGCCTGCACAGCAATCTATCCTGGAACTCTTTGAAGAACAGGTGGCGCTGCGCCCGGACGCTACTGCGGTTGTATATGGTGATACTGTCTTAACCTATGAGGAACTGAACGATGCGGCGAACCAGCTGGCGCATTACCTGCTGGCCCGTTATCACGTGCAGCCGGATGACAGGATCGGTATAATGGTACAACGCTCTGAGAAAATGCTGGTATACCTGCTGGGGATCCTGAAAGCAGGCGCCGCATATGTACCGGTTGATCCCGCCTATCCGCAGGAACGCGTGCGCTATATGATAGGAGACAGCGGTATGAAACTACTGCTGACGGATCAGCAGCTGGATCCTGTTATACAGTCATTGACGGCGCTGGTGATCAATCCTGCGCTGGAAGAAGATGAGATCCGCATTTATAAGACAGCAGCGCCGGAGCTTACTATCAGCCGTGATCAACTGGCTTATGTGATCTATACTTCCGGGTCTACCGGTCAGCCTAAAGGTGTGATGGTAGAACATGGCAGCTTACTGAACATTGCGCTTGGATGGCGAGCGGATTACAGGCTGGATACCTTTGAAGTGCATTTACTGCAGATGGCGAGCATTTCGTTTGATGTGTTCTGTGGTGATGTGTGCCGTGCTTTATTGAACGGTGGCAGTATGGTGATTGTGCCAACCGGTGTACATATGGATACAGCGGAGCTGTACCGATTGATGCAGATACACACTATTAATATTTTTGAATCTACACCGGCCCTGGTGGTGCCCCTGATGGATCATATTTATGAGCAGCAGTTGGATATTACTTTCATGCAACTGCTCATACTGGGATCGGATGTGTGCCGGGTAAGTGATTTCCGTCGGCTGCAGGAACGCTTTGGCGGACAGCTGCGCATTATCAATAGCTATGGTACTACAGAAACTGCCATTGATGCTTCCTACTATGAAGCGCCCCTGGCCGCATTACCGGCAGCCGGTCATGTGCCTGTAGGCAAACCGATGCGCAATACCCGTTATTATGTATTGGACAGGAACCGGCAATTATTACCTATAGGGATCACCGGTGAGCTCTATATCGGCGGCGCAGGAGTGGCCCGTGGCTACCTGGATCGCCCGGCGCTCACCGCTGAACGTTTTATCAGCAATCCTTTTGCAAGCGGTGAACGCATGTATAAAACAGGCGACATGGCCAGCTGGCTGGTGGATGGCAACCTGTTGTTTGCAGGACGCAATGACCTCCAGGTGAAGCTGCGCGGTTACCGTATAGAGCCAGGGGAAATAGAAAGCGCACTACGGCAGCATTCTGCTATTACACAGGCAGTGGTTACATTGAAAGGTGCTGCGGCTGATGGTCAGCTGCTGGTGGCCTATTACACCGCAGATGCGGAAGTTGCTGCAGAGGAACTGAGAGAATGGCTGAGCGCCCGTCTGCCGCATTACATGGTGCCGGATGTACTCATGCACCTGGAGATATTGCCGCTTACGGTGAATGGTAAAATAGATTATAAGGCCTTACCGGATGTTACGGCCCTGGATAATACCGCTACCTATATAGCAGCCCGTACTAAGCTGGAAGCACAGTTGGTGGAGATCTGGGAAGAAGTATTGGGCCGCAGTGGTATTGGTATCAGGGATAACTTCTTCGAGATCGGCGGACATTCACTGAAGGCTACCCGCATGCTTTCACAGCTGCATAAAACTTTGCAGCTGCGTACAGACCTGCGTACCATCTTTTCTTATCCCACCATTGAATCACTGGCTGGGGCTATCAGCGCCTTGCCGGGTAACCGTTACAGTGCTATTGAGCCGGTAGCGAAGAAGATGTACTACGATCTGTCGCATGCACAAAAACGCTTGTGGATACTCGATCAGCTGGAAGATGAACAGGTGGCTTACAACATACCGGCAGCTTTTGAACTGAGCGGCACTTTGGACCTGGCTGCTTTTTCGAAAGCACTGGAAACACTGGTAGCCCGTCACGAAAGCCTGAGAACAGTGTTCAGGGAGTTGGAGGGAGAACCTAAACAGGTGATACAGGATATTGCAGCGCTTGATTTCGCATTGCAGTATGAAGACCTGAGAAGCATAGCAGACAGGGAAGCGTTAGCCATCGAGGCAGCAACGCAGGAAGCTTTACAACCTTTCGTGCTGGCAGAAGGTCCCTTGCTGCGGGCGAGGTTGCTGCAACTGGAGGATGAACGTTATATTTTCCTGTTCACTACACATCATATTATTTCTGATGGCTGGTCAATGGTGGTGATGGTGCGTGAGCTGATTAACTTGTATCAGTCATTCAGACATGGAGTATCACATCAGCTAGCGCCATTGCGCATACAATATAGAGACTATGCTGCCTGGCAGCAGGAGCAGTTAAGCGGAGACCACGTATCAGCGCATCAATCCTGGTGGTTGGAACAGTTCAATGATGATATACCTGTGCTGGAATTACATCCTGATTATCCGCGTCCGGCAGCGAAGAGCTATAGTGGCGATACCTATACATTTAAGCTGGACGAGTCCATGCAGACCGGTTTGAATGAGCTGGGCATGCAGCAGGGCGCCAGTTTGTTCATGACCCTCCTGGCGGCTGTAAAGGCGCTGTTGTACCGCTACAGCGGACAAACCGATATTGTGATCGGTTCTCCGGTAGCCGGCCGTGATCACAGTGACCTGGAACAGCAGGTAGGATGCTATGTGAACACACTGCCTTTGCGCACACAGTTTATTGCAACGGATGATTTTTTCACCTTGCTGCAGAAAGTGAAGGCTACTACACTAGGCGCTTATGATCACCAGGTATATCCCTTTGACCGTTTGGTAAATGACCTGGACCTGGACAGAGATCTGAGCCGCAGTCCGCTCTTTGATGTGATGGTCACTTTGCAGCATGCGGATGCAGATGATATCAGCAGCCTGGAAGGTTTGTCTGTGAAGAGCCATGCTGTAAGCACGGGCGTCAGCAAGTTTGACCTTACCTATAATTTCAATGTACTGGAAACAGGACAGCTGCTGGTAGAGATAGAGTATAATACTGACCTGTTCAGCACAGCGCGTATAGAAAGGATGGGGGCACACCTGCAAGGATTATTGCAGGCGGTATTAAATAATGCTGTCACTCCGCTAAGCAAGCTGGAATACCTGGGTGCTGCAGAGACGCAACAACTACTGCACGGCTTCAATGATACAGCGTTTGTACTACCAGCCGGTGCGCATACCCTTGTGAGCCTGTTCAGTGAGCAAGTGCAACGCAAGCCGGATGCCATTGCAGTACAAGTGGCAGGTCAGTCGCTCACTTATCGTGAGCTGGACGAACAGTCTAATCAGCTGGCGCACTACCTGCAACGCAAAGGCGTATATGTAGAAACACTGGTGCCCATCTGTATAGAGCGTTCCCTGCAAATGATCGTTGGTATTCTGGGGGTGCTCAAGGCTGGCGGTGCTTATGTGCCCATTGGACCGGATTATCCGCCTGCCCGTATTGCCTATATGCTGGAAGACACTGCTGCTGCTTTAATACTCAGCAGCAGCAAATACAGCGCCGCACTGAAGAAAATTACGACTGTTGATATTGTCGCCCTGGATGAAGACGAACTGCTGATCAGCGCATGCAGTAAAGCTGCTCCGCTTTATGTTCCGGCGCCTGATCACCTGGCTTACGTGATCTATACTTCCGGGTCTACCGGCCAACCTAAAGGCGTAATGGTAGAACACAGGAATGTAGCGGCATTGCTAATGGGCATGGGTGGGCGTCTTGGCCTGCAACCTGGTTTGCAGCTGGCAGCAACGACCAATTACACTTTTGATATTTCTGTACTGGAGTTGTTGGGCGCACTGGCTACCGGTAGCAGCTTGTACCTGGTAACAGACAATGACCCGGTGCATATCCTGCAGCTGATAGCCGCCCGTACCATAAATGCATTGCAATGTACCCCCTCCAGGCTTAACCAGCTGTTAGAACTGGGTGGTGTGGAAGCTTTGCGGCCGCTGCAATTGCTGCTGGTAGGAGGGGAGGCGATGAGCAGCTCCTTATACAACAAACTCAGGCAGCTGACAGGTACACGGGTGATCAATGCTTACGGTCCTACTGAAACTACTATCTGGAGCACTGCCCTGGATATTCATGAAAGTAAAGGCCTGTCGATAGGTACACCTTTGGCCAATGAACAGGTGTTCATAGTAGATAAAAACCAGCAGCTGGTACCCGTAGGTGTAGCAGGAGAGATCTGCATCGCCGGTACCGGAGTTACCCGTGGTTATCTGCACAGGCCTGAACTAAGCGCACAGAAATTTTTGCAGCATCCTTTCAGTGATGACCCTTCCGCACGTTTGTATAGAACAGGTGACCTGGGAAGATGGCTGCCCGATGGCACGATTGCATACATCGGCAGAATGGATGAGCAGGTGAAGATACGCGGATACCGCATAGAGCCGGGCGAAATAGAAAAGACACTGTTACTGCATCCTGCTGTTAACGAAGCAGCAGTGCTTATAAAGAAAGGGCGGGATGAACAGCCTTATCTCGCGGCTTATTTTACCGCAACCGATGCAGTGGATGTGGCCAGCCTGCGGGAGTACCTGGGAAAAGCATTGCCCGCCTATATGATACCGGAGGCTTTCGTAAAAATGGAAACCATGCCCTTGAATGCCAGTGGAAAGCTGGATCGTAAGGCATTACCGGAACCTGCTCATGCTGCAGGGAAAGCAACTACCTATGTACCCGCCCGTACCCGATTGGAAGCACAGCTGGTGTCACTCTGGGAAGAGGTGCTGGGCCGTAGCGGTATTGGCGTAAGGGATAATTTCTTCGAGATCGGCGGACATTCGCTGAAAGCTACACGCATCCTTTCCCTGATGCATAAAACACTGCAGCTGCATACGGATCTGCGTACCATCTTTTCAAATCCCACTATCGAAGCACTGGCAGCAGCAGTAAGCGCCTTGTCAGGCAGCCGTTACAGCGCTATTGAACCGGTAGCGGAGCAGGAGTATTACGATCTGTCTCATGCGCAGAAGCGGCTGTGGATCCTTGATCAGCTGGAAGAAGAACAATCCGCTTATAATATACCGGCAGCTTATGAGCTGAACGGTGTATTGAACCTGGCTGCTTTCTCAAAAGCGCTGGAAACACTGGTGGCCCGGCATGAAAGCCTGAGAACCGTGTTCAGGGATGTGGAAGGAGAGCCGAAACAACTGATACAGGATATTGTAGCCAGTGGCTTTGCATTACAATATGAAGACCTGAGGGAGCTGGCAGACAAAACAACAGTGGCTGCCCGGCTGGCAGCGCAGGAGGCTGTTCAGCCTTTCTCTCTCGCTGCAGGTCCATTGCTGCGAGCAAGACTTTTACAGCTGGAAGAGGAGCGTTATATCTTCCTGTTCACTACACATCATATTATTGCTGATGGCTGGTCAATGGTGGTGATAATGCGTGAGCTGATCGGATTGTATCAATCTTATAACCGTGGTGAATCACCTGAATTAGCGCCATTGCGCATTCAGTATAAAGACTACGCCGCCTGGCAGCAGCAGCAGTTAAGCGGAGACCAGGTATTAGCACACAAGTCCTGGTGGATGGAGAAATTCAGCGGTACCATACCCTTGCTGGAACTGTATCCTGATTATGCCCGTCCGGCAGTGAAGACTTATGATGGAAACACTTATACGTTTAAGCTGGACGAGTCATTGCACACCGGCTTACATGAGCTGGGCATGCAACAGGGCGCCAGTTTGTTCATGACCCTTCAGGCAGCTGTGAAAGCATTGTTATACCGCTACAGCGGACAGACCGATATCGTGATCGGTTCTCCGGTAGCAGGCCGTGATCATAATGACCTGGAACAACAGGTAGGATTCTATGTGAACACACTGCCTTTACGCACCCGGTTTGCCGCAACAGATGATTTCATCACCTTATTGCAGAAAGTGAAGGACAACACCCTGGGCGCTTATGATCACCAGGTATATCCTTTTGACCGTTTGGTGGATGACCTGGACCTGGACAGAGATCTGAGCCGCAGTCCGCTGTTTGATGTGATGGTTACCTTGCAGCATGCAGATGCGGAGGAGATTGGTAATACACCTGAAGGTCTGTCCGTGAAAGGATATGGCGTAGAAAGCGGTGTGAGCAAGTTTGACCTTAGCTATCACTTTATAGTATTGCCAACAGGTTTACAGGTAGCGATAGAATACAATACAAATCTCTTCACCGCAGCGCGCATTGAAAGAATGGGTGCACATTTGCAGGGTTTATTACAATCAGTGTTGCAGCATGCTGCTACTCCGCTCAACAGGCTGGAGTACCTTGATAAGCGCGAAAAACAGGAGATCGTCTATGACTTCAATAATACGATAGTGCAGTATGACAAGCGGCAAACTATGCATAGCCTGTTTGAAGAAAGAGTAAGGCTGCTGCCCACACATACCGCTTTGCGTCAGCACGGCAGGGAGATGTCGTATGAAATGCTGAACAATAAAGCCAATCGCCTGGCGAATTACCTGGTAGCCAATGGTGTGCAGAATGGGGATAATGTGGGTTTGATCGCCGGCCGTAACTTCAACATGATCGTTGGCCTGATGGCCATCCTCAAAGCTGGTGCTGCTTACGTGCCTATCGACCCGGTATATCCCGTAGACAGGCAGCTGTATATCATGCAGAACTCCGGCGTAGCATTGGTGCTGATAGATGAGGAATATCCGGTTACTGCTGCAGCTGAAGAGATCCGCTTTGTTGCCCTGTCTGATGAAACTATTGACAGCTATCCGCACAATAATCCCGGTATCAAAAAGGACTCAGCGGATCTGGCCTATACCATTTACACCTCCGGTTCCACCGGCCGCCCTAAAGGCGTAATGATCGCACATCATGCAGCTGTGAATCTCATTGCCTGGGTGAATAAAACCTACAGCATCAATGAAAATGACCGGATGCTGTTCATCACCTCTATGTGCTTTGACCTCTCTGTGTATGACATCTTTGGCATACTGGCAGCAGGTGGTACGGTAGTGATCGCAGAGCAGGAGGAAGTAACGGATGTAGAGCGGCTGCAGCGGCTGATGCAGGAAGAGCACATCACCTTCTGGGATGCGGTGCCTACCACCATGCATTACCTGGTGAATGAGATCGAAGAATCCGGCTTGCCTTATCAGCAGCAGGACCTGAAGGTAGTGTTCATGAGTGGCGACTGGATACCGGTGGCATTACCGCAGAAGATCAGGCGGTATTTCCCGCAAACCCAGGTGATCAGCCTGGGAGGCGCTACAGAAGGTACTATATGGTCTAACTATTACCCGATCCTGCAGGATATGTCGGGCCGGGTGAGCGTGCCTTATGGCAAGCCAATCGATAATAACTTCTTTTACATACTGGATGAGCACCTGAACCCGGTGCCGAAAGGCGTGGCAGGAGAGCTGTACATCGGTGGCGCAGGTGTAGCAGAAGGTTATGCCAACGATCCGGAGAAAACAACCGCTTCTTTTGTAGCAGATCCTTTCAACCAGGAATTAGGCGGCAGAATGTACCGCACCGGTGACCTGGGCCGGATGCTGGAAGATGGCAACATGGAGTTTATGGGAAGGAAGGATCACCAGGTAAAAATCAGGGGATTCAGGATAGAGCTGGGCGAAATAAAGAACGTGCTGCTGCAGCATCCTGAGATCCGCGAAGCAGTGGTGATAGCAGAAGAAGATCAATCCTACAATAAATACCTGCTGGCGTACCTGGTAGGCAATGAGCAACTGGATACCGGCGGGTTGAAGGCTTATCTTTCCAGACATTTGCCAGATTACATGGTGCCGGCCTGCTTCATTATCCTCGAAGCATTGCCTTTGTCTTCCAACGGTAAGATCGATATGAAAGCATTGCCACGCCCTGAACAGGGAACCTTGTCTACCGGCAATGCGTATACGGCTCCACGCAACGAGACTGAGGTGGTATTGGCTACCATCTGGGAGGAGGTATTGGGAAGATCGCCTATTGGCATATATGACCATTTCTTTGAAACAGGTGGCCATTCCCTGAATGCTACCCGTATCATATCCCGTATCGCCCGCCATATGAATGTAAAGCTTGAACTGAGGAGCATCTTCCAGCATCCTACTATTGCGGGGCTGGCAGCAATGATTCAGCGGGCAGTAACAGGTGTGCAGGAAGCTATCACAGCGGTAGCGATCCAGGAATACTATGAAGTATCACATGCCCAGAAAAGACTTTGGTTGCTGGAGCAATATGAAACGGGCACTGCTGCCTATCATATTCCCCGTGCATTGAAGATACAAGGTCAGCTGGATACGGCAGCGCTGGAAAAAGCCTTTGAAAGCCTGCTGCAGCGGCATGAAAGTCTGCGTACCGTATTTGTGCCTGTACAGGGAATACCACGTCAGAAGGTACTAGACAGCAGCGCAGGGTTTAAGATCGCATTTGCAGATCTGCGGCAGGAGCAGGATAAGGATGCCTTGTTGAACAGCTTAATGATGGAGACGGTGGACCGTCCCTTTGACCTGGCCAATGAGCTGCTGTTACGCGTGGCATTGTTCCGCCTGGATGAGCAGGAGCATGTGTTTGTAATGAACATGCATCACATCATTGCCGATGGCTGGTCGCTGGATGTGTTGACCAAAGAATGCCTGGCCTTCTATCATTATCATGCAGATGGTACACCGCATGGCCTGGCCCCGCTCAAAGTACAGTACAAGGATTTCAGCGTCTGGCATAATGCCCTGCTGAAAGCGCCGGAGGCGGTACAACATCAGCAATACTGGAAAGAACGCTTTGCAGGCTCCGTGCCAGTACTGCAGTTCCCCACAGATCATCCAAGGCCGGCGATTAAAACTTACCACGGTAATGAACTAAGCTTTGAGCTGAAGGAAGCGCTGAGTGAAAAGCTGCATAAGATAGCCAAACGCAATGGCGCCAGCTTGTTCATGACGCTGCTCTCCGCTGTAAAAGTGCTGCTGTATCGCTTCTCAGAGCAGGAAGATATTGTGGTGGGCTCTATACATGCAGGCAGGGAGCACGGCGACCTGGAAGACCAGATCGGGTTCTATGTAAATACCTTGGCGCTGCGCACTTTACTGCAGGCAGACGATAGTTTCCTGCAGGTGCTTGACAAAGTAAAAGCTACCACCCTGGGTGCTTATGAGCACCAAAGCTATCCCTTTGATCAGCTGGTGACCGAACTGGGCCTGGGCAGGGATAAGAGCCGTCATCCGCTGTTTGATATCTATGTGGACCTGCTGAATATCAGCGCTATGCCCGTTCGCTCATCTAATGCAGACGGATTGCAGCTGGCAGAACTGAACATCGGCGCTCCTGTTAGTAAATACGATCTCTCTTTCCGCTTCTTTGATGCTGGCAGCACCATCACGGCTATCATCGAATACAATACCGACTTATTTGAACCGGCTACCATCCATCTCATACAGCAGGCCTTCCTGGAAATAGTGGAGCAGGCAACGAGCCGCCCCCATGAACGGATCACCGCTGCATTGCCGGAGAATGGAGAGACTGGCTCAGGTAAGGCTATGGCTGGTGTTTTTGATTTCAATTTTTAATCACCTTTCAATGCTTTCATATGCAAACAGTCAATAAAACACATTTCATGTCGCCGGAGTATAGGAGCTCCCGCACATTCTGGAAGAACAGGCTGGAACAGGTGAATGATGCATTTAGTTTCCGGCAGCTTCGTTCCGCTGTAATAGCAACTAAGGAAACGGCTGTCCGCTACGACCATACGCTGAGTGAGGACGTTTATCAATCCATCAGGACTAAAATGGGAGATAATGACACAGGAATATTCGTATACCTGCTGGCTGCTGTTGGTGTGCTGCTCAGAAAGTATAGCGGCAACCAGACCCTTATCATCAATAGCCCCGCATACGCGCTGGGGAACAGCGGCCAGGCGCATGTACCTGTGGTGCCGCTGGTGCTTCGCTCTGCCGAAACTGTAAAGAGCTACCTGGCCGGCGTAAAGGAAATGGTAAAGGAAAGCTACAGCCACCAGGATTTTCCGCTGCAGTTGCTGGACAATCGCTCAACAGCATACAGTAATGTGCTGATCAGCGCTGAAGCGATACACCTTCCGGTAGCACCGGCCGTTCCGCACGACCTGGAGATCAGCATTTGCAGGAACGAAGGGCTCAGCATTAGCATCAGCTACCAGCCCGCTGCTTTCGAAGCTGGGTTTATCAGCAATATGTGCGCGCACCTGGAGCGGGTATTGCGGACTTTTGCCCGGCCCGGCCTCCGGTTGGAAGATATTGATATATTATCTGCTGCAGAGAGAGAACAATTGTTGGTGTACTTTAACCATACATATGTAGCCAGCACTGCGCATACTTTCCAGGAACTGTTTGAACGGCAGGTGAAGAAAACGCCTTATGCCACTGCAGTGGTGTTTGAGGAAGTCAGTCTTAGCTACCAGGAATTGAATGAGCAGGCCAATACATTAGCCCATCATTTAAGGGAAGTGCACGACATCCGGCCTAATGAGCGGGTAGGTTTGCTGGTGAACCGTTCAGAAAGAATGATCATCGCCCTCCTGGGTATATTGAAGGCAGGCGCCGCTTTTTTACCAATAGATACCAGTACACCGGCTGGCCGTATCAGCGGAATATTACAGGATGCGGGTGTGCGTTTGCTGCTGACAGACAGTGACCAGTCGCAACACTATACAAATTTTGCCGGTACCAGTATCCTGCTGGATGAGCAATTGTCTGCACTGCCGCAAAGAACGGAGAATCCCCTACAGACAGCAGCGCCGTCAGACCTGGCCTATGTGCTCTATACTTCCGGATCTACTGGTAAACCTAAAGGTGTGATGGTGGGGAATGATAACCTTTGTCATTACGTACAGTGGGCCAACAGCTATTACTTTAATAATATACTCGGCAAAACCTTTGCGCTGTGCACAAATATCTCTTTTGATCTTACCATCACCAGCATTTTTACTACCCTGTTGCGTGGCGATCAACTGTATGTATGCGCCAACAAGGATATTGGTGATATACTGCAGGAACTGTTCGGCGGAAGAACAGGTGTGAACACCGTAAAGCTGACGCCTGCCCATATCAGTATGCTGAGCGCCCTGCCCTTGCAGACAACCCGCATACAGCATGTGATCCTGGGAGGGGAGACGCTTACCGCTTTCCAGGTAAAGACATTGCAGCGTTTAAACCCGGAAATAAACATCTATAACGAATATGGTCCTACGGAGATCACCGTCGGTTGCACCATTAAGAAGGTAAGCGATGTAACTACCGACCTGGCGACGGTTGGAACACCCATCGCCAATACGCAGGTATATATCCTGGACGGATCACTGCAATTGCTGCCAGTGGGAGTGGTCGGAGAGATCTGTATAGGCGGTAAGGGTGTGACGAAAGGATACCTGCACCGTGATGACCTTACGAGTGAAAAGTTTGTAGACGATCCTTTTGCTAAAAACAATGCTGCGAAGATCTACCGTACCGGTGATCTGGGCAGATGGACAGAAGACGGAGAGCTGGTATTCCTGGGCCGCCGGGATAACCAGGTAAAGATACGCGGATACCGTGTAGAACTGGGTGAGATAGAAACGGCGTTGCTGGACTATCCAGGCATCAAAGACGCCGTGGTGATGGCCGTTGGCCAGGAACAGGGAAACGCCAGCCTGGCTGCCTGGTTCATTGCAGAGAGACCCGTGGATATTGCGCAGTTGAAGGCCGCATTGTCAAACAGCTTACCGGCCTATATGATCCCGACCTGCTTTACACAAATGGACCGGTTCCCGGTGAATGCCAATGGTAAAGTAGAGCGTGCGGCCCTGCCTTTGCCCGGTGCTGCCGCCGGCCATGTTGCTTACGAAGCGCCGGCCACTACAGTGGAAACATTGCTGGTACAGGCGTTTCAGCAGGTGCTGGATAAGGAACAGATAGGCGTGCTGGATGATTTTTTTGAAACCGGAGGCGATTCCATCAAAGCCATGCAGATCGCTTCGCAATTGTATGAAGCGGGGTACCGGCTGGAAGTAAGGAACATCCTGGCCAATCCTACCATCCGCCAACTGGCGCCGGTTATTAAACCCCTGGACAAACAAGCGAACCAGCATATGATCACCGGAGAGCTGCCGCTAACACCTATTCAGCATCAGTTCTTTGACTTTCCCCGTAAAGCATATCATCATTTCAATTTTGGATTGTTGTTTTATTCAAAAGAACGCCTGGAAGAAGCCATGCTCAGGGCTGTTTTTTCAAAGCTACAGGAGCATCATGACGCATTGAGGATCACTTTTGATACAACAGGTCCGCAGATCATACAATATAATCATGGCCGTGGTTTTCCGCTGTCGCTGGAAGTCTATGATTACGTGTCTTTACCCAACGGCGTAGCGGAGATGAGCCGCAGGATCAGCAGCATGCAGGGAGAGATAGATCTCCGCAACGGGCCATTGCTGAAGCTGGGCTTATTTCACCTGGCAGATGGCGACCGCCTTGCATTGATCGTTCACCATCTTGTAATGGACGTGGTTTCGCTCCGGATCATTTTCGAGGACCTGGGTACCCTGTTCCGCCAGTATACGCAGGGAAGGGCTTTGTCACTGCCTAAAAAGACAGATGCGTTCAAGGTATGGTCTGAAGAGTTGCAGGTGCACGCCAACAGTACTGCGTTTTTGCAGGAGCTGTCATACTGGAAGAAACTGCTAGCAAAAAGAACGGCCACTATTCTGCCGGATATTCCCGAAGGCAGTAACCTGGTAAAAGACAGTGCTACGCAGGATGTTTCCCTGGGCATCTCTGCAACAGAGCTGCTGCTCACGGCAGTTAACAGCCGTTTCAATACAGAGATCAATGATATCCTGCTAACAGCGCTGGCATTGAGCATGGAGCAAACCTTCGGTATCAGAACTTGTATGGTGCTGATGGAAGGTCATGGAAGAGAAAGCATCCTGGATGGTGTGAATGTGAACCGCACGGTAGGATATTTTACTTCTGTTTATCCCGTGATTGTTACAGCGGCTGGTGATGACCTGAGCGCTGTAATAGCACAGAACCGCCAATGGATCCACGATATACCCAATAAGGGAGTAGGCTACGGTATACTGAAATACCTGACTGCAGCAGAATATAAACAGGGGATAGATCTTAGTAAGTCGCCCCAGGTGGTGTTCAATTATTTCGGACAGCTGGACCAGGATTTTGCGCAGGTGCCTTTCCGTTTCTCAAAAGAAGGGACGGGTGAGATCCAGGATACAAATGAACAACGGGAACATGAGCTCTATATCACTGGCGTAGTAGAAGGGAAGGAATTCTCGCTGCGGGCAGACTATAGCGGGGCGCGCTTCCATGCTGCCACCATTGCCGCTTTCCTTGAAAATTATAAACTGGCCCTGCATGCTGTTATTGAGCATTGCTGTGCTGCTGTTGCTGTGTAAACGTTAAAATGTTATTCTAATGCATATTCTGAAAGTATTGCAGAAACAATCCAGGCTCTTCCTGCCGTACATCCTGCTGCTGGGTGTTATTAACAGCATTGTGTACTCCGGGCTGCTGGCATTTGTAAATTATGCCGTAAAGGGCGCTTCCATTCCTTTTATAAAAGGGAATGATTATCTCCTGTACATTTCGCTGGTAGCAGCTTCGCTATTGTGTACAAAGATCTTCCAGACTTACATGGTAAAGCTCACGCATAACCTGCTGCTGCATTACGAGCTGTCTATCCTGCAGCAGGTGCGGCATGCTACTTTTCAGGCCTTTGAAAAGCTGGGCGCAGAAAGGATCTATACAGCCATTGGCGATGTACGCATCCTGGCTTACATACCGGAAGTACTGGTAGCGGTAGTGAATTCTTCCGTGATCATCCTTTGCGCGCTGGGCTACCTGTGCTGGGTATCGCCGCTGGGCGGGGTAGCAGTGCTGGGCCTGATGGCGGTCTTGTTATCCGTTTATATGATCAGGAATGCACGCATAGAAAAAGATCTTAACAAGGTGCGCGATATGCAGCATGATTACCATACCTACCTGCGAGACCTGGTATATGGCTTCAAGGAAATAAAGATGAGCAGTACCCGGAATGAGAACATCTATCAACAATATATCCGGGAGAACCGCCTGGAAGGTAAAGAGCTGGGCAGCCGCAGCGCAGTGAGGTACCTGGATAATGAACTGATAGGCACCTACAGCTGGTATCTGGCACTGGGCGTAGTGATCTTTGCATTGCCGCAGGTATTGCATTTGTCAGCGCTGCAGACTGTACCTTTTGTGGTGGTGATCCTTTACCTCATGGGCCCTCTGGCTTCCCTGGTGAAGATCATTCCTTATTACACCAATGTAAAGATCGCCCTGGAACGCATTGATGCTGTAAAAGCAGCAATAGATGAAGTAGTGGAAGAACCTGCATCCATGGTTACGCTACCGGACACCAGGTTTGAAAGCATCGATTTCATAGATGTTACCTTCGGCTACTTTGATGCTAAAGACCAGCTGGTGTTTAAGACAGGGCCCTTTAACCTGCGCATCAGGAAAGGAGAGACCATCTTTATTACTGGCGGCAATGGCAGTGGTAAGAGTACTTTTATTAACCTGCTGACCGGATTGTATCGTCCCCTGGAAGGCGCTATCTGCTTTAATGGTCATACCATCACCGCAGAAAACTATGCAGCCTACAGCGATCGTATCTCCGCCATCTTCACACATGCTTACCTGTTCAATGAAAACTACGATGGCTTTGATCTGAGCAGCAATAATGCAAGGCTGGTGGCATTGATAGAAAAGATGCGCCTGCAGGCGGTGATCAAGCTCGGCACCGGCAGGAACTTTATTGATACGGGTTTGTCAAAAGGACAGCAGAAACGCCTGGCCCTGATCTATGCCATGATGGAGGATCGCGAGGTACTGGTGCTGGATGAGTGGGCGGCAGAGCAGGATCCTGCCTTCCGCGCCTATTTCTACAAGCACCTGATACCGGAGATGCAGCAAAAGGGCAAAACCATTATTGCGGTAACCCATGACGATGCTTATTTCAATCATGCGGGCAGAATGCTGCGCTTTGATTATGGAAAGATAGTGGAAGACAGACATCTCTTCCACGAGGACAATACAACTTTTTCACTTGACCTTATAGCAAACGTTTATGAACAATAAGATCAACATTTTCTGTTTGCCCTTTGCGGGTGGAAGCCGGTATTCTTATAACGGGTACCGCCAGTATGCGCAGCACATCAATATCGTTCCACTGGAATTGCCTGGCAGGGGCAGCCGTTTCCAGGAACCGCTGCTGGATAATATACATGATATGGTGGAGGATCTGTTTGCGCAGATAAAGGAACGTCTTTCCCATCCTTACGCCATATACGGACATAGTATGGGAGCGCTCTTAGGTTTCCTGCTGACCCGGCGTATTGTAGAAGAAAGTCTGCGTGAGCCCAGGCACCTGTTCTTTACCGGCCGTGCAGCGCCCTGTGTGAAAAAAGTAAGGGAAGCTATCCATACGCAGCCGAGGGAGGAGTTCTTTGCTTCCCTGAAGGAGCTGGGCGGCTGTCCTGAAGAGCTGCTGCAGGATGAAGCGCTGATGGACTGCTTTGAACCTATTATCCGTGCAGATTTCCAGGCCCTGGCCAGTTATCAGTATGAAACGGGGGATGCTTTTGATATACCGATCACGGTAATGACGGGTGTGGAAGAAGACATCAGCCGGGAGGAAGCGTTGGCATGGCAACAGGAAACAACAGCCCTGGTAGCAGTGAAGGCTTTTGCAGGAGATCACTTCTTCATTTACGGGCATGAAAGGGCTATTGTCAATATCATGACCGGTGTGATGCTGCAACAGCAGCAGAAAGCGCTTCGCAGGCCGGCTGCAGCAACACTATTGATGGAACCTGAAAATGAGCGGTTATGGTAGTGCTGGAAAATATCCGCAAATCATATAAGACCACGAACGGTGAGCTGCCGATCTTAAAAGGGATCGACCTGGAAATAGAGGAGGGAGCGTTTGTGGCTATCATGGGGCAGTCTGGCTCGGGGAAATCTACTTTGCTGAACATCCTGGGTATCCTGGATGATTATGACAGCGGCAGGTATTACCTGGGCGGAACCCTGATCAAAAATATCTCGCAGGCGCAGGCCGCGTGGTATCGTAACCGTTATATCGGTTTTGTATTCCAGTCTTTCCACCTGCTGCCTTTCAAGAACGCTATGGAAAATGTGGCTTTGCCGCTTTATTACCAGAAGATGGGCAGAAAGCAGCGGAACGAAATGGCCCTGGAGCTGCTGGAAAGAGTAGGACTTAAGCACAGGGCAGATCACCTGCCTTCGGCGCTGTCTGGCGGTCAGCGCCAGCGGGTGGCGATTGCCCGGTCGCTGGCAGCCAATCCCAGGATCATACTGGCGGATGAACCTACCGGCGCACTCGACTCCGAAACCTCCGATGATATTATGGACGTGTTCAGGGGTCTGCATGCACAGGGTATGACCGTGATCCTTGTAACGCACGAACCAGATGTGGCGGCGGTTGCTGATCGTACCATCCGCATGAAGGATGGGCTCATTACTTCCCATTTAAACGAGTTATACCATGTTTGATCTCGATAACTGGCAGGAAATATACGGTTCCATAAAGAAGCATAAGCTCAGGACCCTGCTCACTGCCTTTGGCGTTTTCTGGGGCATCCTGATGCTGGTGCTGCTGCTGGGCGCAGGCAAAGGTCTGGAGAATGGTGTGTTGCAGATGTTCAGCAATGCTGCCCGGAACACGATCTATGTATGGCCCGAGATTACGGGCAGGCCTTTTAAAGGGCTGGCCTCCGGCCGCAGCATCATTTTTGACAACAGTGATGAGGCAGCGATCAGATCTAAAATACAGGAGCTGGGATACCTGGTGCCTAACCTGAATGTAGGCGAAAAGGTGAATGTGGCTTACGGCAACAAAAGCATTGCATTTACTTTGAAAGGCACTCATCCTGATCTGCTGCATATTAAGAACATGCATTTCACAGGTGGCCGCTTTATTAACCGCCTGGACCTGGACAATCAGCGAAAGGTGGTGGTAATAGGCAGCCGCTTAAAAGAAATATTATTCAATCATTCAGATCCGGTAGGGAAGTACATCAATATAAAGGGTATTTTCTTCCGCGTGGTGGGTTCTTTTTCAACAGACGAAAGCGCCACGCAGAAAGAAGATGCAGAAACCCTTTTTATGCCGGTGTCTACTCTGCAGGGTACCTTTGGTTATGAAGACCATCTCTCGCTGTTTACGCTGGTGCCCAAAGCAGGCATTCCCGCGGGAACGGTGGAGACAAAGGTAAAAGAACTGCTGGTGGCACGTCATACCATCCACCCGGAAGACCGGGAAGCGATCGGTTCTTTTAATGCAGAGAAAGAGTTCAACAAGTTCACCAGCTTGTTCATGGGCATTAACCTGTTCATCTGGATCGTGGGCGCAGGTACTATCATCGCCGGTGTAATCGGAGTAGGTAACATCATGCTGATCATCGTAAAAGAACGTACCCGGGAGATCGGTATCAGGAAAGCTCTTGGTGCTACACCAATTTCCATCATCAGCCTGATCATCATGGAATCCCTGGTGATCACCAGTGTGGCCGGCTATGCAGGGCTGCTGGCAGGCATGGGGATCGTAGAAAGTGTGCGCCATATACTGGACAAAGAAAATATCAAAAGCGAATTTTTTAAAGACCCTCATATAGATATGCAGGTGGCTTTCACTGCTGTGCTCATACTGGTAGTGACCGGTGTGCTGGCGGGACTGATGCCTGCCAGGAAAGCTGCTGCTATCAACCCCATTGAAGCATTGAGGGCAGAATAATTAACAAATAAAAACATTGCATATGACACGAAGAAAGAACCCCTTGCTGTATACCACAGCAAGTGTAGCACTGGTGGTACTCCATCTTGAAAAGGAGTTAAGGATCAATCGCAATAAGTGGTCAGGCGCTGTGAGTATAGGCTTGATCCTGTTATTGGTCACCTGCGGCTGTGCAGACCGCTCTGCGAAAAGCAAGACGGTTTACCAGACAGATACCGCGTTTGTATCTACTGTTGTTAAAAAAACAGTTGCTGCTGGCGCTATTGTTCCCCGTAAGCAGGTAGCGGTGAAAGCGCAGGTATCCGGTATCATCGAAAAAGTATACGTTACTGCCGGGCAGGTAGTGACCGCCGGGCAGCTGCTGGCCCGCATCAGGCTAACACCTAATGCGGTAAGCCTGAACGAAGCGGAAAGCGCCCTGCAGAAAGCGAAACTGAGCCTGAATGATGCGCGGCATGAAAAAGAGAGATATGAGCAGCTGTTTGCAGAGAAGGTAGTGGCAGAAAAGGAATACAACCAGTACCTGCTGGCCTTTAAAAAGGCGGAGGCCGATCTGGCAGCGGCTGTCAATAATGTGCAGCTGATCAAAGTAGGTGCATCTGCTTCGGGTATTGCTGCCAATGAAGTGCGTTCTACCGTTAACGGTGTATTGCTGGAAGTGCCTGCAAAAGAAGGGAATTTTGTGATAGAGCGGAATACTTTTAATGAAGGTACTACCATTGCCAGCATTGCAGACATGAAGGATGTGATCTTTGAAGGAAAAGTAGAGGAAGCCGATGTAAACAACCTGCAACCAGGCATGGACCTGACCATTACATTGAGGGCCACGGAAGAGAAATCTTACCGCGCAAGGCTGGAGTTTGTATCTCCCAACGGTGTGAAAGAAGACGGCATCACGAAATTTGAAATAAAAGCAGCTATACTGCTAGATAAAACAGATGTGCTCAGGGCTGGTTACAGCGCCAATGCGGAGATTGTGCTGGAAAAACGCGACAATGTACTCTGTATACGCGAGCACGTACTGCAGTTTGATCAGCAAGGCGCTTACGTAGAAGTGGAAACAAAGCCGCAATTCTTTGAAAAGCGCTATGTGGAGCTGGGATTGTCAGATGAGATCAATACCCAGGTGCTGACCGGATTAAAGCCGAAGGAACGCCTGAAAATGGTGTTTTAGTTCAACAGCAGCAGGTTCACACTACGCTGGAGGATATTGAACGCTATTTCTGCCATCAGGTTTTCTCTGTCAAGGGTGGGGTTCACCTCTGTGATCTCGAAACAGCAGATCTTGCGGTGCTGCATAAATTTTGCGATCAGGTCTTCCGCCTCTCTTTCGCGGAGGCCATTGCTTACCGGTGTGCCGGTGCCCCGTGAAATGGAGGCGTCCAGGCTGTCTACATCGAAGGATACATAGATATATTCGCAATCGCTCAAATACCTGAATACGGAGCGGGAAATATTTTCCGGTCCTTTACGGCGTACTTCCCCGGTGGTGATCACCTTCATACCATACTTCTTGATCAGGTGGTCTTCTTCCTTTTCATAATCCCGGAGGGAGATGAACACTATGTCTTCCGGCAGTACTTTAGGGGCTATTTTACCGATATTTTTCAGCGCATTCCAGGCTTTTGCCGTATTCTCATCCAGGTCATGCGCTTTATATTCCAGGTTGTCTTCTGCAATAGCCGTAGCCAGGGGCATGCCATGCATATTGCCCGAGGGGGTGGTGTAGGGGGTATGCAGGTCTGCATGCGCATCTATCCATATCACGCCCAGTTTAGCCTTGGGATGCGCCATTTTCAGTCCGGCAATGGTAGCTCCCGCCGTACTGTGATCGCCGGATAATATCACCGGGAACCAGTTGGATTTTACCGTATCATATACGCTTTTGCTGATACGCTCGTATAGGCTGGTGATGCCTTTTATACGTTTGGCAAAGGGGGATTCTATGGGTTCAAATAACAGCTTGTTCTCCGTTTCGATCACTTCTGAAGGGAAGTGTACAAAAAAATTGCTCATGAAGTCCAGCGCCGCGATCTTAATAGCATCAATTCCGAGGCTGGCGCCCCGGGTACCCGCTCCTATTTCCGATTTAACCTCTATCAATTTAATGTTCTTCATAACGCCAAACTACAGGATTTTTAATTGATCACCGGGAGCATAGCTTTGTTGGGCTTTATAGCAAGCCCCCTGAAAAACTGAACCAATTCCAATAAGGATTGATTCTTATAAGAATTTCTTCAATGTTTATCAAGGAATGATGGATAACATTGAATTCTATGAGACTATTTTTTTACATCCGCATTAATGTTTAATATGCGGCTATGGGAGGCCTTATCCCTTGTTAAAACACGTTATTATGAATTTTCAACTGACCGAAGAACATTTAATGATACAAAAAGCAGCCCGTGACTTTGCAGTGAACGAGTTGTTACCCGGTGTGATAGAACGCGACGAGCATCAGAAATTCCCCGTGGAGCAGATCAGAAAACTGGGCGAGCTGGGTTTTCTGGGGATGATGGTTGATCCCAAATATGGCGGCGCCGGCCTGGATACTATTTCGTATGTACTGGCCATGGAAGAGATCTCCAAAATAGATGCCTCCACTTCTGTATGTATGAGCGTGAATAACTCCCTGGTATGCTGGGGACTGGAAACATACGGTTCTGAAGAACAAAAGCAAAGATACCTGGTGCCCCTGGCCCAGGGACAGGTGATAGGCGCTTTCCTGCTCAGCGAGCCTGAAGCGGGTTCAGACGCCACCTCCCAGCGCACTACAGCAGAAGAGAAAGGAGATCACTACCTGCTGAACGGCACCAAGAACTGGATCACTAACGGCAACTCTGCCAGCACCTACCTGGTCATTGCCCAAACCCATCCTGAAAAGGGCAGCAAAGGCATCAACGCTTTTATTGTTGAGAAAGGCTGGGCCGGTGTGACTATCGGCGCTAAAGAGAATAAGCTGGGCATCCGCGGCAGCGATACTCACAGCGTCATGTTCCAGGATGTAAAAGTGCCTAAAGAGAACCGTATTGGTGAAGACGGCTTCGGCTTCAAGTTCGCCATGAGAACACTGGCCGGCGGCCGTATTGGCATCGCCTCACAGGCGCTGGGTATTGCCAGCGGCGCTTACGAGCTGGCCCTGAAATACTCCAAAGAGAGGAAAGCATTTGGTAAAGAGATCAGTCAGCACCAGGCCATCCAGTTCAAGCTGGCCGATATGGCTACCCAGATAGAAGCAGCCCGCCTGCTCTGCCTCAAAGCGGCCTGGGAAAAGGATCAACACCTCGACTATACGCTGAGCGGCTCCATGGCCAAGGTATTCGCCTCTGAAACCGCCATGTGGGTCACCACCGAAGCGGTGCAGGTGCATGGTGGTTACGGCTACGTAAAAGAGTACCATGTAGAACGCCTGATGCGGGATGCCAAGATCACGCAGATCTATGAGGGTACTTCGGAGGTGCAAAGGATTGTTATCAGCAGGACGATATTGAGTTAGCAGTGAGCAGTGGGCAATTTGCAGTCGATTGAATAAACAAGTTGTTCAAAAACTGCCAATTGCCCACTGCCAATTGCCAACTTTTATATCTTTGCCCCCATGTCCATCAACTTACCCGCTTATCAAACGATACAGCAAGCGCTACATCCTTACGGCGCCAGGCTGGTTGCCGTTTCCAAAATTAAACCGGTATCAGACATCCGGGAGCTTTATAATGCCGGTCAACGCATCTTTGGTGAAAACTATGTGCAGGAACTGGTGCAGAAACAACCCGAATTACCCCAGGACATTGAGTGGCATTTCATTGGCCATCTCCAAAGCAACAAAGTAAAATACATTGCCCCCTTCGTTACGATGATCCATGCGGTAGACAGCCTCCGTCTGCTGCTCGAGATCAATAAACAAGCCGCCAAACACAACCGTATCATTCAGTGCCTTTTGCAGGTGCATATTGCTGAAGAAGAAACCAAGTTCGGTCTTGATGAGACTGAACTGGAAAGCCTTATGCAGGAATGGCAGCAGCAGTCTGGGATCGCTCATGTTCGTATAGCTGGCCTCATGGGCATGGCGACAAATACGGATAACGAAGCGCAGATACAAAAGGAGTTTAAACATCTGCACGAGCTCTTTAAGCAGACTAAGGAGCGTTATTTTTCCGGTCAGGATTACTTTCGCGAATTGTCTATGGGAATGAGCGGAGATTATCAGCTGGCGCTTCAGTGTGGAAGTACCTTAGTGAGGATAGGCAGTTTGCTCTTTGGCGCCAGGATCAAGCCTTAAACAAAGGATTTACAACAACTGTTACCGTTTGCCACTTTCAGGGAGGCCTGGTACCGTTTCGCCGACAGGGATTAAAAACGGGCCTTGGCTGGCGTGACCGCCCGGTACCGCCCCATCACCTCCTTACCGTCTCCACGCCCTCCCAACGCCCCATACGCATCCTCACAGCCAGGCGCAGCCCGTTTTAAATTCTTGTCGGCACCGATGAAAGCCGGTCATCATACAGTTTACCGGGTTTCAGTATTATCAGCTATATTTGTCTACTAAATTGGTGGTATAATACCTGTAGAAATTATGAGAACATTTGGACAGACTGTAGGAATCCTGGCGATTACCCTGTTGTTTACGCTTCAATCTATTGGACAACAACAATTTACAGATGATGCAAATATCTGGCAGACCCGCCTGCACAGGCAGGATGGGACGGATATTGTCTTCAATACAGAGGTGGACAATGCTAAAATGGTGATGTATATCCTGAATGCAGGCGAACGTTTGCTGGTGGACGATATTCGGGTGGAAGGAGATTCTGTGTTTATCAGGATGCCATTCTTTGATTCTGAGTTTAAAGGAGTGCATTTGCCTTCAGGTGAAGTGAAGGGTGTTTGGATACGGCATTTGGCGGATAGGGATGTGAGTATTCCTTTTACGTCTGTTCCGGGTGTGAAAGAGCGGTTTACGCAGCATTTACCTGCTAAAGGTAATGTAAGCGGCCGCTGGGCTACTTATTTTACGGCCCCCGATGGTACTGACAGTTCTTTTGCGGTAGGGGAGTTTAAACAGGACGGAAATCATGTAACGGGGACTTTCCTGACGCCTACGGGGGATTACCGTTTCCTGGAGGGCATTCTGGATGGAGATACACTCAAGCTGTCAACTTTTGACGGTTCTCATGCTTATTACTTTACGGCTCGTTTAACTGCTGAGAATAAGCTGGAGCAAGGTGTTTTTTACGCAGGTATTGGCAATGGCAAGGAAGTGTGGACGGCCAGCAAAGATGCTAAGGCGGCTTTGCCGGACGAAACTAAGCTGGCTACAGTAAAACCCGGGCAGGCTAAGCTGGACTTTAGTTTCCCTGATCTTAATGGTAAGCAGGTGAGCATTAATGATGCCCGCTTTAAGAATAAAGTAGTGGTGATTACCCTGATGGGTTCCTGGTGCCCGAATTGTATGGATGAAACAGGATTTCTGAGCGATTGGTATAAGCAAAATAAACAGCGTGGAGTAGAGGTGATCGGACTGGCGTATGAACGTACCACGGATTTTGAAAGGTCTAAAAAGGCGCTTTCCGGTTTCCTTAAACGTTTTGATGTGGAGTATCCGGTATTGATCACAGGAGTTACTTCTGCAGATCCGAAGAAAGGGGAGAAGAGCCTGCCGCAGCTGACTGCTATTAAGGGATTCCCTACTACTATCTTCATTGATAAAAAAGGTCTTGTAAGAGAGGTGCATACCGGTTTCTCAGGTCCTGGTACCGGTGAGCACTATGAGCATTTCAAACAGGAGTATAATCAACTCATAGATAAATTGTTGAAAGAGTAGTATTATCTTGTTCAGATGAACAAGCTGCTCTTCCTCACAGGCATCTCTTGTTGCCTGGTATATATCGCGTTCGCCCAAACGCATCCCCGGCAATTTTCGGTAGCGGCGTCTCCGCAGGCGGCAGGCTTTTCTGCAGAACGCCTGAAGAAGGTGGACAGCTTTCTGCAGGCGGCTGTTGATAAGGGCCTGGCGCCTAATGCTGTTACCTTTGTAGCGCATAAAGGACAGATTGTGCATTATAAAGCTTTCGGGTATAGTCATCTTGAAAACCGCACGCCTGTAAAAAAGGATGATATCTTTCGCTGGGCTTCCCAGACAAAGCTGATCACTACTATTGCCTTAATGATGTTGTACGAGGAAGGGCGCTTCTTCCTGGATGATCCTATCAGCAAATACATTCCGGCATTTAAAGATGCAAAGGTGCTGGTGAGCTACGACCGGCATAAGGCTACGTATGAAACGAGGCCTGCGGCTACGCAGCCGACTATACGGCAATTACTGTCGCATTCAGCGGGTATTCCTTACGATCATCCTTTGGATAGCTTGTTGTTTGGCGGCCATGGTTTTTCAGTATTCCCTACAGGAGAAAAGAGCAGCCTGGAAACGCTGGTGAACAACATTGCCCGGCGTCCTTTGCTGCATGATCCGGGAACCCAATTTACTTATGGCTTTAATACGGATATCGCAGGCCGCCTGGTAGAGATCTTCTCCGGCCAGACCCTGGCGGATTTCTTCCGGCAGCGTATCCTTCAGCCGCTGGGTATGCAGGATACCTGGTTTTACCTGCCGCCGGCAAAACAGTCCCGTCTTGTTGAATTGTATGCTTTACCGGCCCTCGATAGCCCGATCAGGGTATCTTCGCATAACACAGACCGGCATTTTGCATTGAGTAATACCAGCACCCTTTATATGGGTGGTTCAGGCCTTACCGGACCTATAGGAGACTATGCAAAGATCTGCCAGCTGATACTCAATGGCGGTGAGTTTAATGGCGTTCGCCTGTTAAGCCGCAAGACAGTGGACCTGATGACACGCAACCAGATCGGTAATGCGCTTGTATGGGACCGTAACGACAAGTTCGGCCTGGGCCTCCAGATCATTACCGCCGATACGCATTATGGCGATCCCGCATCTCCCGGCTCACTGACCTGGGGAGGCGCTTACTGTTCTGAATATACGATCGATCCTAAAGAAGATCTTATCCTCCTGGTATATACCAATGCGATGCCCTATGCTTACTATGGCGAATTTGTACGGAAGTTCCGTATCCTGGTTTATCAGGCGCTGAATTAACCTTTTTTGGCCCCAAATTTGAAACTCCCAAAAATACCCCCTTGAACTAAAACGGTTACTATTTGTTAAACCTTAAAATTGTCAAATATGAGCACCACTAAATTCTTATCAGGAGTGCTGGCCGGTGTAGCGGCAGGAGTAGCAATAGGTATGTTATGTGCACCCGACAGCGGGCAGGAAACCAGGAGGAAGATCCGTTATACGGCGGGTAATGTTCGATATAGGCTTAGCCGCTTATTGGGCCGTGGCTCAGATAATCTGGCAGAACTGAGACATGTATTTGAACATGAAGTGACCGGTATGAAAGATGATGTGCGGGAACGTGTATTGAGACTGATCGACGAAAGCAAGAACTCCTACGATAAATTCAAGAAAGAGGCTTTATCGCAAAATAGCTGATGCAATGGTCCAATTTTGGTACGCATACAGGAAACTGTAGTGTTATGCAAAAGGACCGAGCCAATACCGGCAAGACAAGCAACAGGGACAGGAACAGTGATGCTGCGGACAAGCGCCGGCAACAGTCATCAAACCCTGCTGAACATGATGACCCGACCTCTGCGCAGGATGATCCAGATCTCCCGGATCAGGACCCCTTCATACCCAGCCAGGCAGACCTGGAAGCCAAAGAAAGTGTGGAATATTTTACGCCTTCAGGGGAATTACCTGATCCTGAAACTGCCGGGGAAATGGAACCAGATGAAGAGGACGCCAGTCCTGAGATCATTATGGGTACAGAGGCGGACGTTACTGCAGACGATCTCAACTATATAGGCGACCGTGATGAAGATATGGATGAGGGAGATGATGAGTCTGTACGCGCCCGCGATCTCCTTGTAAAACAAACAGATGAGGAATCTGATGAAGAGCCGCCTGAGCAGTTAGATGTGCCTGGTGCGGAAGATGATGATGCATCTGAAGATAACGGTATGGAAGATGAAGAGAATAACGAATATAGCCTGGGTGGAGACAAAGATTGATCTCCACCCAAACATATTATTGCACCAATCCCTTCACTAAACTTTTCCATTGAGGTTTTGACAGTCCGAGTGAGGCGCTGATCGCTATCAGTGTATTCCTTACTTTATCCCAGAAACCTGGAGGCGCCGTATTCGGCTTTTCATTCCGTCCATACACACTGGCCTTGACACATCTGCCGGTGAGCTCTACCACAAAAGAGCTGGTGGCAGCCGGATCATAGAAATGGGCCACTTTTCCATGCCATTGCTGCGGGTTAACAGAAGGTCTTACACGGATGGCCGCATAAGCTGTTTTTCCGGATGAGGTGGTCTTGTCTTCTATTTGTTCTATAGCAACCCAATCATATCCATCGCCGGTTTTGCTGCCCGGACCAGGCAGGTTGATACGGATGTGATCGCCTTCCTGTGCAGGGTGATCCAGTTCCCTGCCCGAGTCGTCGGTCAGTGTAAAGTTAGCGGACAGTGGTCCGGCAAAGTCGTGCCAGTGATTTACGTCCAGCAGTCGGGCTTTGGCCTGGTAGTACCGTTCACGGCTTTCTTTCAAAGAGGGCAGCATAATAGAAAAGACTGTATTGGTGGCTGCACCTGTATGTTGTGGAGGGACCGTCTGTTTATCAGATGTCTCTGTCATTTTAGTATGCATCTTTCAAATGGTTTAACTTTCTTCCTGATCATCATCCAGTATCAGTTCCCCTGATTCCAGGAATTCTTTAACACGGTAAATATCTTCTTCTATCATCCGCTCAAACGCCACGTTCAACAGCCAGGCCAGCCCGGTACCTACATATCCGGCAGGCGGCCGGTAAGAAATATTCACCTCTACATAAGTGCCTCCATTGGCCGCATCTTCAAAGGTTAAACGGCCGGCTGTGGCGATCATGGAATTGGCAATGGATCGCCATCCCAGCAGGCGTCCCGGCTCCTCCTTCATGATCTCCGCTTCCCATTCAACGGTGCCGATTCCGCCAGGGCCGCGGGCTATCCAGCGCGAGTGAATGCTGTCCTGTTCATCTACTTTTACCAGGTGTTGCATAAAAAGCGGCAGGTTCCCGAGCTGGCGCCAGAAGGCATATACTTCCTCCCTGGGTCTGGCGATCAGCAGTTTTGTGCGGATATTGATCGCCCGGGTATGCCGGTTTTTCCTTTCTTCGATGGCGGCTGATATAGGGCAGTTGCCCGACAGGCCCCTGTAAAGCAGGTAACCGCCTATGGCCAGCTTCATGAGTCCGCCAATAGGGTGTTTACGCATTTGTCCCAGCGCATTGCTGGTGAGCAGCGAACCGATCACGATAGAAGCTGCGCGTCCCGGCCGGCTTACATTAAGAATGTTGCTGCTGTCATAGAGGGGGCCTGCACTGGGGCGGCCATGCCCGTTCAAAAGTGCGTTAGGATGAGTCATAACTAGCTTGATTTTGAAGATTTTACAGCGAAAACCTTGCAGTTTTTTAAAATATAGACGATTTCGCTTAATTGTATGATTTTCAATCAATCAGAGCTTCGGGCGGCTGAAGCAGCTGTGGAATAAATAATACGGGGCGTAGAAAAGCGGAAACGGGGATAATGAAGGATTAAATTACTGTTGAAAGCATCCGCAAGGTGCAAAAGTGCTTTCCGGCCCCTAACGCCATGGAACATACGCAGCAGCTGCCGGTCAGATAAGTTGCAAATTGACAATTAATAATTGTCTTCGTATTTTACTGCTTCAATAATGCCACTATCATGAAAAAACTGCTCTACGGTTGCCTGATGCTGCTATCCGTATCCGCCTGCGCACAAAAGCCCGCAAAGACTGCCCAATCCGGCAAATGGATACAACTCTTCAACGGCAAAGATCTGAAAGACTGGGATATCAAGATCGCCGGTCACGAACTGAATGACAATTTCGGCAATACCTTCCGCGTAGAGGATGGCTTACTGAAGGTACGTTACGATCAATACAGCAATTTTAATGAACAATACGGGCATATCTTTTACAAGCACCCATTCAGCGCCTACCTGCTGGTAGTGGAGTACCGCTTTGTAGGAGAGCAGGTGCCCGGCGGTCCGGGATGGGCTATCCGTAACAATGGCGCCATGCTGCATTCACAATCTGCCGCCAGCATGGGTAAAGACCAGGATTTTCCTATCTCCCTGGAGATGCAGCTGCTGGGAGGCAACGGCAAAGATCCCCGCACTACTGCCAACCTTTGCACACCCGGCACCAATGTGGTGATGAATGGTAAACTGATCACGGATCACTGTATCACTTCTACATCAAAAACGTATGCCGGCGAGCAGTGGGTAAGGGCAGAAGCCCTGGTATTAGGTGATTCCATTATTAAACATATAGCCGGCGGTGATACTGTTCTTACTTATACGAAGCCGCAGATAGGCGGAGGCAATGTATCTAATGCTGATCCTGCTGTGAAAAAAGACGGTCAGCTGTTAAAAGAAGGATATATTGCCCTGCAGGGTGAAAGCGCTCCTACAGATTTTCGTAAAGTAGCAGTTTTTGATCTCAGTCCGTACGTGAATGACCCTGTGAAGCTGAATAAAATACTACAGGAGCTGCAGCATAGAAAAAAAGATTAAGTAATTTAAAAGTTTGAGGGTTTGAGCGTTTGAAGGCCATCCTGCATGCCAGGCATACTTTCAAACATTCAAACCCTCAAACTTTTAAACGCTCAAATCAATTCAGCATCAACTGCCTGATATACTTCACCGGCGTGCTGCCATAACTCAGGAATTTCTCGTTAAATTCTTTCAGGTTGTATTTATCACCCATCTTCTCCTTATACGCATTCCTCAGATCGACGATCTCTTTATAGCCTGTGTAGTAGCTTGTCAGCTGCACACTCGTTACGCTCACACGTTTCCATTTTCCTTCTGCCTCTGCCTGTTGCTGGAAGGCTTCCTGTGTCAGCAGTTTGATAGCGTCTTCCCTGCTCATGTTGTTCACGTGCACGCTGTAATCAAGGATGGTATTACAAACAGCCCGCAGGTTCCACTTGTACCACATCAGCCACATTTCCGGCTCATTATTGCCGTAGCCGTTCTCCAGCATCATCTGCTCTGTATATACGGCCCATCCTTCAATCATGGCGCCGTTACCAAGGATTGACTTAATAAGGCTGGGCGACTGGTTAGCATATACCAGCTGCGTATAGTGCCCGGGTATAGCTTCGTGGATGTTCAGGATCTGCAGGATATAGTGGTTATACTCGCGTAAATAGCTTTCGGCTCTTTCTGGCGACCATCCTTCCAGGCTGCCTACGTTGTAATAGGTATTACCCCCTTTGTCATAAGGGCCGGGGGCGCTTACGGATGCACCGGCTACTCCAGCCATGTATCCCGGTTCTTTACGCACCTTCAGTGGTTTGGTGGGATCGAGGTATAAGAGATCCTTTTCCTTGATAAAGGCAGTCAGTGCAGGGAGCTGCTTTTCAATGGACTGCTGGAACTCTGCAGGTTTTACGTGCTGGATGGAAAGGGTATCTATCATCCTTTTGATCAGCAGCAGCTGGTCTTCGGGTACCGGTGCATTGCCGAAATATTTAGGCCACAGCTGTTTGCTGATGCGGGCCATCTCCGTATGGATCCAGTTCTTGCGGGCAACGGCAGAGTCATAGATCTGGGCGGCGGTATAGGCGGATTGTATATCATACTTATACTTGCTTTCATACAATTCTCCACCCAGCCTGAAGCTGCGGGGATGTTCTACTTTCAGCGCCTTCAGCCAGGCGGCAAAGTCGCGGATAGCACCTGCAGCTGCTTTGGCCCGTTCCAGCAGCGCTTTTCTCTCTTCTGTGCTTAAGCTGCTTTTATTGAGTGAGTCTGCCAGGTCTTTTTCAAAGATGGACAATCCGCCCAGGTTTTGGTCCTGCGCCAGGCTGGTAAGCTCCGGTACGGGATCTTTGATCAGTTTTTTGGCGGCTGCGTAATAAGCGGGTATGTTGGCCATCCTGGCGTGAAAGCTTCGCAGGCGTGTATCCAGCGGGGCATAGCCTTCATTCAGCATAAACGCGAATGTACCGATCACGTTATAGGAAGAAGGGGCCCATTCGTAGGACTTTGCCTTTTCAATGTCCCATTTCCGGCCGTCCAGCTGGTTGCGGATCAGGTAGTAGTCCGTCAGCAGGCTTACGCCTAATTTGCTCGTATCATAGCTTTTCAGGGAATCCTGCTGTTGCTGCAGGAAAGCCAGTTCTGCCTGTATGGATGTACTATCAGGCACGGTCAGTATAGTATCGTGCTCATGGTAGCCTACTGAGGTAGCCCATTCAGGATAAGTTTTCCATAAGGCTGCCAGGTAATGCGCTTCGTATTCGCGGAAGGCGGCGTTTTGCGTAGTGTCTGCGCCGGTATGACCGCTACCGGTATTGCTGCCGGTGTTACAGGCTGCCAGCGTTGCGGCCAGCGCCAGTGTAAATAGGTGTTTTTGCATGATGAACAGGTAGATTTGTCCGGAAAGATACTATTTTGCCGATGACAAATAGTAAATAGGACCTGCCTGTATACAGAGGGGAACTTCTTCAGGTTAAACTAAACGCTGCATCGTTATTACCGGTGTTTTTCGCTTTCCGGCGTTTCCTTTCAAGTATAACACTTACAATGGACAGTACCGTAAATGTGATATTGAACACCAGGTGCTGTTGCCATGACATTTCCTGTAGTATACCGCCGCAGCTGCAGGGCAGCTCTTCACTGAAGCTCAACAGGGCGGCAATATACCCGGTGAACAGCAACATCAGTACAGAGGAGGCGTAGAGGCCCCACAAGCGCCATGCGGGTATGAATAAGGCCACGGCTACGGCAAATTCTACCAGGGGCAATGCCCAGGCAATAAAGGGGGCAATGGGTGCTAAAATGGGGGATTCGGCTATTTGTTCCTTAAAGACGGAATAGTCCATCAGTTTACTGATGCCGGTATAGAGAAAGAGCACCACGAGGAGGAGTGCAACGATACTGGGAATGGTTCTTTTGAGCATAGCCTAATTTACCGAAATATTGGCAGAAAGGAGTTATCATTTGGGAGCTTTTGGTAGTCATTTGGGAGCAACACTATTTCAGATGGAGGGTTCCTTCCCGGTCAAAGTAGTAATCCAGTTCGGTAGTAGCTTTCAGCGCTTTCATAAACTCTTCAACGGGCCGGTTGCGGTTGAGTACACCTGAGAACCGCTTTTGACCAATCACGGGATTATCCATTTTGATACTAAGACCATACCAGCGCGGAAAAACGCTGCATATTTCCTTGACAGGGGCATTGTCAAAGTAATGAACACCTTCCCTCCAGCTAAGCACATCGTCGCGGTCAAAGGGCTGTACGTGAATGCGATTGTCTGACTGGGTGTATACCGCTTCCTGTCCGGGCCTGATACGCGTAGCTTGTTGTCCGGCATGCACTTTCACCGCACCTTCTACCAGCGCCACCTTCACCAGGCCGCTGTCATAGGTATTTACATTAAATTGTGTACCGATCACCTGTATTTTGCTGTATGGGGTATGAACAATGAATGGCCGCCTGGCGTCGCCCGCCACTTTCAGAAAGGCTTCTCCGTTGAGGCTGATCTCACGTGCGCCGTCCTGGAACCTGAAGGGGAAGCGCAGTTCTGTAGCTGAGTTCAGCCATATTTCTGTGCCGTCAGACAGTGCTACTTTGTAATCCAGGCCTACCGGTACTTTCAAAATATTAATGTCTTTCCCGGTGTTATCGGGACTTCCATCTTTTGTATATGAAAGGCTTTTAGGTGTGCTGATAAGCGTTGTTCCGCTGGTTTTTACTGCGCCCTGGCTGGAAGACAAGTCGATTATTTTGCCGTTAGCCAATTGCAGCTGAACAGATACGCCGGCATTTTGAAGGGATGCAGCCGGTATGTTTGTATTGTTAACAGGCCTGGTGAAGAGCAGGTAGCCGCCAATACTAAGGCCTGCGATTACTGCCGCGGCGGCCCAGGCGATCTTTTTGAAGGGCAGATGTTTTGGTGAAGGCTGTCTGCTGTGAAGAGGAAGGTCCTGCCAGTACTGATCAATATCGAACCTGGCGAGCTGGTTTTCCAGGTCTTCCCTGTTAAACCTTTCCCGGAGATTCAGCCACACTTTTCTTATCGCTGCGTCTGTTTCAATGAGATGGTCCAGCTCCTGTTCTTCCGGTGCGCTAAGGGTACCTGTGAGCTTTTCGATCATCAGTTGGAATAAACGGTCGGTATGTTGATTCGCAGGCATGTTATGGTCGCTCATATATAAGAACAGATTTACAGGACTGCCTGGACTATAGCCGCCTGAGATTTTTACGGAGCACTTTCAGCGCGTGCACCAGTTGGTTACGGATGGTATTGGGACTGGTGCCGGTTTCGAACGCAATTTCTTTGCGGTTCTTCCCGTGCAGGTAGGCCAGCTCTACTACTTTAAAGGATTGCGGATGGAGCAGCTGCTGAAGGGCAGTGGTCAATTCATGCTGCTGTTGTTGTTGCTCAAGACGGTTATCCGGTGGCAGGGAACCTGCTTCCTGGGAAAGCATGATATCCTGCAGGCGCCTGCGTCTCGTATCATTTTTACTCAGCTGGTTAATACAGCGGTTTTTTACCGCAATGATCAGAAAACCCCTGAGGCCCTCAATAGGGCTGTTAACATCGATATTCCTGTAAGATTGTTTTTCCCAGAAATCAAGGAAAAACTCCTGGACTACATCCTGCGCGTCCGCTTCATTTTGCAGAATGGCGTATGCTGTGGCCATTAATACTTTCCGATACCTTCTGTAGCATTCATTGAAAGCCTCGCTTTGTCCGTTTTTCAGGTTTTGAAGTAGTATGCTGTCGCTGGCAGATGGCATTACGAATGAAATTACAGGTTGGGAATGTTCCCTACTTTCCTTTTCCACATGACAACTGTTCAGGTAGTACGTACCCAAATGTAGGAAAATTTGCAGCCGTTTTAAGAAATTATTAAAAAAATGTTACCTCAATAGTCCAAAAGGTTTTTGAGATCTGTTCCTGTATATATAGAATGTTCGGCGGGGGAAGTATTTAATAATAGGGAAGTATTGCCGGGGCTTACCTGAAGAGCCCGGAGCGTGCCGCTTACTGATCAAATTGGAAAATTCAACCAACTTCTAACACATAAATTAAACCGACCAACATTATGAACGGGATAAGTTTGCGAAGCCGTTTCTACATGCTTCCTATCCTTGTAATGATCACCTGTGCCTTTTCTTTTTCACTAAAGGCCGAAGCCAGCAAACAGTATGAAGCCACGGTTACGCTTACCGCCAGCAATATCACCCTGGCAGCGGTATTCAAGGCGATCTACCAGCAAACCAGGATGGCTGTATTGTACAATAACAGTATGCTCAATGACAGGGAGAAAGTAGACGTTGATTTCCGTGGCGCCAGGCTGGATGAAGTGCTACGCTTTTTACTGGACAAGCGGGGTTTTAACTGGATCTATAATGGGACGTATATATCCATCAGTCCTAAAAAAAAGGAAGCGCAGGATATTAATCATGCAGGCTTAGTAAGAGGAGATACCAGTGTTACGGCCCAGACCATTTCAGGAAAGGTGACGGATGTCGCCGGGGGGGCGCTGATAGGTGCAACGGTGCAGGTAAAAGGAACTGGAATAGGAACGACGACGGATGTGAATGGGAAATTTGTGCTTCCCAAAATAGGGACTAACAGTTTTTTGGTGATAAGCATTTTGGGATATGAAACGAGGGAGCTTACAGTAAAAGGAAGAAGCATTATAGTTCAGTTAAATGTGGTTGTTAATGATCTGGACGAGACAGTTATAAAGGGATATTACAATACTACCCGGCGGTTGAATACTGGTAACGTGAACTCCGTCAAAGCGGCTGAGATAGAAAAGCAACCAGTGGCAAACCCATTACAGGCATTACAGGGAAGAGTGCCTGGATTAGTCATAACACAGGAAACCGGCGTGGCTGGTGGCGGGTTTAAGGTGCAGCTTCGTGGAAGGAATAGTATTGCAAGTGGGAACGACCCTTTGTATGTCATAGATGGAGTCCCATTTGCTTCCGAAATAGTTTCATCTATAGGCGGAAATATTATAGGGGGAGGAAACCCTTTTAATTTTATTAATCCTGCTGATATAGAAAGTATCGATATTCTCAAAGACGCTGATGCAACAGCCATTTATGGCTCAAGAGGGGCGAACGGGGTAATATTGGTGACAACAAAGAAAGGAAAACCGGGAAAGACAAAAATTGACTTCAATATTTGTAAGGGAGTTGGCAGCATTACACGCAGAATGGATCTGTTAAATCTAAATGAGTACCTGCAAATGCGTCATGAAGCGTTCAGGAATGACGGGGTAGCGCCCGGCGCTTATGACTATGATATAAACGGTACCTGGGATTCCACCCGGTCCACCGATTGGCAAAAGGCGTTTATCGGAGGAACTGCTCATTATACAGATATACAGGCATCTGTATCGGGGGGTACTGAAAATACCCAGTATTTGATCGGTACCGGGTATCATAAGGAGACAACCGTATTTCCCGGGGATTTTTCTGACCAGAAGGGCGCTGTTCATTTCAGTATTAGCAGCCAGTCGGTTGACAAAAAGTTTAAAATTGCCTTATTAGGTAGTTATACTGCAGACAATAATAATTTACCGGCCTATGATCTTACCGGGGGCAATGTTACCTTGTCTCCTGTTGCCCCACCCCTGCGCAACACGGATGGAACAATGAACTGGGCCAATTCAACCTGGGATAACCCTCTGGCAATACTTGAGCAGAAGTACCGGTTAAAAGCCACGAACCTGGTTTCCAATCTCTCAATAGGGTATGAGATGCTGCCCGGGCTTGAGGTCAAAACAAGTGCAGGTTATACCAACAGCCAATTGAATGAATTGGCAACAACCCCAACCACCTTTTTTAATCCAGCTTATAATGTTAAAACAGGGTCTGCTGTATTTTCAGACAGAAATGTTCAATCCTGGATCGTGGAGCCTCAGCTTTCTTACCAGTTGAGGTTGGGCAGAGGAGATTTAAGCGTGTTTGCAGGCGCAACGGTTCAGAAGAATGTGGTTAATGGGCAGGTGGTTGAAGGGAAGGGCTATACCAGCGATGCTCTTTTAGAAAGCCTGCAGGGAGCAGCAACTATTGTTAAAGGAGCATTTACAAATTCTGATTACCGCTATAATGCCTTTTTTGCACGTCTCAGCTATAACCTGGCAAATAGATATGTGATCAATTTAACTGCCCGCAGGGATGGAAGTAGCCGGTTTGGGCCTGGCAGGCAGTTGGGGAATTTTGGCGCGATAGGAGCGGCATGGATATTTTCAGAGGAAGAATTTGTTAAAAAGGCAGTCCCTTTTCTGAGCTTTGGAAAGCTACGTGGAAGCTATGGTTCAAGCGGTAATGACAAAATTGGCGACTATCAATATCTGTCGCTATACAACTTCACAACAGGAATCCCCTATCAGGGAGCTATAGGAATATATCCAATCAATCACTTTAACGAAGCATTTGCCTGGGAAGTGAACAAAAAAGTAGAGGCCGGAATTGAAATAGGGATTTTAAACGATAGGATAATATCAGGCACTAGCTATTTCCATAACCGTTCTTCCAACCAGTTAATAGGTACTGTTTTGCCTGATATAACCGGGTTTCAGTCTGTATTAACCAATTTTCCGGCTACTTTGCAGAATGCAGGCTGGGAAATTACTTTGACTACAGCGAATGTCAGAAAGAAAGATTTTTCCTGGACTACTGCTTTTAATTTTACTTCTTCACGGAATAAGCTGATAACATTCCCCGGCATAGAAAATACGGCTTATGCAAATCTGCTGAAAATAGGACAACCTGTAAATATTATTCAGGCTTTTCATCTTGTAGGAGTAAATGATACTACGGGTATTTACCAGTTTGCCGATAGCAAGGGGCAGCCAACATATATACCTGATGAGCTAAAAGACAGAATAAGGCTCATCAATACAAATCCGCGTTTCTATGGTGGATTACAGAACAGCCTGCAGTATAAGAATTTTCAATTGGACTTTCTCTTTCAGTTTGTTAAGCAAACAGGCTTAAATAGTTTGTTTATGGATTATTATCCTCCCGGAATGACTTACTTCCGTAATCAGCACAGAGAGGTGCTTGATCGTTGGCAAAAAAGCGGAGACAAAGCTACTATTCAGCGATTTACACAGGCGTTTGGTGATGCCTTCAATGCATATAAAATCGCTCAAAGAAGTGATTACGCATATTCAGATGCATCATTTATCAGGCTTAAAAATATTTCATTTTCCTACCAGTTGCCTGAACACCTGAAGAACAAACTGCATTTACAGAATTGCCGCCTTTATATTCAGGGACAGAATGTATTGACCATTACTAGATATAAGGGAATGGACCCGGAAAATCAGACCATTAGCGGGATCCCTCCGTTGAAAGTGTGGGTAGCAGGAATTCAGCTGTCATTATAAGATGCACTTATAACATAACAATTAACTAAACTTAAAATAACTAATATGCAGCCAAGAAATAAGTACCGCGGTGTTCTAAAGCCGATCTTGACGTTGGTTGTCTGCTTCCCGGTTTTTCTGGTCAATAGTTCATGTAAAAAATTACTGGATATTGATCCTCCGGTATCGCAAATTGACAATAAGACGGCATTTGACAATGATGCCACCGCAGCAGCTGTGTTAACAGGGTTATATAGCCAGATGGGAGATTTTGGAGGATTAACGGGAATAGCGTCGTTGGGAGGATTAGTTGCAGACGAATTACAAGCTTACCCAACAAATATTACCATCATACAACAAGCATACGCCAATGCGCTTCAGAGCACTGACGTGCCATTTTGGAGTAACTGGTACAAGCATATTTATACAACTAACGCTGCTTTGGAAGGACTGTCTGCATCCACACGCGTATCCGGTCCGGTTAAGCAGCAGCTAATAGGAGAAGCCAGGTTTATGCGGGCCTTTTTCTATTTCTATCTGGTGAATTTTTTTGGAGATGTTCCGTTAGTCCTTACCACTGATTATCGTGTAAATTCGACTGCTTTCAGGTCTGCCCAGAAGGACGTGTACAACCAGATTATTGAAGATTTAAAGGAGGCGCTGCGCAGGTTAAGTGATACTTATCTTGCTGCTGACGTTATAACAACCACCGACGAACGTGTGCGCCCAAATAAGTATGCAGCAGCGGCGATGCTGGCAAGGGTTTACCTGTTCACACATCAATGGGCCGAGGCGGAAACAGCAGCCTCCAGTGTGATAAATAATCAGGCCTTATATGGGATCGCAGCTCTGGACGACGTTTTTTTGAAGAACAGTACAGAGGCGATCTGGCAGGTACAGCCTACACTCCCGGGATATAATACTCAGGACGCTACTGCATTTATCCTCACGGAAGGGCCTACAATGTGGCAATGTGTGTCGCTCAGCAATTTTCTTTATAACACATTTGAGGGAGGCGATAAACGCCTTAGTCATTGGGTGGGCTCCAATACTTTTAATGGAGCAACTTATTATTTCCCCTATAAATATAAGGTGGCTGTAAACAATGCATCCCAGGCAATAGATGAATATTTTATGGTGCTACGGCTAGCAGAACAATATCTTATTCGCGCTGAGGCCCAGGCACAGTTGGGGAATGTCGATGGTGCAATGGCAGATGTGAATATAATTCGCGCAAGGGCAGGTTTGCCAGCGATTGTTACGGCTACAAAGGAATCTATGCTGAATGCGATCTATCATGAACGGCGTACAGAACTTTTTACGGAGTGGGGCCACCGTTGGATCGATCTCAAAAGGACCGGAATGGCAGATGCAGTAATGACTATAGTAACTCCATTAAAAGGTGGGACCTGGAATAGTAATTGGAAATTATTTCCCTTGCCCTTTTTAACAGCACTTCAGCCAAATAAGAACTTAACCCAGAATCCCGGGTATTGAGATCATGTATTGGCTGCTGTAATAATATAGTATCTGAAGTAAAATAGAAAAAGCGAAAAGATCTAACTATGAGAAAATTGAGCGTATTGTTAATAACGGGAATAAGTTGCATCATATGTTCCTTGCCTGTTGCTGCGCAAAGCAGATGGAAAATGATGCCTGTCCCTGTTCAAACCAGGTGGGCCGCACAGGTTACCCCGCTTAACGTTTTGCCCGAGTACCCCAGGCCGCAAATGGTTAGGGGGAAATGGGAGAGCTTAAATGGCTTGTGGAATTATGCAATAAAGGAAACGAATGCCCCTCTTCCACATATTGACGGTTACGATGGCAAGATATTAGTGCCTTATCCGGTGGAATCTGCTTTGTCAGGAGTGCAAAGGTCCTTATTGCCCGAACAGTGCCTGTGGTATCAGCGAACTTTGAAAAGGCCGGTTTTAAAAGGAAAGGAAAGGGTATTGCTCCATTTTGGGGCAATAGACTACCAGGCTGAGGTGTATGTCAATGGCGAATTACTGGGTAAGCATACGGGAGGCTATCAAAATTTTTCTTTCGATGTAACGGACGCGCTAAAAAAAGATAATAATGAGATAGCAGTAAAGGTATATGATCCTACTGACCAGGGCCCCAATCCTCGTGGAAAACAGTCCCTCAAGCCCCGGGGTATTATGTACACCGCGGTAAGTGGTATATGGCAAACGGTATGGCTGGAAACAGTGCCAGATGCTTATATCGAATCTTTGCAGCTGATGCCGGATATAGATGCGGGTAATCTCAATATATCCGTGAAGGCGATTTCGCCTTCCCATGCTACGGCAGATTTTAGTGTCGAAGCAATAGTCTATGCAAACGGATCCATAGTCAATTCCGGGAAATTTGAGCTAAACAAAAGATCAGCAATTGTTATTCCGGATATCCGTTTATGGTCCCCAAAGGATGCCTTTCTCTATGATTTGTCTGTGCACTTGTTATATAAAGGAAAGGTTATCGATACGGTTCGCAGTTATTTCGGGATGAGAAAAGTTGAAGTGAAGAAAGATGGGGCGGGGATCGAAAGGATTTTTTTAAATAATGAGTATACTTATAATCTTGGGGTATTGGATCAGGGATTTTGGCCCGAAGGCTTATATACAGCGCCTACTGATGAAGCCCTTAGATTTGATGTGGCCGCAATTAAGAGTATGGGATTTAATACAATACGAAAGCATATTAAATTAGAGCCTGCCAGATGGTATTATCATTGTGACCGGTTGGGAATGCTCGTATGGCAGGATATGTTGCCCCCTGCTGATACAAGCAAGGAGGCACGGGATGAATTTGAGAGAGAGAACCGGACAAACATCAGCCAGGTCTATAATCATCCGTCCATAATTTGCTGGGTGCTATTCAACGAAGGGTGGGGCAGGTATGATCAGCAAAGGCTGACTGAAGAGCTAGGGGAAGCTGATCCGTCGCGTATCATTAATGGACATTCTGGTGAGAACTACGATAAGGGTGCTCCGGAGGATCCGGACCTGAAATGGATCAGCAGTGATCTCACAGATATACACGAATATCCAGGGCCGGGAATGCCGGCTCATCTGAAGGGAAAAGCAATGGTATTGGGAGAATGGGGAGGTGTAGGTCTCTCGGTTTGGCAACATCAGTGGAAGGGATATGACAGTTGGGGATATATTAAGTCAAGTCCTGATGCATTTCCTTCAAAATACCGTTTAATGCTGAAACTGTTAAAGGTGTACGAGGAAGCGGGGCTTAGCGCCTCAATTTATACGGAGCCATTTGATGTAGAAACAGAAGAAAATGGGCTGATGACATACGATAGGGAAGTGATTAAAATACCGATAGAGACGCTAAGGCAGATTCATAGTACAATTATCCCTTCCCCTGGGCAGATTGCAGGCGATTTTAGTGCCAGGCAGTTGGATACGGCGGACACCTTCAAAAAAATGGGACTTCTGCAGAATGATTATCGTAAACGTATCCTTGTTTGCCAATATCAAAAGGATTGGTCTAACATGGAATCAACAATTGATGATTATATTAAGACATGTGCTCCTATTATTTTGCCCGCAGAGCTTAATAACTACGCTTGGGTAATATTTGAAAATTGCAGCAACGTATCGCTGTTGGAATCCGCCATCAAATGGACAGAATTCGCCCTCAAATCAGAAAGGGAAGATAAAGCCATCCTGGACACTTATGCCAATCTGTTGTATAGGCTCAGCAGAAAGGATGAGGCGCTCCTGCATGAAAGAAAAGCTCTCCAGATCTCTAAAAGGAATGGGAACGCAGATAATAAGGTATATGAGGAGACCATTGCTAAAATGGAAAGGGGAGAAAAGACCTGGTCAGACTCTGGCAAATAAATTCGGGGAAATTTGGTATATTATAAGCACTTCTCCAAAGAAGTGCTTATTTTCTATGTTGTTCCCTCAAACAATGCCGCTATTTATGAAACAAGTATCGCTGGTTGCTCTCATATTATTTTCATTTGTACATCTAAAAGGACAGAAAAAGGCACTCGAAACTTCCTTGTATAGCTCCTGGCAGGAGATAGGATTTTACGAAATAAGCAATGATGGCAGGTTTGTTGTTTATTCTTATGGAACTCCTAATACCGGATATAACCTTGTTATTCGCGGTACAGACGATTCCTGGGAGAGGCTGCTGCCTGGTACTGATTATGGGATCTTTACCGAAGACGGCCACTATCTTATATATCAAGGGAGCCCGGATACGCTGTCTGTGTTGGATCTCCGAAGTAAGCAGGTTCGGTATATAAGCAATATCAGATCCTTTAAAGCAGGAAAGTATGGAAAAGGTAGCTGGCTGGCATATCAACTTAACAATCCGCAAAATGAACTAGTAGTTCATAATCTGGCAACAGGCTTAAAGAAGACTTTTCCGTTTGTAACCAATTATACATTTTCTGATAATGGAAGATCGATGCTGATTGAAACGACGTCCGCCGAACATGGAATCACATTGAATCAGCTGCAATGGCTTGATATCTTAACGGGAAGATTTAATACAATATGGCGTGATACGGCGAAGTTGGTGAAATTTTGCATGGATAAAACGGGGGAGCAGTTAGCGATCGTAACTGAATCCAAACAGACATATGCTATCAGGTATTATAAAGTTGGAATGGATTCCAGCAAAACATGGTTACAAAATGAGACATTGAATATAAACAAAGCGGCGCTGGCAAACAGGTATGACCTTCCACGGTTTAGTGCCAATGGAGAATATCTTTTTATCGGTTTTACCTTAAACGATGTTAATAGTAAAATCGATGGCGATACCGGAAATGGAGTGAATGTCTGGAGTTACAGTGATGTCAGCCTTCAATCGCACCAGCTGCAACGGCTCGCGGGGATAAAGAATAAGATATTTGTAGGGGCCGTAGCTGTCAATGATAGCAAGGTGGTCTGCATTGAGCGTAATGGTGATGATGAGGTGGTGGGCACTATCGGGAGTAATAGGGGGAACTTTATACTGGTAAAGGAGCAAATGGGAGACCTTAGCGAATTGAATTGGAATGAGCGTTCCAGGCCTTCCTTGTATCTGGTTTCTTTAAGGAATGGAACGAGGAGATTGATTAGGAACAATGTTCTCAAGTTTATTTACGCGGATTACCAGCTATCTCCTACAGGCAGGTTTTTGGTTTATTATGACAGCGAGCAGAAAAATTACTTTTCTTACGACATTGTTACAGACACGCTTCTGAATATTTCGGCAGATGTCTCAGCAAAGTTGTACAATGAAGACTATGATTATTCCGATTTACCCCGTTCTAACGGGATTTGTGCATGGGTAGCGGGAGAAGAGAGTATATTGGTTTATGACAACTATGACGTTTGGCAGTTGGACTTAAGAAAGAAGAAACCTTCTGTTAACGTAACCGATTGTTATGGAAGGAGAAATAAAATTGTGCTCCGTTTTTTTGAACCCACAGGACAAGTACCAGTTGAAATTCCGATTGTAAATACTACAGACGATTTGCTATTGACTGGCTTTAACCGCACTAATAAGTATAATGGTTTTTTGCGTAAAAAGTTGGGAAAAAAGGGGGAGCCGGAATTATTGACAATGGGCCCCTATATTTACTACTATCCTTTTTCCTCGTATAACATCTATCCTGCAGTTCCGTTGAAGGCAGATAATGCAAAGAAGTTCCTGGTGAAGCGTATGTGCACAACAGAAGCGCCCAATCTATTTATCAGCAGCGATTTGAAAGTATTTACCGGCTTGAGTGACCTGAAACCTCAAGCGAAATTTAACTGGATGACAAGCGAGCTGATACATTGGAAGTTACTGAATGGAAAGAATGGAGAAGGTATTCTCTACAAGCCTGAGGATTTTGATCCCGGAAAGAAGTACCCTGTTATTTTTAACTTTTATGAAAAGAATTCAGATGAAATATATAGATTCTTAGCTCCGAGATTGAGTATTGGTGATCTGGATATTCCATATTTTGTAAGTAGGGGCTATATAGTATGTGACCCTAATATTTATTATGAGATGGGCAAACCGGGTGAAGGAGCCTGCAACGCAGTTATATCTGCCGCAAAATATCTTGCTGGTTTTCCCTGGATTGATACTGCAAGGATGGGCCTTATGGGAGCAAGCTTTGGAGGTTACCAGGTGAACTATATAATTGCAAACACTGAGATGTTTGCGGCTGCTGTGGAGAGTGCTGGCCCCGTGGATTTTGTTAGCGGATATAATAGTATTATAAAAGGCGACGGATCGAGCTTCCAGAATAAATATGAGCTGGAGCAAAATAGGATGGGTGGAACTTTGTGGGAAAATCCTGAGGCATATATCAGGAACTCACCTATATTTTCTGCAAATAAAATGTCCACCCCATTATTGATGATGCATAATAAGAACGATCGGCAGGTTCCATGGGAACAGGGAGTGGAACTATTTTTAGCTTTGCGCCGTCTTGGAAAAAAAGTATGGATGTTAGAATATGAAGGAGAGGGGCATGCCATTTATAACGAAAGCAAGCAGCTGGACTTTTCGGTTCGTGTGGCGCAATTTTTTGATCATTATTTAAAGGGCGAAGATCCTCCTGGATGGATAATCAAATGAGGGCGTGATATTTCACACACCCTCATTATTGTCTTATTGTACATTAGGCCTGAAACCCTGCACGGTAGGAGTGGTTCCCGTCACTACATTAGTTGTATAATATCCGGTTGAAAAGTCAGTCGGAATTGTAGTGGGAGCTAAACCTGTATTGAAGCTGGTAGCATCCGGAGCTGGCTTAATTGGATTGCCGGCAAGAGAGCTCTTGTACCAAAGGTTTGCAGGATGGTATTTTGCAGCTTTAAATGCAAAGGAAACACCTACGATGGCAACAACGGCCAGAGCAGTCAAGGAGATTTTGATACTTTTCATAATAATTGTTGCTTTTTTCCTGAAAAAGCTAAATTTTTGATGATGTATTGCTTACTCTTTTCTAAAGGTTTTCAGCTTCCCCTTATCTGTTAGCTTTCCGGACAGCCTAACAGCGTAAAAATTTATCGATAATATTTTTTTTCGTTCCTGGCTTGCAGCCCATTCAGTTTTAATGGAAAATTCCATGAAGAACAGCGTCGCGGGCAAACACATGATTGCAGGAAATATTTGATGCCTTAGCGTGACCGTCGAGGTTAATACACTTAGCAGAAATTCAAATAGCCACCAAACGATGTATAGCCAGATGAGGAACCGCATGGCTTTATTTGCTCTTTGCAGGCCTTTTAATAAAATAAATATGAGCAGGCCGGTAAGAAAGCTGAATTGAATAATGGTGCCTATTACCGGATAGAGGTCCAAAGTGACCAATACAGGGTCGGGATCATTGGAAGTTATTTTTGAGGTTTTATAGTTGAACCATTTTTGAGTCAGTTTTGGTACAGTATCGGTGTCCATATTGTAAACTGAGAGCAGCTCCACCGGAGGCGTTATGAAATCTTCTATGCCGGGAACAACGATGCTTCGGAAATACAAATATGGGTATCGCCTTATCAACGTCCATCCATAGTCTGAATATAACGACGCAGCCTCAACCCAACTCCTGGATGGCCCTTTTAGAGTGTCTGCTTTTAATCGGATATGCAAGTATTGATTCAAAGGGGAGTGGCTGTCGTTAAAATAATAATTGTTGTTTATAGTGTGCTTTGGAATAGTGGTGCTTTGAAGAGAGTCTTCGTGCCCTTCTAACAGTTGATGTAGTTTTAAAAACCGGTCCGGTAGCGGTGACTTTTGTTCAGGCGCAATATTGCTGTACATTGCCATGGCATTACTGGCTATTAACCATCCGCTGACGGGAGCGAAATGTTCGGCACCGGTCAGTTGTCTGTATTGGTGACGAACATGAACTATGTATAGGCCGAGAGACAATATTATAAGTGCTAATCCTGATAGCTTGACTTGTTTTTTTTGTCGTGTAGATAGCAATACAATAATCGTAAGTAGCGGAAAATATAGCGCATGGTACGCAAAAGTGAATACTATGAATAGTGTAAGAAGATGTGAAAAAAGCAGGCTGAGATGAGGCTTTTCGCGTAACAACAGTAGCTGCGTGAACCATAATAGGCTGAGCCCTGCAAATAGCGCATCCGGGGATACGTAGTTGCTTACATACAGGAAAAGTGGGTTTACCACGAGTATAGTAATAAGGAGGACCTTCGCGAACTTGCTTAGCTGAAATATTCTGGAGGTAGTGAACGCAAAGTATAAGCTGCAAGTGGTTAGAAAAAAGTATTGAAAAGCTGTTAACGCAGTATCTGAATGTGTAAAGGCGCTGAAGAAACGAAGGAATTTTGAGTAGCCGACGGGCCAGATGTTAATATCCAGGTTCATATCAGCGGTTTCAAGATAAGAATAGGAGCTTGGCATGTAGTTGGAAAATGGATAAAGTGACTTTAAGAGTATAAATTGAATGATCATTATTGCCATAATAACTGGTATAACAATCTTCCTGGTCCAGGTTGCCTGAGGCAGAGACTGGTTATCTTTCTGTTCTATAAAGCTCATAACTGTTATTATTGGTAGTTATTGGTTGCCTTCCGGGGTGAGGTCAGCAGTTGTATCGATAAAAAACACAACAGTGTGCATACTATTAAAGAACTATATTGATACCGGAATACTATCGGAGCGGCAAAAACGCTAAATCCGAAATTGATCAATATGAAAAGGCTTAACAGCAGTAGTATGCGGCGCGCAGCCGAATGCAGCGTTGTATAGCCCTTTTTTATAAGTAGTATAATACTACAGATTGCAAAAATTATATTGGATGCTCCAAAGAGAATCCGTAAAGGGGACAACAACAGGGCCTGTTTCTGCTTTAAAGGGGAGCTAACCCGGGTAGTATTGTATCTGAACCATTGCTTCGCTATCTGTTTTACGGAATCCTGCCCAATATTGTATCGTTGAAATACTTCGAGTTCCGGGATGAAGTATTCTTTTATGTTCGGAATCAGGAATGCCTTGGTGAATTGAAATGGGAACTTTTTAATTAAAGTCGCGCCATATTCCGAAAATATAGGACCAACTGCATGCCAGGCATTTGCGGAGTCGCTAATGCCGTTCTCCTTGATGTACCTAAACCAGTATAATTTTAGTGGCGCATGATCATCCCACAAATAGTATCCTGATATTAAAGGTGGTTGTTGTTTGTTGCGAGTAGTATCAAGATAGCCTTTAACTATTTTGTCCAGTTCTTTTAGTGGAGTGGTCTTAAATTGTATACTTTTTATATCAATTACATGTGACATAAATAAGGAATTACTGGCTAATTGCCATCCGCCGAAAGCAGAGAAGTTTCTGGTGCCGGTCTGTTTGTAAGTTGTGTTTGAAATAAACAATATGAAGATCGCTGTGGAGAGAAAGGTGATGCCTGTATAAACCAGCTTCCCTGTAAGTCTTTGCCTGGAGACCACAAAGGCTGTTGCCGCAATTATTGGATAGAATAATGCATTGTATCTCAGGCTCAGGATACACACTAACAGCGCAATATTTATGATAAGCGCCTTTGTTTGAGGATTGTTGATAAGCCAGATCAGGTGGCTAAGCCACATAAGACTAAGGGCAGAGAATAGACCATCACTGCTGATATAGTTTGCCATGTATAGCGCCGCAGGATTAAACAGGAGGAATGTAAAAATAACAATGGCGAGATGTGCGCGGAGTTTAAAGAAACTTTTTATGGTGAAGAAAAAGTATAAGGCCGCAACTTGAAGCAGGATATATTGAAACGCGGTTAGCGCTATATCTGAGCTGCTAATTGCGCTGAATGCACGTAGAAATTTTGAATAGCCCGCAGGCCTTACACTGATGTTGTCATTTACCGCTGCTACATAAATATACGTGTAGGAGTCATTGGAGTAGTCAGCAGCAGGGTACAATAGTTTAAAAAATGTAAACTGAAGTATAATTCCTGCTACCGCAAGGAAGAACAGCTTCCTGTTTGCGGGTTCCCGGAAGATTAAATTGGATATTGTGGTTGGATGTTGCAAGGCATTTGTTTGTTCACGCGCTGCAGCTAATGCACCCTTCTCCTCATGATACTCCTGCTCGGTATTAATCTCCCAAATGTTCGCTTTAGCAACTTCTCCCACCACTATGTTATCCACCGCTACCATCGCCGTCAGCATACTGTGATCACTATTATTATACTTATGCATCCCGTTTCTTCCTACCAGGAACAAATTCTCAAATCTGTCCACATACTCCCGTACCACATCAAATCTTTCATACGTTCCAAAATATGCCGGGTAGGTCTTCTCCATTCTCAGTACCGTCGCATCCAGCACATTCGCCGCACTTGCCAGTCCTATCTTCTCCAGCTCATTTATTGCCAGCTGTTTAATATCCTCATCTTTCATATCCCAGAACTCATCTGTTTTGTTACAAAAGAACTCCATGCCTATCCATACCGTATCCGGATCTTTTACCATATATGGGCTCCAGTTATTGAACAGTTGTAATCTTCCCACCTTTACATCCTTCTCCTGTATATAAATCCATGTATCTTTCAAGTCCAGTTGTTTCCACTCGCCTGTCTTTTTATCCTGGAAGGACATCTTCTTCAACAGGATCCCTACTGTAATAAAATCCCGGTATTGGAGGCCCTCCGCCACGAGTTTCACATCCTCAGGTATGGGGCCGTCCAGGCCTCCAATCAGCTCCTGCACTGGCATAGTTGAAAAGAAATAATCGCCTTCCAGGTAACTGGTCTCACCGGTTATATTGTTAGTGGCAGCAACGGCAGTAACCCGGGTGTTGTTGTCTGAAGTGTAGATCCGTTTTACATCATGATGCATCAGGATCTTTCCACCCATGTCTTCCACCTGCCGTGCTACCTCTTCCCATAGTTGGCCAGGTCCGAATTTTGGATAAAGGAATTGTTCTATGAGACTGGTTTCAGTATCTTTTTGGGCAATGCTGTTTTCGCCGGATGGCTGTTTCTTCTTTGTTGCGGATTGTATGGCATGTTGAATAGCCTTGCTGATGGATACTCCTTTAATACGCTGTGCTCCCCACTCGGCGGATATTTTATCACAAGGGATCCCCCAGACCTTCTCCGTATAATCCTTAAAGAATAACTTGTATAGTACCTGTCCAAACCGGTTGATCATAAAATCTTCGAGGTTCTTTTCCGGTTTGCGCGGAAACAGCTGTGCCTTCAGATATGAAAACATAATAGCAATAGTGGTCCATAAGCCCAGCTTGGTGAGCGTATCCAGGGATAGTTGTATGGGATAGCTAAAAAATTTTCGCAGGAAGTAGATCCTTGACAAACGCCTGCGTACGAACATGACCTTATCAGGATCGTTTTCTGTGTTGCTGGTTGCCTCAATAGATCTGGTGTCAATTTCGCGGGATTTATGCTGATAGCTGATATTAAAAGCAAGCTGCCCTTCAGCTTGTACAGGCATAATATTAAACCACCAGTTCATCACCCGGTCTGACTTGGAAAAGAAACGATGTCCGCCAATATCTATGCGGTTGCCCTTATAGTTAACCGTCTTAGAGATACCGCCTATATCTCCTGATTTCTCCAGTATAATAGGAATAATGTCCGTTCGTTTTAACAATTCGTACGCGGCTGTAAGTCCGGCCGGACCAGCGCCTATGATGATAGCATGTTGCTTTTTCATACTAGTTTGATTAAAGGCATAGCGATGCCTGCTGCCAAAGAAGGGGCAGTTTGTATTAATGGATAATAGAATAGTCAAAAAGTGGCAAAGGTCATATTGGATAATGACCATGATATGGTATGTGCCTTGTTTATCTGTCAGATATTACAATGGCTCATGCTGTAAGGATACCGGGTACTGTATACGGTTGCGTCAACAATTATTTGGCGTGGCATACATGAAATGTTTAGGGTTTAAGGCCTGACTGGAGTATTAGGTGGTGGGCATTAATACCAGCCGTCAATTGTAACTGTTGTGTAGTAATGGTCAGTATTTTTTATTAGTCTACAAAATTGGTGGTGTTTTGTAGCTCGAATGTAGAACTACATTGCGAGATGTTTGTTATCATTTGAGGACTTTTTTTTGTGGTCATTTTGGACCAGGGGCAGAGAGGTGCAGTTGTCCTGATTTATCAAAGTAATGATCCATCTCAGTCGTATAGCCGATGTCTTCTAACAGGAGCTCAACTGGTTTACCAGCATTAATAATGCCGGAGTAGCAAACGTTGGCCAGCGCTTTACTGTCAATACTTATCCTGATGTTATATGCCCGTTCAGCCATACGGCATACTTCTTTTAATGGCGTGTTCTCAAAGCGATAGATCCCTGATAGCCAGCCCAGCACCGTATCGGGTTTGTAAGCTGTCACCAGCAGTTGAGGAATGTGTGTTTCGAGTGTGGCTGTATACCCCGGGCTCAGTTTTATTTTTTCTCCTTCATGCGTGGTAATGGCTACTGCGCCGGATACCAGCGCAGCCCTGAAGCTGTTGTCATAGGTACGGACATTGAAGCTGGTGCCAAGTACTTCTATATTGGCGAGGTCACAATGCACAATGAAAGGCTTTTTGGGATCAGGACTAACGTTAAAGAAAGCCTCACCTTCCACATAAACTTCACGTATGCTGCTGTTGCTGAAATTGGCGGGATACCTGATAGTGGTAGCAGCATTTATTTTGATTTCCGTGCCGTCATCCAGTTTGATGGTATTGGTAGTGCCCCGCTGAGCGGTCACGGTTTTCAGGGCAACAATGTTATATGCCGGCCCGTGAAGATAAATATAACCGGCACCGGTTGCAAGCAACAATACGATGCCGGCCGCTATATACAGAGGGAAACGTTTCTTTCGTGGTTTCACCCAGTTTTCATTCAGGGATGTTTCATTTACCTCAGCGAATAGTTCCCTGGCTTCGGCACTTTGCTGCAGCGTCCTTTTAATAAATGCCTTCTCTTTCCGGGAACTTATTCCCGCCTGTTGTTTTATCAGTAAGTGCACAAATGCTTCGTGATCAAACCTGCCGGGAGGATTCGGCGCATTCCGGGACATCATAATGCTAATTTTCAAAGTCGGTGATTTTGTTGGGATCCACTGTATTACCAACGGCTAAAATAAGAAAAGGTACCACATTATAACTTATAATAATAACCTATCTGGCTATAGAGAAGGCTTATATGTTAAAGAAGAAGATAACTAATTGTGCTGCAACGTTATCGCAGTACATTATGTTGGAAAATTAATTGGACAGCAGTCCCCAAATTGCGTTTTACTTCTTAACTTACACTGAGCCTCCACCCCTCGGGAGGATAGAAACCATTAAAGGACCTTTTATTTAATTCAGATGAGCAAAATCCTCCTCATCATGATCATTGTTACCCTCTGCGCTCTCCAGGCACGACCCCAGACACAGCCAACAGTCCGGGTGAAAGGCCGTATAGCAGACAAGGATAGTCAACAACCGCTGGCAGATGCAACGGTGTCCTTATTAAGAACACAGGATTCTTCAAGAGTAGTTGCTGCTTTTACAGACGCAACAGGTGCATTTTCACTGGACGGCGTAAAGGAAGGCAGCTATCAGCTGTATATCACCTTTCTGGGCTATCAGCCGCTTTTGCATCCGGTAGCAGTGCGGTCTTCAGATACGCTTGTGGACCTTGGAGTGATCTCTGTGCAAGGGACAGGGGTAAGTTTAAAAACGGTAGAGATAGTCCAGGTACGGGCGCCAATGGTCATTAAAAGGGACACCCTGGAATTTAATGCAGAGCATTATAAAACCAGGGAGAACGCGGTAATGGAAGAGCTTTTGCAGAAATTGCCGGGCGTTCAGGTAGAAAAAGATGGGTCTATCAAGATAAATGGACAACCTGTGAAGAGGATACTGGTAAATGGGAAACCTTTTTTCGGGGACGACCCTAAAATGGCTACCAGGAATTTACCGGCGGATATGATTGACAAGATACAGCTGGTCGATAAAAAGTCAGATCAGGCGCAGTTTTCCGGAATAGACGATGGAAAAAAAGAGAAAGCGATCAACATTACTATCAGGAAAGATAAAAAGGGAATGTTTTTGGGTCAGGTTTCAGGTGGTTATGGTACTGATGCCCGCTTTGCCGGAAAAGGGCACCTGAGCCGTTTCAGCGATGGAGAACAGCTGTCTGTCCTGGCAGAGGGGAGTAATATCAACGGGTATCAGGAAGGGCAAACCCGGCTAAACGGCGGCAATGGCGTTATCAGGAACTGGAGAGGGGGAGTGAACTATAGCAGGGATGTGAGCCAGAAATTGAAAGTAAGCGTAAGTACTATGGTGAATGATAGCCGTACAGAAAATGAACGCACTGTCGCCAGGCAGAATTTGCTCCCGGATACGACCTACTATTATAATCAGCAGACCCACTCAGCAGACAACAATACCTTTTATAATTTTGATATGCGAACGGAGTATAAGCCCGATACCTTGCATATCATCAATGTAAGTGGAGGTTTTAGCTATAGCCGCAGTAAAAGTGATTGGGAAAGCTTCTATGAGTCATTAAGCGGAAAACAGGAACTGGTAAACAGGGGAGAACTGCAGAATACCAGTGCTGGAAATCTTCCTTCATTTAATATAAACGTTCTCCTGGGAAAAAAATTTAAGAAGAAGGACCGGGCAGCCAGTGTTAACTTTAGCTTTTATGGCAACAAGAGTGAGCAGGAAAATTTCAACAGATCCCATAACGTGTTTTTTCAAAACAATGGAGAAGTGCTGGCAGATACTATAAATCAGCGAAGCAATGCTGGCAACCACAATAGCGCCATACAGCTGTCAGCCACCTATACGGAGCCAGTTTTCAAAGACAGATTTATTGACTTGCTTTATATATACAGTGGTAACGCTATGCAGTCAGACAAGCTTACCTACGATTATAATCCTGCAAGAAAAATTTACGATCAGTTGAATGACAGCCTGACTAATTTATTCCGGAATAATTATTCTTTTCATCTGGCAAGCCTCAGCTTTCGTACCAGGAAAAAGAAGTATGAATACAGTTTGGGGGCTTATGTGCGGTTCAGCGATCTTGATAACAACAATATCAGCCAGAACAGCCAGATACGTCAGTCTGTATTTAATATTTTTCCCATGGCAAACATGAGCTATACATTCACTAATAATAAACGGCTGCAATTCTATTACTCCGGTTCTGCCATGCAACCAGACCTGCTACAGATGCAGCCTGTCCCCGATAACAGTAACCCGCTGTATATAAAGTTGGGAAATCCCGATCTTAAACTGGCAGTTGTTCATAATTTCAATATGTGGTATAATGCCTTCAATGCCGTAACAATGCACGGTTTTTCCACGAGCGCCAATCTGTCAATTTTTCCGAATAAAATTGTAAATGCCAATTGGTTTGATTCTTTGGGCAGGCAGGTAAGCCAGCCGCTGAACGTAAGCGGCGCTTACAACTTTAATATTAATGTAACGAATGCCCTGCCGCTGAAAAAAGAAGGCGCCGCTATTAACACCAATACAGCGTTCCTTGTTAACCGTGATATCAATTTTATCAATGGCGTGAAAGGCGCCGTTCAAAACTATAATATCGTCCAGGAACTGATTTTTAACTATGCGAATAAAAGTGCGATGAACCTGAGCACACGGGCCAGTGTACTCTGGAATGGCGTGAGATATTCCACACAAAAGAGCAATAACAGTAATTTTTTTAGCTATTATCTGTCAGCAGATATTAGTATAGAGCTGCCGGCCGGATTTGCAATTGGCAGCAATGCAGATTACATACTTAACACCGGCAGGACGGAAGGCTATAATCAGAGTGCGGTATTGTTAAATGCATTTATTTCGAAAAGCCTGTTCCGGAATAAAAAGGGAGGTATTAAGTTGCAGGGATTTGATTTGCTGAGTCAGAACCTGAGCATAACCCGCAATGTAGGAGAGAACTATATTGAAGATGTACAGGCGAGGATCCTGAAACGCTTTTTCCTTGTCAGCTTCTCCTATTATCTGAAAAAGAGAGGAGAGAGTAAATAGCTATTTGATGTGAAGGGTACTGTCTTTATCAAAACCGTAATCAATTAACCCCGTAGATTTTAAACCATCCAACGATGTTTCTATTGGCAGATGTTTATTAAATGAACCGGTAAAACGTTTTTGGGCTATTTGCGCGTCATCTATTACCACCTTCATTCCAAACCAGCGGGGAATCACCTGGCAGATCTCTTCTAAAGGAACATCTTCAAAACGATAGATCCCCTGCCGCCAGGCAAGCACATTGTCTTCTTCAAAAGTGCCCAGCTCCAGTCCTTTTTCAGGCATATAGATCGTCTGTTCACCCGGCTTCATGATCTTAGCGCCTTGTTTTGTCTGCATTTTTACAGCCCCTTCCAGCAGCGATACCCTGATCTTATCCTGGTCATAGGTATTAACATTAAAAGCAGTACCCAGAATTTCAACGTGACTGCTATGTGGTAAATGCACAATGAATGGTTTTTGCGGGTTAGGAGCTACTTTCAGATAAGCTTCTCCTGTTGTAATTGTGATCTCTCTTGTAGCTCCCTCAAAATTGAAGGGAAATTCGAGTTTGCTGGCCGCGTTGAGCCAGACCTCCGTTCCGTCAGATAATTGAATTTTATAGTCCTTGCCAACCGGTACGCTTAATACAGCCAGACCGGCGGGGGCATTACCAGGTGATGAGTAGCTTAATGTTCGCTGTGCGTTGTTCAAGGTGATGCCGTTCAGTGCTATTTGTTGTTGTTCATCGGATAGTGCCAGGGTTTTTTCATTGGGCAGCTGTAGTTCAACAAATTGTTGTTCATGAAGATCGGCTGGGTCCCGCTGTGTTTTGTCAGACAAGAAGCTGATATACCAGCCTATTCCTAACATGAATGCGATGGCAATGCTTCCAATGCTGATCCCCTGGCGCCTTCTTTTTCTGTTTTTACTATCAATCAGTATCTGCTCCGCTGTCAGGTTGTAGGCCAGCGCTTCCCGTGCGGCCCGTACTTCAAAATTGTCCAGCTCCTGGTGGAGTTGTCTATAGAGCACCCATGCGGCTGAACTTTCAGCAATGATCCGCTGCAGATGAGCGGCATCTGGTTCACTGATCGTACCGGCAATCTCTTCGATCACCAATTGGCGTATATAGTCCTCGTCAGGGTGCATACTAATATTTAATCGTTAAAAACGGAAAAAGGTAACACAAGCTGCTAGACATTTTTCAGCTTCCCGCGTAAGATCTTTAAAGCGCGGCTGACCTGGTTTTTCACGGTTTGTACATTGATGCCCATCTCTATGGCAATGGTTTTATGGCTTTTGCCTTCCTGGTAAAGCAATTGAAAAGCTCTTCTGGATGCGGGCGCCGAGATGGCATTGATGGCATTGTTGAGCTGCTGGGACAATTCTTTTCTTTCCAGTGGTATTTGGCTGCTACCGGTCTCCTTTGTGTACAGGTAATCCCTGTTGAAATGTGATACTGTTTTTGATTTCCGGTGTTTATCGATGCATTTGTTGCGGGCAGCACGGAAAAGATATTGCTTGAGCGGCATATCTGTCCGGATGCTGTCTTTATGCTGCCATATCCAGGCAAAAATGTGCTGTACAATATCCTGTGCTTCCTCGTGGTCCTTCAGGCGGTAAAATGCTTCCAGGTACAGAACTGGACTGTACTTGTTGAATAGTGCTGTGAAAGCTGCTTCATCGCCAGCTTTCAATAAGGCCAGTAGACATTCATCACTTTTAGTTTGCATAAGTATCTTGCAATGTTTACTTACATGACAATTCGTTCAATTGTATAGGTGTATGCCGGGGAGCGCTAAAAAGCTGAATGAAGGTAGGAAATTATGCGAACATTTCCACTGCAGGTAGAAGAGAAAGGGCCACTGGAAAGCGGCCCTGTGTTTAAGAATCTATTGGTGAGAATAAAACTATAACTCAAATGGATATTAATCATTGTTGTTCCAGGTTCGTTCACCCCGTTTCATCTTCTCCAGGTTCTCTTTCAGCGCGGCGTCAGGTGCCATGCTTACTGCTTTTTCCTGCTGCCGGATGGCATCTTCCGTTTTACCCAGTTTATACAGCAGATTAGCGTAAGTGTCCAGGTATGCCGGCTGCTCACCTGCTTTTAGCGATAACTGGCTCCAGGCTAATGCCGGTTCCAGCAGGGAGGGGTTCTCTACCTGTTCAAATGCGGTCCATGCATATTGATTGAGCTCGTCAGGGCTCAGGTTTTGACCATATTTACCTACATATTCATTAGCTGCCTTCGCAAAATTTTCCCAATCCTGCCTGTTCAGGAAATGGATGGTTTTGGCCCGCAGCAGGATTTCTTCGCCCGGGGCCCCATAGCTGCTTAGTTTGGTGGCCAGCATATCCCAGTCAGGCGAGGAATTGGGACCAGATACATAAGGATGGATCTCATCCTGGTAGATAAGGTTCATCATTTTTACATCTGCCTGCCGCTTTCCCAGGGTACGATTGATCTCAGTGGCGTTTTGCCGGATGAGCGCGAAGCCGGCGTCCTTTGTGCTTCCTGTTACCTGCAATACATAGCTGAGATCTTCAGCAGAATAGGGTGACCGGAGGCCCGCTATATAATCAGCAGTGGCCCTGCGGACACCTGGTTTATCGCCGCTCTGTTGTGCAGCCATTGCCAGCTTTCGCAGAAAAACGGGATCCTTCTTTCCATCAACATATTCCTGCAGCAGGCGGCTATATAATATGCCCGGGTCAGTGATATCCGCGGTTTTTGCCGTTACTACCGGAATATTGCCTGCGGTTGGCAGCAACTGGCTATGTATCTTTCTGAGCTCTTCAAAGGGTATCTTAATCACTTCCCGGTCATAGGTTATTAGCCCGTTTTGTTCTCCTTCCACATCAAAAGGCTGTGTATATATGGATCCGCTGAGGCCCTCTTTCTCCAGCAGTTTCAGATGCTGGTTCATGATCGTGTATTTTCCTCTCAGGGCAGAAGGCGTTACCTGGATGTATCCCCATGCATTCATCGGGTTCCACTGATGATCCGGGATGAATACGCCTATGCCGCCAAACTCGCCGAGGATGCGCGCTTTTCCCGGCAGGGCCGGTGCGTTCATCGGATCGGGATAGGAGTGAACATCTGCCATATCCGCGCTTACCCAGGCATTAGGGGAGGGGCTGCGCAGTTTTTCGTTTACATAAAGTATCTCGCCGGAGTGGCCGTTGATCAGGCGGGATGGGTCTTTTTGCTTTACCCATTCAGTCAGACGCTGCTGATCAAAGGCGCCCCATTTTTCATTGAACAGTACCCAGGTAGTGATACAGGGATGGTTATGCAGCTGCTCCATTGTTGCCGCCACTTCCCTTTCAAATTCGTCTTTTGCTCCTTCCGGCATCTGGTGGGGCGGATTCACAAAATCCTGCCATACCAGCATGCCCAGCTTATCACAGTGATAGTACCAGCGGTCTGGTTCTACTTTGATATGCTTACGGATCGTATTAAAGCCCATAGCCTTAATGGCCCTGATGTCAAAGGCCAGCGCTTCATCCGTTGGTGCGGTATAGATACCGTCTGGCCAGAAGCCCTGGTCCAGGGTGCCCAGGTTATAGGTGTATTGATTGTTCAGGAATATCCGTTCAAATCCTGCCGCATCTTTCTTCACCTCCACCTTTCGCATACCGAAGTAGCTTTTTACTTCATCGGTAGTTTTCCCGTCTTTTACCAATTGCACCTTCAGGTCATATAAAAATGGAGCGTTGGGGCTCCAGAGCCTGGCTTGTTTAACAGGCAGCTGAATATTAGTACCGGGGGGGCCTTTGGCGGTGCTGACTGTTTTTCCTTCGGCGCTGGCTGTCAGTAATACTTCACAATCTGAAGGCGCTTTCACGGTTATGTTCAACAGCTGTTGATCAATATCCGGGGTAAGCTTAATGTCAGTAATAGCAGCAGCAGGGACCACTTCCATCCATACGGTCTGCCAGATACCTGTGCAGGGGGTATAATATATATCCGCCGGGTTGAGCACTTGTTTTCCATGGGGGTTAGGCCCCTGGTCTGTTGGGTCATATACTTTGATCAGCAGTTCATTGTTTCCTGCTGCTAGAGCATCGGTAATATCTATGGAGAAGTTTTGATAACCGCCAGTGTGTTCGCCCACCTGTTTGTTATTCAGGTAAACCGTTGCCTGCCAGTCTACTGCGCCAAAATTCAGCAATGCCCTTTCTCCGTTTTTTAGTGCAGGACGGTCAATGCTCCTTTTGTACCAGAGGGTCTGATGGGGGAGCACTGCTTTCTTTACGCCGGAGAGGGCGGATTCTACAGGGTAGGGCACCAGTATGGCGCCGTCATAATGCGCAGGAGGCGCTGCATCCTTGGGCGTAATAGCATATTGCCAGAGGCCGTTCAGATTTTGCCATTTGGCGCGCACCATTTGTGGTCTTGGGTATTCCGTTAAGGTTTTATCGGGGCTTACTTCCCTTGCCCATCGTGTCTGGATGCCTACGGGCTGCATTTTCCAGCTGCTTTGCGCATGTACGGTAATTTGCAGGAGCACCAGGAAGATGGCAAGTGAAAGCGGGTTCTTAAATCGGCTCATGTTAAATGATTGGTTGATTTACGATTTACATGATAATCCCTCGCGACATTGCCGCTGGTGGATTTATCTACATAACGTTGAGAATAGGAAAAGGTACTATCCATTTGAAAAATTATCCCAGGCTACCTGTCAGCGATTATTTTTAAATCGTTCAGGATGCAGCTTTACTTCATTCGGCGTGCATCCCATATAGTTCCGGAAAGCCCTTGAAAAATTAGATACATCGGTATAGCCCAGCTGCTGTGAAATATCCCTTATAGTATCTATGCCCAGCAACAGTAGCTCTTTTGCCTTCAGCAGGCATTGCTGCTGCACAAAATCACCAAGGGACATGTGGCAGTGTTTTTTGAAGTGGAGCTTCAATGCAGAAGGGCTGACAAGGAACTTCCGCGACAGCTTCTCAAGGCTGCATTCATGGATATGCGGATAGTCGCTGATATATTGCTTTACCGCCATCATGATCTTCTCTGTTTTGGAGCCTTGTATGTTTTCCAGGTCATTAGCAAGGGTCAGCTCTTCATCGTAGGCGCTCAGCAAGCTATAAATATGAGCCTTTATTTCCAGGTATAATGAGGGGCCGGTCTTTTTGCATTGGTATATTTCATGAATGATGTTTTTCACCTTTCCGTTCATTCTGGCCGGCGCCAGGAGCTCGCCCGTTCTATGCTGGTTGTGCAGCAGCTCCAGCATTTTTTGCAGCTGGGGGTGAGCGCTGAGCAATTCCTGCAGATAAGCGGGAGAGAGATCTATACGTAAAGATTCGCTGAGGCCTTCCTGGGGTTGTGAAAAATGTTTGCCGGCGGCCACGTGAAAGAGATTGTACCTGGATGATTCGAGCACTATCTCTTCAGAGCCGCTTAACCTGGATAGGATCCTGCCCTGTTTTATATACTGCAGGGCAATGGTCGCCGTATCCCAGCTGGGATAAAGTGTTACTGGCCTGAGGAAATTAAACAGGGTTACATGAACCTGGTAGTCAGGGGTGCTCAGTACCTGTTGTACGATCATACCAAAATCATAGGATGTACATTCCGCGTCAGCCCAGGGCGCCAGCAGTACTTTCAGATCGCAAGGTACTGGCACTATGTTGCCTCCGCTACCATTAACCGTGTCGGTTTGAACGGATGTGTGCATAAGCGTTGATCAAGCAATGATAAGGTATTTCATTTCGTCTAACATTGGCTGCCTCCATCGCTTGAGGGTGCAGTGGGGGCACTAAAAAATGATCCGGTCACTTCTCTGGTTATATGAACGCCAGTCAGTATCGGTGTTGTGCCTTTTAACAGGATTGTATGTTCAATGGCTTTCAATTTCCGGGTTGGCTACCGGCTGGGATTATGATACAAATTACCTAATGATACTGCGATGTTATGGCAGGAGGCTGAAAATCAGTATATTTTTTACCGGGAGCTAATATGGATAAAAGAAGGTTTATTTGATGTGAATGCGTATCCAGGCCTTTGTTTACCTCTTCCACTTTACCGGGATGCAATATCTGGTGCATATCCTGCAAGAGGGCAGAAGCTGTTTGGTCCTCAATTTATTAATATAGCAGCGGGTATAAGGGAGATAACATCATCAGGCAGGCCATATCTTTGCCAGTCAGGCTAACAGTATTTAAATCATTATTTATGTCTATTTCAAATGCACCTTCTTCTCCTCATCCCAATACCATTTTATCCGCTGCGTCTTGGCTACATCGTCCAAAAATGTCTCTACTTTCTCTTTCTTATACACCGCCCCACTATACTTTTGCCGCGCAATTTCCGGTCTGTCGAACACGATCTCCACATCATACAATCGTTCGATCGTTCTGCAAACTTCCTGCAGTGTTTTCTTACTGAACGCGTACCTGCCATTCACCCAGCCAGGTACGCTGTCTTTAATAAAGGTATCTACTACCAGCTGTCCGCTCCGGGGATCTTTAAACGCTAATTGGCCAGGGGATAATTGTATCATTCTGTTCTTTTCCATCACCACCACAGCGCCAGTCAGTAATGTGGACCTGAACTGGTTGTCATAGGTGCTCACATTAAAAGAAGTCCCAAGCGCAATCACATCCGCATGTTTGGTACGTACCACAAAAGGCCGTCCCGGATCCTGCGCCACCTCAAAATAAGCCTCTCCTTCCACTTCCACCTCACGCCGGCTGCCATTAAAAACAAAAGGAAATTTAAGGTCCGTAGCGGCATTGATATAAACGGTAGTACTATCAGGTAATTTAAAAGCGTAGGTGAGCCCACGGGGCACGATCAGTGTATTAGGCTGCTTGGCATATTTTGCCTCCACACGAATGGCAGGCAGCTTGGCCAGATGGGGGAATGAGTCAGAGGGTTTATTACCCAGCTGGATGATGCGCCCATCTGCAAGTTGAAGGATGATCGATTTTTCATAATGAGCCGGGTGAAATGTTGGCTGTGGTCTATGCAGCAAATGATAAAGGCTATCTCCTGCAACCAACAGCAGAAGGATCGCCGCAGCTGCCAGCCAATGAGGCAAGGGGCGTTTGGGATCTTGAGGCCGTTTCACCGAGGCATGCCCGTTCTTTTTATCTTCATCCGCGAAGGTGGTCAATACATCCTCCCATAAGATACGGGCTCGCTCATTTTCTTTTAGTTGTTGTTCAACATAACGTGTTTCCTGTTTGGTTGCTTCGCCGTCATGGTACTTTACCAGTAATTCGATGAACGCATCCGGATCAAAGTAAACCATATCTGCATGTTTTTTTGGGTACAATGTCTTACTCATGAATTTATAAGGCTTTTAAGCGGTGTTATCGCCTGAATTTATTCAGCGAGTAAAATAGGTATTACATTACCACGGTTACTTTGATGCTTACAGGCGGAACAGTTATCGTGAAATAGCTCATAATAATTTCGGTTTTTTTAAGGTTGTCTTTAAGGCATCCCGGAACGTGGTAATTTCATTTAAACGTTGAAGGACGCGGGGTCTGCTGATCGTTCCAAAAAAATAGATCTCGAACTTCAATGGTCTTATGCTGGGGATGACAGACTGGCTTTTTCCAGAATATGGCTACACTGTAACGTCTATGGCCCCCCGGCGTTTTTTAGTTTTGGTTGATTATTGTGAATTAAAATTATTTAGCCTTTGACTCTCAGAGAATGTCCAAAATTAGGGGAATTTTACCATTCTAACATGCTCATTATCAGAAATTATTCAGCGTACTAAAGATGATAGAAAAATGATAAACTACAATAGTACCTTTCTTATGCAATATCGTTTTTAATATAAAAACGTATTTGTCCATTTTAGCTATTTCTCAACTTTCCTTCCTTTTTATCAAAATTATAGAACCGATCGTAAAAATACACTTTTTTTGCTAAAAAAATTAGCATATATTGCTATAAATTTTGGTACTTTATGGAGACGATAGGAAAGCTGGCTGATACCAGCATGGCAATGCCATACTTCAACAACAACGAGGCGCCCATTGATCTCGCCCGTATCTTGCAACACCATCCTAATTCTTGCTTTGTTATACTGATTAAAGGCGATAGTATGCTGGAGGCCAGCATGCCCGACGGATGCCTGGCGATTGTGGACAGTGCTATTAAACCCGCCTCCGGTGCTATCGTAGCAGCCATGCTCGATCATGAATGCACCGTTAAACGCCTGGTGAAAGCGGGCCGTAACTGGGTATTGCACCCTGAAAATACTTTTCATAAGCCGGTGATGATCACGGAAGAGATGGATTTCCAGGTACTGGGGGTAGTTACGCATGTCATAGTAGACCTGCGTAAATAGTATTTTGTAACTTTCCCCCCTGATGTCAGCAACACCATACATAAAGCTGTCCGACCTTACCGCCAGGATCCAGCAGGCAATTGCCAATGCATTTGCCAATCAAAGCTATTGGATCGTTGCCGATGTGACCAACTATTCCTTCTATCAACAAAGGGGCTATCACTACTTTGACCTGGTGGAGAAACAGGACCATGCAGGCGATATCATCGCCAAAGTGGCTGCAGTGGCGTGGGGCGCCGGCGCCAATAAAATAAAGGACTTCGAACGCATCACCGGCCAGCTGTTCAAAAATGACATCAACGTGTTGGTAAAAGTGTCAGTTAACTATCATCACGTTTACGGCCTGCAGATCACACTCCTGGATATTGACGCCAATTTCACCATCGGACTGCTGGAACAACAGAAGCAGGAAACACTGAACAGATTGCTGGCAGAGAACCCGGACTTTATCACAAAGGTAGGTGAGCGTTACCTTACCAGGAACAACCAATTACCTTTAAACCCGGTACTGCAACGGATTGCTGTGGTGACTTCCAGTAACTCCGCCGGCTACCAGGACTTTAAGCATACGCTGGATAACAACCGTTTCGGCTATCGCTTTGTAGTAGACAACTACTTCACAGTGGTACAGGGTGAGGCGAATGCAGAACAGGTACAGCAACGCTTTATCGATATCTTCAATTCCGGCAAAACATACGATGCCGTGATCCTCATCAGGGGAGGAGGGGCCCAGACAGATTTCCTGATCTTTGATACTTACCGCCTGGGCAGAACCATTGCCCGTTTTCCCATACCCGTTATTACAGGCATCGGTCATCAGAAGAACGAAACCATCGTTGATATGATGGCGCATACACCCACTAAAACGCCTACAAAGGCTGCTGAGTTTATCATCGCCCATAATAAGGCTTTTGAAGACGAAATGGCCGCTATGCAAAAGCTGATCCTGATCAGGTCACAGCAATTGTTCTCTACCCATTTCCAAGCCCTCTCATCCATCAATACAAAGATCATCAATACGTCCAGGGACATGCTGTCCGGCCACAAAGATTTCCTGGCCTACTATAATCAGCGGGTGATCAATACTGCCAGGGACATCCTGATCGGCAAACAACGTGCACTGATCGGTATATCCGGGCATATGCTCTCGAAACCGCAGATAATGGTGGCCAATAAAAGGAATGAGCTGTCTAACCTTATCACCAATATCAGGTCTTTCAGCAGGATCTATTTTCAGCATAAACAGACTGGCATCACGCATCATGAAACCATCTTTAAACTGGTCAGCCCTGCAAATATCCTGAAGCGCGGTTTTGCCCTGGTATACCATAACGGTCATATCACTACGAACCCGGAAAACATCAACACAGGCAGTGATATCAGGGTATTGCTGTCTGATACCGAATTGAATGCAACCGTAACAGCAAAAAACAAAAGCAATGGAACAAAAGGACTTGACATATGAAGCCGCCTACGAAGAGCTGAAAACAATCGCAGAAGAGATCGAAAATGAATCTGTTCCGGTAGACATCCTGGCCGAAAAAGTTAAAAGAGCTTCCATGCTGATAGAATTCTGTCAGCAAAAGCTCAGATCTACAGAAGCAGAGGTGAATAAGATCATTAAACAGATGGAGAAGAACGCTTCATCAGGAAAGTAACGGATTGCTTAGCCTACGGCCAGTATGCAGGCGGAACCGGCATACTTTACTTCTTCTATTACCCCGTACGGACTGGGCACACCCATTTCTATACCAACTGCCAATATCAAAGTCTGGGAGTCCTTAATGGCCCCCTCCATATTCAGTTTCAGCTCCACGGTTTGCGTCTGAAAAGGTTCCGCTGCCACATGCCAGTCGGTATCCAGGCACCTGAACGCTTGCCCGGGAGTATTGTCGCTATAATACCCCTTCTTATAAATAATGTCCTCTACTACCGCCAGCGACAAAATAAAACGGTATAGCGGCTGTTTCCAGGGCAGGTGCAGGTTAATACCCTGTAAAAGCCTTGGTAATTCAATGCTGGCAGTTTTCGTTTTCCGCTTAATGTTACAGTTTACCGGACCGGTGACGATACCCTGGAAAGGATACTTTTTATTCAGCCTGAAACCGGCGAGCATATAAGGGTGCTGCGACAGGTAAATACTGCGCTGGCCCCTGTCCGCCAAAGGATCCAGCAGCTGGATCTTCTTACAGATGCTGGTCAGCGTTGAAGTGAAATTATGATCGGCCAGGTGTCCAACATCCGCCAGCGATTGCCTGATAGCGCTAACTGCCTTCCCTACGCCGGGAAATTCTGCCATGTTTTCCCGGGTACGCTCAAAGCTTCTGCCCGTTAATATCTGCTTCTTGGTAGGTCCCCCTTTTTTACGGAGGATGATCTTGTTCGATCCTTTCATTCGGTAGGCAGACAGTTTACCAATACTCCCGGTAAACTCGATGCCTTCTTCAAGAGTTGCCATAAGATATACTTTGTTGCATGAGTTAACAGGTAAAACCCTATAAAGGTTCTGTAAAAACTATAATTTTTTTGGTATAACTAAGGCAATTTAGAGATAGATGTTAGGTATCTTTAAAGATACCGGATATCTACCTCTAAGATCCCCGATATATACCTGACATATACCAGACATCCTATAGGTATACACGCATGGTAGCGCCTTTCGGGCTGGTACGATGATATACCATCCGGCGTTTATATGTACAATAGGAAAAGCTTACCTGGTCGGCAATGACAGGAAACGGGCTACAAACACGCTCTTATTACAATAGGTGGTGAAAAATTGGTTATCGGGAGAATTCCGTTGTTTTAATTACAGCAATATCTAGAACTCATTCCGCCACATCATGCTCTCCACCGGCTTCACCGTGCGGTTATTATATTTCGCATTTCCTTTCTTGTTGTAGAAAGTTGCTACTTCTCCTTCTACCACAAAATAGATCAGCTGACCGATGGGCATGCCTGCATAGATCCTTACCGGTTGTGCGCAGGAGATCTCCAGTGTCCAGGTATTGCAGAATCCCACATCGCCTTTACCAGCGGTGGCATGGATATCAATCCCGAGGCGGCCGGTGCTGCTCTTGCCTTCCAGGAAAGGCACGTGCGCATGCGTTTCTGTATATTCCGCTGTTACGCCCAGGTATAAAGTGCCGGGTTGCAGCACATAGCCCTCTTCAGGGATCTCGAAATGTTCGATCTCGTTATGTTTACGCGCATCCAGTACCCGGTCTTTGTACGTCGCCAGGTATTTGCCCAGGTGCACGTCGTATGAATTGGTGCCAAGGTATTTCCGGTCGTAGGGGGAGATGACGATGGTCCCTTTCTCAATTTCTTCCAGGATGCGGGTATCAGATAAGATCATAGCTGATTTTGTATTAATTTGGCAAGATATGCCTTTAATACGTACGATACAAATGGATCAGGGCACCCGCCTCGGAGTGTGGAAAATTGGTGAACAAGAGAACGAAAGCTTTTTCCGGTCACGGGTAAATATCTCGCCCGAGATACACCACCCGCATAAACGCTTACAACATTTTGCCGGGCGTTACCTCCTGCTGGAGCTCTTCCCGGAATTCCCGATACAGGACATTCGTGTGATGAGCAGCCGCAAACCCGTGCTGGAATACGGCAGCTTCCATTTCTCTATCTCCCATTGCCGGGATTATGTAGCGGCTATCGTCAGCAAAAAGAGCGCAGTTGGCATCGATATTGAAGCCATGCAACCTAAAATAGCGAAAGTGGCTCACAAATTCCTCGGAGCTGAGGAGCAGGCTTTTATAGACACCGGTCATTCACTGGCGCATCAAACCGTGTGCTGGAGCGCCAAGGAGGCAGTCTATAAATGGTACGGTCTCGGAAGCATTGATTTTAAAGAACATATACAGCTGGAACCATTCCTTTTTCAACCGGCCGGTTTTATATCCTGTAATTTTAACAGGTTGGATACAATTGCACGGTTATATTTGCAATATTATATAATGGAGGGTGAGGAAGGAATGTGCCTGGCATGGACCACTACTATCAACTGAACAAAAATAACTGAGATCTTGAAAATCTTTTTAATCGGCTTTATGGGAGCCGGCAAAACATACTGGGGAAAGCAGCTGGCCGAGCATTGGAATTTGCCCTATTACGACCTGGACGAGGTGATCGTGGCCGAGGAAGAAATGGCAGTGAGCGATATCTTCGCTACCAAAGGAGAGGATTACTTCCGTGAAAGAGAAAGCGCCATCCTGCGCGGACTGGTCAAACAAGACAGTTTCCTGATCTCCTGCGGTGGTGGTACCCCCTGCTTCCAGGATAATATGGACTTTATGAACGAGAACGGCATTACTATCTGGCTGAACCCTTCCGTGGCCATTATGGTAGAACGCCTCCAGCGCAAAAAATACAAGCGCCCGCTCATACAAGACCTCGCCGATGAAGACCTGACCGCCTTTATCGAAAAGAAACTGGCGGAACGCCTGCCCTTTTACCAGCAATCACAGCATATTATCGAATCGGATCATATTTCCTTGGATACATTTGAAATTGTAAAGAATGCATAAGGGTTTTTTAGTATGGGCTGCCGCACTGGGCGCGCTGGCTGTTATCTTAGGGGCATTTGGCGCACATAAGCTGAAAGAGCTGGTACCCCCTGAAACCGTTAGTACTTTCCAGACCGGCGTTACTTACCAGTTCTATCACGTATTCGCCCTCCTCGCAGCAGGAATTTTATACGCTTATATACCCGGATCTCAACTATTATGGGCCGGCAGGTGTTTCATAGGTGGCATCCTGCTTTTCTCGGGCTCGCTCTACCTGTTAACGGTGCTCAAAATGACCAATAATGTAGGGCTTCGCGGAATCGGCATCATTACCCCCATTGGCGGGCTCGTTTTTATAGTGGGATGGATCAACCTCTTATTGGGAGTACTAAAGATTAAGTAAATGATCAAAGTAAAATATCTGCTGGCTATGCTCCTGGGCATATGCCAGGCGGGAGCGCTTTGCGCACAGGAAACGCACGATATTTCCGGTACCTGGTACGGCATCTTCAGTAATTATATGGGGGAAAAACAACGCCTGCTCATTGTGCTGGAAAAAAATAAGCATGGGTATAAAGGCCGGCTGGAAAGCCCGGACAAAACCAATATCGCCCTGCCCATGGATAGTGTAGACTATACCGCAGGCGTGCTCCGCTTCCGGGTGAATGAGATCGGGGTTACCTATAAAGGCGGCTGGGATTTCGCCAACCACCGCTTTAACGGCTTTCTGCAGCAAAGCGGCGACCAGTTCCCCCTTAATATCTCCCAGAACGAGATCCGGAAAGAAGAGCTGTACCGCCGTCCACAGGACCCGCAGCCGCCATACGGCTATCGCCAGGAAGAGGTGATCTTCAGCGGCCAGAATGCGGATATTGCGCTGGCAGGCGCTTTTTCCCGTCCGGCAGACAGCGCCAAACGCTACCCGGCCGTGATCCTGGTTAGCGATGTAGGTCCGCAGGACAGGGACGAAGAAATGGTAGGCCACAAACCCTTTGCCGTGATAGCAGACCATCTTAGCAAGAACGGCCTGGCCGTATTAAGATATGACGATCGCGGCGCCGGCCGCAGCACCGGCGACTATAACAGCGCTACCCTGGAAGACCAGGCAGCCGACCTCCGCGCCGCAATAGCGTATCTCCGTACCCGTAAGGACGTTGATACGCAGCATATTGGCCTCATTGGTCATGGTGAAGGCGCCGCTCTCGCCATGATGGCGGCCGCCGGTAATCAGGAAGTAGCCTTTGTGGTGTCAATGGCAGGGCCCGGTCTCTCCGGCCGCCAGCAGCAGGAAGCCCAGCTGGCGCAGGTGCTGCTGCAGCTGAGATCCCTGAAAGGCCCCAACCCGGATTCCGTTTCCCGGGAGATCATGCAGCATGCGGAGCCCTGGTTCAATCTCCTGGCTACGGAAACGGACAGCGCCCTTATACGGGCAAAAGGAACGGGTTACCTGAAAGATATTTACCGCCGTATTCCCAATATGTATGTTTTTGCCAGCGAACAGCGCTTTATAGAGGCTTCACTGGCCCGTAATACGCCGCATACCCTTTCTGCCGTGCGTTTTACCCCGTCGGATTACCTGGCAAAGATCAGCTGCCCGGTGCTGGCCGTGAACGGGAGCATGGACCTCCAGGTGGAGGCGGGGAGTAACCTGCAGCTTATCCAGGACGGATTGCTCAAAGGCGGCAACCAGCAAGTGACTACACGTAATTTTGAGGGCCTGAACCACCTTTTTCAGCGTTGCAATACCTGCCGGGTGGAAGAATATAGTTCGCTCGACCAGACAATAGATCCGGTGGCTTTGGAGTTTATTACAAAATGGATATTGGGCGTGAGTACATTGTAGCACATCCCCACATTAAAAATATCTTTGCTATTTTTGGCCCTGAATTAATCTATGTCGAAGAATAAATTAAAAACAGAAAAACCGGACACTAAGAAGCCACGCAGTAATGATACCGATGCAAACGTGTTGAAAAAGGACAAGGAGCCCGAAGTAAAGGTAAAGGAACTGGTCAGGGACGAGCGTACGCATAAGGTGTTGGGGATGATATGCCTGCTTTTGTCAGTTTACTTCTTCATTGCCTTTACCTCCTACCTGTTCACCTGGCAGGAAGACCAGGACAAGGTATTCCGGTATTCAGGCCGTATCCTGTTCAATACAGACGTGAAGGTGGAGAACCTGCTGGGCCGTTTGGGCGCCTTTGTTTCCCATTGGTTCTTTTACAGCGGTTTTGGTATAGCCTCCTACTTCTTTTGCTACCTCTGCTTTATACTGGGTATTAACTTTATTGTGGGCCGCCGGGTATTCCGCGTATGGCGCAATGTCAAGCATATTTTATTCGGGCTGCTGTTCATCAGCGCCGCTATGTCCTTCATCGCCATTCGCGACGGCTTTGCCTGGGGAGGCGCCCTGGGCGACGCCATTGTTAGATGGACAAGCGGCTTTATCGGTACAACGGGTACCGCCCTGTTGCTGCTGGTAACGGGCATGTCCTGGCTGATATGGAAGTTCAATTTCGATTTCAAATGGCCGGAACGTAAACCCCGCGCCCCCAAACCCGTTCCGGAACCTGTGCCTGTTGTAGCGGCGCCTGTTGAAAAGACGGCCAGCGGGAAACGTAAGAACGGGCTGAAAAACAATGATACCGGAGTGGTAGTGATCCCTCCGGCTGCAACAGCAGAAGAGGAAGAGGACATGCAGCTGGTGGAGCGCGACGAAAAGCCTGGGATTACTTTTATACCGCCTCCCGCTGTGACGCCGCCTTTTGTGGCCGAAGCAGCCGAGCTGGAAGCGGAAGAAGAAGAGCCGGAAGAGGCAGAAGACGAAGCAGAAGTGGAGCCGCTCCTGTATATAGAGGAAACCATCGAAGCCGCCACCAGGAAAAAGCGTAACCAGCCGCCGGAAGAAGTGGCTTTTGAAATAAAGAGCATGCCGGAAGAAGAACCGGAAGAGATTGAGGAAGATATTCAGCTGGTGAGGGAGCCTGTCCATGCGGATCCTTATGATCCCCTGCTGGACCTGCGGGATTACCAGTACCCCGGCCTGGATCTCCTGGATACCCATAATACTGAAAAGATCGTACAGGACGCCGCAGAACTGGACAAGAACAAGAACCAGATCATCGACACGCTCAAGAACTACGATATCTCCATCCAGAAGATCAGCGCTACCGTAGGCCCTACCGTTACCTTATACGAAATTGTGCCTGCCGCCGGCGTAAGGATCTCCCGCATCAAGAACCTGGAAGACGATATCGCATTAAGCTTGTCTGCCCTCGGTATACGTATCATCGCGCCTATCCCGGGTAAAGGCACTATCGGTATAGAAGTACCGAATGTGAAGAAGAGCATCGTTTCGCTCAAGGCCCTGTTGGCATCTGAAAAGTTCCAGCATAATAATATGGACCTTCCCATCGCCATCGGTAAGAAGATCGATAACGAGAACTTCATCGCCGACCTGGCGAAGATGCCGCACCTCCTGATGGCGGGTGCTACCGGTCAGGGTAAATCAGTGGGTATCAACACCTTGCTGGTGTCCCTGTTATACAAGAAACATCCTTCCCAGCTCAAATTTGTGCTGGTGGATCCAAAGAAAGTAGAGCTCAGCCTCTACAAGCTCATAGAAAAACATTTCCTGGCCAAGCTGCCCGGGGAGGAAGACGCCATCATCACCGATACCAAGAAGGTGATCCATACCCTCAATGCCTTGTGTATTGAGATGGACGTGCGTTATGACCTCCTGAAGGAAGCAGGCACCCGTAATATCCGCGAGTATAACGCTAAGTTCATCCAGCGCAGGCTGAACCCGCAGAAGGGGCACCGCTACCTGCCCTTTATCGTGCTGGTGATAGATGAGTTTGCCGACCTGATCATGACCGCGGGCAAGGAAGTGGAAATGCCGATCGCACGTCTGGCCCAGCTGGCCCGTGCCGTGGGGATCCACCTGATCATCGCCACCCAGCGTCCTTCCGTAAATATCATCACCGGTACCATTAAGGCCAACTTCCCGGCCCGTATCGCCTTTAAAGTGTCGTCCAAAATAGACTCCCGCACCATCCTGGATATCGGCGGCGCCGAGCAGCTGATAGGGCAGGGGGATATGCTGGTATCCTTTAACGGTGAGCTGGTGCGCCTGCAGTGTGCCTTTGTGGATACGCCCGAAGTGGAAAAAGTGGCAGAATTCATTGGTGGTCAGCGCGGTTACCCGGAAGCCTTCCTGCTGCCGGAATATGTAGACGAGAAAGAGATGGAAGGCAAGGAGATCAGCCTGCAGGACCGCGACCCGCTGTTCGAAGAAGCCGCCCGTATCATCGTACAGAACCAGCAGGGCTCTACCTCGCTGCTGCAGCGCCGTATGAAGCTGGGATACAACCGCGCCGGCCGTTTAATGGACCAGCTGGAAGCCGCTGGTATCGTAGGGCCTAACATGGGCAGTAAAGCACGTGATGTCATCGTGAAATCCGAATCTGATCTGGAAGAAATTCTTAATGATTTGTTATAAATAAGCGCTAAGCTTCGGGCTGCAAGCTACAAACTATAATTTGCACGCTTATTGCTATCACCTTATTGCTGTCACCTTGAAGCTAGAAGCTCTGAGCTTACAGCTTTTCCAAAACCAAAATGTCGTAAAGATGAAGAAAATTGTATTAATGGGAATGTTGATGGGGGGCTTGGTATTTAGTGGGACGGCTCAGTCCAAAGCAGGCCAGAATGATCCGAAAGCTAAGACCGTACTGGATAATATGAGCAAAAAGTTTCAGTCCCTCAAATCTGCCATGGCCAGCTTCGTGCTGAAAGTGCAGGGCGGGAACAACAGTGTGAATGATTCCAAAAAAGGTACCGTGTACCTGAAAGGAAATAAATATAAAGTGACCATGGACGGGCAGGAGATCATCAGCGATAACAAAACCTCCTGGACCTACGCAAAAGATGTGAACGAAGTAACGATCAATAACGTAGATCCGAACGCCACCGCCATTACACCCGCTAAACTGTTCACCAATTTCTATGATAAGGACTTCCTGTACCGCCTGAACCCGGAAACTACCGAGAAAGGCAAAACACTCCAGAACATAGAAATGACGCCCACCGATAAATCGAAGACCGTTTTCAAAGTGATCCTGTCTGTTGATAAGAAAAGCCAGAGTATCGCCAAAATGAAGATCTTCGAAAAGAACGGCAACCAATATAGTTATGAGATCACCAATTTTACGCCGAATGCCAATGTGACAGATGCCACATTTACTTTCGATCCGAAAAAATATCCTGGCGTAGAAGTGGTGGACCTGAGATAATTCTTCAATAAACGATATGCTGATGTGCTAATGTATTATTTACATTAGCACATTTTTTAATACATTAGCAGGTCAGCATATTATAACATTAGCACTTTATTGCCTACCTTTGGCAAGTTTTTAATTAAAATCAAGCATTATGGCATACGACGTAATCGTAATTGGTAGCGGCCCCGGCGGATATGTGGCTGCTATCCGGGCTGCACAGCTGGGATTTAAGACAGCCGTTGTAGAGCGGGAAAGCTTAGGCGGTATTTGTTTGAACTGGGGCTGTATCCCAACCAAGGCATTACTGAAATCGGCACAGGTATACGAAAACATACAACACTCTAAGGATTACGGTTTCATCGTAGGTGACGCCAAGGTGGAATTTGACACCGTGATCAAACGTAGCCGAGGCGCTGCAGACAAAATGAGCAAAGGCGTTCAGTTCCTGATGAAGAAGAACAAGATCGACGTGCTCATGGGCAATGGCAAGGTGAAAGGCAAAGGCCAGGTAGAAGTGACCGATAAAGACGGTAAAGCCACCGTGCATGATGCAAAACATATCATTCTGGCAACAGGCGCCCGCTCCCGCGAGCTGCCTAACCTGAAAATAGATGGTAAGAAAGTAATTGGCTACCGCGAGGCGATGGTGCTGCCTAAACAGCCCAAATCGATGATCGTGGTGGGTTCTGGCGCTATAGGCGTAGAATTTGCCTATTTCTACCATACCCTGGGCACTAAAGTGACCATCGTTGAATTTATGCCGCGCATTGTTCCGGTAGAAGACGAGGACATCTCCAAAGAACTGGAAAAGATCTACAAGAAGAAAGGCCTGGAGATCATGACCAATTCCACTGTAGAAAGCGTAGACATCAGCGGTGAGGGCGTTAAAGCCAAAGTGAAGACGCAGACCGGCGAGGTAACCCTCGAAGCTGAAGTGGTGCTGAGCGCAGTAGGTATCAGCGCCAACATCGAAAATCTTGGACTGGAAGCCCTGGGCGTGAAGACCGACAAAGGAAGAGTACTGGTAGATAAATATTATCAGACCAATGTACCAGGCGTATACGCTATCGGCGATATGGTGCCTGGTCAGGCCCTGGCGCACGTTGCTTCCAAAGAAGGTATCGTTTGCGTGGAAGCCATTGCGTACAATGAAAAGAAATACGCACACAAACCTGCTACTATCGACTATATGAACATCCCCGGCTGTACTTATTGTGCTCCCGAGGTAGCTTCTGTAGGCTATACTGAAAAAGCTGCCAAAGAAGCCGGCTATGAAGTAAAAGTGGGTAAATTCCCCTTCTCTGCTTCCGGCAAGGCGGTTGGCGCAGGTGCGACTGAAGGCTTCGTAAAAGTGATCTTTGATGCCAAATACGGCGAATGGCTGGGGACCCACGCGATCGGTTACAACGTAACTGAATTTATCGTGCAGACCGTAACTGCCCGTAAGCTGGAAACTACTTACCAGGAAGTGCTGGATTCCATCCACCCGCACCCCACGATGAGCGAAGCGGTGAAAGACGCTATAGAAGCGGCTTACGGCGAAGCTATCCACCTGTAAGCAGTGGCATTATAAATATTTAAAGACCGTAAAGGCATCATTTTGCTTTTACGGTCTTCTTTTTGCGGTGTAATTGAAAACCACGTTATATGCGAGCACCGAAAGTAGATATTGAACTGATCACGGCGCCATCCATCCTGGGCCTGAAACCTTCCGGCGTTGAGCACCTGGCCGGCCGGCTACTTTCTACCGGCCTTGATACGAAGCTCCAGTTACAATACCCGGTACTGCACCTGCCAACTATTAACTCCCAGTACAGCGGCCTGCGGGATGCAGACACCAATTGCCTTAATACAGACGCTATCGTTAATTTCTCCCAGCACCTGGCGGATATTGTTGCATCCACTATACGGCTGCAGCGCTTTGCATTGGTGCTTGGCGGCGACTGCAGCATCTTGCTGGGCATCATGTCCGGGCTTAAATCGGCAGGCTCCTATGGCCTTGTTTTCCTGGATGCCCATGCCGATTTCTATGAGCCTGAAAAATCGATTACCGGTGAAGTGGCGGATATGGACCTGGCCATTGTTACCGGCCGTGGGCCTGACAAACTCACGAATATGAATGATCTGCGGCCCTATGTACGGGATGAACATGTGATCCAGGTAGGGCAGCGCGACGCCGCAGAAGCAGCACAATACGGTTCGCAGGATATCCGGGATACACCTATCCGCGTGTTCGATCTGGCTGCTATTGAAAAGAATGGAATAGAGAAAGTAACGGCCTCTGTGATAGCTTACATGAACCAATGGGATACCAGCGGTTTTTGGCTTCATTTTGACACCGATGTATTATCAGACGATGTAAACCCTGCCGTGGAGTATCGCCTGCCGGGAGGCCTCCGTTTTGAGCAGGTGGAATACTTTATTCGTCAGCTGCTGCTGACGGGTAAGATGGCGGGTATGAGCGTGACCATTTTTAATCCTTTGCTTGACGCAGATTCTACGATCGCAAAAAAGATCAGCGCCACCCTGGTGAGCGCATTCAGCTAGTACCCTACCTTTACTACCTTTTGTACAAACACACGTTTGCCTTCTTCGTATATCGCTACTACATATACGCCGGGTGTCAGATCGGTAATGTCGATGCTTTCCTGCATATTGGTTAGCAGGTAGGCGCGTACCAGGCGCCCGCTGATGTCGAAGATCCGCATTTGCCGTTCCTGCGCAGCTTTGGTTAATAATTGCAAGGTATTGGTGACCGGGTTGGGGAACAGCACAAAAGTATTGCCGGCGCCTACAATGGCGGCAAATACAGTATCGGAAAGGATCATTCGTCCGTCTGTGGTCTCCATCCGTACCCGGTAATAGTTCAAGCCGGAGTGGGGCGCGTTATCAATGATCGTATAGCTGGTATTACCGTCAATGGTGGTGGATTGCAGGGTGGCAAAGCCATTGGAACCAAGCGTTTCCCACCAGATGGTACGGAGATTATACAGGCTGCCCAGGCTGAGGGTCAGCCTTACTGTTGCATCATTCTCCGGGTCAGCCAGCAGGCTGGCTACGTAACAGCTCACGCCCTGGTTCTGGTAGTCCAGTGAATAGCTTTTCACACCGGCCCAGCCGTTTGCATGTATGGCGCTTACCGCCAGCCAGGTGCCGCTGAGATCCTTTTTCTGTATTACGACAAAAGTATCGGTAGTGCGGGTGTAAGTGCTGAGATAGGGGCCGTTCAGCACATATACTTCATAACTGGCTGCATTCGGTAAAGAAGGCCAGTATAAAAGCACGGAATCTGTACAGTTAAAGCCTACCTGTGGTTCCGGCGCTTTGGAAATAAAGAAGGCGGCGCTGGTAAAGGTACCGTTTGCGGTTTGCATGCGCAGCCAGGCTTTGGAAAAAACATCCGGTACTGTCCAGTTGATGGTGCCGCTTTGCAATGAGATATCCTGTACAATGGTTTGCCAGTTGCTGCTGTCCAGGCTATACTGTACCGTTCCCGTGCCGCTGTAAGCAGTGCTCCAGCGCAAAGGCGCACTGGCATTAGTGCTCAGCATACTTTGCGGTGCAGGGTATTCCCAGTTAAAATAAGCGGAGTGTGTAAATTCATAGGCCACAAAAAAGGACTGCGAAGCGCTGCTGACAGTCCTACCGTTTACGTGTATACGAATAGTGCCGGAGGGGTTGTCTATAGTTACCTGTTCTGTATTGTTCAGGGTATCCCTGCCGCGGCGGGCAGCTGCGCGTAACGAATCTGCTGCAGGGTAGCTGCTTAATATCCAGGGATCATAACGTTTACCGCCTGCATCTTCCACCCACAGATCAAGGTCGTTCACCAGGGCTTTGACAGCATCCACTGTGGCAGCAGGGTCGTTCCAGCCTAATGTTACTTTCAGTTGTCCGGTACCGGCGGGTACACTGATAGGAAAGGACTGGCTGCTGCCATTGGTGGCGCTGCCGCCAAAGAAGCGGTCCTCTGCTATCGTCTTCACAGCTTTCAGGGCGTTGATGGCGCCGTAGCCGCTGCTGTAATCAACATGCAGATTACCTACATCATCTGCGCTGTTGATGAGTACTGTTTTTAGTAAGGTGGCAGCAGGGGCTTTGCCTATTTGCTGTATATAAGCGTCCTGTACCAGTGTGGCGATACCGCTGGTTAGGGCGGATGCATTGGAAGTGCCGTCTACACCGTAAGCTACCAGTTCCGGTTTTACCCTTCCGTCATAGGCTGGGCCTTTGGAACTTAGTGCCAGTATGCCGTTCAGGCCGTTTGTAGCGCCTGCTACCAGCACGTTCTTGGCATGTTTATACGTGCCTGATAGATTTGCCAGTCCGGCAATACCGCTATAGATGCCGCTGGCAGACGTACTGTTGCCATCATTGCCGGAAGAGAAAACATGCAGCAGGGTATCCAGGTCCTGTGCCTGTTCATCATAGGCAGCGGCTTCTGTACCATAATAGTTCTCTATACCGGTGCCATAAGAGTGGTTCTGCAAGCGGATGCCCAGTTGCTGGTAATTTGCAGGATCGTCAGGCAGTAATTTATTGTCAGTGGTAGTGCTGTTAAAATCAGATGAGCTCAGCCTGGCGCCCGGAGCGGCGCCCTTTCCTTCCGGTCCTGTATTGCCGGCACCGGCAATGAGTGTGGCCATGATAGTGGCGTGTGCGTCTACTGTGCCGGAGCTGATGCCGGAAGCCCGGTATCTTCCGTGCAGGTCGGCATCTGTAGTATCAAATAAATTCTCTTTGATAGATACGGTCATTTGATTGCCCTGCAGTTGAGGATACAACTGTTGTACGGTGCTGATGCGGTTCAGCGTCATATCATTGTTGCTTACAATGGTCTCCGTGCGTGCCTGTCGCAACTTGTCTGCAAAGAGAACGGATGCCTGTGCAATGAACTGCGGCCAGTCATGTTTTCTTACCGTAAGAATGGCGATGCTGCGGGTGGGCTGTCTTCGTACATGGCACCAGGCGGGCGGCGCCAGCGCAGGATTGGTGCTGGCCTGCAGGGTAATGCTGTCTTTGTCTTTGAGCAGTTCCAGCTGTTGCAACAAGGGCGTGCTGCTTTTCCAGTTGCTGTTGGCTGCATAAGTATAAACAACATTGCGTAATAATGCAGTATCTGTAACTGGCTGTTGCAGTATATAATGCAAGGGACTTAATGCTTTCCTGCTGCCGTACTTTTGCAATACAGACTGACCGGGATATACGCGGAATTTCACCAGGTAAAACCCGGTTTTATTGCGGTTGCTTATTACATTACCGCTATCTGTTACAATGCCATATCGTTGTAATACAGTGTCTGTACCTGGTTGTTGCCGGGCATTGAGCTGCAGGTAAACAAACAGGAACAGCAGCGTCCATAAAGATTTTGCGACGTTGGCTCTCATGCGGGAAATATGATTAAAATGCGCAATAATAAAGCTACTGCAATTAGACGGACATCCCAATTTTTTGTTGAGGGATTAAAAAATGTTTTTTTTAAATTATGCGAATGTTGTAATATTGAAAACTGTGAAAGAATGAACGAATAAGCGCCAAAATCTGAATTGAGAAAACAAAACAACATCTAAATCTGAACCGTTTTAGCAGAGCATTAAAGAGCACTAAGCAGAGCACTATGTCTGAGTTTTAATTCCTGTATTTACTTACGGAAGAAAGGTGAAAAATGAATGAAAGGTGAAATAACATATTTCACGTTATCATCCTTTTTTGCTCCAGCCCTATTATTTGAACCGGTTCCCGAAGCCCTTGCTGCGCGCGCATTAGCTGCGCTGTAAGCCCTTGTATGGCCTATTGTATCCTATTTAAATACAGATATACTATGCATGAGCAAATCAGATCAAGAATCCAAAACCCAAAAACCACATCTATGATCAAACAAGTAACCCGTACATTGACAGCTTGCGTCCTGGTAGGCGCTTTATTTACTGCCTGTCAGAAAGACAACAATGACACTGCAAAACAGGAAGCGCCAAAGATCTCGCAGGATGTATTGCAGCAGATCAGCAACAAAGGTTTTAGCACCGCAGATGTAAGAAAAGTAACAGGCGGGTATCTCGTAGAAGGGGATATCCTGCTGGATGAAAAAGAGCTGGCCGCCGCATCTACTTCTCCCACCCTGCGTATCGCAGAAGTGGAACAGTACCGCACCAATAACCTGGTAACAGGCCTGCCCCGTACTATTACTGTAAAGGTGACGGGTCTTACACAGGCCTTCATTGACGGTACTGACCTGGCCATTCAGCGCTACAATGCACTGAACCTGAGCCTGCACTTCCAGCGCGTTACCAGCGGCACTGCCAACATTACCCTGCAGGGCTTTTATGAAGCTCCCAGCGGCGGTTTCATTACCCTGGGCTCTGCTGGTTTCCCCACTTCCAGTGGTAATCCATACAGCACGATCCGTATGAACACCCACCCGCAGGCATATGGCAGCAATCCTAACGTAAATTATGTAGGCTCAGTGATCCAGCACGAAATGGGCCATTGTATCGGCATGCGTCATACAGACTATATGAATCGTGCATACAGCTGCGGTAGCAGTGGCGCAGGTAACGAAGGTTCTGCCGGTGTAGGCGCTGTACGTATTCCCGGTACGCCATCAGGTCCTGATGCAGGTTCCTGGATGCTGGCTTGTTCTAACGGCGGCAACAGGACGTTCAATGCGAATGATATAATAGCGTTGAATTACTTGTATTAAAAAGTTTGAGAGGCTTCATCCCTGTCATTGCTTTAGGCCCAGCTCCATGTAAATGTCCGTCATTGCGGGGAGTTAAGCCATGTGTGCGGGGCGACGAAACAATCTCACAAACGACAAACAGGTCTCCGTCCCCGTCATTGCGGGGAGCTGCATGGCGTGGGCGGGTTGGCCGCGACGAAGCAATCTTCTGACGCAATCTTCCGGATAATCTTCGCGGAGATTGTGTTAGGAGATTGCTTCGTCGCTCCACGCTCTGGGCCCTACTGCTCCTCGCAATGACGGGGAGGGAGACCCTGGTTTCTTCCTTGCGACTTGCAATGATGGGGAGGGAGACCCTGGTTTCTTCCTTGCGACTTGCAATGACGGGGAGGGAGACCCAGGTTTCTTCCTTGCGACTTGCAATGACGGGGAGGGAGACCCAGGTTTCTTCCTTGCGACTTGCAATGACGGGGGAGGGAGACCCTGGTTTCTTCCTTGCGACTTGCAATTACGGGGAGGGAGACCCTGGTTTCTTCCTTGCGACTTGCAAGGACGGGAATGGAAGACCCTTACATGTAGCTGGGCCTAAAGCAATGAAGGGATTGAATGATGCAACTCAAACTAACTTACATTCATACACGATCGAACTACACCTGTCCGTTTCCTTCAATGCTTTACGATAAGAGCGGAACCCGCTCCAGGCGCCGGCTATCATACGGCTATGGCCGGTTTTGCATTTTTCGCTGAGCAGGCTTACGTAAAATGCATCGAACACCATGGGGTGTTTCTTTACGATCTTCAGCTGGTGCTGTTGCAGTAGCTGCTCCATGGCAGCAGGAGAGAAGTGGTAGAGATGCCGGGGCACATCATAGGCCGCCCAGAAGGGGCCGTAATGTTCTGCATCCGGCGAAGTATAGTTGGGCACTGCTATCAGCAGGGAGCCTCCTGGTTTCAGTAAAGTACGGATCTGCTGCAGATAGGCATGCACCTCATGCACATGCTCCAGCACATGCCACATGGTAATGGCGTCAAAAGAGGCGGCCGACAGGGAGAACAGCTGTTCTACAGGCTGTGCATCCACATTATAGATCTTCTTTGCATTATCGCGCGCCTGCTCGTCGGGTTCCAGTCCGGTGGCCTGCCATCCGTTCTGCTGCATGTAATGCAGGAAAGCGCCTGTGCCAGAACCGATATCCAGCAGCGCCCCGGTTTTGAGGCCTGTTGCCGCCCTCACCCAGTTCTGTTTGGAGCGCATAGTGATCTTCCTAACGCTGTGGTATAAACGGTTAATGAGCCCTTTTTTTGTCTCCGTATGGCTGATGTATTCCTGCGATTGATAATAACGGCCAATGCGGCTGCTGCTTGGCACATTCTGCGTAAAACGCCCTGTACAATGGCCGCAATGCCAGATCTCAAATTGTTCACCGGATACTGTATGATCCTTTGCTGTAAGTACCTTTCTTATGTTGGACGACCCGCATAACGGGCAACTGTTATAGTAGATCAGACGCATGCAACAAATGTAATTACGAATTTTTAATTATCTATGCTCTCCCCACACCTTCCTCAATGTGTCCGCTATCTCCCCAAGTGTGCAAAGGTTTTCTACGGCTGTTACCACTAATGGCATCAGGTTTTCCGTGGTGCCTGCCTGCGTTTCCAGCTGCTGCAGGAGGGCCTGTACTTTTTGATTGTCCCGCTTTGCCCGCAGTGCCTGCAGGCGCTCTGTCTGTACCTTGCGAATGCTGTCGTCTATCCGGAATATTTCAGGTGTGGCATGTTCCTCCATGGCGAACTTGTTCACCCCCACAATGATCTTTTCTCCACTCTCTACCTGCTGCTGGTATTTATAGGCGCTGCGCGCGATCTCATCCTGTATAAAGCCTTGTTCAATAGCGCTTACGGCCCCGCCCATGGCGTCTATCCGGTTGATCAGCTCCCAGGCTCTGGTTTCCACTTCGTTTGTCAGCGCTTCCACATAATAGGAGCCTGCAAAGGGATCTACCGTATCTGCAACACCACTCTCATACCCGATGATCTGCTGGGTACGGAGGGCGATGCGGGCAGCTTCCTCTGTGGGCAGCGACAATGCCTCATCAAAGCCATTGGTATGCAATGACTGTGTGCCGCCCATGGTGGCTGCCAGCGTTTGTACAGCTACCCTTACGATATTGTTATGTGGCTGCTGTGCGGTAAGCGTGCTGCCCCCTGTTTGTGTATGAAAACGCAACATTTGTGCCTTAGCGTCTGTGGCGCCCAGGGATTGAGTGATCTGCGCCCACATACGGCGTGCTGCCCTGAACTTGGCCACTTCCTCAAACAGGTGGTTATGGGCATTAAAGAAAAAGGAGAGCCGCTGGGCAAACACGTTGATATCCAGTCCCTGTTCCAGTGCCGCCTTCAGATAGGCCTTGCCGTTAGAAAGGGTAAATGCCAGTTCCTGTACCGCATTAGCCCCTGCTTCCCGTATATGGTAACCGCTGATGGAGATGGTGTTCCACTTGGGCACTTCCCGGCTGCAATAGGCGAATATATCGGTGATCAGGCGCATGGAAGGCTGCGGAGGATAGATAAAAGTACCGCGGGCGGCGTACTCTTTCAGTATATCATTCTGGATGGTGCCTGATAGTTTTTGCAGATCTGCACCCTGTTTCTTCGCCAGTGCAATGTAGAGGGCCAGTAGTATAAATGCAGTGGAATTGATGGTCATGGAGGTGGAGATATCTTCCAGGCGGATGCCTGCAAACAGGCGTTCCATATCTTCCAGCGAATCGATGGCTACGCCTACTTTTCCTACTTCGCCCTCTGCCATGGCATGATCAGAATCGTAACCTATCTGGGTGGGCAGGTCAAAGGCTACGCTTAAGCCCATCACGCCCTGTTTTAAAAGATAGTGGTAGCGCTGGTTGGATGCTTCTGCGGTGCTGAAGCCCGCATATTGCCGCATGGTCCAAAGTTTGTCACGATACATAGTGGCATGTATGCCCCGTGTGTAAGGAAACTGTCCCGGCAGCTCTGTCATGGGTACCGCTTGCGTATACACCGGCTGTATCCGGATGCCCGCATCTGTTACATGTTTTTCCATAAACAATGTTACATAATTTTGGTCTTTTAAACGGGGTTATACGAATTTGCAGATGAAAACAGATATTTGCTTAACAGCTGATAAGATATGTTTATTTACGGAATATTATTAGTCACATTAGCATTGGCGTTGCTCAGCCTGTATTTTATGTTCACAGCTACCGGTAAACCACTCCGGTATAGCTGGTCCCGCTTGTTGCTGGCCCTGTCTTTGGGCGTTTTCATATACCTGTATGGCACATGGGTATACCTCACGGTGAATGCCAAATATGCGTTCGGCATTTGTTTGCTGCTATGTTTGCTGAGCGGTTTTATCCGCAAAAAGAGTAAGGCCGCCAGGGCGCCCCGTCCGTGGAAACGGGGGCTCTCCTTTTTCTGGACAGGGATCCTCGTCTGTCTTTGTATCGGTTACTTTACCGGTACTACCGGATTGAAACAGCAAAAGATAGAGCTGGCGTTCCCGCTTAAAACAGGCCGTTATTTTGTGTTGCAGGGTGGTAAAGGATTACCTACCAATCTTTTTCATTTCAGCCTGCGCGGCGCCATTTACGCGATGGATATTGTAAAACTGAACAAGTGGGGTGGGAGGGCTGACAAAGTATTCAGCAGCCGGCTGGAAGACTATGAGATCTTCAACGATACGATTTACAGTCCTGCCAGCGGCCGTGTGCTGCGGGCTTACAGCGATAACCCGGATAACATTCCGCCCAATATGGACAGAGGCCCGCAGAACACTAACCAGGTATTGCTTGAAACGGATGCCGGTTACGTATTCCTGGCGCACATGAAAAAAGGCAGTGTGGTAGTGCATGAAGGGCAGTGGGTAGTACAAGGCCAGGCCCTGGGCTGCGTGGGCAATTCAGGCTTCAGCTCAGAACCGCACCTGCATATTCAGGCCCATGCCAAGGCTGCTCCCGGTACGCCCTGGTACATGGGACAGCCGCTGTATATCTCATTCAATGGAAAAAGCTATCTGTTGTATGAAGTGATCCGCCCCAAACGGGTGAACATGGTAAATAAAGAATAGATTATTTCATGATCTTCTTCGCTTCTGCATTCAGTATCTGTGCCGCCACTTCTGCCGGTGATTCTTCTGACTGCAGATAAACCTCCAGCAGTTGCTTATTCAATTCCTTGGCAGGCGCATCCTGCGGCAGCTGGGTGGCGATCTGGTTAATGATGGTAATGCTCTGCTCCTTGAAGGTTTTTACGGTTTCCCAGGCGGTAGGAGATACATAGATCTGCTGGGAGATATTGTGGTCAAATTCTGCCCTGATGGTGTGCACCATGGCGATCTGCATGTCTACCACGGTGAGCTCCGGCTGGTAGATCCGGCTGACCAGGTTTTGCGGGTTGATGCGATCAACCAGCAATACCAGTCTTTCATAGGCCTGTAACTGTAAGGGCAGTACGGCGGCGCTGGCGCCTGTATTCCCGCTCTGCTGGCCTTCGTCACTGGCTCCGCCCTGTTTGCCCGGCTTTTTGATCAGATCTTTGATGGTCATATATATCAGCGCGATAGCGCCTATCGTAATTACAATGTACAGGAGTGTTTGACTGGAAGGCATCTTTGCTCAATAATTTTCATGCAAATATATATGGAATATATTCAATAATTATAACAGATAATTTTCACCATGACAGTTTATCCACGACAATCGCTTGTAGCTTGCAGCTGATGGCTTGCGGCTTTATTTCAGCGCCTCCAATCCCTTCCTCATTCTCTTCATCCCTTCTTCCAGCTTTTCCATAGAATTGGCGTAAGAGATCCGGATACAATTATCCTGTTTGAAAGCGCTGCCGGTTACCATGGTTACATGGGCCTTATGCAGGAGGTAGCTGCACAGGTCATCTGCATTGTTCATTGTCACGCCATCGGCTGATTTGCCAAAAAATGCGCTGACATCCGGGAACATGTAGAAAGCGCCTTCCGGTTCGATCACCTTAAGACCGGGAATGTCGGAAAGGGCTTTGTAGATAAAGCTGCGTCTTTTTTTGAACTCTTCTACCATCGCCAGCGAAGGGGCAAGGTCTCCGGTGAGCGCCGTAATGGCCGCCCGCTGGGTAATAGAGCAGGTGGCGGAGGTGAACTGGCTTTGGATCTTGTCTGCCGCTTTGGCTACCGCAGTGGGGGCAGCCAGGTAGCCCAGGCGCCAGCCGGTCATGGCAAAGCCTTTGCTCAAACCGTTGATGATGATGGTACGTTCTTTCAGGTCTCCGAATTGGGCAATGCTCTCATGTTTGCCTACGTAGTTGATATATTCGTAGATCTCGTCTGCGATAATGTAGATCTCCGGGTGTTTCATAAACACAGCTGCCAGCGCTTCCAGTTCTGCTTTGGAATATACTGCCCCGGTAGGGTTGCAGGGGCTGGAGAACATGAACAGCTTGGTTTTTGGCGTGATGGCTGCTTCCAGCTGTTCCGGCGTGATCTTATATTTGTTCTGGATGCTGCAGGGTACAAATACGATTTCTCCCTGGCAGAGCTTCACCAGTTCCGAGTAGGTAACCCAGTAAGGTGTGGGGATGATCACTTCATCGCCCGGGTCTATGATGCTCAGCACTGCGTTGGCAATGCTTTGCTTCGCGCCGGTGGATACGATGATCTGATCCGGTGTGTAATCCAGGTTATTATCCCGTTTCAGTTTCTGTGTTACAGCTTGTCGCAGATCTGCATAACCGGCTACCGGGGTGTAATGGGTATAGCCCTCGTCTATTGCCTTCTTGGCTGCATCTTTAATATGAGTGGGTGTATCAAAGTCAGGTTCCCCTATGCTCAGGTCTACAATATCAATGCCCTGTGCTTTCAGTTCCCGGCTCAGTTTTGCCATTTTGATCGTTTCCGGCTCGGATATGCGCGATAGTCTTTCTGCGAGTTGTGTCATAGAATAAGAAGGATTGACCTGGGCAAACCTACAGTAAAAAACTGAAAGTGGATAGCAGAATGTATTTTATTGGCGGAATAAAAAAGATCGGGCTGAACCCAGGTTCAGCCCGATCTCCTTGTATGATCTGTGATCCGTTATGTTGCTTAGAAGTAGCTTATTACGTTGTTTACCTGCGGTGCATTGTCGCCGCTTACTCCTCTCAGGCCGATATAGTATATCGTGTATACGCCACCGGTCTGGAAGCTCCATTTGGGGCTGGTGGTTTCAGCCAGTACAGAGTCTTTGCCGGCTACTTTCACTGTCAGCTTGGATGAGCTGATACCGTTGGGGCTCAGTGCTGTAAAGTCGCTTCTCAGCTGGCCGGCGTCATAATAGTGGCTGCTGTCTACTTTCTTGCCATCCAGGTAAAAGTCTACCGGGCCGGAGTTGGGGCTCAGCTGGTAAAAACGCACATTCACCTTGGCGCCATCGGCGTTGGTAAAATCATTCCTCACGGCCCTGAACTGGGGCTGCTCACCATACATCACGATTGTATAGATCTGCAATGAATCGAATGCTGCGACAATAGAGCCTAAAGTGCTGTCTGCGCCACCTTTTTTGAAGGTAAAGTCCTGTGTGCCCCGGTACGTGTAGTAATCGGAGTACTGGCCGATCTTAAAGGGTGCGGTAGTGGTGAGCTTCGTACCATTGTTGTAGATGTCAATGCCGGGGGCAAAGGTAGAAGCATTTAAAAACACATAGTTAGCTTTCGGTCTTGACGGTGTAGGATTGTCTGATTTCAGACATGCGCTAAACCCGGTAACAGTTAAAGCGAGGGCGGTTGCTGCCCATAAGCGGTACTTTTTAGTCCTCATCACACGGTTTTTTATTTGATTTGATTATAAGTGTTAGCAAGTTTGTTTGTTACAGGCGCCTCTGTATACATCAGTTTATAACGTGAAAGGTCGGGCCTGTGTCGTCTTTTCCGCTGCAATTCATATTCGTACAATACTTTTCCCAATGCTTTCATAAAAGGTTTCCCAATCTCATTGTAATAATACCTGTCGCCTGTGATGCCGTTTTTATTGACATATATAGTTGCCGATACCATGAATTCCACCTGGTTAGCGAAGTCCGCAATATATGCCACATCCGTTAAAAATCCATAGGCCCATCCCGGTTTATTGAAAATGCGGATGTTGGATGGTATCTGCAGGCGTCTGTCGCCTCCGAACAACAGGAATTTTACATATGCCGGGTAAAATTCCGTTGTGTCATAAGCGGGATATGCTGCTTCTCCCGGAAGTTGTGACATACACCTGTACAGCCATTCATAGTCGCCGTCCGTTAAACGGAAACGCCGTTCTTTTGTTACACTTTCCGGAAAAATTATGCTTCGCAGCATCATATGTGCATCCGCCAGGGGGAGGCGGTTGCGCAGCGAAAAATCCATTGGTTTGTTCACGAACTCCCGCCGCCTGTTATAATATGCCCTGCCTACGCTGTCATACCGGGGGCTGAAAGCCAGGTGGCTGTAACGGGCCGGCTGTTCATAGAGTACCCGGCCCTGGTCCTCAAACCTCACGGCATTGGTGTTCCGCTCTTTTATCGCATCCAGCCGGATACCGGTTCTGTGCCTGATCTGCACATCCTTATAGCCCTTCTGCCACAAACGTTGGTTGAATTCTTCCTGGCCCACAAACTCATATAAACGGTTGAAGGCGTCATTATCGCTTACGAGGAGGATCTTTTTTATATAATGGGCAATGCTGGGCAGCCTGTTTGCTGCAGTGGTATCGCGCTGTACGGCAGGAGTGATGCCGGGCAGACTGTCAGAGAACATGGGGGTAGAGCGGGTAAGCCCCGGTATCTGCAGGTCGTTCAGTTTCTCCAGGGCCAGGGCTGCGCCTGCCAGCTTGACGGTGGAGGCGGGGTAAAAATACTGCCCGCCGCCTACCCGGTAGTGATAGTCCCGGAAGTGGGGGCGGTTATGGGCGTCCCGGTCTATCCGGGTATAAATGATCTGTAAATGATAGGTTTCAGGGGCCGCAAAAACGGGACCCAGCACGGCCGCATGCGCCTTCAGGAAGGTGTCCAGAAAATTATCTGTAACAGGATAATGGCGGGTTTGCATATATTTGTCGGTGTTGCACGCAGATAGCAGAATCAACCAAAGAACGAAATAGCGCATAGTCGTCAGATTGGATAAAAAAAATAGCACAAAAGGCCCATTCTTGGCAAGGCTTTAATATATCAATTTAAATTCTATCTTTGCAACTCTTAAAAAAAATTTATAAACCCGAAAGTATATGCAATTAAAGGGACTGGTTAGACTTTTTGCGGGCGCGCTTATCCTGATATCGCTGTACCAATTGTCCTTTACGTTCTTGGTACGTAACTACGATAAGAAGGTAGCATCGCAGGCAAAAAACGATGTGACCAAGCAAAATCCTACACCTGAGCAAAAATATCCGGGCAGTAAAGAGCAACAGGCTTTTTACCAGGATACACTGAACGACCTCATTAAATTAAGAAAGCAGGAGATCCTGGACAGCGTTGGCAATAAGCAGATTGCCGGCTTCCCCTGGTATACCACCTATACCAAAGCGAAGGAAAAGGAGCTGAACCTGGGTCTTGACCTCCAGGGAGGTATGAACGTGGTGCTCGAAGTGAGTGTTGAAGACGTTATCCGTGCGCTGAGCGGCAACTCCAAGGATCCTGCCTTTAACAAGGCCCTGGAGCTGGCAAAACAGCGTAAAAAGGCCAGCCAGTCCGATTTCGTGTCCCTTTTCGGAACGGCTTATGAAGAAGTACAACCCAGTGGCCGTTTGGCTACCATCTTCGGCAACGCCAACCAGAAAGATATCAACTTTAATTCTACTAACCAGCAGGTACTCAACGTGATCCGTCGTGAGGCCGGTGCTGCTATCAAGAATACTTACCTGGTACTGCAGAAACGTATCGACAAGTTCGGCGTTGCGCAGCCCAATATCAGCCTGGACGCCAATAAGGGGATCATCTCCGTGGAACTGGCAGGTGTTGACAACCCGGACAGGGTAAGAAGATACCTGCAGGCCAGCGCTAACCTCGAATTCCGTGAAACCTACCGGAACCAGGAATTCGCCGGCACTGTGCTCCAGCCCATGAACGAGGCCCTGAAAGCTGCCCTGGGTGGTAAAGCCCCTGCAGCAGATTCTGCCAATGCAACGGATTCTGCCGCTCTGGCTGCCGCCGCTGCAGATACTACTGCCGCCAAAGCTAAATCAGACACCGCCAAAACCGGCAGTCTGGCCAGCTACCTGGCAGACAGCGTAAAAGGCAAGAAAGCCGATTCCGCCAAAACGAAGGAGGAGCTCCAGGCAGAATTTGCTAAAACAAACCCGCTTTTCACGGTACTGTACCCGAACATCTCCAGGGATGGCCAGCTTCAGATCGGCCCCGTGGTTGGTTTCATACAGCCTAAAGATACCGCTACCTTCCACCGCTACCTGCGCATACCTTCTGTAAGAAGCGTACTGCCTAAAGATGTGGTGTTTGCATACGGACAGGAAAATAAGGAAGACAGGAACGCTGCCGTTCCGGTGTATGCCATCAAAGTGAACCCGACCAACCCTGATCCCGAAGTGAGCGGTGCTACTGTGGTAGACGCCCACCAGGACTACGATCAGCAAAACGGTACACCTGAGGTGAGCATGAGCATGGACAACGAAGGCGCCCGGAAATGGAGGAAAATGACCGGCAGACTGGCTCCTTCCAACCCCAGTGACGAGCGTACCCTGAACTTCGTAGCCGTTGTACTGGACGGTATCGTATATTCCGCTCCTTCTATCCGCGGTGAGATCCCCGGCGGACGTTCTTCTATCAGCGGCAGCTTTACCGTGGAAGAGGCAACTGACCTGGCTAATATCCTGAAATCAGGTAAAATGCCTGCTCCGGCCCGGATCGTACAGGAACAGATCGTAGGTCCTACCCTCGGTGCTGAATCCATCGCCGCCGGCGCTAAATCATTCGCTATCTCCTTTGCTATCATATTTGTATTGATGCTGGTATACTACAACACGGGTGGTTGGGTTGCCAATATCGCATTGATCCTCAACCTGCTGTTCACCGTAGGTATCCTGGCTTCCCTGGGCGCTACGCTCACCATGCCTGGTATCGCCGGTCTGGTATTGACCATCGGTATGGCCGTGGATACGAATGTGATCATATTTGAAAGGATCAAGGATGAGCTAAGCCGGGGTAAATCGTACCAGCAGGCGATAGAAGACGGTTACAAACGATCTTATGCGCCTGTGCTCGACGGTCACGTGACCTCGCTGCTGACCGCTATCATCCTGTTCTACTTCGGTTTAGGCCCGGTACTGGGCTTTGCCACTACCCAGATCATCGGTCTGTTACTGTCCCTGTTCTGCGGTATCCTGGTATCCCGTATGGTAACCGATTGGTGGACTAACAAGAAAAGACACTTTGAATACTTTACACCTGTTTCCCGTAAGATATTCAAGCATGCTAATTTCGACTTCGTAGGAAAAAGAAAGATCGCTTACGGTATCTCCGCTGTGGTAATGATCATGGGTGTAGCTTCTTTCTTCCATGGCTTTAACCATGGTATCGACTTCTCCGGTGGCCGTAGCTTTACCATCCGCTTCGAGAAACCCGTAGATGAGAACGTAGTGCGTGAAGAGCTGCAGCAGGTATTTGGTTCTGAACCGTATGTGAAGACCATCGGTGGCAGCGCCAACCAGCTGAACATCACCACTGCTTATAAGATAGATGAACAAGGTATAGAAGTAGACAGGGAAGTAACAGAGAAACTGTATGCCGGTCTGAAGAAATATTATGAGGCAGGCGTGAACTATGATGGTTTTGTAAACCGCTATATTGTAGGATCACAGACCGTATCGCCCACTATCTCTGACGACCTTCGCGCAGGCGCCATCAAAGCCACCGTGCTCTCCCTGGTAGTGATCTTCCTGTACATACTGATCCGTTTCAGCAAATGGCAGTATTCTATCGGTACGATCTTCTCCCTCTTGCACGACGTATTGGTTACACTGGCGGTGTTCTCCTTCTGTAAGGATATCGTACCTTTCACCCTGGAGATCGACCAGCACTTCATTGCGGCTATCCTTACCGTGATAGGCTTCTCGATGAACGATACCGTGATCGTGTTTGACCGTATCCGCGAATACTTCCGTGATAATAAAGGCGCAGACAGAAACACTACTATCAACAGAGCGATCAATGATACGCTGAGCCGTACCATTATGACCTCACTGACCGTGTTCCTGACCATCCTGATCCTCTTTGTATTCGGTGGAGAAGTAACCCGCGGTTTCGCCTTCGCGATGCTGATCGGTGTGCTCACCGGTACTTACTCTTCCATCTTCGTAGCTGCACCGGTACTGGTGGACTTCGACCGGAAGAACCAACTGTCTAATGAAGGCGAAGCAATACCTGCTAAAAAGGTAACGGCTCCTGCTGCGACAACGACAGTGAAGAAATAGTGTTCAATTAAATGTTTGATAAGAAAAAAGGTCCGGCGTCGTTCCGGACCTTTTCTTTTTCTCTCCCTCCGCGTCATTGCGAGGAGCGGTCAAGCCTTTTGTGCGCGGGGCGACGAAGCAATCTCTTGACATAATCTTCGCGGAGATCAGTTAGTAGATTGTGTTAAGAGATTGCTTCGTCGCCCCGCGCTCTTTGCCCTATGGCTCCTCGCAATGACGGGGATGAAGACCAAATTTTATTTCTTACTTCACCAGCACCTTCAACAAGCCCTTATCCACTTCCTCATCCTCCCCTATAAATCCAAATCCTTTGCCCTTATAATCCCAGTTACTCCATGCAATTCCATTCTTCTCCAATACTTTCCTTACATCCCTGTACCACCGCAATCTGTCTTTCCTGGGTGTGGTATTCAAACATCCCCATTCTCCGCAATACAAGGGTAACTGTAATTTTTTCGCCAGCTGTATGGCCGGTTGCATCTGCGCTTCCATCAACTCTGTATCATAGGGCTGATCGCTGCCGGGAAGTAAATTCTTAATAGAGGCCGGCAGGGCTTCCAGTTCTTTTTTAGTGATAGTAGGCCCGGGGTAATGTACCGGCCCGTCATAGCTCTGTATGTTCGTCCAGCTGGCCATGTGATGCGTGAGGTAGAAAGGATTGTAATAGTGAAAGCTGAGCATAATATGCTTGTCATTCTCCGGTACTTTCAGCTCAGCGAAGGTGCTGACAGATTGCCATTTGTTACTGCCGATGATGATCATGCGCTCCGGTTCTTTTTCCCGGATCACCTGGATGCCGCGTGCCAGCAGTTCGTTCCATTGTTCTGCGCTGTCAGCTACCGGTTCGTTCATCAGCTCATAGGCCAGCATAGTAACGGGATATCTTTTCAGTTCTGCGCTCAGCTCCCGCCAGCATTGCAGGAAACGCTCCTGTGCCTCGGGCTTTGTCCACAGCGGTTTTTCCTGTGCATTAAAATGATGGCTTCGTAAGATATGCAGGTCTACTACGGCGCTCAGATGGTGCAGGTAGCACCATTGCAAGGCCTGGTGCAGCAGCTGGAAAGCCTCTTTTACCGGTTCGTTCTTTTCCGTCCACAATTGCTCTTCATCCACCGGTATACGAATATGGTCAAAGCCATACGATGCAATAGCCTTTACATCCTTCTCCGTAAAGAAAGCTGCCCTGTCTTTTCCCCGCCGCGTGCTTTGTGATAACCAGTGACTGATATTCGTGCCCCGTTGAAGACGGAAGCTGGCGGGCTGACCATCCTTTTCCTGCGCCATTAGGGCATGAGGCATGGCAGCGACTGTTGCCAGCACAAACACAGCAAAGTATTTGATCACTTTTCCGGGTAACATAGGGGGAATATTTTGTTCTTATAATTTACTGCAAAATTAGCTAAACAGGAAAGCGATATCCTCTTCTGTCAGCTTTTTCATGAAGCCGGTCTCCTCGCTGATCAGGTCATCGGCGATCATCTGTTTTCGTTGCTGCAGGGCCAGGATCTTTTCCTCTACAGAGTCTTTACAGATCATCTTGTAAGCAAATACTTTGTTCTGCTGCCCGATGCGGTGCGTACGGTCAATGGCCTGCTGCTCGGCAGCCGGGTTCCACCAGGGATCTACCAGGTATACGTAATCGGCGGCAGTGAGGGTAAGACCTACGCCACCGGCTTTAAGACTGATCAGGAATACCCGCTGGGTATCATCCTGCTGGAATTGTGACACCAGTTCCTGGCGGGTTTCTGCCTTGGTGCTGCCATCCAGGTAAAGGAAGGGAATGCCTGCTGTGTCCATTGCCTGTGAGATCAGCTGCAGCATGCCGGTGAACTGCGAGAATACCAGCACTTTATGCGTGCCTGTATTGTCAACGATCTCCCGCATCAGCTCATCCAGCTTGACAGAGCTGGTAATGCCGCCTGATTGTTCACCTATCAGCTGCGGGGCATTACATACCTGCCGCAGCCGTGTAAGGCCTTCCAGGATGTAGATGGCGCTGGCTGCCAGGCCTTCTTCCTGGATCCTGTTCATGAGCTTCTCTTTATAGAGCGCTTTGACCTGGTTATATACCTGCCGTTGCTCATCGCCCATTTCACACCACATGATGATCTCGGTTTTATCCGGCAGGTCTTTGGCGATCTGTTCTTTGGTACGCCGCAGCATAAAGGGGTAGATCATCTTCCGCAGATCGGCTGCTTTGCTGCCATCGGCATATTTATCGATGGGCATGGCAAACTCTGTTCTGAAGAAGTTCTGATTGCCCAGCAGTCCCGGGTTGGCAAAGTTCATCTGTGCGTACAGGTCCATGGTATTGTTCTGGATAGGCGTACCGCTCAGGATGAGCCGGTTGCGGCATTGCAGCACCTGTAAGGCGCGGGTGGTGAGCGAAGTGGGGTTCTTGATCACCTGGCTTTCATCCAGCACCACATAACCGAATATGAAGCGCGAAAAGGTATCTGCATCACTGCGTACCGTGCCGTAGCTGGTGATGATCAGCTGTTGCTGCCTCCATTCCTGCTCGTTGAAGGTTCTGCCCGGACCATGATAGATGGCATAGCGCAATCCCGGTGCAAACTTCTGCAGTTCGCTTTCCCAGTTATAGATCAGCGAAGTGGGACATACCACCAGCTGTGTTTCACCGGGATATTTCTCGCTTACATGCTGTAAAAAGGTAATGGTCTGCAGCGTTTTACCGAGGCCCATATCATCTGCCAGGCAGCCGCCCCATTGCATTTCATCCAGGAGGCACATCCACTCAAAGCCGGCTTTCTGGTAATCGCGCAGCTGTGCCTGTATAGCAGCAGGTACGGGGAAATGCTGCTGTTGCAGGCGTTCCCATTTCTGCCGTACGCTTTCTTTGGCAGCAGTATCCGGCGTGTCCAGCACTTCCTGTAAGAGCGTGAAGTGCAGTTTGGACAGGCGCAGCTGGTCTTTCTGTACCTGGCCCAGCTTCCATAGCAGCGCATATTTTTGCTGCCAGTCTTCCGGGATAACGCCGATGGTGCCGTCTTTTAACAAGAGGTGCGGTTGGCGGTGCAGCAGCGCTTTCTGTATATCGGTAAGCGCCACTTCCAGGTCGCCATACTTTACTTTTACATCCATGTCCAGCCAGTCTTTGCCATCATTCCGCCAGCGTATATCCATTACGGGTATATTGGTATTGTAGCGGAAATGTTTCAGCTCGTCCATTCCGTACACGCCGATATTGCGGTCCATCAGCTTGCGGTAGCATTTCACCAGCCACTGGCTCTTTTCTGCATCTGCAAAGGAAAGGTAGAAGTAGTCATTGCGCTGCTGGGCAAAGCGTGCATGCAGTCCCCGTACAAAGGCGGTCATCTCTTTTTCCGCTTCCAGGTGCCGTTTGATCTCATATTGCACATCGCCTTCCGTGATCCACACCACGGGAGATGCGGTGGCGTCCAGCGTAAAGCGGTCGTATTGCCACTGGATGCGCAGCATGAGGAAGGCGTTGTTCAGCTCACTCAGCCATATATTGCATTGTGGCGGTGCATCTATCTCTTCTTTGGTCAGTAGTATGTTCTTGTTAACAGGATAGCGTGCTGCCAGTGCGGGTAAGGTATGCTGCAGGAAAGCGCCTTCCTGCGCTCTTGGCACATCCATGTGGCCCAGCGGGAACTGTTCCAGGGTTTGCGCATCGGCAGGGGAGAGGATGAACAGCTCGCCCCGGCTGCGGAGCAGGAAGCTGTATTGTTCAAACTCAGACAGGGGCCAGGCCTGCCCGTTCACGGTAACAAAGGCCAGCAAGCGCAGCTGGCTGCTTTCTGTACGTACCAGCTCAAAGGATAATAAGGGGGAGTAATTGTTGACGGTGACCGGCCGTATCTTCTTTTCCAGCGAGCTTTCCGTTACCTGGCAGTACCAGGGGAGGAGGGGAGTGAGCGGCCGCAGCTGCTGCAGGGTATGATACAGGTATTGCTGCATGCCTTCCTGTACAAACTGCTGCAGGGTTTGATGTTTTACCGGAGCGGCCAGGAACTTTTCTTTCAGCTGCAGTTCGCGGTGCACCATGGCTTCCTGGGTACAGGGCAGCAGCAGGTGTTGCACGCCCGCAGGCAGGGTATTGAATATGGAAAGTGATTTCTTATCATTCAGCGGCATGCGTTGGCACTTGCGCTCATCATTCACCATCTTTATCAGCGCTGCGCTGATCTTCAGCGCCGGTACGGCGGCATTGTCCAGCTCCAGCAGCAATACCGGCGTTACTGCCTGTTTGCCTGCACCTTCTGTGATGATAATGGTTTTTCCTGTAGGATCTTTTTTACCTGTTGCCATGGTTTAAGAGCTCTTCATGCAGCTTCAGCACCTGTGGTATTACCATCTGCTGCTCGTCATTATAAATAACGTAATCACATAAACGCATTTTGATGGTTTCATCCATCTGTTTATACATCCGCGCCAGTATGTCATTGCGGCTGGCGTTATCCCGCTGCATGGCGCGCTGCAGGCGTAATGGCTGCGGGGCAGATACGCCTATGATCTTATCCAGGTAGTGAAATGCTTCGGATTCGAACAACAGTGCCGCTTCTTTCAGTACGTAAGGCGCCTGCTGCCGGGAGGCCCAGGCTTCTGAATCGCGGATGGTGGCCGGGTGTACCAGGGAGTTCAGCAGCTGCAGCTTTTCCTGGTCATTGAATACGATGTTCCCTAATTGCTGACGGTTTAGCAGCCCCTTGCTGTCATAGATGTCAGATCCGAAATGATGTTTCACCTGTTCTTTCAGATCGGGGTCCCTGTTCATGATGTCTTTTGCCATCGTGTCTGCATAATACACAGGGATGCCCAGTAGCTCAAATATGCGGCAAACAGTTGTTTTTCCGGAACCGATGCCGCCGGTGATTCCTACTTTTAACATGCCGCCAAGTTACTGAGAAGTTTGCAGTTTGCAGTGGGCAGTTTGCAGTTCAGGTGAATCTCAGGCTCAATAAAAATCCCGTTCCGGTTAACCGGAACGGGACAACTATTTCTTTCGTTCTACAGCCTGCATGGCAGCACAAACTGCAAACTGCCCACTGCAAACTGCAAACTTATTTCTTCTCTTCTGTAGTTTTCTGTTGCGCCTGGGTGTACTCCATGCTTACAGCAGAACGTTCAATGGTAAAGAAGGTGCCGGGGCTTACTTCCAGCTGCAGGGTATTATCTGCGTTGATCTTCTTGATCTTACCATGGATACCGGCAATGGTAACTATTTTATCGCCTTCGCGGAGGCCTTCGCCGAATTGCTTCTGCAGTTTGGCTTTTTTAGTCTGCGGACGTATCATAAATAGCCACATTACTACTATCATACCGGCGAAGAACAGTAAAGACACCATGGGAGAACCGCCACCCTGGCCGCCCTGCGGTGATGCCATCAATAAAATGTTCAGCATGTTCATTTGTAAATCGTATTATAGTTGTTAGTTTTCTTTCTTTATGGTGCACTGGATCTTTGGGCCCTGTATGAAGGGAGGATCCGTGTTAGCTTTGATACTGATCTCCTTTTCTGTGTATCCTTCTTTTCCGTGGCTGTCAAACACCACTTTGAGGTAGCCGCTCTCACCTGGTTTTACCGGTTCTTTCGGCCATTCCGGCACGGTACAACCGCAGCTGGAAACGGCGTTCTGGATCAGGAGGTCCTTCTTGCCGGTATTCGTGAATTTGAAGGCATATTCCACTTTTTCTCCCTGGGTGATCTCCCCGAAATTGTGAACGGTCTGTTCGAAGGTCATTTCAGGGAAGCCTTTTGTGGTATCGCCCGGCGTGCCGGCAGTGGTATGTTCCTGGTTTTCTTTCGCAGCCTTTGTATTGCAGGCCGTTGCCAGTAAACCAATGGAAATCAGGATATAAAAAAGTCGTCTCATAGTGCGTCCCGCAAAAGTATATTATTTTTTTGTACGGTCGGTTTTCTGTATCTGCTGGGCCTGTTCAAGGTCTTTCAGTATATTATCCAGTATGCCGTTGACAAACTGTCCGCTCTGCGGGGTACTGTAGGTCTTGGCCAGGTCGATATATTCGTTGATCGTTACCTTGGTAGGGATGGTGGGAAAGTACAGGAACTCGCAAACACCCATTTCCATCAGCAGCATGTCTACTGCTGCGATACGTTCCGGGTCCCAGTTCTGCAGCTTGGGCTTGATCAGTTCAAGGCAGTATTCTTTCTTATTGATCACGGTCAGCAGCAGTTCCCTGGAGTATTCCAGCTTTTCCTGGCTGATCAGCTGCAGGAAATTGAAAAGGTGCGGTTTGTTCAGGTAATTGTTGATCAGGATGGTCATCATCTCTGCATCATCGCCCCAGTGCAGGAAGTGGTCTTCCATGTGCTGAAGAAATAATTCATTGGTGATCAGCACATTTTTATACAGGTATTCTATGATCTCCTTTTCAGCAGCTTTGGAGCGGGAAGGTTCTTTAATATATGCTTTATAATTATCCGTAGCGGTCAGGCTGTTGTATATTTTGCGGATCAGCTCCTGGTCTGGCAGGTGCTTCATTTTCCATAGTTCCAGGTTGGCCTGGAAGCCCTTGTCGGTGCTGATCTGTTCCAGGAACTCGTTTCCTGCTATTTTAGTATTTACGTTCAGGTCTTCTGCGCTGGGCAGATGCTTGGAGGCACGGGCCTGGGAATCTATTTCCGCATATTGCGCCACCCGTACCAGGGAGTAGAGTAAGTAAGTAAAGATCTGACAGGTTTGGTCCAGCTTATCTTTTAACAGGCTGATAGCCGTACCTGGTTTAATATTGCCTGGCTCCATTGTTTCCAGGGCGTAAAGGGTTTGCATGACCTTTACCCGGATGTTTCTTCTACTGATCATCTTTCTAAATCTATCTAAAACAAGAACTAATAAGGGCGCAAAGCTAGGTAATAAAAGTCAAATTACCCTTAGTCTGCCATTTTTCCGGGCCGGACACTGAAAAATTGACATTTATGTCAGTCCTCCCTATCTTTGCCGTCCTGGCTGACTGAAAATTTGACCCGAAATACCCATTGGCACAATTCTCGTGGGCGGATCATGCGTCAAAATTCTATCTTACCTTTTATTGCTGTCAATTTTTAAAAATTAAATACTATGGCTAAGAATTTAAGTATTAAACCTTTAGCTGACAGGGTGATCGTGAAACCCGCAGCCGCTGAAGAAAAGACCGCCGGTGGCATCATCATTCCCGACACTGCAAAAGAAAAACCACAGAGAGGTACCGTTGTTGCAGCTGGTCCTGGTAAAAAGGACGAGCCCGTGACTGTGAAAGTAGGAGATACCGTACTGTATGGTAAATACTCCGGCACTGAGATCAGCTTCGAAGGCGATGATTACTTAATTATGCGTGAATCAGACATTTTAGCGATTGTTTAGTCTCCCAAACATTCCACATTCAAATCTTAAAAATCATTAACGATTATGGCAAAACAAATATTCTTTAACACGGATGCCCGCAATAAGATGAAGAAGGGCGTTGACATCCTGGCCGATGCTGTGAAAGTGACCCTGGGTCCCAAAGGCCGCAACGTTGTTATCGAAAAGAAATTCGGCGCTCCTGGTGTTACCAAGGATGGTGTTACTGTTGCTAAAGAAATAGACCTGGAAGATCCCATCGAGAACATGGGTGCTCAAATGGTGAAAGAAGTAGCTTCCAAAACTGCTGACGTAGCAGGTGACGGTACTACTACTGCTACCGTACTGGCCCAGTCTATCATCGGCGAAGGCCTGAAGAACGTAGCTGCCGGCGCTAACCCTATGGATCTGAAACGCGGTATCGACAAAGCCGTGAAAGCCGTAGTGGAAAACCTGAAGAAGCAGTCTGAAAAAGTTGGTAACGATACCAAGAAAATAGAGCAGGTTGCTGCTATCTCCGCTAACAACGACGCTGAGATCGGTAAGCTGATCGCTGAAGCGATGAATAAAGTGACCAAAGACGGTGTGATCACTGTAGAAGAAGCTAAAGGTACCGACACTACTGTAGAAGTAGTAGAAGGTATGCAGTTTGACCGTGGTTATCTGTCCGCTTACTTTATCACCAACAGCGAAAAAATGCAGGTAGAACTGCAGAACCCTTACATCCTGATCTACGACAAAAAGATCAGCGCTATGAAGGACATCCTGCACATCCTGGAGAAAGTGGCTCAGCAAGGCGCTCCCCTGCTGATCATCTCTGAAGACCTGGAAGGTGAAGCACTGGCTACCCTGGTAGTGAACAAACTGCGCGGTACCCTGAAAGTGGCTGCTGTAAAAGCTCCCGGCTTTGGCGACAGAAGGAAAGAAATGCTGACAGACATCGCTACCCTGACCGGTGGTATCGTGATCAGCGAAGACCAGGGTTACAAACTGGAAAACGCTGACCTGACCTACCTGGGTAAAGCCGAGTCTGTAACGATCGATAAAGACAATACTACCGTTGTAGGTGGTAAAGGCGATAAGAAAGACATTACCGCACGTATCTCCCAGATCAAAGCACAGATAGAAGTAACTACTTCTGACTACGACCGCGAGAAATTACAGGAACGCCTGGCTAAGCTGAGCGGTGGTGTTGCTGTACTGTACGTTGGTGCTGCTACTGAAGTAGAAATGAAAGAGAAGAAAGACCGCGTTGATGATGCCCTGCACGCTACCCGCGCTGCCGTTGAAGAAGGTATCGTTGCTGGTGGTGGTGTGGCTTACATCCGCGCTATCGAAGGTCTGGATAAGCTGAAAGGCGACAACAACGACGAGCAGACCGGTATCGCTATCATCAAACGTGCTATCGAAGAGCCGCTGCGTCAGATCACTGCTAACGCTGGTATCGAAGGTTCTATCGTAGTACAGAAAGTAAAAGAAGGTAAAGCCGACTTCGGTTTCAATGCCCGCACAGAAGCTTACGAGAATCTGATCGCTGCCGGTGTTATTGACCCGACTAAAGTTAGCCGCATTGCCCTGGAAAATGCCGCTTCTATCGCTGGCATGCTCCTGACAACAGAATGCGTAGTTGCCGACAAACCCGAGCCTAAAGGCGCTGCTCCTGCTATGCCGGGCGGCCACGGTATGGGTATGGATTATTAATATCCTTTTTACGGATAATTTTTACAGCTCCGGTCCCCTCTCGGGACCGGAGTTTTTATTGTAACTTTCTTCCGAACTACCGCGTTTAACGATCATGAAGCAGGTTTTACAAGCTATTTTTTCCTTATCCCTGGGCCTGATGCTATTCAGTGGCTGCGCCAAGAAGGATAATGTTGCGCTTCTTGAAGATGCCAGCGGAGTTGCTGATAACCAGATAGAACAATACCTCCGTTCCCATAATATCGACGCTATCCGGGATGCTACCGGTCTCTATTTCCAGATCCTGGACCCGGGAGACAGCGTGCACTACATGTTATCCCTGGATAACATTCCCACCATTATGTATACCCGCCGCCTGCTGAATGATAAACTGATAGACGTTTCCCTTTCTCCTACCAATTTCAATAACCGGCCTCTGAAAGACCATATCGCCGGCTGGCAGATCGGTCTGCAGAAGATTGCCAAAGGCGGTAAGATCCTGCTCATTATTCCGCCAAACCTGGGTTTTGGGGGTGTGGCAGTGGATGATAAGATCCCTGCCAACTCGGTACTGGTCTGCGAATTAACATTGGTTGATTTTAAATAAGGTTCCCGCTTTTTCTCCTACCTTTGGGAACTAAACACCAAAGCAGTGGCACACGAATGCATCTCCGTTTTTGATATTTTTAAGATCGGCGTAGGTCCCTCCAGCTCTCATACCCTTGGCCCCTGGCGTGCCGCATTACGTTTTTTACAGGAACTGGAAGCTACCGGCCGGGTGCATGAGGTGGAAAGAGTAGGTGTGCTGTTGTACGGTTCACTGGCCAAGACAGGCCACGGCCACGGAACCGATATTGCCGTGCAACTGGGCCTCTCCGGCGATGATCCCGTTACTTTTGATGTTAACCGCATCAACTCCAAGATCGACGAGATCCGCCGTGCGAAGAAGCTGCTGCTGAACAAGCATCATGAAATAGATTTTGATCCCCTCGAAGATATTGAATTCCTCTACGACGAAACATTGCCTTACCATCCCAATGCGCTGACCTTCCTGGTGAGCTTTGCAGGGGGAGAGCAGACCGCCGTTACCTATTACTCTACCGGCGGAGGCTTTGTGGTAAAGGAAGGAGAACAGGCAGGCGGCGCCGCCAACGCCGGTGTAGATCTTCCGTTCCCTATAGATACGGCCCGGCAGCTGCTGCAATGGTGCATTAAAACAGGCTTCTCTATCTCTGAAGTAGTGATGGAGAATGAACAGGCCTGGCGCTCCGAAGCCGCTACCAAAGAAGGCGTGTTGCAGATCTGGCAGGTGATGCGCGACTGCATCTACCGCGGCTGCCATACCAAGGGTGAACTGCCCGGGGGCCTTAAAGTGGCCCGCCGCGCCGCCGCTTTGAATAAGAAATTACTCCAGGGCCGTACTTACCAGGATTTTGACAGCTGGATCGATGCCATCCGGGGCGGGGGCAACCATTTCGCCTATACGCTGGACTGGGTCAGCTGTTTTGCACTGGCCGTGAACGAGGAGAACGCCTCCTTTGGCCGTGTGGTGACTGCTCCTACCAATGGCGCAGCAGGCGTTATCCCGGCCGTGCTGCAATACTATATTACTTTCTGCGATGGCTATCAGCCGTCAAAGATCATCCAGTTCCTGCTGACCGCATCAGAGATCGGCAGCATCTTTAAAAAGCGCTCCACCATCTCTGCCGCTATGGGCGGCTGCCAGGCGGAAATAGGCGTGTCCTCTGCCATGGCGGCAGCTGCGCTTACGGAATGCCTGGGCGGATCCCAGCGCCAGGTGCTGATGGCAGCCGAAATTGCCATGGAACACCACCTGGGACTTACCTGCGATCCTATCGGCGGCCTGGTGCAGGTGCCTTGTATTGAAAGGAACACCATGGGCGCCATTAAGGCGATCACTGCTTCCCAGCTGGCCATGCAGAGCAACCCGGAACTGGCGAAGGTATCCCTGGACGCGGTGGTGAAGACCATGTGGGATACTGCCCTTGACATGAATTCCAAATACAAGGAGACTTCAGACGGTGGTTTGGCCGTTAATATTCCGATCAGTTTACCGGAATGTTAACGTATCTTCCATACTTATATGAAACGCCTTTTTGCCCTACTCCTGTTACTATTGCCACTTACTATTTCCGCCCAGCATTTTGGCGGTAATCCTCCCTCCCTGAAATGGCGACAGATCAACACCGACACGGTGCGCGTCATATTTCCGGCAGGCCTGGAACCACAGGGACGGCGGGTATCGGATATTGTACATTACCTTAACCGCTACACGCGCAGCTCTATAGGTAACCGTCAGCAAAAGGTGAATATCGTGCTCCAGAACCAGACACTCGAGTCTAACGGTTTCGTACAACTGGGCCCTTTCAAATCTGAATTTTACCTGGCGCCGCCACCTTCCTCGCTCGAACTGGGTTCGCTGCACTGGGAAGAGCAGCTGGCCCTCCACGAATACCGTCACGTGCTGCAGAACATGAATTTCCGCCAGGGCATTTCCAAAGTATTCTCTTACCTGGGCGGAGAGCTGGGACAGGCCGCCATTACCAACATTGCCGTGCCCAACTGGTTCTGGGAAGGAGATGCCGTTACTATGGAAACGGCGCTCAGTCCGCAGGGCAGGGGACGTCTCCCGGCCTTCTTTGACGGCTTCCGTGGACTAACCCTCGATAACAAGCACTATTCGTATATGAAGATCCGTAACGGATCTTACCGCGATTATGTACCGGATCATTATGAGCTGGGATACTTAATGAGCACCTATGGCCGCAATCATTACGGACGAACCTTCTGGCGCGATGTTACCACAGATGCGGTGCGCTTCCGCGGTTTGTTTTACCCGCTTTCCCAAAGCCTGCGCCGCCGTACCGGATCTAATATCACCGGCTTTTACCAGGCTACTATGCAGGAATACCAGGGCTACTGGAAAGCGTATGCAGCGCGTAAAGAGATCACAGCTGCGGATCAGCTGAGCGCCGCTTCCAGCATAGTGACCAATTACCGTTATGTATACAATGCAGGCCCCGGCCAATGGGTGGTGCTGAAAAGCAGCTACCAGCAGATCCCCGGGTTCTACCTGGTAGACAGCACAGGGCGTGAAGCGCTGCTGACCCGCCCGGGCAGCCGCTTTGACGATTTCTTCAGCTATAGCAATGGCCGTATTCTTTGGACAGAAGCGCGTTTTGACGCGCGCTGGGTTTGGAAGGATTATTCTATTATCAAAATGTTTGATCGGGCTAACGGGCATACGTATACGATCACACATCATACTAAATACTTTTCTCCCGACATAACGGCCGATGGCCGGTTTATCATCGCCGCCTTTACCAGTCCGGAACAGCATTATGGCCTTCACTGGCTGGATGCCCATAGCGGCACCCTGGTCAAAGCCCTGCCTAACCCGGAGAACTGGTATTATGCTTTTCCCCGGTTCACAACCGCAGGCAAAGCGGTCATCAGTCCTGTACGTAATAAGTTGGGCCAGATGGCGCTGGTGCAGCAGGATTTGTCTTCCGGAGAAAGCACCTTGCTGACGCCCTTCAGCTATAATGTGATAGGCGCCCCTGTGGTGGTTGGCGACACGGTGTACTTTACCGGCTCCTGGAAAGACGTCAATAACATATATGCGGTAACGCTGGGAGATAAAAAGATCTGGCAGGTAACAGACCGTCCCAACAGTGTGCTGCATGCCGCTGTAAATCCGCAGCAGCAGCAAATAGCATTCACAGAATTTACCGCCAAGGGGTATACCTTGTACAATGCGCCGCTGCAACCGGAGCGCTGGCAGGCTATAGACACTACTGTGAATGCACACAGCGCCTGGCTGCAACCTGATTTCAAAGAAGGCGGGAACATTCTCTCTTCCGTACCATCCAACAATTACCCCGTACGATCTTATTCCCAGGCGCAGGGGCTCTTTAATTTACATAGCTGGGTGCCCACCTTCGACGATCCGGATTACAGCCTGACCTTGTATGGCAATAACATCCTTAATACCGCTGCGACAGCCATCGGATACACGTATAACCGAAATGAAGGAAGCTCAATGGTGGGCGGTAATTTCCTGTTCGGAGGATGGTTTCCCTGGCTGCAGGCAGGCGTGGATTATACCTTTAACCGCTCTGTGCTGACACGGCAGTATGGGCGGCTTTACTGGAATGAGCTGGACTGGCATGGCGGTATATCGCTGCCGCTGCTTCTTTCTTCCGGCAAGTATGGCAGAAGCCTGTCATTAGGATCTACCTACCACTACCTGAAGACTTTCCCCGACGGGTTTAAGTTCAGGGACGAAGGCGTGCAGTACCTCAATAATACCCTGGTCTTTAATAACCAGCGTATAAAAGCGCCGCAGAACATCTTCACGCATTTCGGGCAATACCTTTATCTGCAGTATACCCGTTCCATCGATGTTCCGGCTCACCAGTTCTATGGCCGTTTTGACCTGTACCTGCCGGGATTATTACCTAACCATAATATCGTATTGCAGGCGGCGTATCAGAAGAAGGATACGATGGGACGTTATTCTTTTACGGATAATTTCGTGTATGCAAGAGGGTATAACGAACCTTTTTATAATCGTATTTACAAGCTGGGAGTTAACTATCATTTCCCTATCGCATATCCTGATTGGGGATTTGCGCAGCTGCTGTATCTGATGCGTCTGCGCGGCAATGTGTTCTATGACTACAGTAAAGCCAATAACTGGATCACCAGGGAGGATGTAAGGTATGCCTCCACAGGAGGAGAGTTGTCTTTCGATACTAAGATAGGGAACACTATACCATTCACTTTTGGTGTAAGATATAGCCATTTACTCGATCCTGACCCGGCCGGGGCGGCCAGGAACAGGATCGATTTTATTCTTCCTTTACAGCAGTTATTTAGTTATTAAACATTATCTGCAGGGGCCTGTTACATCCATGGTGCGGGTGATGTGCAGACTTTGCACCAGGGCAGTCCTGACCATTCTTTGCACGTAGGCCCGTCTTTCATCGGTAGAGGCGGTAGCCAGATTTCCCTGCACAACAATAGCTGAGATCGTACTTGGTGAGTTGATGCCATTGATCTGTACCTGCCAGTTACGCCCGCCGCCCGCAATGGCGCCCTGTACATCGAGCCTTACCGTACCAACGGAGATCCTGAAGGGAGGCAGACGCCAGATATCCGCAAAAGTCAGCTGGGAAATAGCGTCTGTAGCATCCTGCATATTTGCCGGGCTGGGCACATGATAATTGTTAATAGGGCCAATGTTGTCGACGGTGATGGTACAATTGGGATCATTGAATGCCTGGGTAGCCTGCGCAATGTCCTGGTTCGGGTCAAAGGATTGATTTTCCATAAGATAAAATTTGAAGGTGAGAAATTGAGCTTGGGTAATAAAATCACATGACTGGCGGGTAGCCTGTCTGAAATGGTTATTTTTCCTGTTATTTTCCTAATCTAGGATAAAAAACTTAGCTGGGCAAATCATTAACAAATAAGGGGTTAACAACATCTCAGCGGATCACCATCCGCAGCTCCGGTACGCGGTAGTATTTATCGCCGGGATATTTGATGATGATATTGTTGAAGTAGAGTACCTCGCCTTTATTCAGCATCTCTTTTAAACGGGAGCTCCATAAAGGGGAGAGTTTGTTGGATTTGAAATTGTCGCCTATAAATTCTGTATAAACACCGGCTCTTCCTGTGGTATCATTTACGTAGGCCTGTCTTTGCTCATAGGTAAATTCAAAGGATACCACGGGGTATTTGTTGTTCTGCTGATCACGTACTACTAAGGCAGAGTCCAGGAGTTTTACGACTTCCGGGCGGGGTAGGGTATCGCTCAGAAAGATCCCCCAGCTGGTCCGGAACTTCAAAGGTTTCTTTTCTGTGGTCTTGCCTTTATTGGATTGTGCATAGACCGGGATACCGGTGAGTAAAAGTCCGTAAATCAAAAAGGATCTTAGCATGATGATAATGTTTGCAGCGGCGGTGTTGGTTCTAATTATAAACGTTTGGCTGCGCTAAAAATTTTATAGGATTGCCGGAACTGTCTGCCTTTCCGCGTCATTGCGAAACAAGGAGGAAGGAGGAAGGAGCAGACGGGTCTTCAGCCACCGTCATTGCGAGGCCCTTGTGGGCCGGTGAAGAGCTGGGCCGAAGCAATCTCCTGACGCAATCTACTATATGATCTTCGCGGAGATTGTGTTAAGAGATTGCTTCGTCGCGCCTCCCGCTTAGCCCCGCTGCTTCTCGCAATGACGGGAGGGGAGACCCGTATGTTGCTACCCGTTCGCAATGACGGGGAGCAAGACCCCTTTTTCTTACAACTGTTTCAAGCTCTCTGTTATCGCTCTTATCTTCTCTTCTGCATCTGCTTTCTTCTTCTTTTCCGCTGCTACTACTTCCGGTTTTGCATTCTGTACAAAGCGCTCGTTGCTCAGCTTCTTCTCTACAGACTCCAGGAACCCGCGCTGGTAGGCCAGGTCCTGTTCCAGCTGCGCTTTTTGCGCACCGGTATCCATCACGTGTTCTGTTTCAATGTAGAACTTATCCTTCTGCACTACCAGGGTAATGCTACCGGCTACCGGTGTTTTCGTATATACGATCGCTTTAGCATTCACCTGCTTGGCCAGTATGCCTTCAATCTGATGGAAAGCATTATCATGCTGTGTATCGATATGCAGGGTGATGGGATCCTTTGGTTTGATCTGGTGCTTATTACGTGCATCGCGTATGCTGCTGATCACTTCTTTAGCCAGTGCGCCTTCTACGAGGGTAGCGTGGCGATGTGCCGCGGGGGCGGCAAACTGCCTGATGATCAGGTCATCGCCGGCGGCGCGTGTTTTCAGCTGATGATACAGTTCTTCTGTTACAAACGGCATGAAGGGATGCAGGAGCTGCATCAGCTGTTCAAAGAAGGTGATGGTTTTATTGAATACGCTGGCGGCGATAGGCTGTTCAAAACCAGGTTTTACCCATTCCAGGTACCAGCTGCAGAAATCATCCCATATCAGGCTGTAAATAGTTTTCAGGGCTTCGCTGAGACGGAAATCCTTAAAGAGACTGTCTACTTCTGCCTGTACTTCTCCCAGCCGGCTTTCAAACCAGTTTACTGCAAACTGACTGTCAACTGCCAGCTGTTCGTTGTCAACTGTTCTCGCTTCCCACATCTTCACCAGCTTCAGCGCGTTCCATATCTTGTTAGAGAAGTTACGTCCCTGTTCGCAGCTGGCCTCATCAAACAGCAGGTCGTTACCTGCAGGGGAGGAGATCATAATGCCAAAGCGAACGGCGTCTGCGCCAAAACGGTGGATCAGTTCCAGCAGGTCAGGAGAGTTGCCCAGTGACTTACTCATCTTCCGTCCCTGCTTGTCGCGCACCATACCGGTGAAGTATACATCGCTGAAAGGCTTTTCCTGATGGTATTCCAGGCCGGCCATGATCATACGGGCCACCCAGAAGAAAATGATATCCTGTCCGGTTACCAGTACGGAAGTAGGGTAGTAGTAGTTGATCTCCGGGTTACCGGGTTGGGTAATGCCATGGAATACTTCTGTTGGCCATAACCAGGAAGAGAACCAGGTATCCAGTACATCTTCATCCTGTTTCAGATCGCTGAGCTGGTAAGCGAAAGCGGCATTCTGTGCTTTGAACTGCGCCAGGGCTTGTTCTGCCGTTGTTGCTACTTCAAAGCTGCCATCAGGCGCATAGAAGGCCGGGATGCGTTGTCCCCACCACAGCTGGCGGGAGATACACCAGTCCTTCACATTCTCCATCCAGTATTTATAGGTAGCCAGGAAGCGGTCGCCGGGATGGATGCGAACGTCACCGTTCACAACAGCATCCAGTGCGGGCTTTGCCAGTTCTGCCATTTTTACGAACCATTGGGTGCTGATACGCGGTTCTACTACGGTATCAGGGTTGCGCTGGCTGTAGCCCAGGCGGGTGGTGTATTCCTGGTCTTTGATCAGCAGCTCCTGTTCCTGCAGGGCGGCTACTACCAGTTTACGCGCCTTGAAGCGGTCTTCACCGATAAATACCCCGGCGGCGGCGCTCAGGGTGCCGTCTTCATTCAGGGTATCTACTACTTCCAGGTTGTGTTTCAGTCCCAGGTTATAGTCATTGATATCATGTGCAGGCGTTACTTTCAGCGCACCGGTACCGAATGCCGGATCCACGTAATCGTCGAAGATGATGGGCACTTTGCGGTTTACCAGGGGCACTATGGCGTAGCGGCCTTTCAGGTGGGCATAGCGCTCGTCTGAAGGGTTTACACAGATGCCGGTATCGCCCATGATAGTTTCGGGCCTTTGGGTGGCAATGGTGATATAGTCCCCGGTGGGATTATTCTCACTGTCCACAATGGCATATTTTACATAATACAGTTTACCCTGTATGTCTTTGTATTCAACTTCTTCGTCGCTCAGTGCCGTTTTAGCTTTGGGGTCCCAGTTGATCATACGGGCCCCGCGGTAGATCTTTCCTTTCTGGTACAGGTCTACGAACACCTTGATCACCGCTTCATAGTAATGGTCGTCCATGGTGAAGCTCACCCGGTCCCAATCACAGGAGCAGCCCAGTTTTTTGATCTGGGAATAAATGATGCCGCCGTATTTATCTTTCCATTCGTAAGCATATTTCAGGAACTCCTCACGGCTCAGCTGCGACTTTTCAATGCCTTTTTCGCGTTTCAGCATATCTACCACCTTGGCTTCGGTGGCGATGGAAGCATGGTCCGATCCCGGTACCCAGCAGGCATTGAACCCGCTCATACGGGCGCGCCTTACCAGGATATCCTGGACGGTTTCATTCAGGGTATGACCCATGTGTAAGACCCCGGTGACGTTTGGCGGCGGTATCACGATCGTAAAAGCAGGGCGCCCGTCAGGCTGGCTTTTGAAATAGCCCTTGTCCATCCAGTGTTGATACCACTTTTCCTCCGTTTCTCCGGGTAAATAGTTCTTTGAAAGTTCCATGCGTGTAAAATATAATAAGTTTGCAAAAATAACAGAGATTGGGCATAGAAGAAAATCCGGAGGGATTCCTTTGCATACTATTTTACCTGTCTTCTCCTAGGCTTCACCTTGTGTTCTCCTTGTGTTCTCCTTGCAATATCGTTGCTCCGGGCACTTTTGGTTAAAATAGTATCATTATTAGCGCATTTTCCCATTCATCTTCTCAATTCCTCCAATTACTCATCTTTTCTAGCCATCTACGAAGTCCCCGCTTGCCACTTTGGCAGGATGTGCTAGTATTGCGGAAATATTTGTGAGGTTAATCCCCTTTATCCGAGGTTAAAATCCTAAGAAACAAATAATTACATAAACCCCAAAAGAAAGAACATGAAACCGAGTACACAAAATCTTCTCACGAGGGTGAGGAGTATCCGCTCGCAGCTATTGCTGATGTTATCCTTTGTCTACCTGTATCCCGCACAGGCACATTCCCTCACCAGGGCAGATATTGACATCCGTTATGAGGCCCGCAGCGGCAAGATGTCCATCAAGGCCACCAATGTTACCATTGCAGAACTGGCCGCCAAGCTTGAATCCGGCTACCAGATCCTGTTGTTTGTAACAGATGCGGCCCTTGACACCAAAGTGACCTGCGATGTGCAGGACAAATTCATTGACGATGCCCTTCGCGAAGCATTGCCTGCTTCCAGCCATTTCTTTTACCGCTTCAAAAAAGGCGATACGGAAGTGGCAGACCGCCGGCCTGAAATGAAACAGGCAGGTACGCGAATGGTGTCTGCCGCTGTCAAATCCGGACTGAAAGCCCAGGCTCCTGCTACCGGCATTCAGGCAGTACCTGCCCTGGTAACGGCAAAACGGATCGCCCGTCCCACTACTGTGGCAGTTCCCGCTACCGCCGGTACGATGCCGCTGCGCCTTACCGCCACCAGCGTTCGCGCTCAGCAACTGGCCCAGCCGGTAGTGCAGCAGACAGACGAGTATTTTGTTAAGGTGGTGGTAAAAGTAACTCCCACCGGTTACGAACCCGTGAGCTATACCAAGGTGAAAGGACGCCTGGTGGAAGACAGCACCGCCGGTGGTGATTTTGTTTACCAGCTCAAAGATGACAGCAAATCTGTTTACACCGGTTCTTTTGAAGATCCGCTGGCCCTGCATGCCTACTCACCTGATGGCGATCACAAGGTGCTCCAGGCAAAAGAGGCCTTTATCAATATCACCCTGCCAGCGAAAGTGCTGGACAAAAACGCGGTGAAAGCGCCCACCCTGGAATTCTCCAAGATCCGCGGAGAGGCCCTGACCGACAACCGCAGCATTAAATCCATACAGGCTGCTGCCCTGCAACGCAAAGGTGTGATCAATGCAGACGCATTACAGAAGATCATGCCCAGACAATAACCCCAAAGCATTACTACTATGAAACATTCATTTCTCCGTATACTAATGATATCGGCCTGCTTCTTCACCACAGCATCCAGGGCCCAAACTGTAACAGAGCTTTTACGCAACGGCTCCAACGGCGCCAAACTGAATCTGGTGATCATTGGCGATGGCTTTACTGCTGCTGATCAGGCGGCCTATAATACCCATGTTACCAACCTGGTAAAGAATCTGTTCAGTAAAGATCTCTATGATGAGACCATGGACGCGTATAACATCTACCGCATCAATGCTAATTCTGCACAATCCGGCGTTACCAAGGTAGACGCCAGCGGAAATGTGACCGTTGCAAAGAATACCGCCCTGGATTACCGCTACAGCGGCATCTGGGACCGGTGCTGGATGGAGGCCGGACCAACTACCGCCACTAAACTGAATGCTATTCTTACCTCCCTGGTGCCCCAGTATAATTATGTGTTCATCATCCTCAATGAAACCGGTTTCGGTGGCTGCGCAGGCGGCGGCAGACTGGCCATTACCAGGGGAACTGACGACAATGACCCGAACTGGACTGTAGCCGCCCATGAAATGGGGCATATGGTTGGCCTGCTGGCTGACGAATACACTGTGAACTGCGATCTGTACAGCGGTGGAGAGCCCAGCCAGGTGAATGTGACCAAAAACACCGACCGCAATACGCTGAAAGGGGAGTGGAAGAATTTTGTTCCCGTTTCGAGGCCCGTGCCTACCATATCCGGTTGCGGCAGCCCGGTACCTTCTGGTACAGATACGGACGAAGACGCCGGGGTATTTGAAGGCGCACAGTATACCGGCCAGGGAAAATTCCGCCCGGCTTATAACTGCCGTATGAAAGGGAATTCTCCGCTGTTCTGCCCCGTATGTTATAACGAAATGCAGACGCGCGTGAAACCTTATCGCAGCTATAATTTCAACAATTCTTATGCAGGAGATTTTACCGGCGATGGTAAAGGCGACCTGGTGCTGCACTTCGGCAACAGCATCTCATTGTATAATTCAGACGGCGGAAAGATGAACCACCTTTTCACCGCTACTGAAAGGGTGAATACCGGCGGTTCCAGCTGGCAGTTTACGCCTGGCGATAAGTTTTACGTAGGTGATTTTGATGGTGATGGTAAGAAGGACCTCTTTGTGTTCAATGGAACAGACTGGGGCAGCTACGGTCCGTACTTTGCCCTGCTCCGCTCCACTGGTTCCGGCTTTGATTGTGTTAAGCGTTATGACAAAACGCTGGAAGGCTGGCAGATGTCTGCCGGAGATAAATTCTACGTAGGCGATTTTGACGGCGACGGTAAGGATGATTTTTACATTGTGAACACTACTACCTGGAGCACAAAATACGTTGGCATGATGAAGTCTACCGGTGCTGCCATGAGCTTCGTAAAAAGGTATGACAACAACCTGGGCGCTCCCGGCTACTGGATCATGAATAAGAATGATAAGTTCTATGTGGGAGATTTTGACGGGGATAATAAGGATGACCTGTACATGGCCAACCTGACCGACTGGAGCACCAACTATGTTGGCATGATAAAATCAGGCGGTAATGCCCTTAACTGTATCAAGGTGTTCAGCAACACCCTGCCCGGCTGGACCATGGCCGATAATGACCAGCACCTGGTAGGCGATTTTAATGGTGATGGCAAAGCTGATATGTATGTTTTCAACGGTACTAACTGGAACCCGGAGTATCTCCTGATGGTGAAATCTACCGGTACGGACCTGGCCTTTGTAAAACGTTACGACGGAACGATCCCCGGTTGGGAAATGGGCCCGGCAGACAGGCTTTACCTGGCTGATGTGAACGGCGATGGCAAGAAGGACCTTTACATTTATAATACGGCTAACTGGGATAAGGAATACCTGGGTATCCTCACTTCTTCAGGCACCGGGCTTAGCGGCTCCTGGCAGAAAGACTGGATCGGCAGCTGGAACCTGGGCAGCGTAGACAAGCTGGCCGTGACCAACTTCAACGGTGGCGCCGGTTATGACGACCTGTTCATCTACAACACGAACTGGTTTGGTATGCTGCGTTCCAATACTAGCAGCCTGTCTCAGGTGTATATCAGTCCCAACTATGTACATAACTTCAACTACCACAAACTCGGGTGGTGGTAAAAAAGTTTGAGGTTTGAAGTTTGAGGTTCAGAACTGGTTGTCTTTCAAGATACCCTGTTCTGAACCTCAAACCTTTAACCAAGCTCAAACCTCAAACTTCAAACCTCAAACGGTTTAGTTCATGCCCGCAATTACCTCGCAGGTCCGCGCTACCATCTCCGGTGTTATATCGAGATGTGTTACCATTCTCACCTGGTTCGTGGAAATTGGCATCACTTTGATCCCATCCCGCATCAGGTATTCCGCAAATGATACCGGTGTCCAGTCGCCTATCACTTCAAATATCAGGATATTGGTTTCAACCGGCAGCATGTGGCCGGTAAAGTTCTTTTCGAGCAGGGCATGTGCAATTTGTTTCGCATGCAGATGATCTTCTTCCAGCCTTTGCAGATGGTTTTCCATGGCGTAGATACCGGTGGCGGCCATATAACCTGCCTGCCGGAGGCCTCCGCCCAGCTTTTTACGGATGCGTCTTGCTTCCCGGATGAAGGTCTCGCTGCCCATGAGTACGGATCCCATGGGGCAGCCCATTCCTTTGTTCAGGCATACGGAAATACTGTCAAATACGTTTCCATAGGCGGTGGGGTCCTGTTTGGTAGCGATCAGGGCGTTAAAGAGCCGGGCGCCATCCAGGTGCAGTTTCAGGTTATGCTCCTGGCAAACGGCTTTGATCCGGAGTACTTCTTCCCAGTCGTAACAGCAGCCGCCTCCGCGGTTGGCTGTGTTTTCCAGGCATACCAGGGAGGTACGGGCCTTGTGCACATCGTCGGGATTGATGGCGGCCGCTACTTCTGCAGCGGTGATCATCCCTCTTTCACCGATGATGGGCCTTACCTGGGCGCCGGCATTAAAGGCGATGCCGCCGCCTTCGTAAATGTACACGTGGGCCAGCTGGCTGCAGATCACTTCGTCACCCGGGAGGGTCTGCACTTTAATGCCAACCTGGTTGCTCATTGTGCCGGAAGGGCAGTAAAGGGCTGCCGCTTTGCCAAAAAAGTCTGCCATCATGGCTTCCAATCTGTTCACGCTGGGATCTTCTCCGAATACATCATCGCCGGTTTCTGCGTTATACATGGCTTCCAGCATGCCCGGGGTGGGCCGGGTGAAGGTATCGCTCCTGTAGTCTATGGTCATTTTGTTAAAAAGTTTGCAATGCCGTTCACTATAAATTAGTTAAGATGCTAATTTAAAGATGATTTATTATCAATTGTTAAAAATTGTTTAAACTCAGGAAAATTAGCTAATAAAGCACTATTAAAATCCGTTATAAAAGAGTATTTTGTTAGACAGTAAAGTAGGTCTGCCAGGATTTGGTGAAGTGAAGTATTAGCACGATCTTTGCAGGCTAATTTGGCAGTCAGAAATTTTGTAAGATATAAAAAATCTTATTTGCAACAAAATTATTACTAAGCTGTTATTATTTCGTAAACCAATTCACTTTTAATATGAGGCAACTTAAAATTGCCACCCAGATCACCAACCGTGATTCGCAGGCGGTAGAAAAATACCTGCAGGAGATTTCAAAGATCCCTTTGTTAACACCTGAGGAAGAGACTGTTTTGGCGCAACGTATTAAAATGGGCGACCAGAGAGCTCTTGAAAGATTAACGACAGGAAACCTCCGTTTCGTGGTTTCCGTTGCAAAGCAATATCAGCACCAGGGGCTTAGCCTCTCCGACCTTATCAATGAAGGCAATTTAGGCCTGATCAAAGCTGCGCAGCGCTTCGATGAAACAAAAGGTTTTAAATTCATCTCTTACGCCGTATGGTGGATCCGCCAGTCCATTTTACAGGCGTTGGCAGAGCAGGGACGATTAGTCCGCCTGCCTCAAAACAAAATTGGCACTTATAATAAAGCTAACAAAGCTTACATGGCATTTGAGCAGGAGAATGAGAGAGAGCCGTCTACAGAGGAGCTGGCAGAGATCCTGGAAATGTCCGAATCGGAAATAAATAACATTTTTCAAAGCAATACCCGCCATATGTCTTTGGATGCTCCGGTACACGAAGCAGAAGATGTGGCCATGGGTGACTTGCTGGAAGGTGGAGATATTACCGATGATGATGTAATGCGAGATTCACTGCGCGAAGAAATTCGCAGGGTACTGAAGTCCTTGAGCCCGCGGGAAGCAGAGATCGTTAATGCTTATTTTGGTCTGGATGGTGAAAACGGAGCAACAATCGAACAGATCGGTCAAAAATACGATCTGACAAAAGAAAGGATTCGCCAAATCAAGGAACGCGCAATTAAGAGGCTGCAAAAAGCCCGTTACAGCGGCTCTTTAAAATCTTACCTGGGATAAGGCGATTTTATGAGCGCTCAGGCGTCAAATTTATAGAGAACACCGGCTGTATATTTTATGGCCGGTGTTTTTTGTTACCTATCCAATATCCAATGTAAACCGTATTTTTGTAAGCTATATGCGTATAAAAACTGTTCTCCTTTTTTGCTGCGCGTTCATCGCCTGCGAAAAGGATGTCACCGTAAGTCTGCCTACAGGAGACGATCAACTGGTGGTAGAAGGAACGATAGAAACAGATAAGTATCCTGAAGTGATACTGACGCGTAGCCTGAATTATTTTAGCCATATCAGTGTTGATCAACTGCAGAACGCCTTTGTGCACAATGCAACCATCACGGTTTCAAACGGTAGTAATACCATGCAATTGAAGGAATTCTACAAAGACACTACCAGCAGGGTACGATGGTACTACTACACGGCAGATTCTACTCAGGCAAACGTCTTTAAAGGTAAAAAGGGACAAAGCTATACTTTACGTATAGCCGTAGATGGAAAGACCTATCAGGCCACCACCAGCATCCCCGGACAAGGCATGGCAATTGATTCCACCTGGTCCGAACTGAATGAAAAAGATCCAACCCTGGTAAAACTGATGGCGAGGATTACCGATCCGCCCACAAGGGGGAATTACGTTCGCTATAAAACCGCCAGGAACGGCGGCGTCTTCAGGCCAGGGGTCACCTCTACCGTAGACGACCAGATTGTGAACGGCTCCACCTTCAATATTATGCTGGAATCCGGGCAGGACAGAAACCAGAACATCAACTACGATACCTATGGTTACTTCAAGCCGGGCGATACTGTCAGGGTCTGGTTCAGCACCATTGATAAAGCTACCTACGATTTCTGGCGTACCATTGATTTTGCTTACGCTACTAACGGTAACGTGTTCTCTTCACCCCTGCAGGTAAGAGGCAACATATCAGGCGCATTAGGCTACTGGGGTGGTTACGGCGTTAGTTACAGCGGCGTAAGAATGAGGAAATAACAACTTATTTAGATATAGTATAGTATGGAAAACACACAACAGCAAGAACATGTACATGTACTGATCATAGGCTCAGGTCCCGCTGGCTATACAGCTGCTATCTATGCAGCGAGGGCAAACCTTAAACCGGTGCTGTACCAGGGTATTCAGCCCGGCGGACAGCTCACTATAACTACAGAAGTGGAGAACTATCCCGGTTACCCGGAAGGTATCCAGGGCCCTGAAATGATGGTGGACTTTGAAAAACAGGCCACCCGTATGGGCGCGGATATCCGTTATGGTATGGCTACCGCTGTGGACTTCTCTGTTCGTCCCTACCGGGTGATCATAGAAGAAGAAAAGGTGATCACCGCAGATGCCGTGATCATTGCTACCGGCGCATCTGCCAAATGGCTGGGCCTTCCTTCTGAACAACGCCTGAACGGCAGCGGTGTAAGCGCCTGTGCCGTTTGCGACGGTTTCTTCTTCCGTGGAAAAGAAGTAGCCATTGTAGGAGCCGGCGATACAGCCGCAGAAGAAGCCCTCTACCTTTCCAAAATGTGCTCTACCGTACATATGGTGGTACGCCGCAATGAGATGCGCGCCTCCAAGATCATGCAGGAAAGGGTGATGAGAACATCCAATATCATTATCTACTGGAACTCCGAAACAGCCGAAGTGCTCGGAGATAATAAAGTGGAAGCTGTTAAGCTGCTCAATAACCAGACGAACGCCGAAACAATCGTGCCCGTGAGCGCCTTTTTCGTAGCCATCGGTCACCAGCCCAACTCCGGCATCTTTACAGGTTTCCTGGAAATGGATGATCAGGGATATATCAAAACCATCCCCGGTACTACCTGTACCAACCTCGAAGGTGTATTTGCCTGCGGCGACGTACAGGATAAGATCTACCGCCAGGCAGTTACTGCCGCCGGCAGCGGTTGTATGGCCGCCCTTGATGCGGAAAGGTATCTTTCTGCGCTTGAGCATGCACAGCAGCAGCAACAACAACCAGTGGCGCAGGCCCAATAATCATAGTTTGAGGTTTGAAGTCTGAGGTTTGAAGTTCGTTAGACGTTTGAAGTTCAGTACCGGTGCTCTGATCTGGTACACCTGTCCGGAACATCTAACATTTAACAAACCTCAAACTTCAAACCTCAAACCTCAAACGGTTTTATGTTAACTATCGCGCTTGAACAAGTCCGCTTCCGTGCCTTTCATGGCTTCTACCCGGAAGAACAGGTGATCGGGAACGACTTTATCGTAGATGTATATGTAACCATTCCAGGTATCACACCGGTAGACGATCTTTCTGATACCGTTAATTACCAGGAACTATTTGATGTGGTGAAAACCGTTATGTCTGTTCCCCAGCCCCTCCTGGAGCAGGTAGTGACAGACATCAGCATCACCATCCGGGAGAGATATCCCCGGGTTAAGAAAACGGTTGTCACCCTCCGTAAGGTAAGTCCGCCCATGGAAGCCGATGTGCGTAACTCCATGGTGTCACTTGAAAAAGACTATATTTAACTTTTTCATTATATTACACTACTAACTTACCCATCCTATGGCACAAAAACTGCTGGCGGCTGTGCTGTTTTTACTCGTAAGCACCCACGCCCTGCACGCACAAAGCGTAGATGAAATGCTGGACCAGGCCAAACAACTGGAAAAACAGATGAAAGAGACGGAAGCGCTGATCCGTTTCAAAGAGGTCCTTAAATTACAACCAGACCAGGTCATCGCATTGGTGGAGGCCAGTGAGCTCAGCTCCCGCGAAGGCAACCGCCAGAAGGAGAAGGAAGATAAGGCCCGTTTTTTTGGCGAGGCGAAAGGCTATGCAGAAGAGGCGCTTAAAGTGGCCCCCAATGATCCCGGCGCCAACTATGCCATGTCTGTAGCCATGGGCCGTATGGCCCTGATCTCCGGTGCTAAGGAAAAAGTAGCCGCCTCCCGCGAGGTGAAGAAATATGCAGAACTGGCCATCAAATTCAATCCCAATTACGCCCAGGCCTATCATGTACTGGGGAAATGGAATTTTGAAGTGGCCAACCTCAGCTTCCTGGAAAAGAACGCCGCCAAAGCCCTGTTTGGTGGTTTGCCCGACGGCTCCCTCCAGCAGGCGATCGATAACTACGAAAAATGCCGCCGCCTCGATCCCTCGTTTATCCTCAACTATTACGAGCTGGCCCGCGCCTATAAAAAGAATGACCAGGAAACACAGGCCATGGAAGTGCTGAAAAAAGCGGTCACCCTCAGAAGTATTTACCAGGACGATACGGCCATAAAGGCCGACTGTAAGAAAATGCTGGAAGAAATGCAGTAGCAGCTTCAAGCCGTTAGCCGCAAGCTACAAGCGATTTATCTGAAGATCTCCGCCATGATCAGCTTGCAGCTTGAAGCTTGCAGCTTTTTCCCTATCTTGCTGCTTTATTCCAAGTATCACTATGTCCGTGTTATCTCACATCCATCCGGCATTTACCGTAGACGATGCCACTCTGCTGGAAACGGATCTCACCACCTGTCACCTGCTGGTGATGGTGGGCCAGGGCACATTCAGCTATGTTGTGTTCGATCCGCATGCCAAACGCTTCCTGGCGCTGAAATCCTATAACTTCCAGCCGCAGAAGCTGGCCGTGGCCGACCTGGAAATGATCGAGCAGGTGTTTGATGCGGACAAGCTGCTCTTCACCGCCTTCCGCTCAGTGCTCATTGCCTTTGATACTGCTGATAGCACGCTCGTTCCCGAAAAGCACTATAATTCCCAGCTGAAGAAGGATTACCTGCACCTGGTATACCCGGAAAAGCTGCAGGAAGCTGTACTGGCCGATATGCTGCCGGCGCCCCTGTCGCTCGTGAACGTGTATGCCGTAGATAAAGACCTGGTAGGCTTCCTGAGAAAGGAGTTCTCGACTGACCGTGTAGTGCACGCCCATTCTGCTTTGCTGCAGGCCCATGCTTTCGATTTTGACTTTCGCAATACCGACGGCGTGGCATATATTACCGTGCAACGCAACCGTTTCTGCCTTACTATTTACGCCGGCGGTAAACTGATCAACCAGCAGGAGCTGCATTTTGAGACCGGCCTGGATGTGGTATACCACCTGGTAAATGCCCTCCGCCTGCTCGGACTGGATGAGCAGCGCGTAAAAGTGAAGCTGGGTGGCGCTATCGCCAACGACTCCCAGGTATACCAGGAATTGCATAAGTTCATTCCCCAGCTGGAATGGGTGCAACGCCTGCCTGAATTCCAGTACATCAGCAAAATGCAGGAAATACCCGGGTATTATTTTCATAACCTGTATGCACTGGCCCTATGCGTATAATAGGAGGGGAATATGGAGGAAGGCATTTCCAGCCGCCGGCCAGTATGCCGTATACCCGGCCTACTACCGACCTTGCCAAGGGCGGCCTTTTCAATGTCATTGAAAATAACCTGGAGATACCCTCCCTCAGAACGCTGGATATTTTTGGCGGCACGGGCAGCATCAGCTATGAGCTGGCCTCCCGCGGCGCTACGGATCAGACCATTGTGGAGAAAGATCCCGACATGGCGGCATTTATCCAGAAAACATCGGCAGCGCTGGATATCAAGCTCCGCCTGTTCCGCATGGACGTCTTCAAATTCCTCCAGCAGTGCACTGAAAAGTTCGATTTCATTTTTGCCGGTCCTCCCTACGCGCTTGACACCATTGACCAGCTGCCAAAGCTGATCTTTGAAAGAGAGCTGCTGAACCCGGAAGGCTGGTTCGTACTGGAACATACGCCGAGGAATAACTATAAGCATTACGCCTATTACCGTAGCGAACGGAAATACGGTACTACGATATTTTCGATCTTTATTAACAGAGAAGAGCTGAAAAAGTAGGCAGTTTGCAGTGTGCAATTGGCAGTCCTGGTCATTACACTTAACTGCCCACTGTCAATTGCCAACTAACGACTCTAATTAATCCACGAAGCATGCGTATATGTGTTTTCCCGGGCACTTTTGACCCGATCACACTTGGACATAAAGATATAATAGACAGGGCCCTGGATATGTTTGACCAGCTGATCATCGCCATAGGCGTTAATTCCGCCAAGGTGCCCATGTTCCCGCTGGAACAGCGCCTGCAGTGGATAAAAGACATCTACCCCAATGAAACAAGGATAAAGGCAGACTCTTACAAAGGGTTAACGGTAGACTACTGCAAAAAGGTGAACGCCCGCTATATATTGAGAGGCATCCGCTATGTAAGCGACTTTGAATATGAAAAGGCGATTGCCGATGTAAACAGGTCAATGGATAGTAATATTGAGACCATTTTCCTCACCTGCACTCCCCAGTATACCAGTATTGCATCTACGCTGGTGAGGGATATCATCCGCAATGAGGGCGATGTGTCACAATTCCTCCCCGAAGCTGTTCTTCGCAGTATCAAAGCGCAGTCACCAATAAACAATGATCGCTAACAGCTAACAGCTCATATATGAAACCGATCTGGCATTCTTTAAATATCTCACTGGATCAGCTAAACGAAATGACGGAGAACACGATGGGTACCTGCCTGGGTATGGAGTTCACTGAAATAGGCCCTGACTATCTCCGGATCATGATGCCGGTAGACCACCGTACTGTTCAACCTTACGGGTTGCTTCATGGTGGCGCATCTGCAGCCCTGGCTGAAACCGTGGGCAGTGTGGCGTCTGCTCTTATCATAGACCCGCAGAAGCAGATCTGTGTAGGCCTGGAGATCAATGCCAACCATTTGCGCGGTGTACGCGAAGGGTATGTGCACGGCATTGCCCGCCCCCTGCACCTGGGGTCCACCACCCATGTATGGGATATCCGTATTACAGACGATCAACACAAACTGGTTTGCGTTAGCCGTCTCACGGTAGCCGTGCTACCCAAACGGGATAACGCCAACGGCGAATAGCTCAGATAGCGTATCCCGCCTTCAAAAACACGTCTTCTATATTCTTGTAGGAAAATTTGAGGTACTTACTGAGGTTTTCCGGCTTGATCCACTGGATGTCCATGATGTCCTCTTCGATCTGGGGGACGGTCAGTTCTGTCCCGGTGAACTGCATCCTGTACCAGTAGGTATGTTTCAGCACCTTTTTATCTTTCAGGGGGTAATAATGGAAAGTTTCTGTGATCTTATCTGTCAGGGTGATCTGCTGCAGGCCGGTTTCTTCCCTTACTTCCCGTACGGCGCATTCCTCCAGGCTTTCCCCATCGTCCTGCTTGCCTTTGGGCAGGTCCCATTTGTTCCGCCGGAACATCAGTAATATTTCCCCCGCCGGATTAGTGATCAGTCCCCCGGCTGCTACCAATACTTTAAAATGCTTTTTGATCGCTTCCATCAGGCGCTTAGTGTCTGTCTGAACAAAAACGGCTGAAGCGATCTCGCCGTTCTCCAGTGCCTCTAATGTCTGGCTGATGGCAGCCGCATCCGGGTTTGGGCAAACCGGTGCATCCTTGTAGTTGGCTGGTATGTCCCGCTGACGAGGGCATAGGATCAGGGGCCGCTCGTTCAGATATATGGTAAAGATCTGTTCCATGAGACAAAAATATGGAGATGCTTCCTAATTCTTCCCCACAACTATTTGAAATGTCTGTGAACATCTCTGACATGTCTTTTTTACTACCTTTGCCCCCTTATGAGTAGTAACATCAGTGCAAAACAGGTAGCCGAAAAGCTGCTGCAGGTGCAGGCGGTAAAACTTCGTCCTGCAGAGCCTTTTACCTGGGCCTCCGGCTGGAGATCGCCCATTTACTGCGATAACCGCAAGCTGTTATCTTACCCCTACGTGAGGGATTATATCAAATCAGAGCTGTGTAATGTTGTTTTTGAAACCTTCCCGGATGCGGCTGTGATAGCAGGCGTAGCCACCGCGGGCATTCCACATGGCGCCCTGGTGGCCGATCAGCTCAAACTGCCTTTTATATATGTGCGCTCCAAGCCCAAAGAGCATGGGATGGGCAACCGTATTGAAGGCGTATTGCAGCCTGGTCAGCCGGTAGTGGTGGTGGAAGACCTGATCTCTACCGGTAAAAGCAGCCTCGAAGCGGTACAGGCCATTCGTGAAGCAGGCGGGGAGGTAATAGGGATGGTGTCTATCTTTAACTATGGTTTTGATGTAGCTGTGGAGGCGTTTAAGGCGGCAGGCGTACCCTTCCATTCTTTGAGCAACTACAGCACCCTGATAGAGCTGGCCCTCGAAAAAGGACTGGTATCGGAAGGAGACAGCGCCACCCTGCAGGCCTGGAGAAGCGCTCCCGATAAATGGGGCCGTTAACGAACTATTTTTTACTTTAGTAACGTTTAATGTAAAACAATATTCCTATGCGTATTTTGAAGCTCGTAATGGTAATGTTACTGGCCTGCATTGGTTCTGCCTTTGCACAAAGTAAAAAAGGTACCCTCGTAACGGCAAAGATCAGCACACCGACTGCTTTATGCGAACAATGTAAAGACCGTATTGAACGATTCCTGGACCGGGAAGAAGGGGTACAGTCAGCCAAAGTGAACTTCCATACAAAGACCACCGTGGTAAAATTCTATTCTGACCGTACCAACATCGAGAACATCAAAGCGGCGATCGCCAATGTTGGTTACGATGCGGATAATGTGACTGCCAACCCGGAATCTTATAACAGGCTGCCAACCGCCTGCAAGAAACCGGAAGACGGCGGAACGCACGGACTGAAAAAGAAACCGTAAAATACTCCGAGATTTATCTTATTGTCCCGTTCGCCGCTGCGACGGGACTTTTTTATTGATATGGGAATCCACGTACCATATAATATACACCTTAACGCTCTGAAGCACCATATCAGGGCTATCACCCGTTTGATCGCAGACTGCCCCGTTCCTGAATTACCTCAGCGTCTGAAAGTGCTGGGCGCCTCACAAATGGACCTTTACCTCGGCGCCCTGGAAGAAACGGATATCAGCCGCGAAGTGCTGCAGGCATTGTCTGCCCTGGACATACATACTGAACAGCAATACCGGAACTGGCTGGAGCAACATCATCACTACCAGCGTGTTACGCTTTCTGATAGCTCTGTCTGGATATTACGCCTGGGTAAAGAAAGGAACCGGTACATTCACTTGCACCCGGGGCGGTACGCTCCGGCAACCATCCGTGTAAAGGCAGCTGTTCTGAAAACCGCCATCGCCACATGGGTATACCTGAAAAATGGATTGATCGGCGAAGTAAATGACAGTACCCTCAACCGGGTACGGAAAGAAGTGCTGGGGCTTCCTCCTTTAAAATCGCTGGCAGAAAGCCGCGCTATCCTTAAAATGATCGGAATAATTGAGACAAATGCCGGGGGCTTAGAAAAATTTTAGAGCCTGTTTAGTTTCACATTTGATCGGGAATGGCAGGTAAAAGCCTCCTTTACCCACCTTACAATTACCGGTAGCCTTAATGGTCACTTCCTTATTGCCCAGGATGGTGAGGGCATTTTTGAATACATTTTCCATGCTTACCTCCAGTTTTACCGGGAAGTAAAAAGTGTCTTTTGCCGGGATCCTGATCATAGTATCCTGCATGGAATGACCTACCTGGGTATCGTCAAAAAAGAGGTCAAAGGATGCGTCTTTCAGCTGAAGATTAAAGTTATTGGGATTATAATAGGCAAGGGTCATCTCTACTATGCTTTTGGAAAAACCGAGTCCTTCCAGGTTCACCCCGGCTACCCGCACAAATTCGAGGTCCTTCATTTTTTCACAGGAGCTGGCCATAATTCCCCAGGTTGCCAATAACAGCACAATAAGATGGATGCGTTTCTTCATCTGTCAAAAATAGGAAAATTGACCGGGCCGGGGAATGAGCTGCCGGGAAATTCACAAAATCTAAACAAATGCCGCTGAGCCTCCTGAGCGGCAGGCGGGGTGGAAGCAACCTCAACGTCAACCAACCTGGCGAATCTTCTTTACGAAACCTTACTACTTCACATTTTACTTTAATTAAAAACAGGCTCAAAATCCCTTGAAAACCTACTAATTAGTTTAGTATTTTTGCATTCAGCTGAAATTTCACTTTAACAGCCAAATTGCTAAAAGTAATAGCATATTTTTTATTTTTCTATGAACTGCTTTACAGTCACTTGTAATTAATTATTAAGTGGTTAATCGTAAATAGTTCATCGACCGTAACCATACGTTTTTACAGATATAGGACCAAATTTTGACATTATGACAGCAGCAGCAAATAACCAAACACTTATTATTGAATCTCAATACTTTCCGAATATTTGCTTTTATAAAACTTTAATTAAACACCACATATTACAGATAGAGAGATATGAACACTATCAAAAGCTCAGTTACCGTAACCGTTGTTACATTGCGGGACCTAATGGTCCTATCCTTTTGAGCGTTCCGTTGGCGCGCGGAAAAAATCAGCGTACCGTCATTAAGGACGTCCGTATCAGCAATGAAGAAAAATGGCAGGCCCTTCATTGGAAGACTTTGGTGTCTGCCTACCGCCGTTCACCCTGGTTCGAATATTATGAGGAGGATCTGCAGTCCCTGTACGAGCAATCTTTTAACTTCCTGATGGACTGGAACATGGCCTGCTTTGAATGGGCCAACAAGGCACTGGCCTATACCTGTGAGGTGACCTTCACCGGTCAGTATGAAAAGCAATATGACGCCGCCGCCGGTATCACCGATGCCCGTGGTTTGCTGAAACCGGGCGACAGGGAAGCGGGTTGCGACACCCCGGCCTATACCCAGGTGTTCCAGGACAGAGCCGGTTTCCTGCCTAATCTCAGCATCCTCGACCTGCTCTTTTGTGAGGGGAAACATAGCCTGGAGTTGCTGAAAGCGTAAGTAGCTGAAAAACAGGTTCATGTGAATTCGGGCAACAACCATTGCCCCGAGCTTTCCCGGCAGTTTACAGCTGGTGGCCGGCGGCTTAATCCATTGATTCGTAATTATTTACTCTCACATGACCTTTTGGGGGAAAAACGTGGAAATTTTTATCCGGTCAATAGAACAAAATATTTAGCTTTGCAACCAATTTTGCTGGGTTTCGAACTGACGTAGGTGTGTAAACCAGGAGTTTTCCAGCTAGACCTGAGTTTAAATTTTATTACTAACCTAAAATTCATTCGCAGTTTTAGATGAACAACACCTACACCGACCTTGTTAATCAAACCTTTGAGTTTCCTCAGGAAGGTTTTGAGGTGAAGGACAACTATTTGGAATTTAACGGGCTGAATATTAAGGCGTTGATCGATAAGTATGGTACCCCGTTCAAGTTGACCTTCCTTCCCAAAATTGGGATGCAGATTAACAAGGCCAAGAAAATGTTCCAGGATGCCATTAAGAAGAACAGGTATGATGGCAACTATTATTACTGCTATTGCACAAAAAGCTCTCACTTCTCCTTTATTATGGAGGAAACCCTGAAGCATGGCGTGCATATAGAAACTTCTTTCGCATACGATATTGATATTATCAATAAATTGTACGAACGGAAGAAGATCAATAAAGAAACCTTCATAATTTGCAACGGTTATAAAACAAAGGGGTATACCAGGGCCATTACCCGCCTGATCAATAACGGGTTCAAGAATGTGGTGCCGGTCCTGGATAATAAAGAGGAGTTTGAGGATTACCACAAGCACGTGCGGTCCAAGGACCCGGTAAAGCTGGGGTTGCGTATCGCGGCAGAAGAAGAGCCCACCTTTGATTTTTATACCTCCAGGCTGGGAATACGTTCCCGCGACATCCTGGAGTTCTATGTGGATAAACTGAAAGGGAATGAGAAGTTCGAGCTGAAAATGCTGCACTTCTTCATGAATAAAGGTATCAAGGACGATATTTATTACTGGAGCCAGTTTAACCGGGTGTTGAACCTGTATTGTCAGCTGAAGAAGATCTGCCCGGAACTGGATAGTATAAATATAGGAGGTGGTTTTCCTATCAAGCACTCCCTTGGTTTTGACTACGACTATAACTACATTGTTAACGAGATCGTGGCCACTATCAAGAATGTTTGTAAGAAGAACAAAGTACCCGTACCGGATATCTATACAGAATTTGGTTCTTTTACAGTAGGCGAAAGCGGCGCGGTAATTTACAGCGTGATAGGAGAGAAGATGCAGAACGACCGTGAGAACTGGTATATGATAGACAGCTCCTTCATCACCACCCTGCCGGATACCTGGGGCATCGGGGAAAAGTTCCTGATGCTGCCCATTAATAAATGGGACCAGGAATACCAGGAAGTGCACCTCGGCGGACTTACCTGTGACGGATATGATTTCTACACATCGGAAGAACATATCAACGCAGTGTTCCTGCCAAAGCTGGCTAACGGCGAGCCCCTGTATATTGGCTTCTTCCACACAGGGGCCTACCAGGATCAGCTCAGCGGTTACGGAGGTATCAAGCACTGCCTCATCCCGTCACCGAAACACGTAATTGTAGGATACGACAAAAACGGGCAGCTTAAAGACTGGCTCTATGCCAAGGAACAGAGCGCCCAGAGTATGTTAAAGATTTTGGGTTATTAAAAAAATGGGTTAGTAATCCACCTGAAAACCCCTCGACTTTTCGAGGGGTTTGCTTTTTTTAGCGGTTTGCTACTTACATTCTTTCCGCCGGGTATCGATCAGGTACACGATCTTCCATTCTCCCTCCAGCTTCACCAGCTGAAACGAATTCACTCCGCAATGGCTGTACTTGCCGCCCAGGTAAAATTGGTACGGCGTCCATACCGAAGCCAGCGCTCCGTCAATGGATATACGACCATACTCGATCCGCTCATCCCACACGTCCGTGTGAGGAGTACCCACCGCATCCAGGAAGCGCTGCAGTGCCTCCGTCTTTACTTTGGTGCCACCTGCAGGTGGTGTTGAAATGGTCTGTAAGGTGGGCTCCGGTGCAAAGGCCGCCTTTACCATACTGCTATCGCCCTTGCGCATGCCGTCAAACAGCAGCCCAATGGTCTTTTTCACGGCCTCTTCTTCGCCGTTCTGCATTGGTCTTGTATCCTGGCCGGGTGTACCGCTCAGGCACATAATAAAAACAAATAAATGTTGTAATGAAAGTAGCATCATAAGATCAAAATGAACAGGTGAGGTGTAGAGGAGAAAATTACAACTTTTTGGTATTAGCGGGGTATAGGGGGAATTCTATCTTTGTGATCTCCAAAATTCATCCGTCTTATTTCCCCTTACCTTTTGAAGTGTACCCTTACCTTTTGAAATGAATATTCCTTAACCTATGCCATGGAATAGCTCTTCAGTCTACTGGGGAGCTTTTTTTATGCGGTTCACCCGCCACTTTATGCACGTCCTGCAGCAGGTCGATAGCGGTTTCACATTGTTTTTCTATTTCTGTCAGGCAGGCTTCCAGTAATTCCAGGTTGCCTTCCAGGTACTTGGTCTTACCGGAACGCGACAGTCCTTTTACCAGCATGAACTGTTTGGTGAGGTTTTGCCTGATCAGCGCGGAGTGCTGTCTTTGCCGTTGCAGGGTACGCCGTTCCTCAACGATCATAATATTATTATAGTGCCGGCCCAGTACCCGGATCACTATAAACAGGATAAAAAGGCCGGTGAATACCGGGGCCACATTAAAGATGTTGAGGGCGGAGTAGCCGGGTGCATTGAAAAGTATGATCCCCTGCGCCTTTATGTATGCCACCAGTACCAGGTAGCCGCATAAAAGGCTGCTCAGGATCAGCGTAGTGGCCAGGTTCGTGGTAAGGTAACAGAATAATATGCTTAAGATCCATATCATGGCGTAGACCAGGGATATGTCGAGGTTGTTCAGGAAAGAGGAAAGCATGCCGAATACCAGTACGTTGAGTGCTGCCAGGGTACCGGTCGATCTGGCAGAAACCCGCCTTTTCAGCATCCACATACATAACAGGCTGATTGCCAGGAAAAAAGGATAAAGTAGTAGTTGCGTGGTATTTTGATAGTATAGGGTACAAAAGATCTCGGGCAGGATCAGGAGCAAGTGGAAGAGAACATAGTCAAATACGAGCTTGATATTATAGTGTTCCCGGCTATCCTGATTTTTCCGCAATGCCGCGCCAATCACAGCTTTTTCAGCAGCGACATAGAGCTTACCAGCCAGCCCCCACCTGTATTTGGCCCTTGATAGCATATTTGCGTTGGTTCAAAGGCAAATTATCATATTAAAATAGCATACCAGTTAAACGTTTGTGTCATTTATATAGGATTACCTCCATAAAAAAGCTCCCCGGTTGTACCGGGAAGCTTCACCAATCTCACTAAACCTATTAAAAACCTACGCCCATTATCATCTGAAATTGATTATCCAACCACAATAGACTTGGTCTTGGGCTGAGCTTCCTGTTTCTTGGGGAGCTGCAGCTGCAGGATACCGCCTTCATACCTGGCCTGGATCTTTTCAGCATCTACGGTCTCGTCAAGGGTAAAGGAACGCTTGAAGGAACGGAAGCTGAATTCGCGGCGGATGTGTTTCTGATCTTCGGATTTTTGTTCTGCTTTCTTTTCCGCGCTGATAGTCAATACATTCTTTTCCAGGTTGATAGAAAAGTCTTCTTTAGCCAAACCGGGGACCATTACGTCCAGCAGGTAAGCTTCCTTGTTCTCAAGGATGTTCACCGGGGGATAAGTACCAAAGAAATCATTGGTCAGGATATCATCCTTCAATAACCTGGCAGTGTTGTTAAATACTTCGTCCATAATACCGCCAAATGTTTTGTGTGCAGGGTGCTGATTGAATTTTACGAGTGTCATAGCCTTATAAGTTTTTGTTTTTTATTTTTTGTTTCAACACTCCTACCTAATCAAATGGAATACCATGCCGCTAAAAAGGAAATATTGCCAGCTTTTAACCTGAATGTAATGCCATAATGTCTTTTTTGTTTGTTTTAAGCTGCCATAAAGTCTTTTTCCAAGTATTTTTTTTATAATTCTCTTATAAGTAACTTTGTGCAAACAAAAATTAAAACAAAAAATTATAGTGATATGTATCCCGCGGAATTAGTATTGCCGATGAAGGCAGAGTTAACAGATTACGGCTTTGAAGAGCTGCTGACTCCTGCGTCAGTAGACGAAACATTGAAAAAAGAAGGTACTACGCTGGTAGTGATCAATTCCGTATGCGGCTGCTCCGCAGGTTCGGCTCGTCCGGGCGTGCTGATGGCAGTTGCTCACAGTGAGAAAAAGCCCGACAGGCTGACAACCAGCTTTGCAGGTTTTGATATGGATGCGGTAAAACAGCTGCGTGCGCACCTGCTGCCTTATCCTCCTTCTTCTCCCTCTATTGCGCTGTTCAAAGACGGCCAACTGGTGCATTTCATTGAGCGTCATATGATCGAAGGCCGTCCGGCTCAGATGATTGCCGCTAACCTGGCAGATGCTTTTGAGCAGTACTGCTAAAAATTTCCTCCGGGCTTAACCGTTGGAATTTGGATTTTGGAATTTTATAGAGTTACTTTGGTGGTTTGATTTTCCTTTTGATTAATTCGGCTTTGTTCATAGGAAAACTCAGATCACCAAATTTTTTTATACGCTGCTATGTATCCTAATCTATATTATGCCTTTAAAGACCTGTTCGGCGCTGAACTTCCCTTCCTGAAAATCTTTCAAACATTCGGTTTCTTCGTAGCTATCGCTTTCCTGGCGGCAGCTTACGTATTGACCATCGAGCTGAGAAGAAGGGAGCGGCTGGGCTGGTTAAAGGGAGTGCCCGAAGTGATGGAAACCGGAAAGCCTGCTTCTTCCTCTGAATTGGTGGTGAACGGGATACTGGGTTTTCTCCTCGGTTTTAAAGCAGTAGGTGCGATACTGGCATGGGATACTATTTCGCAGGACCTGCAGGGTTTCCTGTTGTCCGGCCAGGGCAGCTGGCTGGCAGGTATTGTGGTAGCAGCGTTATTTGTATGGTATAAATACAGGGAGAGAAAAAAGAAGGCCCTGCCAGCGCCTGAAAAGAAAACGGTGATGGTGATGCCGCATCAGCGTGTGCCTGATTTCACGGTAATGGCAGCCATCGCAGGCCTCATAGGCGCCAAAGTATTTCACAACCTGGAGAACTGGAATGATTTTGTGCAGGATCCCTGGGGTTCTCTGATTTCCTTTAGCGGCCTTACTTTCTATGGAGGCCTGATCGTAGCAGCGATAGTAATTATAAGATACGCCGCTAAAAAGCATATCAATACTTTTCATCTTGTAGACAGTGCTGCGCCGGCTCTCATGCTTGCTTACGGTGTAGGCCGCATGGGTTGTCAATTTGCAGGTGATGGTGACTGGGGCATTACGAATTCCCGTCCCAATCCTTTCTCCTGGCTGCCAGATTGGGCATGGGCCTATAATTATCCGCATAACGTGGTGAATGAAGGTATAGCGATTCCGGGCTGCGAAGGAAAGTACTGCCACATGCTTGAATTGCCCGTATACCCCACACCGTTATACGAGATCATTGCCTGCCTGTTATTGTTCCTTGTATTATGGAGCATCCGTAAAAGGATCACTGTACCTGGTGTTATCTTCGGGATCTACCTTGTATTGAATGGTATCGAAAGGTTCTTCATAGAAAAGATAAGGGTCAACACTAAATATAATATTTTCGGTTTTCATCCCACCCAGGCAGAGATCATCTCTTTCCTGATGGTAGTAGGAGGAGCCGTCTTCATCTGGTATTGCCGCAAGGCTTATTCAGCAAAAACTACTTCCTGATCATTATGCATCGTCACGAAACATTAGTGCCCTTGTCCCATGAGCACAAGCGCCTGTTATTTGTATGCCGCTACCTGAAAAAGGATGCAGCGCCATACGAAGGGTTTCCGCTGGAAACACAGGCGAAGCTGGCTTATATAGTAAAGGTGTTCCAGGAAGTAATGGTGCCGCATATTCAAAAAGAGGAATACCTGTTTGAAGCCTGCAAGGGTAAAGATGCTGAACTGGATAAGTTGATAGAAGAGCTGATGACAGAACACCAGCAGATATCGCGCATGTACAGCGCCCTGACCGAGAATACAGACCTGGAAACGGCCATGGACCAGCTGGCCCGCAGCCTGGAAGATCACATCCGTAAGGAAGAACGGGTATTCTTTGAACTGCTGCAGCAAAAACAGGCAGCGCTTCTGGATAGTATCCGCTGGGATAAAGGCTGATAGCTATATTACCCTGCCGCATCTTAATATATTCGTATAGTGAACATCATTTTACCGGAACCCTCCGGTTTAATGCCGTTTACCGGCTAAAACATACATTTTACCTAAATTGCATTGCCCTAACCCCATTCCGGGAATACCTTTGATCTGTCAACCGGGAAAAAAGAATGGTGAATGGCTGTAACGAATCGATGCTCCGGTCTACCAACAAAATCAGATTATTCAATAATGGCCTTGTAACAATTCTGTAGTTGAATCGTCTTTATTACTGTTTAGCCTAAAGCTATTTTATATGTTCCTTATAGTACCTGTTATTATTATTCTACTATGCATAAAGGCATTTTGTGCATTGTAGCAGATCGGTAGCCAAACTATAGCAATCAATACCCGGGAATCAGTCTGTGTAAGAAAAACTAATCACGCATTTACTATGTCAGCAGCTAAAGGTTAAAAGCTATCAGCTGTTTTTTTTACCAATCGTCCCCAATTAGCTACCGCTTATGTAAAACTATGTACTATGCAATGCATAATACCTACCTTTACACTGTAGTTGATAAACAAAGGTTCTATAAAGAGAATTAAATTATTGGTGATAAAAATTTTATAAATCTAAATCCGCCCTTATATGAAACAATTTTTTGCGTTGCTGGCCTTTTGTAGCATCACCTGCAGCGCCCTAAAACCAGCTTTTGCACAAAATTCCTTACCCGTTAAGGTCAACGGGCAGGTAATTCAGGCCGGCAACAAACCGGTTGAATTTGCCACTGTTACCTTATTAAAAGCCAAAGACTCCTCCCTGGTAAAAGGAGCCATCGCAGATGTCAATGGCCGTTATGAATTCGAGAATATTAAACAGGGTCGTTACCTGCTGGCTGCCGCCTACGTAGGTATGACCAAAGAATACGGTAAACCTTTTGAGATCACCGGCGCCCAGGCCAGCGTACAAATAGACCCCATTACCCTGAGCACCGATGCCAAAAACCTGAAAGAAGTGAACGTTACCGCTAAAAGGCCGTTTGTTGAGCAAAGAGCCGATAAAATGGTTGTGAACGTGGAAAACAGCATCGTTGCCGCCGGTGGTACCGCCCTGGAGGTACTCGAAAAATCTCCTGGTGTGACCGTAGATAAAGATGATAATATCTCCCTGAAAGGCAAGAATGGGGTCATCGTAATGATTGATGGCAAACAAACGAATATGAGTTCCCAGGACATTGCCCAGCTGCTAAAAAATATGCCCAGTAACAACATTGAGCAGATAGAGCTCATTGCCAATCCTTCCGCCAAGTACGATGCAGCTGGCAATGCCGGGATCATTAATATAAAACTGAAAAAGAATAAGAACTACGGCACCAATGGTAGCGTTCAACTGGGTTTCGCCCATGGCCGTACGCCTAAATACAATGGAGGCGTGAACCTGAACCACCGTAATGGTAAAGTGAACCTGTTCGGCTCCTATAATTATAATCACCGCGAGAACGACCAGCGCCTGGGCATCTACCGCACCGGCACCAGCAATGGCCAGTTCAACGTGTTCGATCAGTTTAACCTGATGAAGAACGAGTCTAATTACCATGCTGGTAAAGTAGGGGCTGACTTCTTCGTGGCAAAGAACCACACCATCGGTGTAATGGCTGATCTGTCATGGAGCGACTGGGGCGGACCCGCTAATGCTACTACCTATATTGGTAATGGCAAGACGGTTGATTCCACCCTCCGCACACATACCCGGAACAGCTCCGACTGGAAGCGCCAGGCTTATAATGTGAACTATAAAGCAGTATTGGACAGCTCTGGTAAAGAACTGAATATTGACCTGGACTACGCCCGTAACTCGTCTAAACAAACCGCTAATATCTTTGCCGACACCTGGACCAGCACCGGTAAAGATTACCTGCGCGGAGATACTTCCCGTAACCAGACACCTTCTACCATCAATATCAAAACTGTAAAAGTTGATTATTCACATCCGCTGAAGAACCAGGCCAAATTTGAAACCGGTTTCAAGCTTAGCTTTGTGGAAACAGATAACAATGCTCAATTTGATTCCCTCCGGAAGAATATCTGGGTGTACGATGTAAACCGCTCTAACCACTTCTTATATAAAGAGAATGTGAATGCCGCTTACATTAACTTCCACAAACAGTTCAAAAAGTTCGGTATCCAGGTTGGCCTTCGTGGTGAACAATCCAATGTAAAAGGTAATTCACTGACCCTGAACAAGGTAAATGATACCAGCTACTTTAACCTGTTCCCCAGCGTATTTTTGAGCTACGCAGCCGGTAAGAACCATCAGTTCGGTGTTTCTTACAGCCGCAGGATCCAGCGCCCCAGCTACGAAGATCTCAACCCGTTTGAATACTACCTGGACAGGTACACCATCGCATCCGGTAACCCGTACTTAAAACCGCAGTATTCCAACAACTTCGAGCTGACCCATACTTTCAAACAGTTCCTGATCACCTCTCTAGGCTATGCCCACACCTCTAATATGATCACCCAGATCGTAGAGCCAGGCAAAGACCCGGTAACAGGCGACACTACTGTACTGCGTTACAAATACCTGAACGTAGCCAAGTCAGATAACTTTAATATCAATGTTTCTATTCCTTTCCCCATTACCAAATGGTGGAACTCCTTCACCAACCTGTCTGCCAACTACGCCATGTACCAGACAATGGTGAACAACAGCCTGGTAGACCTGAACGCAGCCGGTTTCTTTGGCCGCACCCAGCACACCTTTACCCTGCCCAAAGGCTTTAGCACCGAAGTGGTTTTCATGTACATCTCTCCCCAGATCTCCCAGGAAGGCCTCTTCAAAATGAAGTCTATGTATGCCCTGGACCTGGGCGTTCAGAAGTCAATACTGAAGAAGAAAGGCACCATTAAGGTGAGCATGAGCGACGTCTTCAATAACCAGCGCTTCCGCGGTACCTTCGATAACGCCGGTTTCTACACCTCAGTAATGAGTAAATGGGAAAGCCAGCAGGTAAGGGTGAACTTCACATACCGCTTTGGTAACACCAATGTAAAGGCCGCCCGTTCACGTAAAACCGGACTTGAAGACGAACAGAACCGCGTAAAGCAGGGAGGTAACTAATTAAGAACCAACAGCTGAAAGCTAGCAGCTAGTTGTTAAACGCTTGGTTTTTAGGTATATATAAGGATGGAGGAAGCGCGGCCCGGTTGGCCGCGTTTCCCTTTTCAGGATTTTTTTGAATTACATGCAACCTTTTCTCAGCTTATCGTCTTTATAATGCAAGCACTAACCAACAACTTGAATCCAACTCCTGTAACAGACCAACTGGTGGCCCGTTGTAAAAAGGGTGACGTACGGGCTTTTCGCGAGCTCTACGATGCTTATTCCGCCGCTATGTATAACATCTGCCTGCGTATGACAAGCCATGCAAGCGATGCGGAAGACATCCTCCAGGAGGCTTTCATACAGGTGTACGGAAACATTGGCAGATTGGAAAATGCAGGCAGTGTTACCGCCTGGATCAAGCGGATAGTGGTGAATCAGTGCCTGAGCCATCTTCGCCGTAAAAAAGTATACTTCGAAGAAGTGGAGCAGGTGGAAGTAGAAGAGGAGCAGCCGCTGGATGAAGAGGGTTTCACCTGGACGGTGAGCGCTGTAAAAGAAGCCATTCAGGCCTTGCCCGCCGGCTATAAAACGGTTTTGAACCTTTACCTCTTCGAGGAATATTCCCATAGGGAGATAGCCGGTATGCTGGATATTTCGGAATCTACCGTCAAAACACAGTATATGCGGGCAAAAGAGAAGGTGAGGCAAATTGTAAAACAAAGGATCTAGCTATATATATGTCTGATAACAATTTAGAAGAGTTTATCCGCCGCAACAGGGCCGGATTCGAAGAAAAGGGCCCCGGCCCCCATGTGTGGAAGGCCCTGGAAAAGCAGCTGAAAGACCAGCAAACGCCTAAAGTGGTTTCCCTGCTGAAGCGTCACTGGTTAAAAGCCGCCGCCGTGCTGGTACTTGTAGTGAACAGCGTGATGATCTACCAATTCCTGCAGCTTAAGAAGCAGCAGCAGAACCTCGGCACAATAGCGCCGGAACTGCAGGAAGCTAAAATGTACTACACTTCCCAGATCGAACAGAAACTGGAGGATATCAGCAAATATCCGCCCGAAGCCCTCGGCCTCGACAGTGCAGCACGTAAAGAGCTTGAACTGCGCAACGACACCTGGCAGATGCTGGAAGCAGAGCTGCAGCAAAATCCCGGCAATGAACGTATCCGGTCCGCAATGATCCGCTATTATCAGATGAAACTTGACTTATTGGACAAAATATTGGAAGAATTACGGGCTAAACAACCCGAAACTAAAACTCTGAAAGATCATGAACGTGAAATTTAAAATTTTACCTCTTTTATTATTGCCGGTACTAGCTTGTGCGCATCAGGGGGATACTGAGTTCAAACGCACCGTCTCAAAAGAGTTTAACGTTAACAATGGCGCTCAGGTGAATGTGTACAACAAATACGGAAAGGTGATCATACACACCTGGTCACAAAACCAGGTAAAAGCAACCATCGTTATTACCGGCTTCGGTAAGAGCACTTCAGAAGCGCAGGAAATAGCCAATGCAGTAGACATACAGACCAGCGGCGATCCCGGCAGCGTAAGCTTCCAGACCAATTATAACAGCAGCAAAGGAGGGAAGTGGTTCTGGAGCGGTAACAAAGATTCAAAAGACTACGTGAACATAGATTACGAGATATACTTACCCAAAAGCCTGGGCATGCTTTCCCTGGAGAATAATTTTGGAGATGTGATAACAGATCAGCTGCCCTTTGCCGCCAAGATGCGCCTCAACTACTGTTTCTATGCCATCAAGGAAGCCGGCAAAACACTGGAGATGGATATGAACTATTGCAGCAAAGGAAGGATTGATAAAGCGGGAGACCTGGTGATAAAGGCCAATTACTCCGATATACGTTGCGATGCAGCGAATAAGCTGGATTCAAAATCAAATTACTCTGATTATACTATCGGTGACATCGGCTCCCTCGTTGTAAAGGCTAATTACAGCGATTATAAGATCAAACAGCTGGGCAGCATTGATGCCACCTGCAACTATAGCGATTTCAGCGTGTCCAGCCTGCAGGATCGGGCAGACCTCAAGCTGACCTACAGCGATGTGAAAATGAAAGATGTATCTGCTGCATTTAAAGGCGGGAACGTGAACCTTACCTACAGCGACCTGGTAATGTCGCTATCCAACAAAGTTGCGCTCAAGCTGGATGTGAATCTTAGCTACGGCGACCTGGAAACAGGAGGACTGTCCCTGAAGAATATCAGCTCTATAAAGAAATCGCAGAACCTGTCATACACCGCCACTACAACCAGTGGGGGAGAAGGCTCTCCGGTATTGCAGATCAGAGGCGTTCGCAGCGATGTGCAACTGAGCGCCAACTAACGCAAACGTACATACGGCCATTCTAAAACTTTTATAATAAGAAACTAACATCACTCATCACTAAAATCTTACGTCATGAAGAAGAACTTACTCCTGTCAATCCCGCTGCTGGCTTTCGTCCTGTTGTTATCCTCTTTCCTCCAGAGCGAAAGAATAACAGGCAACGGCGATGTGAAGCAGGAAGACCGTCAGGCTACTAAATTCAAGAACATCGGCACGTCCGGCACTTTTAAGGTGTATATCACACAGGGTAATACCCATTCCATCAGGGTCGAAGCTGAAAGCAACCTGCTGCCATATATTGAAACCAAAATAGATGGAGACGACCTGGAAGTACGTGTAAAGAAAGGATACAATATCAAACCTACCAAAGACGTGAATGTCTATGTAACCCTGGAGGAAGTGCGTGAACTGGCCGCCAGCGGATCCGGCGGTTTCTATAGCAAAACCAAACTCAAAACCGACAAGCTGGAACTGGCCGTGAGCGGTTCTGCAGATGCAGACCTGGATGTGACATCACAGCAGCTGGAAGTAGGGGTATCCGGCGCCAGCAATGTAAAGCTGAAAGGCAGTGCCACCAAGGCAGAATACAGCATCTCCGGCAAGGCTGATATCCAGGCTTTCGACTTCCAGGCACAGGAAGTAGAGATCGCTATCTCCGGCTCCGGCAACGCCAATGTGAATGCACAGAAGAAGCTTGACATAGCCGTGTCTGGTATGGGGAACATCAAATACAAAGGCAATCCCGAGATCAAACAGTCAGTTTCCGGTATGGGAAAGATTGCCAAAGAAGGATAACGTATATATCTCCATACCGGTATTCACCGCAGGAGTAGTTGGATAACAAGTTTAATATTTAACGGTACTCCCGTCCCACCCCGACACCTGTCGGGAATTGGGGCGGGAATTTTTTTTATATTTGCCCCTGACTTATTACCATTAAATAAAGTATATCAATCATGCCATCCTTTGATATTGTTAGCAAAATAGATCTGCAAACGCTGGACAATGCTATCAACACCGTGAAGAAAGAGATCACCACCCGGTTCGATTTTAAAGACTCTCACGTGGGCATTGACCTTAATAAGAAGGACCTGATCCTGAACCTGGAAGTGGACAGCGACATGAAGCTTAACCAGGTGATCGATGTGCTCATCAGCCGCAGCATGCGCCAGGGACTGGATGCGGCTGTTTACGACCTTAGCAAGGAGCATTACCAGAGCGGTAAGGTAGTAAAGAAGGACGTGCCCGTACGCAACGGCATTAAGCAGGAAGACGCTAAAAAGATCGTGAAAATGATCAAGGATTCCGGTCTCAAGGTACAGGCCGCCATTATGGACGATATTATCCGTGTAACCGGCAAGAAAATAGATGATTTACAGGATGTTATACAGAAATGCAAGGAGGCGAACTTCGGTATCGCCCTGCAATATGTTAATATGAAGAGCTGAGCCGGGCATTCTTTTGGACCGGTATTTGGATTTTGGAATTTTCTCCTTACCTTTGCCGTCCGTATTTAATTAATTAA